>SXGT01891199.1_pt1 | contig 11335 bp, 9 predicted proteins | sample 3176221 | NCBI WGS metagenome assembly SXGT01 (sample SAMN11356862, study PRJNA531348) | freshwater metagenome | isolation source: freshwater sample F1-120 | place: China: Fuxian Lake, Yuxi | collected 2017-12-25
CGCCATGCAACCACCGTCGTCGTCCGCCATCGCGGGGAGCTCCTCGAGCTCGTCGAGGTAGGCCGCCACCTCCGCCGCCGTGAGGTACACGAGCGCATCGTTGCGCGGGCTCGACTCGATGTAGCAGTTGCGGCAGGTGAGGTTGCACAGCGTTCCCGTGTTGAACCACAGCGTGCGCAGCTGCAGCAGCGGAACCGAGGCCCGGACCTGGCCATCGGCCGTGAGATCGGGATCGCTGAATTTCGCGCGGACGATGAACGCTTCGGGCGGCGGCACGGGTCGACCTGACAGGAGCAAGCGGCGGACGATACCGAGCGCGCTCGGCGCTTCCAATACGCGGCTGCTGCGCGGCCCGGATGCGCTGGCCCGACGTGCCTGCCGGAGAGGACGCGCCTACCCGGGAGAAGGGAAGGTCGATCTGGTTGACACAGGTCAACGCGGGCCGAAGCGCCGGCACCTAGCCTTCCGTCGTCGGCTGCCGCGGCAGCCCGCGGACAAGATTTGCAGACAGGAATCCAGCGGGGTGACACGCCTCGCGTCCGGCACGTGCATCAGCGACGAGGAGATTGCCCATGTCCACGCCCCATCCGATCGTCAACGACCATCAGGTCTGGATGAACCTCGCGAAGGTGGTTGGCGCGCTGGTCGCCCTCACCTTCGGCCTGATCGCGATCGTTGCCGCCATCAGCTGACGTCGGATCGCCTGACCTGACGGCGGATCGCCTTCGCTCGAATCGACAGCCCGCATGGCGATCCGCCGACGCGGTGCCCTGAATCGGCGGACTACCGCCGAATGCGCTACGCGCGCCGGTAGGCCTCCGGCACGCTGTTCCCGAGCCCCTGAGCCTGGCCCGCTCAACGCATCGCGGCGATCGCCCAGTGCGTTGCGCGGGCGTTTTTTTCGTCTGACGAGGGGCTCGACCGCGTGCTGCGCACCTGTACCCCGGGCACAGGGCCGGGCGTCCTCGTTACCGGCGACCAGCACGACCGGACCCGCGCTCAGCCAAGCGCCAGCATCCAGGCAAGCGCTGCCGCGATGATGAACGCGAGCGCAAATCCGCCGGCGACCACCACGCCCAGCATCCACAGCGCCTGACGCGGCGGCGCCGCCAGCTGCGGCTCGCCAACGGGATGCTCCACGGTCACACGCTCGCCGACCTTGTACCGCGCGGGCACGGAGGACCAGCGATCCTCGACCTCGTGGGTGCGGCCATTGGCGGCGATGAATCGATACACCGCGGCGAAGGTGTCCGGATCGCCCCTATCGATAGCGTGACGACGCTCGTGCCGGATCACCGTTGCCTCGACGCGAACGCGTGTCGTTGACCTTGCCTTCATGACCACGCGCAGCAACGTGACGAAGAAACCGGCGAACATCAGTGCGAACACGCTGACAATCGCGGCGATCAACCAGCCCGGCATGTCTCTCCCTCCGCAGGGTCTCTGGAACCGGGCGACGCCCACGCTGCCGCCAGTGGGAAGCCATCACACATCGACAATCACACATCGACAATCACACATCGACAATGAAAACGGGCGGAGACCGCTTCCGCAATCCCCGCCCGCCGGCGAACCTGGACGATGCGCCCGAAGGCTCGCGCGCACCATCCGCAGCGCTCAGTCGCCCGTGCGATAGGCCACCGTCAGGCCGTACGTCCGCGGCAGGCCCGCGAACCGTACCAGCACGTCGTTCACGTGCTGCATCTGGTTCCAGTAGTACTCGTTGGTTGCGTTGCGCACCCAGCCGGTGACACGCCACGGCCCGCCTTCCACGCCTGCTCGCAGGTCGACGAGCGTGCGCTCCTTGATGGTCAGCTCCGAGTCACCCACCAGGCCGGGCAGGTCCTTCGTGCAGGCCACGCCCACCTCGCCGCACTCGTCGTAGAAGAAGCCGCGGGTCTCGCTCTGGTAGTTCGCGTTCATGCCCAGATAGGCCGTCCACTCGCCCATTAGAGGCCACTCGAACTGGATGTCGAGGTTGCTCTGCCACTTCGGCGCGTTGGGGAACTCCTGACCCGCGAAGTTCTTCGAACCGGGGTTGCTGGTGCTGTTGAAGAAGGGATCGAAATTGCGGAAGGTGCCGTCGATCTCGCTCTTCGCATAGCTCAGCGACGGCGCGATGCGCAGCCCGTCGATCGGGTACCACTCGGCCGAGAACTCCCCACCGATGACGTGCGACTCGGGCACGTTCACCAGCGCCGGCAGCGAGCCGAACACCGGGTCAGGCACCGCACCGAGAATCTGCTTGTCGGTGTAGTCGTAGTAGAAGGCCGCCGCGTTGAACTGCAGCGTGCCCTCCAGCAACTGCAGCTTCGTGCCCACCTCGTAGGCCAGCAGGTCTTCCTGCTTCGCCGGGAAGAGCTGCGAGAACGCAGCGCTCGCCACCGTCGGGAAGGAGCCAGACTTGTAGCCCTGGCTCACGCTGACGTAGGCCAGCATGTCGTCTGCAAACGACCAGTTCAGGCCGAGCCGCCAGGACACGTTGTCCTGGTCCAGCTTGTCCTCGTAGCCCGATGCCGTCGGGAAGAAGGTCGGCGCCGGGCCAATGCTGGCGCAATTGCCGGGTCCTGCATCCACGCCCACGGTGTTGCCGAACGGCACACCGCCCAGAAGCTGCAGCAGGCGCTGGATCTCCACCGAGGTGTCGGACCAGGTGCCATCACCACCGTCCGAGCCACACCCGATGTAGTCGCGCTTCTGGTTGGTGTAGCGAATGCCGGCCTGCGCGGTCAGCGTGTCGAGGATCGGATAGTCGATGTTCGCGAACACGGCGTAGGTGTCGGTCTCCTGCGCGTTGTTCGGGTTCGTCGGGCCAAGCGGCGTGCCGGTGAACACACGCGTGGGCACGGCCGTCGACATGCCGTAGGTCTGCAGGAAGCTGTCGTCGGTCTTGGTCCACTCATAGTTGGTGCCCGCAACCCAGGTTGCGCCATTGCCGAGCTTTCCGGACAGGCGGAACTCCTGGAAGAAGGACTTCAGAAAGCCGGTCTGGTAGGACTCGTAGTCCTGATAGATCACGCCGTCGGACTCGAGCCGCTGGTCGCGCTCGAACTTGCCGTAGCTCGTGAGCGAGGTCAGCGTGATGTCGTCGTTCAGGTCGTAGTCCGCACGCAGCGTGGCCGACCAGAACTCGTTGTCCTTCGCCGCATCCTCGCAGTCGTCGTACAGGCGGTTGGTGAGGTTCTCGGCGTTGCCGTCGGGATCACGCTGACCGACGATCGTGCCGTCGAGCTGCTGCACGCCCGTGATGTTCGCCGGCGAGCCGCCGCTCACGTTCACGCAGGGACCCCAGTCCGCTGCACGCGCATTGCGCGGCGACAGCGGATAGTTGGCGATCAGCGGGTTCAGGCCGTTCACCTGGTTGAGCGGCGCGAAACCGGCGAGTTGCGGACGCTGTGAATCGCTCTTGTCCTTGAAGCCCGACAGGGTCAGCAAGGTCTCGAGGCTGTCGAGCGGCTGCCAGCGCAGCGCTGCACGCACGGCGTAGAACTCCTGATCCCCAGCCTCGTCGTCGAGGCCATAGGTGCGGCCCGCCTTCGTCCAGTAGGGATCGGGCGCGAGGTTGTCGTCACGCGTGTAGCTCTCCTGCCAGGCGCCGGAGTTCAGCACCCGCACCGCCACGCGATAGGCCAGCTGATCGTTGATCGGACCGCTGACGAAGGCATTCATGTCTGCCGTCTCGAAGCGGCCGAAGCTGCCGTCGATGCCCGCCTCGAAGGTGTCGGTGGGCTTGTTGGCGATGTAGTTCACTGCGCCACCGGTGGCGTTCTGGCCGAACAGCGTGCCTTGCGGACCCTTCAGGGCCTCCACCCGCTGCAGGTCCATGCTGAGGCCGGAGGTCATCGACGAGAACGGCAGCGGCGTCTCGTCGATGTACACGCTGACGGTCGGGCCCGAGGCGAGCGCCGTGTCCTGGAAGCCGACGCCGCGGATCGTGTAGATCGTGGTGCCGTAGTAGGTGACGTTGGAGTTGAAGCCGGTGACGACCTTGTACAGGTCGGAGGTATCCGTGATACCGAGGTCCTGCAGGGTCTCGCCCGTGGCAGCCTGGATCGACATCCCGACTTCGTTGATGTTCTCCTCACGCTTCTGCGCGGTGACGATCATCTCGTCGATCGCGGAGCCGGACGCGGCGGGCTCGGCCCAGGCCGGCGCACCGATCGTCGACAGCGCAAGCACTGGAAGCACCAGCGCGCAGCAGCGCACTGCATGACGTCCTTTCATTGTGTCTCCCCCGGGAGTCTGTTCGTGGAACGCAGCGCAAGCGTCCCTCGCGCGCGGCCGCGAGTGTCGCAGGCCCGGTACGAAACTTGAAGCCTGTTGTGGTGCACTGATGCACCGGCGCGTGGTAACGCGGCTTGCGAAGCGGGTCAGTCGGAACGTCGTGCCGGCCCGCCCTCGATGCCTCCGTGCAGTTCCACGGCGAGGCCGGTCTCTGTAAGGTCGCAACGCCCACCCTTCAGCCACAGGTGCCAACCATGCCCGGCAAGTACTTCGAGGAATTCGTCGTCGGCGAGCGCTTCGAGCATCAACCCGCCCGCACCGTCACCGAGACCGACAACCTGCTGTTCACGGTGCTCAGTCACAATCCCCAGCCACTGCACCTCGATGTGGAGTTCGCGAAGAACACGCAGCACGGCCAGATCCTCGTGAACAGCATGTTCACGATGGCGCTGGTGATCGGGCTGTCGGTCGGCGACACCACACTTGGCACCACGCTCGGCAACCTCGGCATGGAAAAGGTGGAGTTCCCGAACCCCGTGTTCATCGGCGACACCGTCCGCGCCTCGACGACGGTGATGGAGATCAAGGCCTCGGCGTCGCGCGCGGATCGCGGCGTGGTGTGGTTCGAGCACATCGGCACCAACCAGCGTGGGCAGGTCGTGTGCAGCTGCCTGCGCAAGGGCATGATGATGCGCAGGCCCGGAGCATCCGCGTGAGGGCGTCGCGATGAGCAGCACGACACCGTCGGTGCGCCTGCGCCGCGCGATCCACTTCGTGCCTGGCGGCAACGAGAAGATGCTGACGAAGGCGCTCACGCTGCCGGCCGACGCGCTGATCCTCGACCTCGAGGATGCTGTCACGCCGCCACGCAAGGCCGAGGTGCGCCAGGAAGTCGCGCGCTGGCTCGGCAGCGTCGACTTCGGGCGCCAGGAGCGCATGGTGCGGATCAATCCGCTCGAGTCGCCCTGGGGCCGCGCGGATCTCGACGTCGTGATGCGCCATCCACCCGACTGCATCGTGCTCCCGAAGGTGCGCGCACTCGCGGATGTCGACGTGATCGATCGCATCCTCACCACGCTCGAACTCGAACGCGGCATCGCGCCGCGATCCGTGCGACTGCTGCTGGTTGCGACCGAGACACCCGAGGGCGTGCTCAACATCGCCCAGACCGCGCGCCATCCCCGCGTGGATGCGATCAACTGGGGCGCGGAGGACCTGTCGGCAGCACTCGGTGCGCGCCGCAATCGCGATGCGCGCGGGCAGTACCTGGAGGTGTTCCGCTACTGCCAGTCGGTGTGCCTGCTGAGCGCGGTGGCGGCCGGCGTGCAGCCGATCGATGCGGTGTTCGTCGACATCCGCGACGAGCGCGGCCTGCGTGCGGACTGCGAGAACGGTGCCAACATGGGCTTCACCGGCAAGATCACGATCCACCCGAGCCAGATCGCCATCGTCAACGAGTACTTCACGCCGAACGCCACCGAGATTGCGGATGCACGCGAGCTCGTGGCCGCCTTTGCCGACAACGAGCGCGCAGGCCGTGGTGCATTCTCGCACCGTGGCGAGATGGTCGACATGCCGCACCTCGCCCGCGCGCGCGTGCTGCTGGAGCGCGCGCGCCAGGCCGGCGTGGCATGACACCGCAGCGCCACGGCTCTCGAGGTCGGCGCCCGCAGTCGCGCACGCTCGATCGCCGGCAGGGCTAGGCGCGTGGCCCTGCCCGCCCAGTTCGCGGCCCTCGGCACGCCGGCCTATCGCAACTACTGGCTCGGCTCCGCAGCGTCGGTGGGCGGGCTGCAGCTGCTGACGATCGCCCAGGGCTGGCTCGTGTTCGAGCTCACGCACTCGCCGCTGTACCTGGGACTGCTCGGCGTCGCGGCCTCGGTGCCGAACCTCGTGCTGGGCTTCTTCGGCGGCGCGATTGCCGACCGGCTCGACAAGCGCGAGGTGCTGCGCGCCACGGCACTCATCAACGCGTTCCTGATGCTGGTGCTGGCGATGCTGGACTACGGTGGCGCAATCACCGTGATGCACGTGCTGGTCATCGCCGCGCTGCAGTCGATCGTCAGCGGGCTCGACTGGCCCACGCGCAGCGCCGTCTACCCGATGCTCATCGCACGCGAGCACATGATGAGTGCCGTCGCCCTGAACTCGATCGTCTGGCAGAGCACACGCATGGTCATGCCAGCGATCGGCGGGATGCTGCTCGCGTTCACCGACACCTGGGTGCTGTTCGCGCTCTCCGCACTCGGCATGCTGACCATGGCCTGGGTGGTACACCGGCTCGACATCCATGCGCCCGGCTCGAAGACCGCCACCGCCCTCGACCACACGATCGAGGGCCTGCGCTTCATCCGCGACAACCGGCTGTTCCTGCTGCTGCTCCTGCTCGCCTACACGACGATGTTCTTCGGCACGTCCTATGTCTCCCTGATGCCCGCCTTCTCCGCACTGCTTGGCGCGGGCAGCGGTGGCTACGGCATACTGCTGAGTGCGACCGGCGTGGGTTCGGTGCTCGGCACGATCATCGCGGGTTTTGCGCAGCGCGACGAGCGTTCGGGCCGCATCATGCTGCTGTGTGCCGGCGCCTTCGCACCCTGCATCATCGCCTTCGCCACCGTCGCCCTGCTGGCCGACGTGCTGCCCGGTGCCTTCGCGCTGGCACTCGTCTTCGCGATGGCCGCCTCCGTGATCAGCTCCGTGTTCAACATCCTGTCGATGACGATCATGCAGCTGCGCGTGCCGGACGCGTTGCGCGGCCGCGTGATGGGCATCCACGGCATCAGCTTCTCCTGCATGTCGCTGGGCGCGATCTTCACCGGGAGCATGGCGACCGTGATCGGCACGCCATCCGCCACCATCGTGAGCGCCAGCATCGTCCTGCTGGTAGTGGCATGGGTGGCGCTCACCCAGGCGGTGCTGCGCGACCACGTGGAGCCGCACGCCGGGCGTTGAGGCCAAGCTCGGCTCAGAGACCCAGCACGACGCCGTCTCGTTCCAGGGCCGCGATCGCGTCGTCGTCGTAACCAGCCTCCTGCAGCACGGCGCGCGTGTGCTCGCCAAGGCGTGGAGCACCCATGCGCATCTCGTTGGGCGTGGCCTCGAAACGCGCCGCAGCACGGGCCTGGCGCACCCGGCCCGCACCGGGATGCTCGAGTTCGGCGACCACGCCGTTCGCCTGCACCTGGGGATGATCGAGCACCTGTCGCCGCGTGAGCACGGGCGCACAGGGCACACCCGCCGCATCGAGCAGCGCGAGCCAGTCGGCCGCGGACCGGGCACGCAGCGCGTCCTGGATCAGCTGCAGCCGCGCGTTCGCATTCGCGTCCCGCAGCGCCGGCGTGCCGAAGCGCGCATCCTCCAGCCACTCGGGGTGACCGACGCAGCCGGCCAGCGCGCGCCATTGCTCATCCGTCATCACCGACACGCTGATGTAGCCAGCCGCCGTCTCGTAGATCAGGTCGATGAAGGTCGCCGCCTTCTGCACCGCCACTTCGTGGCCGACGAAGGTGAGCCCACCCATGTCCGACGACCACAGGAAGGCGATGATCGAGTCAAGCATCGACAAGCGCACATGCTGGCCTTCGCCGGTGCCGCCCTTCGCCGCCGGGCGGTCGCGGGCAAGCAGTGCCGCAGTCACGGCCTGCGCCGCCGTGAGCGCCGTGACCTTGTCCGGCACGATCGTGCGCACAAGGCGCGGCCGTCCGGTGTCACTGCCCGCCTGCACCGTGGCGAGGCCCGACAACGCCTGGATGATCGGGTCGTACACCGGCTTGTGCGCGTAGGGCCCGGTCTCGCCGAAGCCGCTCATGGATACATAGACGAGGCCGGGATTCAGTGCCTTGAGTGCCGCGTAGCCGAGGCCAAGGCGATCCATCACGCCAGGACGGAAGTTCTGCATCAGCACATCCGCCCCGCGCAGCACCTGCGACAGCACCGCCCTGCCCGACGGATGCTTGAGATCCACCGCCAAAGAGCGCTTGTTGCGGTTGTTGTTGAGGAAGCTCGCCGTGAGCCCGTCGCGGCCATAGCCGGCGCGGCGCACGTGGTCAGGCCGATCGGGGCCCTCCACCTTGATGACATCTGCGCCCTGGTCGGCGAGCAGCATTGCTGCCATCGGACCGGCAATCATCGTGGTGAGGTCGATGACGCGATAGCCGTGCAGCGGTCCGGGCATGGGCAATTCTCCGGGAACGAGGAAGGGCGACGCGGGATGCAGCTGCGCGATCGGTTCGACGCGCTTCCTCGCCGCCCGACCGCCGACTGGCAGCCGCACATCGGCGGCAACAGGCAAGCGGCAACGGACAAGCAAGGCGGCACGCACCGGAGGGCGCGGGAAGTACGGATGCTATCCTCCCTCTCGGTCGCCGCGCACGCAGCCCGCCGCCGGTATGTGCAAGCGAATGCAGCGGCAATCGTCTGACCAGTGACCCATCGGACCTCACCATGCCCTTGCCCGCGCTGTCGCGCCGCAGCAAGCAACTCGTCGCGTCGATCACCGATGGCGTGATGCTGATGGCCTGCCTGTGGCTCGCGGTGGCATTGCGCTACGGCGTGGTGTTGCCCGACGTGTCAGCGTTCTACTGGGTGTTCCCGTTGCCGGCGATCGTCGGCCTGCCACTCCTGTACCGCGCAGGCCTGTATCGCGCGGTCAATCGCTATATCGGCAGCTCGACACTGTTCGCCGGTGTGCGCGCACTGGCGATCACGGCCATCGTGCTGGCAGCCGTCATCTATCTGCGCCGGCCCTTCGAGTTCCCGCGCTCGGCGCCGCCGGTGTTCTTCCTGATCGCCACGCTGTACCTGCTCGGCAGCCGCTACCTGCTGAACCGAATGGCCGCCGCGATGCGTGCGCGCGTGGCCCGCACAGCCGTGCTCATCTACGGCACGGACGAAGGCGCCATCCGTCTGGCCGACCTGCTGCGAGACGCGGGGCCCTACGCCGTGCGCGGCTTCACCGATCATCGCAGCGCCTTCCTTGGCGGAACGCTGCGCGACCTGCCCGTGCTCTCGCCCGCGCAGCTGCCGAAGTTCGTGACAGAGCAGCGCATCGATGCCGTGCTGCTCACCTACACCCGCGCCCGCCGCGACGATCGCGCCCGCGCGCTGGAGGTGCTCGGGCCACTGCAGGTGCATGTGCGTGCGGTGCCTGCGCTGGGCGAGATCGTCAGCGGCATGGTGCGCATCGAGGACCTCGAGCAGGTGGACATCACCGACCTGCTCGGGCGCGACGTCGTGTCGGCCGATCCCGAGCTGATCGCGGCGCGCACGCGCGACCGCATCGTGCTCGTCACGGGCGCAGCGGGCTCGATCGGCTCGGAACTGGCGCGGCAGATCCTGATGCAGCGGCCCCGCGCACTCATCCTGCTGGATCGTCACGAGCACGGGCTGTACGAACTGGAGCGCGAGCTCGGCGCCCTCGGGCGTGCGCTCGACATGAGCCATCGGCACAGGGTCGTGCTGATGGACGTGGCGGACGAGGCGCAGCTCACGCGGCTGCTCGCGGGCTTCGGCGTGGAGGTACTGTTCCATGCCGCGGCCTACAAGCACGTGACGCTGGTGGAGCAGAACGTGGCCATCGGCGTGCGCAACAACGTGTTCGGCACGCTGGCCGTGGCGCGCGCGGCGAGCGCGGCGGGCGTGCGCAACATGGTGCTCATCTCCACCGACAAGGCCGTTCGGCCGCGCAGCATCATGGGCGCGAGCAAGCGCGTGGCGGAGATCTGCCTGCAGGCGCTCGCGCGCGAACCCGCCCTCGCCGGCAGCACCAACTTCAGCATGGTGCGGTTCGGCAACGTGCTGCGCTCGTCCGGCTCCGTGGTGCCGAAGTTCGAGCAGCAGATCCGCGATGGCGGGCCGGTCACCGTCACCCATCCGGATGTCACACGGTTCTTCATGTCGGTGGAGGAAGCGGCTCAGCTCGTGATCCAGTCCGCCGCCATGGCTGGGCCGGGCGACCTGTTCCTGCTCGACATGGGCGAGGCCGTGCGCATCGACGACCTCGCGCGCCGCATGGTGCAACTGGCCGGCCACAGCGTGCGCGACGCCGCAAACCCGGCGGGTGACATCGAGATCGCCTACACCGGCCTGCAACCGGGAGAAAAGCTGATCGAGGAGCTGCTGATCGAGCCGACCGCGCGGCCGACGGCACACCCGAAGATCCTGCGCGCCGACGAGCCTGCGCGCCCCTGGTCGCAGGTGGTGCCACTACTCACGCAGCTCCAGGACGCATGCGCGTGCCACGACGCACCACGGGTGCTCGAGCTGCTGCACGCGATCGCCCCGGACACGCAGCTCGAGGAGACGATCCGAGACATCGGGTGGCAACTAGCCAATTCCGCGAGCACGGGGCCCGCAAGCACGGCATCCGCGGCGCAACAGCGCTGAGTCACAGGAGCGGACACGCCGCTCCTGCAACCGGCGCAATCGCATCCGCCCTCAGCGCAGCGTGATGCGGCCGCGATTGCGGCTCACGGTGCCTGCCGAGATGCCGTCCACATCACCGAGCTGCTCCAGCGACTTGAACGGGCCGTGGGTCTTGCGGTGGTTGATGATCGCCTCCGCCTTCGCGGGGCCGATGCCGACGAGCACGTCCGCGATCGTCTCGGCATCCGCCGTGTTGATATTCACGCTCTCTGCCGCAGGCCGCGGCAGCTGACGAGCCTGGTTGGGCGCCGCCGGGGCAGCAACGGCGCCTGCCGCGAACGCAAGCATCAGTGCGAGGCCGATGGGTTTCAGGATCTGACGGTTCATGTGGATTCTCCTGCGGTGGTTGCGTGCGCCACGTGGAATTCGTGGCAGACGATTGCTCGAACGAGCAGGTGCAGGATGCGTGGGGACAGGACACGAGGCTGCGCGACGCAGACGTCACGAGGCGTAGGCGATCACCGCCAGAGGCTGCGAGACAAGCGCGACGAGGGGCGGCGCGGCCGCAGCCAGCACGATGGTCCGTGCGGCGTCGGATGCAGTGAGGATGCGTCAGTCGTCGAAGCCGGACGCAGCGGAAACCGGGCGCCCGGGCATTCCCTCATTGGCCTTGATGCCGGCGGATACCGTCGCGTTAACACGTTCGCGCAGGTCCGTGCCGGGCTTGAAGTGCGGCACGTGCTTGCCC
>SXGT01213027.1_pt1 | contig 11334 bp, 13 predicted proteins | sample 3176221 | NCBI WGS metagenome assembly SXGT01 (sample SAMN11356862, study PRJNA531348) | freshwater metagenome | isolation source: freshwater sample F1-120 | place: China: Fuxian Lake, Yuxi | collected 2017-12-25
CCAACGTCATCGACATCCGCAACCTCGGCCTCACCTGCGGCCTCGAGTTGGCACCGAGGAAGGACGCGCCCACGGCCCGCGGGATGGATACCCACCTGAAGTGCTTCGAGAAGGGCGTCATGGTCCGCTTCGCCGGCGAAACCATCTGCATGTCACCGCCGCTGATCATCCAGAAGTCGCAGATCGACCAGATCGTCGACACGGTCTCCAGCGTCCTCAAGACGCTGCACTAGCCGCACGCCGAGCAAGGCCCTCTCCCTCCGGGGAGAGGGCCTTTTCTCTTGCCTTCAGTAGACGAACGGGCGGGCGGGCTTGGCCGGATCGACGGCGGTGAGGTGGCTGACGATGCCGCCGTCCTGCCAGAGGTAGAAGCCGACATAGGGCGGGGTCTCGACCCAGCCGTGGATGCCCTGGTCGTGGATGTTGAGCGCGACCTCGGGCGCCGTCGCCGGGCTCGAGCTGATCACCGTGCCGCACCAGCGCCGGACCGTGGCGCGATGCAGGTGGCCGCAGACCACCCGCTCGACCTGGGGATGGCGGCGGACCACCTCCCCCATCCGGTCGCCGCCGACGCAGGCATAGCCGTCCATCCTCACCATTCCGGTCGAATAGGGCGGGTGGTGCATGAACAGCAGCGTCGGCTTGTCGCGGGCCTCGGCCAGCCGCGCGTCGAGCCAGGCGATCCGCTCGGGGCACATCAGCCCCCCGACTTTTCCCGGATCCAGCGTATCCAGGCCGATCAATCGGACCGGATGGCCTTCGACCACGTACTGAAGGAAGCCCGACTTCGGCAGATAGGCATGGTCGGCATAGGCCTGGCGCAGATTGTCGCGGTTGTCGTGGTTGCCCGGGATCAGGTAGGCGGGCGCTCGCAGCCGGTCGAGGACGCGGCGGAGATTGGCGTATTCCTCCGGCTTGCCGTAGTCGACCAAGTCGCCGGTGACCAGCACCAGCGCGGGCGCGGGCTTGAAGCCGTTGAGGAAGTCGACGGTCTGGGCCAGGCGGGCGGCGGTGTCGACATGGCCGGAAAAGGCCATCTCGCCTTGCGCGCGAAGATGGAGGTCGGTGATGTGGGCAATCAGCATGGGGGGCTCGCCGGGCTGGCCCGGCCCTTGCAGTTGGCGGAGGGCGACGACGGCGGGCACTATAGCAACGCCCCGCCGGACGTCCCAGGCTTGCCCCGGAGCGAACCGCCGATGACCCCGTCCCCGCGCCGCGCCCTTCTGTCGACCCTGCCGCTGCTGCCGCTCGCGGCCTGCGACAATCCGGTGTCCCGCCATTTCGAATGGCAGAAGCACGCGGCGGTCGTCGAGTTCGCCCCCGAACCGCTCTACTGCTATCGGACGCTGGCCCGGACCGACTGCTTCGCCCAGCCGCTCGATCGGCGCGAATCCAACCGTCTGGTCAGCAACTACGGCCCGGCGCCGGGTCGTGCCGTGGTCGTGGCGCCCGCGCCCCGCGACCGCGAGAGAATGGGGGAGGTGGTCGACCATGCGCCGCTCATGGCGCCGCGCGAGACGGTCGACTCCGAGCCGCTGGTCCTGACGCCGAGGCCGCCGGGCGCGCCGGTGCCCCCGCTGAAACCCGCCAACTGATCCCCGCTGGCGTCGACGCCGCCCGGTCGGCTATGACCGGGCCATGATCAACCGGACGAACATGCCGGAAGACCGGGCAAATCTTGCCGGGCCGGTCCGTCGCGTCCATTCCGCCCATCCCTCCGGGATCCACGGCCTTGCCGCCGTCTTCCTCGATCGCGACGGCGTGTTGAACCGCGATCTCGACTACGTCCACTCGTCCAATCGCTTCGAGCCGGTCCCCGGCGCGGCGGAGGCGATCGCCTGGCTCAATGCGACCGGCCGCAAGGTCGTTTTCGTCACCAATCAGGCCGGCATCGCCCGCGGCTACTATTCGGAAGAGCAGTTCGTCGTCTTCACCCGCTGGATCGAGGGCTGGCTTGCCGCTCGCGGCGCCCTGATCGAAGCAACCTACTATTGCCCGCACCATCCGACTGCGGGAACTGGCAGTTATCTTCTCGCCTGCGGCTGCCGGAAGCCGCAGCCGGGCATGATCCTGGCCGGCCTCGCCGACTTCGCGCTCGACCCGGCGCAATGCTTCCTGGTGGGCGATCAGCCGACCGACATCGCCGCGGCGGAAGCCGCCGGCATTCCCGGACATCTCTTCGATCACGGCAATCTGCTCGACTTCGTCCGCCGGCTCGTCGGCACCGGTTAGGGTCGGACGATCCGCTCGAAAAGCGCCTTATAGCTGGCGACGACGGCGGCCTCGGTGAAGTCCGCCTCATATCGCCGCCGGCCATTGGCGACCAGATGTGCCCGCAGATCGGCATCGCCGAGCACACGCCGGATCGCCACCGCCAGCGCCAGCGCATCGTCGATCGGCACCAGGAGGCCGTCGGCCCCGTCCTCGATCAACGCACCAGGGCCGGCCGAGCGCGTGGCGACGAGAGGCACGCGCGCCGCCCAGGCTTCGATCGAGACGATACCGAAGGGCTCGTAGCGCGACGGGAAGACGCAGAGGTCCGCGGTCGCCAGAAGGTCGAGGCGATCGTCCCGCCATCCAAGCAGGCGGACGCGGTTGCCGAGGCCGAGGCGACCGATCTGCTCCTCCAGGGCCGGGCGGAGCTCGCCTTCGCCGGCGATCACGAGCTGCGCCTCCGGCACCGTCGCGATCGCGTCGATCAGCACGTCGAAAGCCTTGGCTGGATGGAGACGGCCGAGCGCCAGCAGAAGAGGCGCCCCGTCCTTCATGCCCAAGGCCTTGCGGTCGAGGCGACGCCCCGGCCCATCCGGCGCGAACGCGCGCAGGATATGCGCGCGCTCGGCCGGCCAGCCTTCGCGGACGACATGCGCCCGCATGTCCGGGCTCATGGCCGCCAGGTGGTCGCAGCGGCGGTAGTATTTGAGATCGTAGAAGCCGCCGAGCCAGCCGAGGCCGACGTGGTCGCCACGCGGCAGGAACGAGGCCGCCCGCCGCATCCAGGCCATGGCGATGTCGGGCTTGAAGCCGTCGACGAGGCGCCTCAGTCCTGAGCGCGTCTTCAGGTCGAACCAGCGCGACGCAAAGTGAAGCTCGATCGCCTCGACGCCGCCGGCACGAAGCAACGCCGAGCGCGCGGCGTCATGCCGGATCACCACCTTCTGCTGGAGCCCGGCTCGATGCAGCGCCAGGACGGTGTCGACGAAGCAGGTCTCGGCGCCGCCGTGGGGCGCGCCGGCCATCACCTGCAGGACCCGCATCAGATCAGCTTCTCGAAGGCCGACGCGGCCTCGTCCCATCCCCAGCCGCGCTGGCGTTCGAGCGCGCGGCGGCTCATCCGCCGCCAGAGGCGGTCATCGCTCAGCAGCGCGATCGTCTTGTCGGCGAACAACCGCTCGTCGCCTTCGACGAATCCGGTCTCCCCATCGGCGACCCGCTCGGCCATGCAGCCATAGGGCCCGACGACTGCGGGCATTCCCGTCGCCTGCGCCTCCGCAACGGCGAAGCAGAACGTCTCTTCCTTGTCGCCACGATAGACCAGCACGCGGGCGGCCCGCATCTCGTCGGCGAGCACAGCCTTGGACACCGGCGCCCTGAGGATCACGCCGCGGTCGGCGAGCTGCCTTGCGTAGTCCAGGATCGGTTCCATTTCCTTGGCCTTGGCGGCGCCGTAGGCACCATAGACCGCGGGACCCGAGAAGACGTGCAGCTCCGCCATCGGCACCCGCGGGTGGATACGCTGGGCCCAGAGGGTCAGGAGCCAATCGAGGCCGCGCATGGGGTTGGAGGCGAACAACGCCCGCGGCGGCGGCGGCTCGTCGACCGGTTCGCTCTCGAGGAAGGGCGGAGAGACGCCGAACGGAATGACGACGCGCCCCCCGTCCGGCGCCCAGGCCGGATAGGTGTCGGCGTGGTAGAACGAGGAGAAGACCACGACCGGCTTCAGACGGAAGAGCTTGGAGAGGTAGCGCCACTTGAGCAGGTAGCGCGCCGGGTTGTGGATCCAGAACAGCCGCCGCCGCGCCCTGGGCACCATGGGCAGAAGGCCATGCGCGCGGTTGGCGATGTACAGATCGGCCGACTGCGGCACGCCTGCTTCCAGCGGCGCCCAGTCGATGCCCTCCTCACCGATCGTCTCGCTGCAACGGTTGCGGACGGTGACCTGGTGCCCGCGGCGGGCCAGCGCGAAGGCGAGCGACGCGAAGGCCGTCTCGGCCCCGCCGAGGGGTCCCTGGGCGAGGCTCCGCGCATCGAAGCGGAGACCGTCGTCGGTCATGACGATATGGGCCATTCCCCGCTTTCCTCGATCGCGTCCAGAAGCTTCCGTGCCACACGCTCGGCCTCGTCAACGGTCAGCCCGTCCATGAGCGTTCCGGAGGTGCGATGGTCGAAGGCCGGGTCGGCCATCAGCGCCTCGGGCGTCATCGGCGTCCTCGCCACCGCCGTCCACCGTCCCCATGGATGATAGTGCTCGACCGGACTCGGGCCGAAGAGGCCGACGGTCGGCACGCCGATCGCCGCCGCCACATGCATCAGACCCGAATCATTGCCGACGAACAAGCGGCAGCGTGCGAGGCAGGCGGCGGCTTCCAGCGGATCGACCCGCCCAACGAGATCGAGCCGGCGGCCGGCCGGGAGCGCGTCTAGCACCGGCCTGGCAGCGTCCTGTTCCCCGTCGGCGCCGAGCACGGCGACGCGCGCCCCTGCCAGCGGCCCGGTTGCGGTGAGCCGGCACGCCAAATCGGCAAAGCGCTCCGGGCGCCAAGTCTTGGCGCGCCAGTTTGCCGCAGGCCCGAGCGCGAGCACCGGAGGCCCGTCGGGGACAAGCCGGACGGCGGTCGCCTGCTCGGCCGGCGCGAGCCAGATCTTGGGTGCCGGCGGCGACTCGCCGAGGCCGACGAGCCGGCCGAGTTCCTCGACCCGGTGGCCGCGGCGATCGCCTTTGCCGAGGACCAGACGCTCGGCGGTGGGGACGAGGTAGGCGAGCGCCGATCCCCGCAGATCGACCACCAGCCGCCAGCGCCTGACGGCGGAACGGGCCCAGAGACCGATCCAATGCGCGCCGGCCGCGCGCTTGGTCAGCACGTGGAGCCGTTCGAGGCCGGGGGTGTTGCGGAAGAGCGGCGCGGCGATCGGCCCGGCGGCGACTGTGACGCCGGCGCCCGGCAATCTCGCCAGGCAATGGGAGAGGACGCCCGTCGACAGCACGGCATCGCCGAGCCGGGTCGAGGTGACGAAAAGGAGGGACTCGGGCATTCGCCGGCTTATAGGGCGACGACGCGACGCTTGCAAAGCGCCCCCGGCCGGTCCACCTGATTGGGTGAAGACGGAGGGGAGCGCGCCATGGACAGATACGTCCTCCTGGAGGATCGGGGCTTCGTCAGCGTGGCTGGCGAGGACCGCCGGGCCTTCCTGCAGGGTCTGATCTCCAACGACATGGCCAAGGTCTCGCCCGGGCATGCAGCGTATTCGGCGTTCCTCACCGCCCAGGGAAAGTTCCTCCACGACTTCTTCATCGTCGATCTCGGCGAGTTCCTGCTGCTCGACTGCGAACGCGGGCGCGCGGAGGACCTGAGAAAGCGCCTCTCCCTCTACAAGCTCCGCTCGAAGGTCGTGCTCGGCACCGTCACCGATGAGTACCGGGCCCTGGCCGCCTTCGGCCCGAAGGTCGCCGAGAAGATGAGACTGACCGAACCCGGCCAGGCCATCGAATATGCCGGCGGGATCGCCTATCTCGACCCCCGCCTCGCGGCGATGGGCGTGCGCTTCCTCCTCCACCCCGGCCTCGGCGAGGACCCGTTGGTCGCCATCGGCTGCATCCGCGCCGAACCCGAGGAGTACGACGCCCTCCGCATCGCCAACGGGCTTCCCGACGGCAGCCGCGACATGGTCGTCGACAAGGCGATCCTGCTCGAGAACGGCTTCGACGAGCTCGGCGGGGTCGACTGGAAGAAGGGCTGCTACATCGGCCAGGAGCTGACGGCGCGCACCAAGTATCGCGGCCTGATCAAGAAGCGGCTGATGCCGGTCGAGGTCGACGGCCCGATGCCGGCGCCGGGAACCGAGATCGCGCTCGACGGCAAGGAGGCCGGCGAGATGCGGTCCGGACACGGCGGTCGCGGCCTTGCGCTGCTGCGCCTGGAAGCGGTCGAGACGGCGCTCGCCGAAGGGCGGCCGTTGACCGCGGGCGAGACAAAGCTCACGCCCAAGAAGCCGGCCTGGGCGGCCTTCTGAGGCCGGGGCCCCCGGCCAAGGCTGTCATTTCGCAATCATCCGCAGGGTCTCCGGCGCGACGGAGAACATCGCCGGTAGACCGCCGATGACGTCGCCATCGGCCTGAACGGGCTCATCGGGCGGCCCGTCTATTCGCAACGACGACGTCGCCAGATGGCGGACGCCGGGCGCCCAGCCGATCCGCCCGATCCCGAGCGCCAAGGCGGTCGCCAGCAATCGCCCGCGATCCGACGATCCGACGACGCAGAGCGACAGCTCCGGCCGCGAGAGATCGGCATCGGGACAAGCGATGAACCCGCCAACGTAGTGGCGGCCCTTGGCGACGATGACCGAGCCGACCTCCTCGGACACACCGCCCATCTCCAGCTTGTACCGGGCGGGCCGACCGCGAACCCACAGCTCCGCCGTGGTTGCGGCTGTTCGGGGTCGCTCCCGTCGATGGCCTCGTCACCCATCTGCGGTCGCTCGAATCGACCGGCGCCGGACGCGTGGAGGTGACCGCCATCGCCGGCGGCTATGCCCAGCTCGCGCTGTTCCACAAGAAGGGTTAGGCGGCTTCCACCTGCAGGTCGGAGACGACGTCCGCCAGCGTCGTGCGCTTGAGCTCGCGCGCCAGCGCCGCCTCGGCGCGGCCGCGGACGCCCGAGAGCACGCGCCCGATGTTGCGGCCGACCGGACAGCAGGTGCTCGGATGATCGTGGATGGCGAAGGGCTCGGGCGCCTCGACCGCGGCCCGGATGTCGTGAAGCGTAATGCGCTGGGCCGCCCGCGCCAGGGTCGAGCCGCCGGAAGCGCCCCGCCGCGCCGTCACCAGCCCGGCCCGCACAAGGGCGGCGATGATCCGGCGGACCACCACCGGGTTGGTGTCGATCGAATGCGCGATCTCCGCCGACGTCCGGGGCTTCCCGCTCGCGAGCGCGAGCAGGCAGGCGACGTGGACGGCCATCGAGAACTGGCAGTTTCCGGACATAATCTCTCGGCTGACAAGCTAGCACAGGTGGCCGCGACGGCTTTCCGTTTCAAGCTGCTGCCAACTCCCCTATCCTCGGCCCCGCACGCTCATGACCTACTCGCTCCAGCTGATCCAGGAGACGTTGGCACGCGCCCAGAAGGCGCTGCACGAAGGCGATCTCTCCGGCGGGAATCGGTTGCTGCAGCGCCTCCATGCCGCCGGTCATGCCAACGCCGCCAGCCACCAGATGCTGGCGATCGTCGCGGTCGAGCTCGGCCTCTTCGAACATGCCGGCCGCCACATGGCCGAGGCGCGGCGCCTGGCACCGACGATTGAAGATCGTGACCGCTACCTTCTGATCCGCGCCTGGGGTGCCGGCTTCTGGGCCGACGTCCTGCACACCATCCACGGCCTGGCGCTGGCCGAGGCGACCGGCCGCATACCCGTGATCCACTGGGGTCGCGAGTGCCGCTATCGGCGCGCCGGTGTCGATGATGCCTGGCGGCTCTACTTTGAGCCGGTCTCGCCCGTCACCATCGCCGGGATCGAGCGGGACGGGCTTTCGATCTTCCCGCCGAAATGGACCCGGACCAATCTCCGGGACATCCGCGTCAACAAGGACCAGGGCGAGTGGAGCGAGCTTTCCGGGCTCTATCTTTTGAGCCGGACCGAGGATGTCGCCGTCCTCGATTTCTTCACCGAGCTCGACGACCTGGCGCCGTGGCTTGCTCCCGGCCATCCGCTCGCTGCCGCCAACCCCGAGCCGGAGCTGGGACGGCTCTACCGCTGCCATCTGCGTCTGGTTCCGGACCTTGTCGAAGAGCTGGCGCGCCTGGAGGCGACTCTGATCGGGCGACGGCCGACCATCGCCATGCACTACCGCACCCAAGGCCTGCCGAAGATCATGGAGTCCGCCAACCGGAAGGGACTGGGGCCGGAACCGTTCGACGCGGTGATCGATCGCCACCTGGCCGCCACGCCGGATGCCGGCATCTATCTGATGACGGACTTCACGCCCGCCGTCGTCTATTTCCGCGAGCGCTACGGCGACCGGGTCGTCTGCCGCGAGGTGACGCGGGTCCAGCGGGTCGAGGACCAGTCGATCGAGATCCACCAGCAGCATGACGGCGTCACGCTGGGCCGCGAGGTCGTCCTCGACACCTTCCTCGCCGCGCGCTGCGATGCATTCGTCGGCGACGGCGCTTCCGGCGTCTCCCAGGCCGTGACCCGGCTCAAGGCATGGCCGGCGGGAACGACGACGCTGTTCCGGCCGGGCCAGACGGCGCTTCCCGGGCAATTTCGCCGCCATGGGGATCCCTCGCCCTGGTGGAATCCGCCGGCGTGAGGCGAACGGCAGAACAGGTCCTGGGAGACGCCGACCGGGCGATGGCGGTCGGCGACCTCAGTGCGGCCAATCGGTTGCTGCAGCCGCTAAAACGCAGCGGCGAGGCCCTCGATCAGATCGAGGCACGCCTTGCCGAGATCGGCCGCCGCCTCGGCCTCGATCGCCCGGTCCCTAAGCCCACCCCCGGCTATCTGCTGATCCGCGGCTGGGGGGCCGGCCTGTGGGGTGACGTCAACCACGTCGTGACCCAGCTCATGCTCGCCGAGAGCCTGGGCCGGATTCCGGTCATCCACTGGGGCCAGGAGTCGCGCTACTACCGACCCGGCGCCGGGAACGCCTGGGAGCTCTACTTCGAACCGGTTTCGGCCGCGACGCTCGCCGATCTCGGCGCGGCCGGTCTGTCCTACTTCCCGTCGAAATGGACGTCGTCCAACCTGCGGACGCCGCGGGTGAACAAGGATGCCGGCGAAGGGAGCCGCGTGTCCGGCCTCTATTTCCTCAACCGTCCCGAGCAGGTCCTGGTCAGCGACTATTTCACCGAGCCCGATGACGTCCTGCCCTGGCTGCCGGAAGGCCATCCCTGGCGCGGCGTCGATCCGGAAGCGCTGTTCGGCGAGTTCTACCGCACGCGGATCCGGCTCAAGCCGCATCTTGCCGCGTCGCTGGACGGTCTGGAGCGCCAGCTTCTGCGGTCCCGGCCGATGCTCGCCGTGCACTATCGGACGCCGAGCCGCATCAAGCTCCTGGAAGCGCGGGACAAGGATTCGATCGAGATCGAGGACTACATTCCGCACATCGACCGTCACCTCGACGTCCATCCCGGCGGCGGCATCTTCATGATCACCGACTTCGCCCCGGCCTACGCCGCGCTCAAGACGCGCTACGGCGAACGCCTGGTGAGCCGCGCGGTCGCTCGCCTCGACTCCGCCGACCAGCTGTCGCTCGAATGGCTGACCCAGCTGGATGGCCGGCGGCTGGGTGTGGAGGTCATCCTGGACACCTACCTGGCGGCCCGTTGCGACGCCTTTCTCGGCGACGGCGCCTCCGGCGTGTCGACCGCCGTCTGCCGTCTGAAGGTCTGGCCCGAAGGCGCGGTGACGCTGTTTCGGAGAGCGGGCATGCCTCTCGGTTACATCCGCCAGCACTCCGATCCGTCGGCATGGTGGAATCCGCCGGCATAGCGCGCCCGAATGCGGCCTTGCCGTCGCCGGTCCGACGCGATGATATGATCCGATGGCCACCCCCCTCTACGACGTCGAGACGGTTTCGGCCGGCACCGAGATCTTCCGCGAAGGCGACCCCGCCGGCCGCGCCTTCGTGGTCAAGGTCGGGTTGGTCGAGCTCGACCGCACCGTCGACGGCGTGCGTACCGCCTTCATCCGTATCGGTCCCGGGGGGATTTTCGGCGAGATGGCGGTGATCGACGGCGGCCCGCGCACGGCGTCGGCCACCGCCGTCGAGGACACAACGCTGGTCTTGGTGAGCGAGGAGGTCTTCCGCAGCAAGCTGGACGTTGCCGATCCCTTCCTCCGCGGCCTCGTCAGGCTCTTCGTCAGAAGCCTGCGGAACTCGACGCCCCATGGGGCCGCCACGAGAGCCCCGTCTGAGACCGAAGCAATTCCCAGGTAACTTCGCCAATTCCCTTGCAAATGAATTTTCGAGTCGAAACTATTGCCGCGTGTCGGAAGATCCTGCGCGTATCGCCGATCTGATCGAGCGCCTCGGCCGCCTAGCCGACGCGCTCCAGCGAAGCGGCGGCCTCGTGCCCGCGCAATGGGAGGCGCTCCGCTATCTCGGGCGGGCCAACCGCTACTCCCGACATCCCGGGGCCTTGGCCGCGTTCCTCGGCACGACCAAGGGAACGGTGTCACAGACGATCATCGCACTCGAGCGGAAAGGGCTGGTCGTCCGCACGGATGATCCGAGGGATCGCCGGGCCGTCCACATCGACCTGACCGACGCCGGCCGCGGTGCTCTTTCACAGGACCCTCTGGGCGGCCTCGCCGAGGTCGCCGCCGGCCTGCAGGAGGCCGCAGCCGCACGTCTTGCCGCCGATCTGACGGCGTTGCTGGCGAGGCTTCAGCGCCGTCGCGGACGCCCGGGCTTCGGGGTCTGCGGCACCTGCCGTTTCTTTCGGCGGAACGGCGCCGAGGACGAGGCGGCGGGACCGCATCGCTGCGGTCTCACCCAGGAACCGCTCGGCGACACGGACGCCCGTCATATCTGCGTCGAACACACGCCGCTGGTGGCGTGATCGGCTTGCGCGCGCAGGCGGGGGGCCGGTAAGGTCCGCAACCTCTCTCTGCTCCCTCCGAAGGAAACGCCGATGAAGCTGTTGCGCTATGGTCCGCCGGGCCAAGAGAAGCCTGGGATGCTGGACCGCTCGGGTCGCATCCGTGACCTTTCCGGCCAGATTGCCGACCTCAAGGGCAGCGCGCTCAGCCCTCGGGGCCTCGACCGGCTGCGCGCGCTCGATCCGGAGTCGTTGCCGGTCGTCGACGGCAAGCCACGCCTCGGCCCGTGTGTCGGCCGCATCGGCAAGTTCCTCTGCATCGGTCTCAACTATTCCGACCACGCGGCCGAGACCGGGGCCCCGATCCCGAAGGAGCCGATCCTCTTCATCAAGGCCGACACCGCCATCTCCGGTCCCAACGATCCGGTCGTGATCCCCAAGGACTCGAAGAAGTGCGACTGGGAGGTCGAACTCGCGGTGATCATCGGCTCGACCGCGCAGCACGTCTCCGAAGAGCGCGCGCTCGACTATGTCGCGTGATATGCCGTCTGCAACGAAGTCTACGAGCGCGAA
>SXGT01021401.1_pt1 | contig 11333 bp, 8 predicted proteins | sample 3176221 | NCBI WGS metagenome assembly SXGT01 (sample SAMN11356862, study PRJNA531348) | freshwater metagenome | isolation source: freshwater sample F1-120 | place: China: Fuxian Lake, Yuxi | collected 2017-12-25
CGATCGTCGCGCTCCTGCTCTACGCGCTTCTGCCGATCGTCCGCGCCACCGTAACGGGGATAGCGGGGGTGGATCCTGCCGTACGCGACGCCGCCCTCGCGATGGGCATGACCCCGCGGCAGAGGCTGCTGCTCGTCGAGCTGCCGCTCGCGCTGCCGGTCATCGTCTCGGGCCTGCGCGTGGCCACGGTGACGGCGGTCGGGGTGGCGACCGTGGCGGCCGCCATCGGCGCGGGCGGCCTTGGCTCGTACATTTTTCGCGGGCTGAGGATGTACGACACGGGGCTTCTCCTGCGGGGCGCCCTGCCGGCGGCGGCGATGGCCATCGCCCTCGACGTCGCCCTCGGTCAGCTCGCCGCCGGGCTCGATCCGCGCGAGCGCGGTGGCGGCGCGCGGGCGCGCAAGATCGCCGCGGTGACGCTCGCGGGGATCGTCGCGCTCGTGGCCGCTGGGAGGTGGGCGGGAGGCGCGGCGGCCGCCGGGCCTCCCGACGCGCCCGTCGTGCGGGTGGGCTCGAAGGATTTCACCGAGCAGCGCATCCTCGGCGAGCTGCTGGCCCAGACGCTCGAGTCGCAGGGCGTCCGCGTCGAGCGGCGCTTCGAGCTCGGCGGCTCCCTGTGCCACCAGGCCTTGATCGCGGGGGAGCTCGACGCCTACCCCGAGTACACGGGGACATCGTACACCGCCATCCTCAAGCACGCGGCCGGGCCTCCGCCGCGCGCGGTCCACGAGCAGGTCCGGCGCGAGTACCGCGAACGCTTCTCGCTCGAGGTCTCCGAGCCGCTCGGCTTCCGCAACGACTTCGCCATCCTCGTCCGCGGCGAGACGGCGCGCGCGATGGGCCTCCGCGCGATCTCCGACGTCGCCGGACACGCCGGCGCGCTCCGGGCGGCCTTCGGTCAGGATTTCCTCTCCCGCGCCGACGGTTTCCCCGGCCTCTCGGCGCGTTACGGCATACGCTTCGGCGAGGCGCCGCGGGAGATGGACCTCTCCCTGGCCTTCCGCGCGCTCGCCTCCAAGGAGGTCGACCTCATCGCCGGCAACTCCACCGACGGCCTCATCGAGCGCCTCGGCCTCGTGCAGCTCGAGGACGATCGGGGCTGGTTCCCTCCCTACGAGGCCGTGTTCGTGGCGCGAGCCGACGCGACGTCGCGGGTCCCTGCGCTCGCCGCCGCGCTGGCCTCCCTCGCCAGACGCATCTCCACCGTGGACATGCGGAGCCTGAACCTCCAGGTGGACGGCGACCGAGAACCGATAAGCAAGGTCGTCTCCCGCTTCCGCGAAACCACGTCACCGCGCTCCCCGAAGGACCCATGATCGCCAAGCATTCCGTCATGTCCACGCCTCTGATCGCGCCGCGAGGTTAGCGCGCCCTCGCTCGAGCAGGAGCGCGACGTCCTCGGGCCAGCTCAATCGGCGAAGCGCCCGAGGCACACGTCGAGCGCGACGATGCTTGGTCCAATCACGCAACGACCCAGCTCGTTCGTGGTGCTGATGATTCCCAAAGCGCCCGAATATATCGGCGCTGGCTCTGGATGGCTGGACGTTGGACTGTCGATCGTCAGCGCCTCGTTCGCCTGCGGCACGGCGAGGAGCGCACGGCCATTCACGAGATCGCTCATCGTCGTGATCAGCACACCGTGACCTCCGAGGATCACCTTTCCGTCTTTCGGTGACACGGCAAGCACCGGACGATACGGCTTGATGAGCCGCGGCGTCGACGGCTCATCAAACGTCCAAGCGACGAGCGAGTCTTTGCTCTTCGCGAAGACGCCTACGTTGCCATCGACGACAACCGGCGACTCCGTATCTAGCTTTACTGGACCGCTGCTAAAGAATACTTCGCGAGGCTTTGTTGACGCATCGCCATCGATCTTGGCGGTGCCGGCGTCGGTCCCTGGAGCGGCGTTCGCTGCCGCGACCTCAGCGGAAGAGAGATGGATCACACGCACGCCTTCAGGCCGACCAAACGCGGCCCACGATCCATCGCGCGACATGCCCGGTACACCTCCGGCGTAACCGCGTTCGCTCACGCTAAAGGTCGTCTTCGTGTTCTTGATGCTCCACACCGACGGATTGGAGCCCACCCAATCACCAGCCAGAGCGAACGAAAACCCAAAGCCGTGGATGGTCGCTTCGGCCTTGGAGATCACGCTCATTCTGTCAGCGCCCAACGCCGAGAAGGGGGCAATGACGAGATCTGTGCTCTGGTCCTCATTTCGCGCCACGCCGCTGATCGCGATCCTCCGAGCATCCGGATCGAGCGCGACGACGAGCAACCCGCGCGCAGACCCGTGTGGCGCGGGAAGGGTGGTGATAGGCGTGTCGTTGCCGCCACAAAACACCCGGCGCTCGTTGCCGTCGTCGCAAACAACAACCCCAGCGTCACCGCCTCCAAACGCGATCGGGCGACATCCAAAGCCGCTCGGCACCATCCATGTGCTCACGAGCTTTCCAGTGGTCATGTTAAAGCGGCGGAGAGTGCCGATGGGTGAGAGCGTGACGAGATCGCCGTTCGTCGTGAAGCTCGCCGCGACCGCTGGCTCGGGCTGCGTGGGGGCACGCCATAGAACGGCACCGCTCCGGATGTCCCAAACACGTACACGCGACGTTGCGTCTGAACCGACCAGCAGCTCTCCGCGGCTGATCAACGTCCGCTTTTCAGTCTCGATTTCGATGAGCTGTGACTCCGCGAGCTTCACGACGGGTCGTTCATGGCTCGGGTTTGGATCGACGAGCACCGCTCCACTCTTGGTGGGGAGCACCAGAAGCCCGGTGTCTTCCCAACGATGCGAGTAACTCCCATCACCGACGGTCATCAGGTGAGCGCTGTTTGCCTCGTGTTGCCATTGAAAGAGAGTCGAGCACCGAAGCCCGCCGACGCTCTCACACGCTTTTTCGCCCTTGTACAGCTCCGCCTGAATCCGTTCGTTGAGGAAGTATTCTTGGTCGGGGACGCTGAACCCGCCGCCGTGTTGCAGCGCGAGTGTCTTCCCCGTAACGACATCGATCTCCAAGGAGTCGTCGAGGCATGCTTTACCAATGATCCTGCCCTTGTCGACGGACGAGAAATAGGTGGGCTCCGCGTATCCGCTGCACCGTCGATACCGCGGACTGATCTTCTTGTCGGCCTTTTCCCCCCTCGAGAAATCGCGGACAACGAGCTGCTCATCCCGCCCCGACCACCACACCACGTGGTTGCCATCGCGCGAGATGAGGGCGATGGGACTTTGACCCGTGTCGGTGTTGCGAAAAATCTTTCGTTCCAGCTTCTTTCGAAGCACCTCCGCTCCGCTCTCGACATCAACCGCAACGAGCTCGAAGCCGGTCGTATGTGGATCGGTGAACGCATACGTGCCACGCACGATGCTCCCCGCAGGAGCCTCCGTCAGGACCGTCGTCTTCACGTTGCGCGTGTCCAGCTCGAGCACCTGAAGTGCTTTCGGGTCAGCCCACACGGCGAAGCGATCGGAGCGATCGATGTCGGCCTCGCCACCTCCCGTGGGGATTTCATACGAAGACCTCCGCGTGAGATCGACGACAACGAGGACGGATGACGATGAGGGTGGGTTTGCTGTCGCTTGTTCTCCGCGCGTGAGCGTCGCGGTGAGGTGCTTCGACAATGACCCGAATTGAATCTTGCTCGGATCTCCCGCGAACGGACCGAGCACCACGCCAGAGCTGAGCTCGCGAACAACGAGCGCGGGCTCAATCCCTGTCCCAAGAGTGATCGCCGTCGCCACCCAATGGTCATCAGGGCTGAAGTGAATCTCGCCGTTGCCTGGCAGCGTCACGATGCGGCCGGTTCTTGGCTCCACAAGCGTACGTCCCATGGCGATCCACTTGTTCGCGGGCCCGATCGAGAGCGTCGCGAACGCATGGTAGTCATCGGGGAAGGCTTCTGCTGACTCACGCGTGGTAGGAATGAGGTGCGCGCGCGTGTGATGTTTCATCTCGAGACGATTCATCGCCTCATCGTTGAGGCGACGTGCATCAACGACGCGTCCCTCACGGGATGCAGCTTCGGCCCGAGCGATGATCTCGAGCGGGTCGCTCGTCGATGCTCTTACCTTTGCAGCGGACGCGGTCACATAGGCCTGCTGCGCCGCGTCCATCTCGGCCTTCGCCAGCGCGTCGAGATCGTCGGCTCGACCAAGCTGCTCGAGCGTGCTCGTGAGCGTTTGTGTCGTTGATGAATTGGGGCAGGCCAGCCATGCCTCGCGCGCAGCCACGGAAGCGCGATCGACATATCCATCACGCAGGAGTCGCTCGACACGCCGCGATGCGATCGATGCATGTTTGCATGCCTCACGCTTTGGATCGGGCGCACGAACCGAGCTCCTGGAGCAGGCCGTCACCACCAAGACGAGGAGAACGAACGCAGGCGTGATCGACACTGAGCGCACAGCGGACTGTAAGCGAATCAAGGGACTATTTCCAGCAAGACCTGGCGGTCCACTCCCCCGGCTAGTATCCATAGGAGATTTGGCAGCGATCGAGGTAGCAGCACGTGCCGCCTTCCTTGGCTCGCCGCTCGTTCGTCTCGTGAGGGCTGAAGGGCTTGCCGGCGCGCTTCTCGGCGCACGTTTCGAACGGCGCATCAAGCTCCCCTTCGGCTCCTCGCGCTTGGGCGGAGCGCAGGCGAAGAATGCGATGGGCTCGCTCGGGGAACATTTGGGCTCGACCGCCGCGTGCGACCCTGGAGCGGGGCCCTTGCCCGCGTCGACCTCACGCGAAACAGGGACTTTAGCGCTCTCCGTCCAGGCGATCGATCTTTCTGAGGTCCGGGAAGAACAGCGCCCATAGAACCACCACGAGGCAGGTGCCCACCCCGCCCGCGATCACCGCCAGCTCGGGGCCCAGCCAGGCGGCGGTGAGCCCCGACTCGAACTCTCCGAGCTCGTTGGACGCTCCAACGAAGACGTCGCCCACGGCGTAGACCCGGCCTCGCATCGCGTCGGGGACCCGGACCTGGAGGAGGGTCTTTCGCACGACGACGCTCACCATGTCGGCCGCCCCCATGACCACCAGGCATACCAGGGACAAAGCAAAGCTCTTCGAGAGACCGAAGGCCACGGTGACCAGGCCGAAGAGGAAGACGCAGCCGAGCATCTTGGGACCTGCCCGCCGGGTGAGCGGAAAGAAGCCCAGGGAGATCGCCATGCAGGACGCTCCCACCGCGGGCGCGCTGCGGAGCAGGCCCAGGCCCCACGGACCGGTCCGCTGGGCCGCGGCGAACATGGGCAGGAGCGCCACCGCGCCGCCCAGCAGGACGGCGAACAGATCGAGCGACATGGTCCCGAGGATGGCGCGCTCTTGGCGCACGTAGCGGAGGCCCGCGAACAGCGCGGAGAGCTTGCTCTCGCCCGGGCCTCTGGGCTCCCGGGGCAGGCCGCCCTTCTCGATCAGCCCGATCGCCAGGCCCCCGAGCACCAGGAGCGATGAGGAGAGCCCGTAGACGAAGAGAGGGCCGAGGGCGCCATAGAGGATCCCTCCCAGCGCCGGCCCCACGATCGTCGAGAGCTGCCACACCGTCGAGCCCCAGGCGATCCCCCTGGCGAGCATCTCCCTTGGGACGAGGTTGGGGGCCAGGGCCTGGCTCGCCGGTCCGCTGAAGGCCCTCGCGGTCCCCAGGCCAGTCAGCACGACGTAGATGGGCCACGGCCGGGTGAGCCCCACCTGGGTGAGGCGCAGGAGGACCAGCGTCAGCAGGGCCACCGCCAGGTAGCAGACCACGAGGATGCGCCGACGATCGTGACGATCCGCCACCTGCCCCGTGACGAGCGAGAGGAGGATGGACGGGAGGAACTGAGCGAGGCCCACAAAGCCCAGATCCAGCGCCCGCCCGGTGAGCGAGAAGACCTGCCAGCCCACCACCACCGAGAGCATGTGGTAGCCCACGATGGACGTCCCCCGGGCCAGCAGGTAGAGCCGAAAATCGCGTAGCTCTCCTCGAACCATCGCCCGGGTCTTAGAGGAGAACTCGGAGCTTGTGCAAGGAGGGGCGGGCCGTACTAGGGTCCCGCCCATGCCGCTCGACCCCGATTTCGTAGCCGATTGCCCCTACGGTCCAGGGGGGCTGCTCCTCGACGAGGTTCTCGAGATCGACAGGGAGGGCAAGGGGCGCGTGGTCGCCCGTATGCCCACCCACGACGAGCTCCCGCTGACGCGCGAGCAGCGAGCCCACCCCGTCCGACACCCTCGGCATGTCTCGGGCGGCCTGATCGTCCATATGACCGGCATGGTCGGCTTCGTACACGCCTATTACGTCCTTGGCCTGCGCCACTCAAAGGGCTGGGTCGGCTATGGGGGGCGTATCCACTCTGGCAAATACCTCGCCCTCGCCCCCCCGGGTGAGCCCATCGTCATCTCCTGCACGGCGACCCAGGTGCGCACCATGCAGAAATCGGTCTTTGCTCGTTATCTCTTCACCTTCACCCAGGGAGGAAAGACCATCTACGAGGGGGATCAGAGCGCGATGTGGGTGCGTCCGGACGAGGCCGTGGCCCTCTTGCTCTCGCGCTCGCCCTAAGACGCGCCTGGGTACAATGGCAAGGTATGAACGGCCCCTTCCGCGTTCGCTACGAGGCGCCTCCCGAGCCTCGAACCTGCGCCGAGCGCTTCGCGGCGATGGATGACCTCTTCGAGACAGCCGTCGCGCTGGTGGGCGGCCTCGCCGTCGGCGCTCGTGGATACGAGCGGACCACGCGCGACGTGGATCTGGCGGTGGCCTGTCCCAGGGATTCTGGAGCGCCGACCGAAAAGTCGGGAGGGTGGCTATCTCTCTTGGTTCTCCCTGTGATTTACAGGGATAAAGCAGGCCATCGTGACCGCTCGGGTGACTCGAAGGTCGGCGCTCCAGTCCCCGTCGCAGGGGAAGTAAAGGGTTCGCTGCGCCCACAAAGGCCCCGGGTTGAAGCCCGAGGCCACATCCTCCCGCTGGGGAAGGCGCGTTAATCCCGCAGGGCGGGCTCAGCAAGGACGGGTCTCGGATAACCCACTTCGCGAAGAGCCCGGCGCTGCGTCGGGCTTGAGCGGCTGCGCGCGCTCTCTTGCCCTGCGCTGCGCGCGCCAGCCATGAGGAAGCGCGGTCGATGGGGCAGAGGGTGCCTCCGGCGGGGTACGCGCGGAGCGCGTGGCCTGTCGGAAGCATTGTCTGGTTAGGCGGCTCCTCATGGCATTTCCTCAGCTCGGATCGTCGAGCACCTCGATGATCGACGAGGCGGTGGCGGCCTTCTCAAGCCAGCGCTCCAGGGTCACCAGATCCTTCTGGGCCAAGACGCGCTCGCGGGCGGCATCCGGCACCGCGATGCCCCGAATCCGAAGCACCGTCAGCACGGACCGCGCAGCCTCCTCGGCGCGGCCCTCGATCTTGCCCTCGATCTTGCCCTCGATTCTGCCCCGATGCTCGCCCTGCCGGTGCGCCAGCGAGATCCTGCCCCGTTCGTCCTGTTCGGCCATCTTGGAGCGCTCGTACTCCTGCCACTCCGCGTCCGTGAACGTCGACTTCCTAGCGATCTCGAGCGCCTCGAGGAAGGGGCCCTCGGAGAGGGCCGGTGGCACAACCTCCAGGTTCTTGGTTTCCCGAAAGAAGTAGGCCCACTTGTCGACGAGCGTCTCGGGCTCCTTGCCGGCGCGGTACTTGGGCAGCTCCAGGAAGGCGTACTGGACCTGACGCAGGCCCTTATGACCGCTCTGCTGCTCTATGCATACGCCAGCGGCTCAGCATGGGAACTTTGTATCCACCGTCCACGAGCTTCTTCGGCCAGAGCTTGAAGTTGCATATCGTGACGCCCACGACGTCGCAGAGTTTGTGGTACTGGTCGCCTTCGCCCGCCTGAATGACATAGGCTTTACTGGCGTTGTACACCACCCGCTTCTCGAAGCCTTCGACAGGCAGCACCTGATGCGCTTCGTAATCCCCGACGGGGGACATCTCCACGACGAACCGGCGACCCGACGCGGTGGTGCATTTCACGTCGACGAGGGAGAGCTTGCTCTTGGGCACCGAGACGTGCTGCTCGAGTGAGAGGTGCTGGACGCTCCGAATGCGACGCGTACCCGACAGCTCGAGGAGATCGTTGAGCAGCGCCACGAGCAGGCCCTTGTGCGCTTCTGCGCCGAAGATTCGCTTGAAGACGACGTCGGTCTTGGGGTCGGCGAAGACGGGCAGCATGGGGAGGGTTCTACCTCCCGCAGGAGCCCTGGGCAACGGGAGCACCGGCCACAGACGCCGGAACGAGTCGAGGAGCTCCGCGCAAGGCGGCGGCGTTCTACTCAATGCCGTGCTCTCCCTGTTCGGCTCGACCTCCGCCCGCCTAACGTAGCGCCGTTCACCTGCGGCGTCGAGGGAGGTCCGGAGGGCCGACTGAGAAAGCCGACAGGTGCAACGGCATGTTGGCCAGCGCGGTCGATTTAATCACTCGGCGGAAGCGGGAGGTCCGAAGCCCGCAAGGACAACGGCGATGTCGTCCTGTAGTGAGCCTGTCGGCAGTCGAGCGGCGTCTACGAGCTCGTCTGCCGCTCGATCCAATCACCGTGTTCGGCCGATCTGTCTAACCCGCCACCCCAGCCGGCCATCCGGTATAGCGCCGAACGATGCTTCGCCAAAGGCCGCAAATCTGCAAGCCGAAAGAGTTAGGCAGGTCTGCCGAACTCCGCCGCTCCTGCCCGCCTTAAAATCTTCGGGCAGGTCTGCCTAACACCGCCGCTCGCTACCCCCAGCCGTCTACTCCTGACCACCCTCACCCCCGTCATCCCTCGGCGTCCCACCGCCTCCAGATCGCCGGCTCAGCACCCCGCCCCGCGGCCTCTGCCCCGAGCCTGCCGCGATTCAAGACGTGAGTGGAGAGCATCGTCGGACGGACGTCGCGATGCCCAAGCCGCTCCAGTCCTCCTCGACGCCATGATCGAGGCCGCACCGGTCACGGCGCTCCGGCTCGGCCTTCCCAGGCCGTGAGATCGAGCGCGGCCTTCAGGGTCCTGGCCAGGCCGAGGGCAGGCCCCCGGCCCCAGTAGTGCAAGAAGAGGATCCTGGGGGACTCTCCGGTCATGTGGTGATGAATGGCCACGATGTCGATGCCGCCCGCCCGGAGGGCCTTGAGCACCGGCTGGAGCTCGGGCTCCGTCACCGCGAAGTCCCCGTCGACCACCGCGCCCTCGTCCGCGCCGCCAAACGCTGCCCAGGTGTTGACGCCCACCCGGAGGCCCGAGGGAGAAGCCACGCTCCTGGGCCAGGACGACAGGCAGGTCCGAACTCCTTCATGAACGCCTCGGCGAAGAGCCCTGCGTGCGTCTCCCCTGCGGACGCCACGACGTTGGTGGCCTTCTCGCGATCCGTGACCTGCTTTGCCAGGGACTCTCCTCCGGCCGCGGAGAATATGGGGAGCGGGAGGGCCGCGTCTGTCGATTTGCAAGATGATCGCTGCGTTCTCCTTGTTCGACTGCGCGATGGACGGCGCTTCAGACAGGGTGCTTCCCGATCCGTATCTTCACGAAGAGGACCCTGTTCACGGAGGCCTCCAGCACCTCGGCGTCGACGCCGCCCGGGAGGACGAGCCGGGCGCCGGGCCGAGGGAAACCGCCGTGCACGGCGAGCACGAGCCCGCCCAGCGTGGACGCTTCGGGATCGATGGGCAGCTCCAGCCCGAGCTCGCGGTTGATCTCATGCAGCGGGGCGTCGCCACGGACGTCGAAGCTCCCTCCACCGGAGGGAGAGATGCTCTGGCGGACAGCCTCACGCTCGCCGACGATCTCGCCGAACAGCTCCTCCGCCAGCGCCTCGATCGACACCAGGCCGGAAGGGGAGCCGCTGTCGTCGAGGACGATGCCGATCTCGGTGCGCGCCCCCTGCAACGCGCGAAGGACGTCGACCGCGGGAGCTTGCTTGGTGAAGATGGGGATATCCCTGAGGAGCACTCGCAGATCGATATCTCCGTCGAGGAGCTGCGCGTAGACCTCGTGGGTCACCACGTAGCCGATCGGCTGCTGATCGGCGTCGAGCACCGGATACCTCGCGTGGGGGGCGTCGCGGAGGATCTGCAGGATCTTCGCACGTGACGCCTCCAGCGAGAGCCACGTGACCTCGCTCCGAGGGACCATCACGGAGTACGCGCGGAGCCGTCCCAGGTCGATGGCTCGAGAGGCGATCTCGCCCGTCTCCCTGTCCACCGTCCCCGCCGTGGTCGCCTCGTCCACGAGCTGCTGGAGCTCCTCGGGCGACAGGCGCGTCTCGGTGAAGGTCGTCCGATCCTGGAAGGGCCGCAGGACGAGGTTCGAGGCTCCCACCAGGAACCAGATGATGGGGCGGGCAGCGAGCGAGAGGACGAAGAGAGGCCGGCTGACCCGGAGCGCCGCGCTCTCCGAGTAGCGAAGAGCCAGCGATTTGGGCACCAGCTCCCCGAGGACGATGGACAGGACGGAGATGAAGGAGACGACGAGGACAAAGGCGATCTTCTCCGCCCCGGCTCCCAGGCCGGCTCCTCGAAGGAGGGCAGCGATGGGTTGTTCGAGGACGACTCCGCCGACGGCGCCGGCCGTCGCCCCGACCACGGTGATGCCCACCTGGACGGTCGCCAGGAACCGCTCCGGATTTTGTCGCAAACGGAGCGCCAGGCGAGCAGACCTGTGGCCCTCCTCGGCCAGCTCGTGAAGACGCGTCTTGCGTACGGCGAGGATGGCGATCTCCGCGCCGGAGAAGAAGGCGTTCACGAGCGTCAACCCCAGGATGACGAGCAGCTCCATCCCGAGTCCCTTCATCGCCGTGCTCCTTTCCCGAGCTGGATGTCCCGCGGTGACGCGATCCTCGCTCTCGCCCTCGCGCCCCCAGCAATATCCTAATGCGGCGGCGTGAGCTCACCTCGATTCGAGCCCGGCTCCTCGTCTTCGTCCTCGTCTTTCTTCTCGTCGACGAAGGTGGTCAAGATCCCGGGCAGCAGGAAGAGGGTGAGGATGGCGGACACCAGGATCCCCCCGATGACCACCGTCGCCAGGGGCCGCTGGACCTCGGCCCCGGCCCCCGTGGCGATCGCCATGGGCATGAAGCCGAAGGCGGCCACGGCGCTGGTCGTGAGCACCGCGCGCATCGTGTGCCTGGATCCCTCCTCGATCGCGGCTTCCAGGTGCTCTCCCCTCTCCACCCGGACCTTCACCTCGTTGGCCAAAACCACCCCGTTCAGGACCGAGATCCCGGCCAGGGCGATGAAGCCGACCGCGGCGGGGATGCTGAAGGAGAGGCCCCTGGCCGTCAGCGCCACGATCCCTCCGACCAGGGAGAAGGGCACGATGACGAAGACCGCCAGCGCGTACCTCGCGCTCCCGAACATCCAGAACAGC
>SXGT01366961.1_pt1 | contig 11332 bp, 7 predicted proteins | sample 3176221 | NCBI WGS metagenome assembly SXGT01 (sample SAMN11356862, study PRJNA531348) | freshwater metagenome | isolation source: freshwater sample F1-120 | place: China: Fuxian Lake, Yuxi | collected 2017-12-25
CGATGGGCACTTCGACGATGGGCACTTCGACGAGGGGCACTTCGACGAGGAGACGCTGCTCGAGGCGGCACTGGATCCGAGCGCGACCGCGCTGCGGACCGAGATCGAGCGCTGCGCCGAGTGCGCGGCTGCGCTGCACAAGCTCGGCGGCTTCGCGAGCGACCTGCGCTCGCTGCTGCGCGAGGCGCCGGCGGCGGAGTCCAAGGCCGCGCAACGCGTTGGAGAGGCCGTGCTGGCGCGCACCACGCGTGAAGACCTCGGCCGCGGTGGCGATCTCAGGCTGGTGCTGCGCTTCGCGGTCGAGCGCGTGCGGTGCTCGCGCGCGTTGCGCTTCGCGGCCGCCCTGCTCGTGGCACACCTGCTCGCTTTGCCGGTGCTGGCGTGGATCGTGCTCCGCGCCCCGCGGCGAACGGGCGAATTCCAGACGCGCATCGAGGCGCCGGTCGAGCCCTACTTCGAAGTCGAGCGTGAGCGCGAGCCGGAGGTCGAGCCCAGCGTGGCGCGGCCCGAGAGCGAGCCCCGCGCGCTCGAGGTCGGCCCGGGCTCGGACGCGGCGGACTGGCTCGCCGCCACCCGCCGCAGCGAGCTCGGCACACTCGCGGCGATGGCTCCGAGGCCGTGGGGCGAGTCCGCGCCGCAGGAGCCCTTGGCCCAGCTGCTGTGGCTGCGCGCCTCGGCCCTGCACGACCGCGTTCTGCCCGAGTGGGTGCTCGCGCGCAGCCCGGAGGGCGCCCCGAGCCGCATGGCGGTCTGGACCGAGATGTTGCTCGACCAGTGGGCGCGCTCCGGGGCCCGCCCGATCCACTTGGACGCGGCCCTCGAGCGGCTCGCCACCCTGCCGGAGTTCCAGCGCTCTCGGCTGGTGACCTGCGCCCTGCAGCGAGCCACCGCGGCGGGAGCGCTCGACGCCGCGGAGCTGGCGCGCTTCGTGCGCGGCAGCCCGGACGCGCGGGAGGTTGCCCGTCGGGCGGCCCGGGAGTCGCTGGCGGCGCTGCAGTGCGAAGCCCTCGGCGACCACCGCGATCCGGCGCTGGTGGAGCGCGAGGCGGCCCTCGACGCGTGGGGCGCACCCCGGCGCTGAGGATCCCCCGAGGAGGCTGAAACCCCGGCGAGCATCCGCTGTAAGAAGCTTTTTGGGAGGACCGTACGAGCCTGCCGTGGTCCCCGCGCATCGCACCCGTTACCCTCCTGTGTCCATGTGGTCCGTCGTCCTCGTCCTCGCCCTGCCGCAGGCCACTCCGCCCCCGCAGCCCCCTGTCGGGGAGTCCCCGGCGGCCGTCCAAGACCTCACCCTGCTCGAAGCCGCGCGCATCGCTCTCGAGAACGACCTTGGACTCAAGCTGGCCGAGAACACCGCGGAAGTCTCCCAGTACACCTACGAGGGCAGCTGGGGCAGCTTCGACCCGAGCTGGCGCGCGAACGCCGGCTACACGGACAACGAGAACCGCAACAACAACCCGTTCTTCGGCATCGACAGCATCAGCACCCAGACGCTCGAGGTGGGCACGGGGCTGAACCTGCCGCTCTTGACGGGGGGCGCCGTCGACCTGTCTTTCGCGCAGTCGAACAGCGACTCGAACTTCGCGCTCTTAGAGCGCTCCGTGTCGCAGCGCGTCGCTTTCAGCTTCAACCAGCCGCTCCTGCGCGGCGGGGGCACGGCCTTCGCGACGAGCACGCAGCGCGAGAACGAGTACCGCCTGCGTCGCCAGATCGAGAGCGTGCGTCAGGCCCGTCAGGACCTCCTGCAGCGCGTGGCGCAGACCTACTGGGACCTCGCCACCGCCATCGAGCAGGCCAAGGTCGCCGACGAGACGCTCGCGCTCGGTCGCGAGCAGTTGACCCAGAACCAGCGGCGGCTCGCCGCGGGCGTCGGCACCGAGGTCGAGGTCCTGCAGGCGGAGACCAACGTCGCGCAGCGTGTCGAGCAGAAGCTCGCCCGCGAAGTGACCGTGCGAGCGGCAGCGGACCGCCTCAAGGGCCTGATGTACCCCGGCACCGATGCAAGTCGCTGGGACCGCGAATTGCGCCCCGCGACGCTGCTTCCGGACACCGATCCAGAGAACGTGCCGAGCTGGAATGCCGCCTTCGCCGTCGCGCTCGCCGAGCGCTCCGAGCTGCGCCAGCAGATGTTCCAGATCGACGAGAGCGAAGAGCAGCTCCTGCGCGCCAGCTCGCTGCGGCGCTCGCAGCTCGACTTCTCCTTCCAGACCTCGAGTTCGGCGATCGAGCAGAACGAGGGCGACGCGCTCAAATCCTCGTTCAGCTGGGAGTACCCGACCTACGCGGCCGCGCTCAACTTCAGCGCGCCGATCGGCAATCGCATCGCGCTCGGCGCAGAGAAATCCGCCCGAGCGGCCGTGCGCGCGGCGCGCCTCTCCTACGACCAGCTCGAGTCGCAGATCGTCGAGGAAGTGCGCGCCGCCGTGCGCAATACGAACTACTCGATCGAGGCAGTGCGGGCCGCGGCCGCGAGCACGCAGCTCGCCCGCCGCCAACTCGCGGCTGAACAGGCGCGTTATCGCGAAGGCTTATCGACGAACTTCCAGGTGTTGCAATTCCAGCAGCAGCTCGCGGAGTCGTTGTACTCGCAAACGCTGGCTCGCGCGAACCTCGCCAAGGCTCTGATCGCATTGCGCCGCTCGCAAGGCGTGCTCGATCCGGAACGCTTCGGCCTCTAGTCGTCCGGCGGGCCTCAGCCTCGCGCCCATGAGCTTCTCCTCGAATCGCCACCCGCACCGCGCCTACGCTCGCCGAGAGCGTGTCGTCGGATGGGGGCTCGCCATCGCACTCGCGGCGCCGCTGCTGTCGACGAGTTGCTCGGACGAGCGCGCGCGCGTCGAACCAGTGCCCACCGCGAGTGCGCTGCCGCTCGCGCAGGACCCGCGCCTTGCGTACCTGCTCTCCCCGGGCACGCGACACGAGCACTACGACGTCGATGCGTCGAACACGCGGGGCATCCTCACGGAAATGCTGGAGCGCGGACATCGCGATCCGTTGCGCCGCGCGCGCGAGGAACTCGCCGGCCGCGGATCCGAGGGCATGGCCGTCGCCCGGCGCACGATCGACGCGCACTTCGAGAGTCCCGACGGCGGCGCACACCTTCGCAACGCGCTCGAGATCGTGCATCGCAGCGCCGAGCCGGCCGCACGCGAGCTGTGCCTGCGACTCTTGCGACACCGCGACGTGGCCCTCGCCGCGCTCGCGGCCGCCGCGCTCGAAAAGCATGGCGAGCCGCAGGACTACGAGATCCTGATGGCGTGCTTCGACGCGGCCGATCCGGAGTTCAAGCTGCGCTTCCTGATGGCGGCTGCGAAGCTCGATCCCGTGCGCGCGCAGCGCCAGATACTCGACTGGATCGATCGCGGCGAGTTCGACGGTATCTGGGATGAGTGCGGCTCGCTGCTCGCGCTCGCGACCGCACCCGACGTCGTCGGTCGCCTGAGCCCACACTGGCCGGCGATGCCGCCGCGCTTCAAGGGACTGCTGGCCGCTCCCTGCGCGCGCGCCGGAGACGCGGAGGCGCTGGCGTTCCTACGCGACGATGCGCAGAGCGCGGAGCAGTGGCGCGCGGAATCTGCGGTCACCGCTTTGCAGCTCGCGCAGCTGTACGGCGAGCTCGACGAGGTCGCGCGACGCGGCAAGGTGCCGAGCGCGCGCCTGCGAGCGCTGAACGCGCTCGCCGCGCCGGGCGTCGCCGAGCGCTTTTCCGAGGCCTTCCGCTCCAACCTCAACGCGACGGACGACGGGCTCGCGAACGCTGCGCTCGCGGTGCTCGTGCGCCTGCGCGATCCCAGCGCGCTCTCGCGTGCGCTCGCGCTCGTCGCCGGACAGGACAACGAGGGCCTGCGCACCGCGATGTCGGCGCTGCGCGAGCCGATGCGCGAGGATCCCGAGCTGGCGCGGCGCGTGCTCGCCGCGCTCGAGGAGCGTCGCGCTCCGGAGATCGGCATGGGAATCGCGGAGCAGATGCGCACGCTGCAGGCGATCGGCCAAGTTCCGCTCGAGGAAACAGCTCGCAAGCTCGTCGAACGCGCCCGCACGGCGACGGGCGAGGTATCGGGCATGTCGGCCCGGCGCTGGCTCTTCCAGCAGGCCTCGAACGCGGGCCCGGCCGGACAGCTCGTGCTGGCCGCGGAGCTCGAGCGAGCCGAAGACGAACTCGAGCGCCTCGACTTGATCGAGGCCATCGCGGCGTGGGGCGGTCCAGTGGGACTCGACGTACTCGCGCGCTTCGTCGAGAGCGAGCGCGCTCGGCCCTACGAGATCCTGCTCTGTGCGGAGCGACTGGTGCGCCTCGGAACGGTGGAGCAGGTGGCACCGCTGCTCAAGCGCGTCACGCTGCGCGTCACGCAACCGGACGTGCGCGTCGCACTGCAGGCGTTGCTGTGGCTGAACTATCCGGGTCCGCGCTGACGCGCGCGGCCCGAGGTCATGTTCAGCGCTCGACGAGATCCCGCCACAGCGGGTCACCGTTGAGCGACGGAGGAGCTTGCGGTCCGCTCCAGCGGCCCTCGGCGTTGGGGTGAGCGACGAGGTCCTGCGCGGGCGTCCACGCGTAGGCCGAGGTGCCGGTCTTGCGCCACTCCCACGGCCACGCGCGCACGTAGATCCCGTCGGCGGCGTCGCCGACCTCGAACAGGTAGCCGTGCCGCCGGAGCCGCGTGCCGCCGTCGAGGAACTCCGCGTCGTCGAGCTGGCGCTTCGCCGCCGGGTCGGACGCAAGCAGGAACTCGATGCTCGGCTTTTCCGCTGCCTGCACCTCGCGCGTCGCGAGACCGGCGAGACGCTTCACGAGCGCGCGCGCATCCTCCTCGTTCTCGCGCAGCGCGAACTCGCGCAGCCGCGGGAGCGAGACGAGCAGGACCACGATGCCGATCGCGACGAGCATGGCCGCGCTGGAGAGCCGCAGGCCGCCGCGGCGAGAAGTGGACACGGTGAGGTTCGAGGTGCGCACGGGAGGATCGTGCCGAAGCGAATGCTAGGCTTCAAGCCATGCGCGCCCCTTCGCTGGAGCGAATGCCCGAGCCGCTGCGGCAGGCCGTGCTCGCCGTCGCGCGCTCCCTGCGCGAGCACGGGGCGCAGGCTTGGCTCGTCGGCGGCGCCGTACGCGACCTTGCCCTCGGTCGCGAGCCGAAGGATGTCGATCTCGCGACGGACGCGCTGCCGGAGCGGGTCGAGCAAGTCTTCCCGCACGCCAAGGGGGTCGGGCGCGCCTTCGGGACCATGCTCGTGGTGCAGGACGGCGTCCCTGTGCAGGTCACGACCTTCCGCTCTGAGCGCGGCTACAGCGACGCCCGGCGGCCCGACCATGTCGAGTTCGGTGCCAGCGCCGCCGAGGACGCCGCGCGGCGCGACTTCACCTGCAACGCTCTGTTCCTCGACCCGCTCTCGGGCGAGCTCTTCGACCCCACGGGCGGCCTCGCAGACCTCGAGCGCCGAGTCCTGAGTTGCGTGGGGGACCCGGCCGAGCGCTTCCGGGAGGATGGCCTGCGACTCTTGCGTCTCGCGCGCTTTTCCGCTGGCCTCCAGCTCGTCCCGGCCCCCGAGACCCTGTCCGGAGCGCGCCAGAGCGTGGCCTCGATCGTGGGCGTGAGCGGCGAGCGGATCCTAGCCGAGTTCGCGACCATCTTCGCGCGCCCGCGGGCCGCCCACGCTCTCGCCCTGCTGCACGACCTCGGAGTGATCGAGCGCGCCCTGCCCGGCCTCGCCGCGAGCGAGATGAAGCAGCGCATCGCCATCGCCGCCCGCATCGACGATCCCCTCGGGGAGCTCGAGGGACTGTGCGTGCTGTTCTCGCACGAGTTGCTCGACCCGAGTCAAGCGGGGAGTCGCGACGAGATCGAGCGCCGCCTCGGCTTGCTGCGACCTTCTCGCGACCTGCGGCATGGCGTGCAGGAGGCCTGCGAGCTGCTGCTCGAGTTCGAGCGCTGGGCACAAGCGCCGCCGCGCCGCTCGGAGCTCGTGCGCGCCGCGCGCCGCGCGAGCTGGCCCGCCGCGCTGCGCCTCGGCCTCGCCGCCCGTGCGCAAACTGGGCGATCGACCGCGGCACTCATCACGGCGCGCTCCCACCTGACGTCCATCGCCCCGTCCGAGCTGCGGCCGACGCCACTCCTCGCGAGTCCCGACCTCGCCGCTGCGGGCATCCCGCGCGGACCGCGCTGGGGCGAACTGCTGCTCGCCGCCGAGACCGCCCAGCTCGATGGCGAGCTCGGCACGCACGAGGATGCGCTGCGCTGGCTACGGGAGCGCGCGGACGACGGAGGCTAGGTCGGAGGAAAGACCCTGCGGAGCGCGACCGAGATCGGGAATCCGCACAAGATGGCTGCAGCGACCGCAAATGCTCGGTGTCCCGACACGAGGCTCTGTGTTCCATCGAGCTCGACGCCGCGCGCGGGCACCGACGCCAGCGCCACAAGCGCGCTGAACACGAGCAGGCGGCGCAAGCCAAGTCCAGTCGCGCGCCCAGCATCGGCGCGCGTCCAAGGCCCGCTCCGAGCCACCTCGCGCACCAGCGCGCCCGCCGCGAGCAAGGCGATTCCCAGAGAACTCCAGCGCGGCGCGACCAGACCTTCCGTCGCATGGCCGCAAGCGAGCGAGAGCAGCACGAGGCTCGCGCACGCGAGCGCCCAACGCGGCAGACGGCCGACGTCAGCGTCGCTCGGTGCGTCTTCGAGCCGCGCGACAAACGACACGCTCGCGACGTAGACAAAGTAGAGCGCGACGAAGTGTGGTGCGAATGTGGGCTCGAGCTCGGGATAGCCGAGTCCGAGCTCGCGCGCGACGAATACGCCGAAGCCGAGGTTGGCGGCACGGCAGGCACCGAGCAGGAAAGGGCCCCGCAGGGGGCCGCGACCAACCAAGTCGTAGGCCACGACCAGCGCCGCGAGGCCCGCCATCCACAGCGCAGCGCGCGGCGCCACGAGCGCTGCGAGCGCGATGGCGGTCGCGACGAGCAGCAGTCCTGCGAGTAGGGCCGTGCGCGGCCCAACCGCGCCGGAGGGGATCGGCCGGTCCGCGCGCGTGACGCGATCCTCCTCGCGATCGGCCCAGTCGTTCAGGACCATGCCGCCGTGGTACACGCACGCCGACGCGGCCAGCGCGAGCGTGGCGTCGCGCGCCCCGGGAAAGGCGCCCGCGCCTCCGAGCGCGAGCCCCGCGGCGACGTCCGCGAGTGCGGACGGCGCGAGAGAGAGCCGCGCGAGCCGTCCCCAAGCGAGGAAGCGCGCTCCCGCGCTCACAGGCTCGCGACGCGCATCACGTCGTTGTAGGTGACGTACACGAGCAGGGTCAGGATCAGCACCATGCCAACCACCTGACTGTAGCCGTGAACGCGCTCGGAGACCGGCGAGCCCTTGAGCTTCTCGATCACGAGGAACAGGAGATGCCCGCCGTCGAGCAGCGGCACCGGCAGCACGTTGATGAACGCGAGGTTCACGCTCAGCATGCACAGGAAGAAGAACAGCTTGGCGAGGCCGAGCTCGGCCCAGCTGTAGGCGTACACCCCGATCGAGATGATGCCGCCCATGTGCTTGCTCGAGACCTGTCCGAGCACCATGCGCTTGAGCATCAGCCAGCTGTCGGTCGCGAACTTGAACGTGGCTTGCACGCCGACGACGATCGCCTCGGAGAGCGACTCCGCGCGATAGGTGTAGAGCGCCTCGCGCTGTCCGAAGCCGTAGTCCGGCACGGACTGCGGCCCCGGCGTCACCTGCAGCTCCAGCGTCTCGCGCGCGCCGTCCGCGCCCTCGCGCAGAACCTTGAGCGTCACGCTGCGCTGCTCTGCGGCCACGCCCTGCACGAGCGGCAGGAAGTCCGATTCCCAGTCCGAGAGCTCGACCCCGTTGGCGGAGAGCAGCCGATCGCCGTCCTGCAGCGTGCCTGCGGCAGCCGAGCGCGGCGCGACGACGACTTCGCACTGCCTCACGTTGGACGCCAGCGCGACGTCGCGCGCGAAGGCCAGCGCGCTGGCGGAGTCGAGCGCATCGCCGTGCAGCGTGACGCGCTCCCCAGTCCGGTCGACCTCGATCACCAGCGGGGCGCCCGGCAGCGTCGCAAGCGCGAGATCGTTGCGCTGCAGGACGCGCCGGCCGTTGGCGCGCACGATGCGATCTCCGGCGAGCAGGCCAAGCTCCGCCGCCGTGCTGCCCACGCGCACTTCACGCACGACCGAGAGCGCCGGCAGGAGCCCGAGCACGCGCTTGGACTCGTTGAGACTCCACTCCGGCTCGATCGAGACCTCGCGCTCGACGCCATCGGCGCCGGCCACGCGCAGGCGCAGCGGTGTTCCCGTGCGCGTCGAAATCTCGAGCGACTCCTCAAGCGAGAATCCGGAGGGGACGCCGACGACCGCCACGATGCGATCCGCGTCCGAGAGCCCGGCGCGCGCGGCCACCGACTCGGACGGCACGAGGATCGCGCCAGCGCGGTCGGCGCCCGGCGCGACGCCGATGGTCGCGAGCCCGAGCCGCTCGTCGTACGCAGGCTCGATCGCGACGCGCCGCGGCGCTGCCTCGCCGGGACCCTGCACCAGCAGCGACGAGTCACCTAGCGGCGCCAGCGCGATCTCCTGCGCGATGTACTCGAAGCTCGCGATCTTTGCGCCGTTGACCTCGAGGATTCGAGTGCCCGGTTCGAGCCCGGCGCGCCATGCGGGGCTGCCCGGCGCGACCGAGCCGACGACGGGCTCGTTGAACAGCACGCCATGGAACATCACGAGCGGCAGCACGATGGCGGCGAACACCATGTTCATCAGCACGCCGCCCGAATAGATGAAGAAGCGCGCGCCGACCGACTTGGTGTGCAGCTCGTCGCCGAGCGGCTTCGAGCCCGGTTCGACGGAGTCCTCGCCCGCCATGCGCACGTAGCCCCCGAGCGGCAGCATCGCGACTTGGTAGAGCGTGTCTCCACGCCGCATGCCGAACAGCTTGGGCCCGAAGCCGAGGCTGAAGGTCTCCACGCGCACCTTGCACAGGCGCGCGGCAATGAAGTGGCCAAGCTCGTGCACGAAGATCACCAGCCCGATGCCGATGGCCATCTGCAGCAGGCGCGAGAGCGATTCGAATTCCATGGGATCTCAGCTGGCCGCGGGCGGGGACTGGCGCTCGATCTCGGCGTAGGCAAGGGCGCGCGCATCGGCGTCGGAGGCCAGCATGGCCCCGATCCCGCCCGTGCGCGCCGGGCGGCGCTCGAGGACGAGGCGATTGATGCGCTCGATGTCGGTGAAGCGGATGCGACGATCGAGGAAGGCCTCCACGGCGACTTCATCCGCCGCGTTCAGGACCGCTCCGGAGTCGCCGCCCTGCTCGATGGCGCGGAAGCCGAGCGCGAGCGAGGGGAACAGGGCCGGGTCGACGGGCTCGAACGTGAGCTTGGAAAAAAGCGCGAAGTCGAAGCCGCGCAGCGGTGCATCGACGCGCTCGGGGTGATGCATGCAGTAGTGCAGCGGCCCCTTCATGTCGGGCGGACCGAGCTGCGCGAGCACGCTGCCGTCGACGAACTCGACCATCGAGTGCACCACCGACTGGCGGTGGATCACGACTTCGATGCGCGCGCGCTCGAAGCCGAAGAGGTGGTGCACCTCGAGTACTTCGAGCGCCTTGTTCATCAGCGTCGCCGAGCCGACTGTGATGCGCCGGCCCATGGTCCACGTCGGGTGGCGCAGCGCCGCCTCGGGTCCCATCGCGGCGAGATCCTCCGGGCGCGCGTCGCGGAACGGACCACCGCTGGCTGTGAGCAGCACGCGCCGCACGCGGGCGACATCGTCGCCCCCGAGGCACTGGAAGATCGCGCACAGCTCGCTGTCGACCGGCAGGATGCGCCCGCCGCGCGAGCGCGCGAGCGCCATCAGCTCCTCACCCGCGACCACCAGCGATTCCTTGTTGGCGAGGGCGAGTCGCTTGCCGCGCTCGAGCACCGCGCGCGACGGCTCGAGTCCGCGTGCGCCGACGATTCCGTGTACCGCGAGTTCGTAGTCCGCGCGCTCGCACAGCTCGAGCGCCGCGCGCTCGCCCGACAGCACCTCGACGCTGTGCGGCAGCGCGGCGCGAGCTCGCTCGGCGGCCTCGAGGTCGGACAAGGCCAGCCAGCGCACTCCCAATTCGCGAGCTTGGGCGACGGCGCGCTCCCAGTTGGCCCCGGCTGCCAGTCCGACCACGGAGAAGGCCCCCGGGCTCGCGCGCACGACGTCGAGCGTCTGAGTGCCGATCGAGCCGGTGCTGCCGAGGACGACGAGGGAGCGCATCTGGGGCGGGTGAGGGCGGCGCCCCTTCTGGCCCTCGCGCTCGCCTGAAAGGCGCGTCGATTGCCTGCGATTACGGCGCGCCGGTAGTCTAGGACCTCGAACGGGGTGGTGGAACAGCGCCCCGCACCCCAATGAGCGCCCGCATCGCCCGCCATTGCCCGCAGTGCGGCTCGCCCCTCGCACGGGCCGTGGTCGAAGGCCGCGAGCGCAGCCGCTGTCCCGAGTGCAGTTTCGTCCTATACGAAAACCCCGCCTGCGCCGTGGCGGCGCTGGTGGTCGACGCGGCCGGACGGGTCCTGCTCGTGCGCCGCGCCCTAGACCCCTGCAAAGGCGACTGGGCGCTCCCGGCGGGCTTTCAGGAGATCGACGAGCAGCCGGCGCAGACCGCCGTGCGCGAGGTTCAGGAAGAGGCCGGAATCGAGATCCGGCCCCAGTCCGTGTTCGACCTGTTCCTCGTGGCCCAGCCAGGCCGCCGGGCGGTGACCTTGGCGGTCTACCTGTGCGCGCACGCGAGCGGGGAGCCCGTGCCGGGCGACGACGCCCTCGAGGCACGCTTCTTTCACCTCGAAGCGCTGCCCCCGAACATCGCCTTCGACAACCGCGAGCGGATCCTCTCGCATCTGCGCGCCGATCCTCGTTACCTTGCCTGCACCACCATGAGCACCCAATCGACCGGCGGCACGCGCTCGATCTCCTACAAAGACTCGGGCGTCGACATCGAGAAGAAGTACGGCGCCGTCGAGCGCGCCACGGACGCGATCCGCAAAACCTTCACCAAGGGCGTGGTAGGGGATATCGGCAACTTCGGCGGCCTGTTCGACCTCGGCCGTGCCGGCGTTGGACAGGGCATGCTCGTCGCGAGCGCCGACGGCGTTGGCACCAAGCTCGAGGTCGCCAAGCGCGCCAAGGTCTACCACACCGTCGGACGCGACCTCGTCCATCACTGCATCAACGACATCCTCGTGCAGGGTGCCCGTCCCCTGTTCTTCATGGACTACGTGGCAGTGGGCAAGATGGAGCCCGAGGTCGTGGCCGAGCTGATCCGCGGCTGCGCGGAGGGTTGCGGCGAGAATGCCGTCGCGCTGCTCGGCG
>SXGT01514698.1_pt1 | contig 11331 bp, 9 predicted proteins | sample 3176221 | NCBI WGS metagenome assembly SXGT01 (sample SAMN11356862, study PRJNA531348) | freshwater metagenome | isolation source: freshwater sample F1-120 | place: China: Fuxian Lake, Yuxi | collected 2017-12-25
CGAGGACAAGCCGGGCTTCATCGGCGCGCTCGGCATGACGCTCGGCAACGCCGGGGTCAATATCGCCACCTTCAACCTCGGCCGCACCGGCCCGGGCGAGGACGCCATCTGCCTCGTCGAGGTCGACGGCCCGATCCCGGCCGAGATTCTCGCGACGGTGGAAAAGCTGCCGCTGGTCCGCCAGGCGAAGCCGCTGAAGTTCTGAGGGCGAGGAAGGCGGCGGCGCCTCTTGCTTCTCCCGACCTCGGTCGGGAGAAGGTGGCCCGAAGGGCCGGATGAGGGCGCGCGGCGGAGCCTCGCGGTCTGTGCTAGGATATCGCGTCGCTCAATTGCAGGATTTTCTCTATGGCCCGTCCGATCGTCGTCCGCGCCGACTGGGACCCGGAAGCCGAAGTCTGGGTTGCCGGGAGCGCCGACCTGCCCGCGCTCATCACGGAGGCCGAGAGCATCGAGGCGCTGCGGGCGAAGCTGCAGGTGATGATCCCAGAGCTGCTCGAGTTGGATGGCGCAACTGAAGTGGGAAACGTACCGGTTGAGATCGTCGCCTACGCCAAGGATACCGTTGACATGGGGTCAGCGGCATAGCTCCGCAGACAAACAGTTACGGTAACACTACATTTAGCCTAACCCGGGGTATCGTCCGCCAGAAACGCTTTCCGACGGAGTGCGCCATGGTGGACTATGCACCGGAGATTCGAAGGTTGCTGGTCTCAGCTGGCTGGGAACGTCTGAGAGCGGGTAAGGGCGACCATGCGATCTGGTGGAACCCAAGCTCTGGCGCCAAGGCAACCGTCGACAGCAAGATCAAGTCTCGCCACACCGCCAACGTCATTCTGAAGCAGGCCGGCATCGGCAAGAAATTCTGAGCCAGAGCCCCCTTCTCCCAGCGATGCTGGGAGAAGGAAGAGTTCAGAAATCCCGCTGCACCCGGAGCATCCCGACGAGGCCGCTTCGGTCGGCGCCTTTGTCCGGCTGCACGTACTTCCACTCCACCTCGGTGCCGATCTGCAGGCCCTTCACCGGGCGGAAGACGAGGTTGCCCTGCAGGTCGATGTTGGAGAAGTCCGTGCCGGGATTCGGCGCCTGGACGTCCAAATAAGACGCGCCCAGTGCCGATGACCAGTCGGCCGTCCAGAAATGGATGCCGCTCGCGCCGATCGCCCAGGCGCTGGTGAGCTTCAGGTTGCCGTTGCGGACGACGCCGTCGACCACCGACGGTCCCTGTGCCTGCGGCCCGACATACATCAGCGCGCCGTCGGCGTAGCCGCCCTGGATGCCGATGCGGTCGCCCTTGGCGATCATCGGCAGGTTGACGATCAGGCCGGCGCCGACGGCGAAGCCGAGCTCTGAGTCCGCCCGGCCGGTCGAGGTGCGCACCTCGTGGGTGGCGGCCATCAGCTGCGCGACGCCCCAGTCCTGCTTGAGGTTGATGTTGGCGACGACGTCGGGAACGCGCACGCCGCCCTGGTCGGTGATGCCGGCGGCGGACTGGATGCCGAACTGGCGATAGACGGTGTCTTCCAGCGCCAGCGTCGCCGAGAAGCCGGAGCCGAAGTCCACGGTGTAGCCGAGGAGGTTGGTGGCGAAGTCCGGGTTGCCCATCCCGGCCATCTTGAAGACGGTGTTGAAGGTATCGCCGAAGTAGAGGTCGTAGAACGACGTCCCGCGTCCGGCCGTCAGGCCGCCGAACTGGATGTAGGCGTTGCGGATGAAGACGGCGGGGTCCGGGGCGTTGGTGTCGACGGTGAACCAGATCTCGCTGTAGGTGCGCAGCAGGCCGTATTCGGTGTTGGTGCGGCTATCCTGGTAGAGGTAGCCGCGCGCCCGGAAGACGTAGCCGTCGGAGTTGCGCGAATAGAAGCCGGGTCCGCCATAGGCCTGGTCGCTGCCGTAGACGCGGTAGTCGGCGCGGACGCGGCCCGTGACGCGGAAGCACGTCTCGGTGCCGGGCACGTACAGGAAGCCGGAGCCGAAGGCGTCGCAGACACGCACATAGTCCACTGGCTCGGAGGCGAGCGGCGCATCGGCCGCCTTTGCATCGCCAGCGAACGGCGCGCAAAGCAGGGGCGCGACGGCACAGGCCATCGCGCGGAGAAAGCCGCGTCGCATCAGGGGGCCTCGCCAGAGCTATCGGTCGCGGCTCGGCAGAGGGTCGGCCGCAGGGATAGAAAGCCCCGCCGACGTTACGCGCCGATGACAACCCCGATCGAGGACGGGCCTCCGGCTCAACGCCCGCCCACTTCCGTCGCCGGCGCCTCGTCGCCGCGCGCGTGCGGCGTGCGGAATTCGGCCGAGGCCGGCCGCTCCGCCGCGGGCCGCGGCCGCCTGACCACCTCCAGCGGGATCGGGATGGTCTTGCCGTCCCGCCCGGTCGGCAGCGTCATCGTCTGATAGTTGAACGGGATCTCGATGCCCTCGGCGTCGAAGGCGCGCTTGATGCGGCCGTTGAACTCGCGCGTGATTGTCCACTGGCTACCGGCCAGCGTCTTGATGCGCGTCTTGATGACGACGGCCGAGGCGCCGAAGGAGTCCAGCCCGAAGATCTCGAGCTCGCCCAAGAGCAAGGGCGAGAACTGCGGGTCGGCGCGCAGCTCCTCGCCGAGCCGCTTCAGCACCGCCACGACACGGTCGACGTCCTCCTTGTAGGCGACGCCGACGTCGAACACCGAGTAGGCGAAGCCGCGGGTGAGGTTTTTCACCCGGTCGACGCTGGAGAACGGGATGACGTGGACGGTGCCGGAGAAGTCACGCAGGCGGATGGTGCGGATGGTCATCGCCTCCACCGCTCCGGAGTTGCCGTTGAGGTCGACGACGTCGCCCACCTGCACCTGGTCCTCCATCAGGATGAACAGGCCGGTGATGACGTCCTTGACCAGGGTCTGCGCCCCGAAGCCGACGGCGAGGCCGATGACGCCGGCTCCGGCGAGCAGCGGGCCGATGTCGACGCCGATCTCCGACAGCACAATCAGCGTCACCATCAGGAGGATCACCACCATCACGACGTTGCGCAGGAACTGCAGCAGCGTTCGGCCGCGCTGGCCGAGGGCCTTGCGCGGCGAGGCGGCGTTGAGCTTGCCCTCGATGACGATGTTGGCGAGCTCCCAGGCGATGAAGCCCCCGGCGCAGACGACGAGGATGCGCGTCAGCACCGCCACCAGCGTCGCCCCGGCATCCGACTGCACGAAGCCGAGGATGCCGAGGTGCCACCCCTCGAGCAGCGCGACGATGCCGGCGAGCCACAGAAGCACCACCACGACCCGCTTCAGCAGACCCCGGTAGCGCTGGCCGCGCGGCGTCGCCAGCGCCGGCACGCCGAGGTCGGAGTGATCCAGCACGGCGCCCGCCCGGTTCGCGAGCAGCGGCACGAGTGCGAGCACCAGCACCGTGACGAGGGTGCCGCGGACGAGGAAGACGAAGCCGCCGGAGATCTGCAGTGCGAACACCGCCGTCACCAGCACGATGTAGAGGATGGCGATGCGATGCCAGTTGGCGGCGAGCCGGCGGGCCGGCGCGGAATACCAGCGCCCGGCCGGCACGTGCTCGGCGAGCCACAGTGCGAACGGCCCGCGCCAGCGCAGCACAAAGCGGATGGCCACGATGGCGACCAGCACGCCGAGGATGAACAGGAGGCCCCAGCGCACCGCCGGCGTCAGGCCGAGCAGCCAGAGCGAGCCGACGAAGAGATAGCCCCAGATCGCGAAGGCGGCGGTGCGCACGACCGACTTGTGCAGGCGGATCGCCGTCTCGTCGCCGGCCGGCACCGCGCGCAGCGCCGGGGTGCGCGGGGCGAGCATCATCCGCACCAGCGCCGAGAGCACGCCGGTGGCGGCGCCGGCGTTGAGGATGGTCAGCGCCAGCGCCTCCACCGGGCGGCTCGGCTGCAGCGCCCCCAGCGCCAGGAAGCCGCCGGCGACGAAGGCGCCGATCGGCAGCAGGTCCAGCACCAGACGCGTGATCGCGATCATCACCCGCACCGGCCACGACGCCCCAGCAGCGCGCCGGCCGAGCATGTCGCGCACCCGCCCGAGCAGCCAGGCGACGACGACCCCGGCGAACAGCGCCGCGCCGATCGCCCCGGCGAGGCGGGCGGCGCCGTCTAGGGCCGCGACGCGCTCGACGGGATCGGAAAGAGCCGCAACGACCTCGCTCCCGACCGTAGGCAGGGCGGTGACGGCGAACTCCAGTCGGCCGATGGCCCCTTCGACCCCGGAGAAGACCGATGCGGCATAGGCGACGGCGGCGGTGCCGACGGTGGAGAAGTCCGCGGACGTGTCGGCGGCGTCTCCGCCTCGTGCGGCGGTGAGCAGACGCAGGCGCTGCACCAGCTCCGCCCGCCGGTCCGGATCCTCGCTCTCGGCCACGAGCGCCTCCACCTCGGCGGCGGAGGGCGGCGTCTCGCCTTGTGCCTCGGCGGCCGGCGCGGTCGCCGGCAGGACCGTCTGCGCACGGGTGGGCGCAGCCGCACCGATGGCGATCTGAAGCGCCAGCAGGGAGACGAGGACCAGGCAGACAGGGAGGCGGAGGAGCGGCGGGACCAGGCGAGCAGGCGGGCAAAAACGAACCGTCATCGGGACAAAGGCTCCTGAAGCCCCCGGGACGCAAAGTCCCGACCCCCCGATCGGGTTCCCCTCCCGCCGACGCGGGCGAGCGCGCCTCGCCAGCGCCGCCGCGCTTGACAGGGCGCCCGTCTCGCCGTCAATCGGCGCGCGGCGCCGCCTCCCGGCCCCGCACGACGACAGGATCGGTCGACTGGCGATGACGGGCGCGGACGGCTCGCACAAGGGCTCGGCGGTGAGCCGGCGCAAGCAGCGCGCGGTCGCGATCTCGATCGCCGTGTCGCTCGTGCTCGCCCTCGCCAAGGGTATCGTCGGGCTCGCCACCGGTAGCCTCGCGATCCTCTCGGACGCGGCCCAGACCGTTCTCGACCTCGGCACCAGCGCGCTGACGTTCTACGCCGTGCGCGTCGGCGACAAGCCGCCGGACAGCGACCACCACTTCGGGCACGCGAAGGTCGAAAGCGTCGCCGCCCTCATCGAGACCGGGCTGCTGATCGCCACCGGCATCGCCTTCGTGGTGGAGGCCGGCAAGCAGCTCTTCTATGGCGGCGAGCCGTTCGAGGTGACGTGGTGGGTCGCCGGCCTGTTCGTCGTCTCGATCATCGCCGACTTCTTCCGCGCCCGGATGCTGAAGAAGGTCGCCCGCGAGACTGGCTCGGAGGCGCTCGAGGCCGACGCCCTCAACTTCACCACCGACATGGTGAGCTCGGGCCTCGTGCTGCTCAGCCTCGCTGGCGTCCATTTCGGGCTGCCGGCGGCGGACGCCCTGGTGGCCCTCGTCATCGCCGGCTTCATCGGCTGGAACGGCGTGCGCCTCGCCCGGCGCACCATCGACACCCTCGTCGACACGGCGCCCGCCGGCGTCGTAGAGACGATCGAGAAGCTCGCCGAGGACAGCGAGGACGTGCTGGCGCTGAAGCGGGCTCGGGTGCGGCTGTCGGGGGCGACGCTCTTCGCCGCCGTCGACGTCACTGTCCGCCGGACGCTGCCGTTCGACCGCGTCGATGCCATCAAGGCGCGCTTCGAGGAGGCGATCCGCAGCGCCTACCCGAACGCCGACGTCACCGTCACCGCGCACCCGGTGGCGCTCGACGACGAGACGGTATTCGACAAGGTGATGCTGATCGCGGCGCGGCGCGGCCTCGCCGTCCACCACGTCACGGTGCAGCACCTCGCCCGTCCCGACGACAGTGGCGAGCAGCTTTCCGTCAGCCTCGACCTCGAGGTCGACGGTGCCATGAGCTTTTCGACCGCCCACGACGTGGCGAGCGGCCTCGAGACGGCCGTTCGGCGCGAGCTCGGCGAGGACATCGAGGTGGAGAGCCACATCGAGCCGATGCTGACGGCGGGCCTCGGCGCGCGCGACGCCGGCGCCGTCACCCGCATGACATTCTCGGGCATCCTGTCGGAACTCGCCGCCGAGACGGGGCGGCTCGCCTTCGTCCACGACGTGCGGGTGCGGGTGAACGACGAGGGGCTGTTTGTCACCTGCCACTGCTTCGCGCAGCCGGGCCAGACCGTCGCCGAGGTGCACGACGCCGTCGATGCGCTGGAGCGCGGCTTCCGTCGCCGCGTACCCGAGGTACGCCGGATGATCGTCCACGCCGAGCCGCGCGCCTGAGCCGGCCGTCGTTCACGAAGATTGGATGACGACGGCCGCCTTCGAATTGGAAAAGATCGTGCCGCGGCGCTAGACCGCTTCCGCCCCTGCGCGGAGAATCAAGACAAATGAGCGCACTCCGGCCTTCGGCCGCCCTCTTCGCCGTCACCCTCGCCGCAGCCGTCCTTCCCGCCGCCGCCGGTGCGGAAACGCCGCTCGAGCGCGGCGACTATCTCGTCAACTCGATCCTCGCCTGCGGCAACTGCCACACGCCGATGGGCCCGAACGGGCCGCAGGCGGGCATGACGCTCGCCGGTGGCACGAAGTTCGAGGCGCCGCCGTTCACGGTGCACGCCTCCAACATCACCCCGGACACGGCCACCGGCGTCGGCCAGTGGAGCGACGCGGACCTCAAGACCGCGATCGTGGGCGGCGTTCGCCCGGACGGCGTGCCGCTGGCGCCGATCATGCCCTATGCCTTCTACCAGGTGATGACGCCGGGAGACCTCGACGCGCTGGTGGCCTACCTGCGCACCGTCGCGCCCGTGTCGCACGCCGTGCCGCCGCCGGAGTACCGTCAGATCATCCGCGCCGAGCCGCCGCCCGGATTCGAGCAGCCGGCGACGGCCGCCGACCTCTCGACCCCGGAGGGCCGCGGCAAGTACCTCGTCGGCATCGGCCACTGCATGGAGTGCCACACCAGCCGCGGCCCGCACGGCGAGCCCGACTTCGCGAGCGGCTTCGGCGCGGGCGGCATGGAGTTTCCCGGACCGTGGGGCGTGTCGGTCGCCGCCAACATCACCGCGAGCAAGTCGAAGGGCCTCGGTGACTGGACCGACGCGGAGATCGCGCGGGCGATCACCGAGGGCGTGAGCCGTGACGGCGCCAAACTGAAGCCGCCGATGGGCTACGGCTTCTATGCCAGGCTGAAGCCCGGCGACGTCGCCGACATCGTCGCCTACCTGCGCACGGTGCCGGCGGTGGAGTGAGGGCGACGCTGCGGCAGCGGGAGGCCGGCGGCCGCCGGCCTCACCAGACGAGCTTGATCAGGGGTGTCTGCCCGCGCCCGCAGATGTAGCAGCATCCACGGCAGCTCTGCCTGCCGCGATAACCGACGCCCCAGTAGGTCCGGGTGTTGCTCGCCAGCCAGGCGCCATAGCAGATCTTCTCGTTCCTCCGGCAGCTGATGTTGATCGAATAGCGCTGGCTGTCCGGCAGGAGATAGACGCGGTTGGCGCTCGGCCACACCCAGTTCCGATCCGCCGAATAGAACTGCAGCTCAAGGCGCCGGCCGGTGCGGTTCTGGATGTTCCAGCGCAGCGACTTGCTGTTCCTCGCGGTGGGCTCCCGGATGGGGGTCTCCACGGAGGGACGCGGCGTCCCGCTGCTCGCGGCTGCATTCGCCGGTGCGGGGCCGGTGGCAGGACAGGCGTGCCCCTTCGAACAGTCGTCGCGACGGGGTTCCGCGGCGACCGCGGCTGACGCCGCAAGGCTGCCGGCCAGAACCACCGCGAGCACCACCGCCGAAATCCGGCCTGCGATTTCCCTGAGATCGATCATGCGGCTTCCTCGCCCTCGAATCGTTGAGCCGAGTGTGATGCCGCGAACGCGCCGATGCCAGAGCCCCGGCATCCGGCGGACGCCGCGCTCGGGCCGCCGCGACGCCCCGCCGGCCGCTTCGCCACGCCGTGCTCGGTCTTCGCCCAGAAGTGCGGCCGGCGGACGAGGTCGACGATGGCGAGCGCCAGCGCGAAGGCGTGCAGCCACCAGTAAACCGGCAGCCAGACGAGGGCCGCAGGCCGGATGGCGCTCGGCCGCATCCGGAGCGCCGCGAGCATCAGCACGGCCATCGCCGCCTGGCCGCCGAAGAAGGCGGTGGCGACGAGGGCGAAGCGCAGGTCGCCGGCGAAACTGCCGTCCGGACCGAAGGGCAGCGCGCCGACGGCATAGCCGGTGGCGAGGACCCAGGACAGCGGATAGGCGACGACGGTGACGAGCGCGCCGATCAGCTGCAGCGCCAGCGCCACCAGACCGTCGAGGCCGACGCCGCGGACCAGACCGGCAAAATCGCGGCCATGGACGAGCGTCGTCTGCAGCCAGCCCTTGTACCAGCGCGAGCGCTGCTTCAGCCACGCGGCGACCTCGAGTGGCGCCTCCTCGTGGGTGGTCGAGGCGATGACGGTGGAGGCATAGCCACGACGGGCGAGGCGCACTGCGAGGTCGGCATCCTCGGTGACGTTGAAGGGGTCCCAGCCACCGACCGCGAGCAGTGCGGACTTCGCGAAGTGGTTGGAGGTGCCGCCGAGCAGGAAGGGGAGCCGCTGGCGGGCGAGCCACGGCAGCACGGCGTCGAACAGCATCGCGTATTCGAGCGCGAACATCGCCGTCACCCAGGTGTCGCCGGCGTGGTCGGTGGCGAGGCGCGCCTGCACGCAGGCGAGCGCGGGGTCGGCGGCAAAGACTTCCGCGGCGCGGTGCAACTGGTCGGCGTCGGGCCGGTCCTCGGCGTCGAAGATCGTCACCAGGCTGCCGCGGGCGAGGGTGAGGCCGACGCCGAGTGCCTTCGGCTTGGTCAGCGGCCCGATCTTCGGCACCATCACGACGTCGAAGCGATGGGCGAGCGGGTGGCGCTCGACAGCGGCGATCGTTTCGCGGTCGCTCGCCTCGAGGAGGAGCTTGAGGTCGAGCTTGTCGGCCGGGTAGTCGAGGGCGCACAGCGCCGGCAGCAGCCGCGGGACGACGCGCGCCTCGCGGTGCAACGGCACCAGGACCGTGTAGACGGGCAGGTCGATGTCGGCGAGGGGCAGGGCCGGCGGCTCGAAGCCGCCACCCACGACGTCGATCGCCGCGGCGACGCGCAGCGCCGCGAGTCCGACGAAACAGACGGCGACGAGGCAGATCGCGAGCCCGGAGATCGTTGCCGGAGCGAGGATGGCTGCTCCGATACCGATCACCACCGCTGCCCCGAGGACGGCGGCCTGTCGGCCGGTGACCGTGCGTTCCGCGCCGCATCCGCCGGCGGCAACCCGGAAGCCGTCGAGAGCCGCCTCGACGCGCCGCGTGCCCACGACCCGCAGCGCCGGCCGCCGCAGGGCGTCCGGTGCAGCATCGAGCCGCGCACCCTCGTGCGACGCGAACGCGTCCTCGGCCGCGTTGTCCGGAAAGCCCCAGGCCGGAGGAACGGGCGCGTCATCGCGGTCATCCGGATCGGCGGCCGCAGCGGCGTCGAGGGCGGCCGCCGCGACGGCGGCGGCGAAGGCGTCCGGATCGGCGAGGCGGATCCGGTGGGCGGCGTCCGGCTCGACGGCGAGGATGCGCGCGAGGTCGCCGAGCCGGGCGGGATTCGCCGGAACCGCCACGATCGGGCCGCGCTCGCCGTAGCCGACGGCGATCAGCGTCACCGGTTCGCCGTCGGGACGGTCGACGCGGACGAGGCGGCCGGCACCGGCGGCGAGATCCTCGGCGGTGGCGATGCCGACACCGAGGGCGGCGGCCATCTGCTGGAGTTGCGCCGGTGGAGCCGTCCGGCACTCGGGCAGGCTCCCGGCGGCCGACGACGGGTGGGCGCTCACGACACCGGTGGGCGTGAAGTCCCGGGGGCCGGCATCCCAAGGAGCGGCGGCACGGGAAGCGGCATCCGCGGGCGTGCCGTCCCCTCGCCCCGCATCTCCCGGCGCGAGAGCCGGCGCCGGGATTGGAGCCGCATCCGCGGTCGGCAGATGGCGGACCGATGACGGCCGGCCCGGGGCCAGGCGTCTGAGAGGAACGGAGTCGAATGGATCGGTGTCGGCGCCGAGGGCGGTGATGGCCCCGATGCCGAGGCGTCTGCGGGCGGTGCCGCGAGCGGCACTCCCCTCCTCCGGCCCGCCGGACCTGTGCCGCCACGCCTCCACGCGCATCCCCCCATACGCTGGCCCGGAGTGTGGCAGACGAGGGCGGACCGTGCAATCGGAGGCTGTCGCACGTCGAGCCGGAATCTTTGACGCGAAGCGTCCCGGCTCGCCGGCGGGCGCCGTTCTCTCGCCTCGGTCGGCCTGCTAAGGGTTCCCGCGCGGGTGGATCCGATGGGAAGAGTCCGCGACGACCCCGTCGCCGCCATCGTGGCCCGGCCCGCAGCCGAGGGGAGACCGAGACGTGAGCCCATCCTTCCTGCGCGATGCCGCCGTCCCGCCGCGCCGCGGCACGCTGTTGCTGGCGCACGGGGCGAGCGCGGCGATGGACACGCAGTTCATGCAGCGCTTCGCCGTCCACGCCGCCAAGGCGGGGCTCGACGTCGTCCGCTTCGAGTTCGGCTACATGGCCCAGCGCCGGGTCGACGGCGTGCGGCGGCCGCCGCCGAAGGTCGACACCCTGGTGCCGGAGTTCACGGCGGCTCTGGACGCGGTGCTGGCGGAGAGCGCGGGGCCGGTGCTGATCGGCGGCAAGTCTATGGGTGGACGGATCGCCGCGATGGTCGGCGGGCTGCCGGACCTCGACCCGCGCGTGAAGGCCGTCGTCTGCCTCGGCTACCCCTTCCACCCGACCGGCCAGCCGGAGAAGCTGCGCCTCGGCCCCCTGAAGGCACTGCGCATCCCGGCGCTGGTCGTGCAGGGCACGCGCGATCCCTACGGCGACGAGAAGGAGGTGGGGACCTATACGCTGCCGCCGCTCGTCACGATCGTCTGGAGCGAGAACGGCAACCACGACCTCGCCCCGACGGGCGCCTCACCGGCGACGTGGAACGGCAACATCGAGGCGGCGGCGAAGGCCGCGGCGGGGGTGCTGGGCTAGGGAGGCGCGCGCGAGGTCGTTCCTCAGGCTTCACTATGCCGGGCGGGACTGGCGCCGCGGCATCGGCTGACGCCGCCCTTCACTCGTACCGCAGCGCCTCGATCGGATCGAGGCGGCTCGCCTTGCGGGCGGGGTAGTAGCCGAAGAACACGCCGACGGCCGCCGCGAAGCCGCAGGCGAGCGCCACGGCGGACGGCTCCACCAGCACCGGCCACTCGGCCGCCCGCGCGATCGCCACGGAGGCGCCGATGCCGAGGGCGGCGCCGATCAGCCCGCCGGCGAAGGCGAGCACCACCGATTCCACCAGGAACTGCGAGAGGATGTCTCGCCGCCGCGCCCCCACCGCCAGGCGCAGCCCAATCTCGCGCGTCCGCTCCGTCACCGCGACAAGCATGATGTGCATGA
>SXGT01603982.1_pt1 | contig 11331 bp, 13 predicted proteins | sample 3176221 | NCBI WGS metagenome assembly SXGT01 (sample SAMN11356862, study PRJNA531348) | freshwater metagenome | isolation source: freshwater sample F1-120 | place: China: Fuxian Lake, Yuxi | collected 2017-12-25
GGATAATATGTTAAGTCCATTAAAACATTAGTAGAAGTGCCAATTTTATTAACACTAATACTATATATTTGCGTTGAATCACTAGACGCCGTTGCTTCTGTATACGCCGTATATGTTGGAGTTGTTGTTGAAACTGTTGTAAAAGTTCCACTAGCTAGATTAATTTGAGTGTACTTTGCATCAATAACTGTTTTCGATGTTACTTTTGCAGCTGAAATAATAATATCATTTGTACTCATTACCTCACAACCAATAACTGTATATCCTGATCCGATTGTTGCAGGGTTATAAGTTGTATATGTTAATGCATCAAGATTAACTGCTATTAATTCTAAATTACCAGTGCGATAATTAGCTATGAAACAGTAGTTAACACCTTCAATTGTTGCTAATTGACAACTATGCTTAACCACTAATGTCGAAATATTTATACTATAGCCTGCATCGTTAGCTACATTATAAATATAAAAGTCTTTAGTATCGTTATCAATATAGCAGAAATATTTAAATTCATCTTTAGCTATTAAATCACTAAAATGATAAGGAGTTTGAGATACATGATTAATTAATTTCTCTTTATTTAGAAGGTTAATTAAATATAACGAATATTCTACTACTCCCGATGTTTTTTCTCTCTGAACTAGATTTGTATATTGAAATTTATTACCAACATAAGAAAATACACCGCTTTTTAAGCTTGAATTAAAATAATTTACTGTCTTAATTGGACAGTATTCACCAGTACTATTGGTAATAGTCATTGGAGTAGGCGCTGAAGTAATTAATGCATTATTAAAATAATATATTTGCTTTCTAACGCCTGTAGTTAGATTAACTGTATAGCTATTAACTTTTGAGCATACATAAATATTATCATCATACTGAGATATGAATAATGTATTTGCAAAAGTATCGCTTCCAATTTGAGAGTAACCAAAACGTTTTCTAAGTTCACCCGTTTTCTGCATTCGCATGTTATATAATTGTATGAATTTACCATTAACTACAAGCTTTTCTGAAGTCTTATTATCTATTCCCATTAATGCGACAGGTATTGATGCAAATTCTAATGTCATAATATAGCTAACCTCACAGTTACAGCCGCGCTTGAATTTAAAACTATTGTTAGAGCATCCGAGCTAACTCTATAAATATCAGCCGCCGCTGATTTATCTAAAATTAACCATTGAGTCGGCGTGTATGTTAAATTGTGATAAATAATAGTGTTACCACTAAACAAGTTCACACTCATAACGCGATTAATTATTATTGCTTTACCCTCTAATTCTAAAAATGTTTTCTGAACTTCATCTTGAAGTTTGTTTTGAAAATCATCATTAGTATAAAGTTTTCTATACGCCATAGAAGAAATTCCAATATCTGTCGTTTACAGCGGTAACGTCTGTCATTCGTTTTGGGAAACCATCGTCGCGAGTTGAGAAAGTATCAATAAATATTTTGTATTTATCTTCATACATGCTCATCAATATCGTAACATCTGATTCTTCTTTTTGCTTACAATAAATAGCCGCTTTGATTGCTACCAAATCATCCAATCCATTTATGAAGTCTACTGATTGACTTGATGAAGTAATATCAGTCGCAACCGGGACATAATAAACAGTAACTGTGTCATTAACTGCAACATCAGGGCGGAATAAAATATTGTTTCCAGTGACAATATAATAAATTGGTTTACCATTGAAGCTGAATTTCAATCTGTTTCGCTCATTAAAATTCCAGGGTTTTAAGGTGTAATTTTGTCCGCCTGTTATTAAATCTACTCCCATGGTTTTCCAGTGAGCGGCCGGCAAAGCATATTCATTTGTCCCAGGTACAAGAGGTATATTCGTACTTGACCTGAAATAATCTTGATAAGTACTTGCTAAAAAGTGATACAAATCTTTATAAACAGAATTTAGATAAAGAATTATCTCGGCATCAGTTACAAACTGAGTGTTTACCATGTCAGATAACAATCTAACTTTATTGATTAGCGTTGATACAACAACATTTTGAGTCATAATTATTTTCCTTTGAGAAAATATGGTCTACTAAAGAATAGCATAAAAAAAATGCCTAGGTAAATACCTAAGCACCTAAATAGAGGTTGTTCTACGTAACAAATAGAACCTTATTCCATTTCTTCTTCTGGTTCAAGTGATTCTAACTCATCGTCACATATTTTATGCGCTGACTTGTAATACTTGTACGCAGCTTTTCCATTACCCGCTTGTAATGCTTTGAACATCGACAATAGGGCTTCTCCGCCTGCCATTTCATAATCAGAAGCAAGTTTACCCTCGCCGTTATCATCATTTTCAGCGGTTGGCTCGTTCATATTTGAGCCAGCGCGTTGAATGATTAGCGCAGCAACCTTGCCCTTGTTTCTATCAGGGGCAATGATTGGCATATTATTCTCCCTTTGATTTTAGATTAGAGTTTCTCACTACTAATGCTAACTTCATAATAGAAGCATCTAATGGATTAACTGCCGATCCAGTTGAATCATAACAAGTGAATGTTACTTTTGTTCCGGCTGCAATTTTTGCATCATAAGATAAATCTGTTACTTCTACTACAGACACATTACTTCCTACTGGTAATTGAGGTGTAAGAGTTAATATTTTGTCCGCTGTTCCTTGGTCTGTAATTGTAATTGCTGTTCCTGCTTCAGCGTTAGCTAAAGTAGTTGCTAACTTGATGTTGTTATCATCAACATAAATTACATAATAAGCTGTAGCCGCTGTTAAGCCAGCAGGCACTGTTCCAGAATCAATAGTCATCTTAATGATTCGACCAGTTTTGAAGCCGTGAGCTGCAATAGTAATTGTGTTAGCTGCAGAAAATTCAACTGCTGAATCAATACCTGCCACAGTATTTACAACTGTGAAAGATGTTGCTGCGCCTGAATCATCTTTTTTATATAGTGCACAATTTACAATGTTCGCTCTTGTAGCATTTACAAAAGCAATGTCAGCTGTGCTTACAGTTGTTGCAAATGGAACAGATACTAATGCATCAAATGCTGTCTCAACCGCGCCTGCAATATCAGCACCAGTTGTAGCACCGGAAACATCAACATGAGCTTTTTGTCCGGCAGGAATTGCAGCCCAAACCGCACCAGTAGGCGCTGGATCAGTGCCTGCAATGTCAAGAGATATAGCCCATTCAAGGCCGGCAGCGTCAGTTAATACAAAATAATCACCGGCGGTTGATGCAGATTTTGCTTTGAATGTAACTGTCTGGGTTTCAGCTCTACCAGTTAAGCAAGTCTTAGCGACAGTTGTCGAAACAGCTACCATAGCCGCATTGAATGATAATAACTTATTGTATTTATCTTCCAATAAAAAGCTATAGTTTCCTGTTCCACTTTCTTTAGTGATTGTAGAAATTCCATTCCCTTTTATTCCAGAGACAGCGCCAGCCGCGCCAATTGTGCATTCTCCGAATAAAAATACAGGATTGGGTTCACCTGATTTTAATTCGTTATACCAATTTCTATTAGACATTTAATTTTTCCTTTCAAGAAAACTCAAGAAAATAGCACAATACTATATTAATATAATACTGTGCTAGGGGTTTTAATTCTTAGTACAATTTAATTTGCATATTTTTACCAGGCGCATTTGTGCTTAAGTTTCCGTAAGAAACAAAGCGGCCTGATACGCCGTCGTCATCAGATAGACGTAGAGTAGTTAACCCGTCAGCGTCAAACATACGTATTAATTTGTTCAATGAACATAGTTTCCATGTGTTTAATTCAAGAGCAAAAGCACGTCCTAGTGGCACGCCTCTGTCTGCTAGAACTTTTGCCTTGCCTTTAGTTGTATAGATTTGGATACCGTCAAAGCCTACAACTGCGCGAACATTCCCGTCTTCTTTAATGTCAGCGGATACTTGCATATATTGTACTTTAGAACCTAAAGCTTTGATTAATGAGCCCATATCGTAAGGGTTCATGAAGATATGATCTACATTAGCGCCTTCTCGTCCTGCTAATACTAGAGCGTCTGTTAATTGCTCTTCAATTGTTCCGGATCCATCATAAATCAAACCGCCTAAACGATAGTCATCATAATTTCTAGTAACGCCATAAAAAGAAGCCGCTAATTTAGCTGTTCTATCATCATAAGGAACCCACGCTTGAACACCAGAAATAACTTGATCATAGTTACCGCTTCTGAAGATATAATCACTAGCAGCCCAGCTATATCCACCGCCGGAAACGTCTGCAGCCATAGTTAGAACGCCGGTTGAACGGTTTACTTTAGTGATTTGACATGCAGTTTTTGTTGATCCGCCGCCATCAGCTGTAGATGTATAGATGTACATGCCTTTTTCAAAATAAACTGATTCAGCAGGGTCATTTAAAGTAACAGTAAGACCTGGAGAAGTAGCAGCTTTAATTTTGCTTAATTTACCAGTGCCTGTTCCCCATAACTGATAGTTAATATCGTTAGAAATTGCATTTAATGCGCCTTCTACGTTTGATTCTAATGCAGCCATGAAAGCACCAGGGTCTTTTGCAGAAGCTTCAATAACTTCATTTGCAATAGAAAATGTTCCATAGTTTTTCTTACGAGTTAATAAGAAAGCATCAACACTTTCTTGACTTGCGCCGGCGTTTGCTACTGAGAAAGTAGAAGAAACGTTTTGGCTGTTACCATACCACAAAGGAATTTTCATAGCGCTACCGAAGAATGTTTCATCTTTAGGTAATAAAGCCATAAAAGGTCTGTCTGTGTACATAAGTTGTAAGATTTTCCATGAAGGATATCTCTGTTTCATCATTCCGTCAAAATTTGCCAAAGTCTGAGAAGCTACCATTTCTTTAATTCCTTATAAAGTTTTTCAAGAGCCGCCCTGCAATGTTGCTATTGCTAAATTTCTCAATTCTTCATCCGTCTTCGGAAAAAAAGGTGCTTGAGAAGCGACACTCTTGTTTGTTATTGTTTTCGATTCGCTTTGTTGTTGCGAACCTTGACCATTATTCCCAAGATACTTTTGAAACTTTTTCGTTTGCTTCACTTTTTCAACAATGTCTTCCAAAGTTTTTTCAACTTGTTTAGCCGCCGCTTCCAAACTTAACGCTTCCTGCGTAGCATCATAATGATTCTTAATAAAATCAAAGACTGTTTGTTGCTGGCCATACGCATTGATGTATTCGTAGTCATCGTTGTCTTTCACGAAGTTCGAAATTGTCTCGATTGCTTTGAAATATGTTTGCTCTTGTTCTTTAGCTTGCAACTGTTCTTGCTGTTGTTGTCTTTCCAATTTCAATGCATTAAATTCACGTTTTAATTGTTCAATTTCGCTATTTTCATCGACACCTTTCAAGTTATCTTCTAAGATATTAGAAAACTCAACACCAAAATGGCTCATGATTTCTCTAGGGTTCTTAGAACTTTTTAACTTGTTATAGATATCTAATGCTTCTTTCTGTTTAGCTAGTTCTGACCTCTGTTGAACAAGTTGACGCTCTTTTGCAGATAGTTTTGTAAACCTGTCTAAAAATTCATCCTTCTGTTTGTCTGGAGTGAATACAGGTGTTTCGGGTTTTTCTTCTACTGCCTCTATAACTGGTGTTTCAATACCCGCTGTAGGACTATAGTTTTGAATGTCTGAAAATACTTCTTGTGCTTCCATTTAATTGCTCCTCTTAAAATATTAAACTATTAGCCCTCGCCCTGCAAGGGGTTCACACTTCCTGATGCTCCAATTTGTCCTGACAATTGGTTTTGTAAAATTTGCTGTGCGGGAATTGCCGCTTGTTGAGCTTGCTGCGCTTGCTCTTTTGCTTGGTTAATTAATGCACTGCAATCTTCTATAAATTGTCTTAGTAATTCAACTCTGTCTTCATCAATTTCATGCAATTGTGCCCAGTTGAAATATTTCTGAGCTGTAGCCGTCGCGAGTTGTAAATTCATGTAAATTTCTGGGCTGCGATATTCGCCTTTGTAAAGAATATCTTCAACATATTTCACGATAACTCTAACAGGTGCTACTTGTTTGCTCGTATATGCTTCCAAATCTGGGAAGTCTAATAAGTCTTGAGCAATCTCAGGTTGAATAAAGCCACCTTGAAGCATATCTTGAACAATCTGAAGTCTCGCCGCTGGGGTTGTAGGCAATGCTGATGAAGGAAAACATTGAATAGTGTAAGAGTCAGATGCTAATTCAATATCTTTCCATTGAATTGTTTCAAGTCCTACGTCTTTTGAGAAAGTAGAAACAACATAATTACTTCTCTGAGATAAAATATCACAAGTTATATTAGCCAAATCAATATAAAATTGCTCATATTTCTCACCTAACACATAAAATCTTTCACTTTGAATATCGTTGTATTCATTTAATGCTCGCCCAGAATTTAACCCACTTGGCTTTTGAGAAGTAGCACTTAATTGACTTACTCCGGTAACGTCATATGCCTGCTTAATTAACGTTTGAACATGTGCAAATACTTCTGGCGCTACTGATTGAGGTGTAGAAAATATTGGAGGATTGCCAGTGTACTCTACAAATGTACCCGCTTCATTTACGATATGATTTGGATTAATCTTTGAATTACGCTCTATAAATATTCTAGGATATGCCATTAAGTGCATTGCTTGCTGAATATTCTGAAGTAATTTATTTATTTCTCTTTGATTTTCTTTTAATTCTTCTGCTAGTCCTTGTGCCCAGAAGCCTATAACTGGATCAGTAAATGAATAGCGAGCAAATGGAAATTTATCTAGCTTCCAGTCTTCAGAAAATAATGTTCCATTTTGAATGCAAATTAAATGCTTGCCGTTTGTCTTTCCTATGCGCTTTCTCCATGCTTCAATAACGACAACTGACCTTTGTATTTGTCCGCCTATCTCGACAGAGACAGTAGCACAATCGGTAATTAACTGTGTCATTTGCTCATCATCAGAGAAAGATTCAAGCAATATATTCTTGCTCACAAATTTAATTTGATACAATTCTTGAGGGTCATTGTAATATGAACTTGCAGGGTCAACGAATAGTTCGTCAGGGTTTACAGTCTCATATTTCACTTTCTTGTTTTCATCAATAAACACTTTGACAAAACCGTCTCCAAAAATACATGCATTTCTGAACGCTAATGAACCTGCTTTATACGCACCACCAGCGGAAAACAAACCAAATAGTGCTTTATTTAAATCTTTTGCTCTTGTTTGCTGTTCCAATAAACCACCCGCTGTTAAGAACGTTGGTTTTATTTTATTCTTAGTTATCTTTGCGTGAAGTGTGTCTATACATGATTTAATAACGTTATAATTTACTTTATTAAACTTCACTCTGTTTTCTGTATTCGCTACCGAATTGTTCGGAGAGTAATTCATCATATAATTACCAACCGCTAAATTAACAGCTTCTCTGTTCAAGTACTGTCTCATATTTACAATATTATTTAATTGTCGAGAGTATTGTGAAGTTAACCAGAAATTTACATATCCAAAAATTGTATGATGTCTGATATCTTCTGGCTGCTCCCACCACAACTGCTGTATTTCAACCGATTTGTCCTGAAATTCAAAGCCCATGTTATCCCCTTTTCGTTAAAATAATATATTGCTTCTATTTTTATTTTGATACTCTTCACATTCTCTGTCAATTTGCTCTTGCATCTTTTCCTCAATAGACCTAAATTTAAGCTTCTCTCTCTTCCAATAATGACGAGAAAACCTGTGTGAATATAGAAAACTATCGCATAAATCGTTTGGAATTGTTGGATCTTCCATTTTATCTTCATTAAATGATAACATCCTCATCTGTTCAATCAATTGTGTGTTCGTATCTAATATTAATATATCACCAGTTAATAAATCTGAGTTAACCGCTTCGAATGCTGAATACTTATCTGTTTTTTCGGCCGCTATAATGTTCAAACTAAAGCGACGTTTCAATTCCTCAACTATAGTTTTTCCTAAAGCTCCACTGTCAGCTACAATTTTGATTGCATTGAATCGACTTTGCAATTCATTTAGCTTTTGTCCCATCGCAGAAACTGTGAGATGTTGATGCTTCTCAGTATGTATTACGTATAACTTTCCAGAGTAGTCGTTATATCCGACAACACAAAACGCACAGGGGTCTTGCCAGCCAATATCGAAGCCAATTATATATGTGTCAATTATTTCTTTTATATCATGAACAATATTATGAGAGTTTAATTTATAAATCATATGGTCTGGGTCACTCACCCACTGACCTAAATACTCTCTTCTGAAGATAGGCGTATCATCAGTCCAATTTTTTCTCTTCTTTATATCTTCGAGATATTGTTTAGCATTAGGAAGAAATACATTATTAACTAATGACCAATTAAATTTCTCATATTCATTTTTATGTACATCTTGTTCGTAAAAGTATCCGCTCATTTGAGGATTAGGCGTACCAATCATTGCAATAGAACCACCGAAGTCAATAGTGCCTGGTTCCAATATCTCTTCAATAAATCGCTCTAAATTAGTAAAGCGGGCAGCTTCATCAATCACCGATTGCTGGAATGGAATACCTAGAATTCTATCTTGGAGATTTTCTTGGTCGGCACCATAAAAGTTAATTCTTGATTTATTCGGTGCTACTGCTACTAAGTCTGACTCATTAAATTTAAATCCAAGTGAATATCTTTTTGATATTTGTTTTAATTTTTCCCATAGAATTAATTTAGCTTGTCTTCTAGTTATTGCGAAATAAAATGAATCGACATTAGCCCTTTTAAAACAGGATATCATGAGTAATAATGCAGTACCATGCGACTTACCTGCTCTACGAGTACATCGAGCTAGTTTGAATTTAGCTTCTGATTGTATGAACTTTTTTTGCTCATCGAAACTATTATCTAGCAAAGTTTTCCTGATATCTTTGAATAATAGTTCAGATAATCTTTCACTTTGATTCATGTTGCTCTAATTTGTTTATTAATATTGATGCTAACGATTGTAGTTGTTTCTTGTCTAATTTCTCAACGTGGTCAAGCAAATCAATGACTGGGTCTTTAGGCGCGTCAGTCTTATTAAAGTAGGCTTTTTGCATGAAAACCCACACTTTTGAGTCACCCTTTAATTTAATTATATTTACACCTTGACTTTCATGAAATAATTGGGACTTAGCTTTTGCAATGTCACATGCTTCTTTAAATTCTGGATTATCTTTTTTCCATTTGCGTAATGTTTTAGAAGATATCCCTAATTTTCCTCCAAAACTCGTGACAGAAAGGCCGGCAGTGCAATGCGTAATTACCTCTTCACAATATTTAGGGTTGTATTCAATCATTGAAGTTAACCTTTTTTAGCACAAGGAGTTTTCGTTTTAGTTCCTAAGTTCATTATACCCGACATGTTCACACTCGTGTTTATGTTTTCAATCTCTGATTCTTGAGGTGACATGTATGCAATATTCGTAACTGGAATTAAAACAAGTTTCTGAGTCTTATGATGATACGCTTTGACAAAAAATTGACTAATTAATTCTAAGTCGAATTTAGTATCAACTAAACTTGTCACGATATCTCCGACAAATTGAACAGGTTGATAAGTAACAATAGATTGCAATTTCATTCATATACTCCATTAAATAAGAAATTTAATAAATAATATGGGCGATAAATCGCGCCTTGTCTCGCTTCCATGTGACGTGATGCCATGCTTGGAAAACAATAATAGTATTTATTTGTTGATATTCCTGTTTGATTCTTTAGATAATTAAAAAACCCGAGGTTCCTAAAATTCTCTTTAGTATATGCATAAACAATTGTGTTGTCTTTAGAATTACATATTATATATGAATAAATAACGTTCTCATCAATAGCGTCAGCTACTATTTTGATTGTAAATAATTCTATTAATTGTGTAATGCAAAATTTGATATCTTGAAAATGTTGTCCGTGATGATGTTTGATGCCTCTATAGAAACTATTATGTATAAACATCTCATCGGTTTTACTATATCCGCGAAGGATAATACTTTTGTTTTCTTCCATGATTTTGTACTTCCATATATAATTAGCATAATGCTAATACAGAAATTATGTCATGGAAGTTAGGGTGTGTAAAGTGTGCGGAGAGAAAGAACTACTTTGAGTAAGTAATTGTCAGGGTGCTAAGGTCGTCGGTAGTTGTAATTTCTTTTATTTGATTTGCAGTAATAAAAATCATTTGTTTTATAACTTTACTTTCTGAATTCTCAGTATTTGTCAAAGAAAAGCAACCCTTTTGAATTGACTTCGCTGACAACACTTCGTTGTCTACGATTACATACTGATCAATATCTGGCTTTGAGCAATCAGTTTGAATTATCGCTTCATTAAAAGTCATTGTGCATTTTCCGCTTGAAGTCGCTCTATAAGTACTCTCAGATATTTTATCTAAAGAGTAAGCACACTCGCCTTCTAATTTTGCCGAGACCTCTGTGCCGCCAGCACTAGCAATCACAACTGAAGTGATTCTATAGTTAGGACTATCTTTTGTTGAGGTCGATGATTTTGCTGTTACTGGTGTTGAAGTAACGACAGGTGTCTCAGTTTTGTCAGCTTGTCCGCACCCAATTAATAATAATGAGAGTAATAATTTTTTCATTTCAATCTCCTTATTTCATAATTTTGTTCATAACATTTTCAAACTTTAATTCGATAACTGAATGCTTGTCTGGAGTATCAATAAAACATTGAATAGCACCGTCTAAACACATCTTAAGATTTGCTTTCTTATGCGCATCGAGTAGCGACATTTCAATTAAGTAATTCATAATTTGTTGCTGTTCTAATATTTCTTCTCTGGTCATTTTACACCTCAATAAAAAAGCACGGAAAACTAATCCTTTAGCAATCCGTGCCTAATCAGGCTGCATCTTGCAGCCATAATTACTTATCGCCACGTTTTGGGTTTACTCAAGTGACAAATGTGTGAACTCTTTAAATACTCAGTCATGAGGTAATACTATTAACTAAGTCTATAGCATACCTATCATCTTCGTTTATAGCCTCGTAGAATGTTTATTTTTAATTTTAGATACAAACACTAGCCGAGAGAAAATGTGTTCTCTGAGAGGCTTATTTTAAAGCAGTTTATAAAAAGTTGCTTTGGTTGCCCTAAAAGTTGCCTTTTTTTTGTATTTAAGTATCTAATATTATTAATAAACTACTATAGCAACTAAAGCAACCTTTTACTACAGGACTTTATATTAAAAAAAAGTAAGACCCCTAAAGGGGGGGTAAAGTCGGTTGCTTGGTTGCAGCCATACCTATCATATTGAAACTATTAAATTAATCGGAGATTTTGCGGCAACTTTTGCGGCAACCAAAGCAACCAAAGCAAC
>SXGT01911588.1_pt1 | contig 11331 bp, 17 predicted proteins | sample 3176221 | NCBI WGS metagenome assembly SXGT01 (sample SAMN11356862, study PRJNA531348) | freshwater metagenome | isolation source: freshwater sample F1-120 | place: China: Fuxian Lake, Yuxi | collected 2017-12-25
CACATCGAAAGCTCGCCGGTATCGGCGAAGGGCCGCGACCTGATCCCCGGTGAGAAAGTCCATCGTCTCAAATCGCGGCTGGCGCGTGAACGCCCGTCCGATCCGAACCTGACGCGGCCCATGACGATCGTACGTGTCCTCTTCGACGTATGTCGCCTTCCCCATCTGCTCCGGCGTCGGCGCGGTGCCTGCGACATGGGCGGCGTTGCGGCGGTTCCAGTCGGAAACCTCACGACGGTAGGCATCCTGCCGGCGCTTGCGTTCGGCCTTCCAAACGCGGCTACTCACGCCAGCCGGGCGGGTCAGGTCCGGCGCGGCTGGCATAGGGACGGCATGTCCCGATACCACGCGCTCAACCCGGTGCTGCTCACGGCGCTTCGCCTGCGAGATCTTCGCCATGCGCGCGTTGAAGCGCTCGACCCCATCGGGATCGGCCGCATAACGTTCGGCCAGCGCCAGCCGGGCGGCGGCGATCCTTTCCGCACGGGTGGGACTGCTAGTCACGAGAAATATTCGCCTCCGATAGTGTCCCAGACCGGCAGGACACCACGCACCGCATCATGGCCGTGCTGGTCGATCGCGTCGTCGTAGACATCGATCATCTTCGTTGATCCGCCGATTGTGTGAAGCTCGATGCCAAGCGCGCGAAGCCTCTGCCACGCTTCCGCCTCCACGCCGTTCTCGGCCGCGGACTGATACTCACGCGCCAGATGGACCAGCACCGGAACAGGATCGTAGAAGTCGGGCATGACCCCTCCCCCGGATGTGGGGGCCGGCCCTAGAACGTGCGGCAGTCGTCTGTTCTCGGTTTCGAGCCGTTCGATAGCGGTCTCGACACGGTTGCTGTCCACCCAAGGGCTTGCGTCGGTCGACATGCCGTAACGCCACCGATGCAAATCGCTGGGCAGTGTATGCGGCCTGGTCTTCTGAATATGCGCACCTTGCTGAACGCCACGTCGATACGACCGCTCCGCCGCTCGCGCCATCAACGTGTAAACGACACGCAGCTGCGCCGGGGTGAGGGGCTCAAAGCCGTTTAGGTCGAGGCCAGCCGTGATGTCGGTATTCGTCGGTGTCGTCATACCCTGTCCCTTCCGTGCCCCGCCTCTCGCGCGGGGATATTTCCCATGCGTACCACCCCAGGGATACCCACCCTAAAGGGTGGGTTATCCCGGGTGGGGTGAGTGCGCGCATGCATACGCGAGGACGCGCGTGAAGCGTGCTCCGCCCTCAATCTCCGCACTTCCGCACCCTCCCGCAACATGAAGTGCGGGACTACGGGAAACGGCAAATTTAGGTGTCGAGCGTAGCCCACTGGCCTACCTCCACATGCTCCCTGTCTTCGCCATTGCGATCCTTCAGGACGATCGTCTTCAGCGCTCCGCTGGCGAGCCAAGTGCTGATCCGCGTCTTGATTGTCGCTTTGTCCTTCGGATCGTCGATGTTCATATCCAAGACGAACGCTACGATCTTCCCGACCCAGTTCGGCGAAGCCGAATGCTTCCGGGTCTGCGTGGACTTGGCTTCGCTGATCGCCTTCTGGATATTGTATAGCTGGCGCGCGGTAGCCCCGCCGAACGCGTTGGGTGCTTGCCACCGCTGAAGCGCGCCTATGCTGTCCTCAGGGCCCGTGTCGTCCCCGTTGCCTAGACCTATGCTGACGAACTCATACCAGTCCTGCGCCGTTGCCGGCGGAGCCTTATTGTTTTTGTCGTCGTATACCGAGACGAAGCGCTTTCGATCGCACTCCGGTATTGCCAGCTGCTCCGCCACCTCCTTCGTCATCTTCTGTAACACCAGCACCGAACGGCAGGCGTTAATCATCGCCACGGCGCCGCGGGCGTCGAAGGCTGACGCCTCGCCCCCGCTGGGCTTACGGACGTGGTGCGCTAGGCTAATCGCCGAGTTGGAGCGATGTGCGACCTTCACCCATTCCTTGCTGACGGCGTCAATCGCACCGTTATTGTTCTCGTCGATCGAGTGGCACGACACGAACGGGTCTACGTCGAGGTAGTCGATGCGCCGTGCGAGGATCGCGTCGACGGTAGCGTCCACCACTGGCCGTTGAATGACGAAACCGCCCCGCTCACCTTCGACAGCCACCTTGAGCTTAGCCATCGCGCCGGTGTCGACGCCGTCGATGAAAAGACGGTCGCCCAGATCCTGATTGGTCAAGTCCCACAGTTTCAAGAAGGCGTGGATCGTCTTCTCGATTTCCTCGCGCTCATCCTCCAGATTGACCAGCCAGACGCGGTGCGGCCCGTTCCAGACTCGATGGCCGAAGAAGTCGCGGCCCGTTACCATCGCGATCGCGCGCCCAACCTTGAACGTGGTCTTGCCACCCGCCCCAACGCCGACAACGGCCGACACCTGCTTCCGCCTAAGCTCGAAGCCGTAGAGAAATTCTCGGCGCGGGATGGTGGATGGGTCACGCCACGTGAACGGAGTGGGGTCGAATACGATCGGCCCCGCCCGCTCCTCCTGCACACCATCTGCCCAGGTCGCTTGATGCAATGCCTTCCGGATCGCATCATCGCCCTGCTCGCGGCGGAGGTCGTCGAAGTCGAGAGCACTCACGCCGTCGCCGCCGTCGCGAAGGTCAGCCGGGCGCCGATCTCACGCGCCGCCGCTTCGGCCGCTTCACGACCAACGTTCCGCTCTAGGTGCGTGTCGTCGTCACCGCAGACGATGTACTGCAAGTCTGGTCGCAGCGCGTGCCATATCCGCGCGACGGCCAATAGGTTCTTGGCTGAGAATGTTGCAATCGCCGGGTAGCCCGTCGCGCTGTGGATAGCCGACAGGTTCGCCAGCCCCTCGCCCATGCAGACCGTCTCGCCCCGTCGGGATGGAGACCCGAACATGAAGAACAAGCCGGCGGTGCGTCCGCCGCGCAGGAAGCGCTTGGTGCCGTCGCCATCGATGCGCTGGATATTCTGCATCGTGCCTTCAGAGTCGTACATCGGCACCAGCAGCTTCGCGCCGAGCTGGCGAAACGGTGCAGGCAATATGCCCTTGCGATAGAGATAACCGTGATCCTGGCTCGCACGGGCGGCGGAAGCCCACATCTCGGCCGCGTCACGCGCCGCCTCAGCTTCGCTCCGCTCCCGCTCCTCCTGCCGTCGCTGCTTCGCCGCCGCCCACTCGCGCCGCATCGCCTGCCTTTCGGCTGGCGATAGCGAAACATCCTCGCCGGCCTTCCATTTCAGCGACACGCCAAGGCGATAGTTGCCGAACGCCCCTGCCGGACGCTCGTCGAGATACAGGATCGCCCAGCCGTTCTGCCGCCCCTTTCCATCACCGTCACAGCGAAAGCGGATCAGGTCGCCTGACGAGAGCCGTTGCGCCACCGGCTCAATTGGTTTGACGCCCTCGGCCTCCATCGCAGCGATGAAGTCCGCCAATGCATCGGTGATGCTATGATGCCCCTGCCCCCTCACGCGGTCATGCTGCCGCCGCGAGGGGGTAGATGTCTGGCCGCAGCATGTGCCGGGGGATATTAAGCGCGCTCTCAACCTTCAGCACGTATTGCACCGATAGCCGAGGGCGCTGCTTGTTCAGCATCTGCCAGACGGCTCCCTGCGTGCAGCCGCATACGTCGGCTAACGCCGACTGGCTGCCTGCTGCTGTCACAGCAGCGCGAAGGCTTGCGGCGGCGATGTCATCGTGTTCGGCCATGTCTCATAATAGGGCGCTCTTGGAGAAAACTTCAATAGCCTGCTGCGAATAGCGCGCTATTAACGACCTATGGACAAGAACCGACTGATGGAAGCGCTCTACAAGCGCGAGATGACGCAAAGCGAACTGGCGCGTCGTGCCGGCGTCACCCAGGGCGCGATCAATCAGATCATCTCGGGCAAGACGGCGAAGAGCAAATTCGCCCCAGAGATCGCGCACGCGTTGGGGGTGTCGGTTGACTGGCTGAACGGGCACAACGTCCCCTCCGGCATCGCCGGCTCTATCGCCGATGTCGATTTCGTCCAGCTGACAGAGGTCGACATTGGATACGGGATGGGCGGCGGCACCTTCATAGAAGACTATGGCGACTTCACCCCCCGTGTCTTCGACCCCACCTGGCTTCGCGAAATCACTCCGACTCCGCCGCAGCTTCTGTTCGTGGCGCGAGGCATCGGCGACTCGATGATGCCGACCTTGCTTGATAACGACACGCTCATCGTCGATCGCGGCCAACGGCATATTGTCCAACAGGATCGAATTTGGGCGCTCACTTACGGCGAGTTGGGCATGATTAAGCGGGTGCGCCGCCTGCCGAGCGGACAATATCTGCTGATGTCCGACAATCCATCGATCTCTCCGATCGAAGCCACCAGCGAGGAAATCAACGTCGTGGGGCGGATCGTGTGGGTGGGCCGTAAGACCTAGTTAATAGTTTTCTGTTGCATAACGCTAATAGTTCGCTACATTCCGCTTCGTCAGGTGAGTGCAGCCGTTCGCGGCCCGCCGACCCTGACGAAGCGGGATGGAAAGTCGTGCTCGGTGCCCTGAGGTAGGGGCCAGCCTCCGCCGATCCTCCCGCATCACACAAGCATGGAGGTAGGCTCTATGGCCGCCGAAGCCCAACGTGCGCCACGAGTGGTGCGCGAACCGATGATTGCGCTCTCCGTTCACCCTCGGCTCAGCGCTACTGACCCCCGCGACGCGATCAATCAGTTGATGTTGCGCCTGGATCGCATCCGCGCGGCGTTCAGTGTCGCCACCGACCTGCTGACCGACGCCCAAGAGGCCGGCAAGCCGAACCATGACCTCGAAAAGGGTTGGATGCTTGTCCTGCTCGGCAATGAGGATCTCAGCGGGTTCGAGGACTCTCTACAGGCCTTGCACGACGCCTTGCCTTCGGAAGTCGTCGCATGAGGGCCCTTCCCGACAAACCCGCAGACCTGGTGCCCGCACCGTCGATCATCCTCGCGTTGCACTCGCGGTACGAGACTATCTGGGACCAGCATCACCTGTGCGATGTCGCCCAGCCAGCAAAGGCGGACTGCAAAACCCCGGCGGACCATGGCGAGTTCTTCGGCTTTGAACACGCCATGGAGCGGCTGCGCGACGAAGCCGATGCTGTCCGCGACGCGATACTCTTTCAAAAGCCTGAGAACGCCGATCAGGCAGCGATCTTCGCCTATCACGCCGATGTCGCGGCGGACGAGGCCGCGAGCAATCCGACGCAGGAGAATTGCGCTCGGGTCGATCGCGCTGTGAAGACCTTGTTCAACTTCCTCACGCAGCACGCCGACCCTCGTCTCGCTGATACGACGCGCCAGTATTCGCGTGCGCTTCAGCTATCGATCGAGAAGGGGAACTACGCTCTCGGTATCGGCGGGGTCGCGGCATGACCCGCCCCGCAACCCTGCCTTCGCCCTGGGATATCGCGTTCGCAGCGTGGAAGACGGCACGTCTTCGCGAGGACGCGTATGACCGGGATGTCTGGATGCCCGCCTACGACGTCGATCCGCGCGCGATACCCGCGAGTGTCGAAGCTGACATGGAGCGCCTGCAAGGACTCCGCGAGGCGCTTGAAGTGCCGTTGTTTGCCCTACCGGCGACCAACGCGCATCAGCTCGCGCTGAAGTGCCTTATGGCGTTCGACAATGGCCGGGAATGCACTGGCTGGCTGTCGGCGATCCTAAGCGATTGCTGCCGGTTCGCTGACGATACCCTGACGCGCGGGCATTTGAGCGACGATCGCGTGGTGTCGCAACACCACCCAGCCGGTCATCGCGACTGGCTGGCCGAGCGCAACGCCATGTACGAGCGCGTCAGCGCCGCGGACGAAAGTACCGATTTCGACGATCACAGTCTCAACAGCCTTGAGGCGATGATCTTCGACACGCCGGCACGCACCGCAGACGACGTCATCGCGAAGCTGGTGTTTATTGCCCAGAGCCACGTCGAAGGCTTCGAACCGTCGGCGGAGGCCGCTGCGGCGGTGGTCGTGGAAGCGCGCGCGCATTTCGGACTTGGCTCAATCCCTAGCGGCCCCCCTGCGGCGAAGGGAGACGCGGCATGACCCCCATCCAGCAGATGAAGGGTCTCTACGATCAGGCCATCGCGCGTCAGGATCGTGTCGACGAGGCCAATAAGGACAAGGGCCGAGACGGCTGGGCCTTCGGGTCGCGCGCCTGGTCGCGGCAACTCGACGGTCTGCGCCTCGCGATCGTGGCCGAACCCCCGACGAACGCGGAGGAAGCAGCGCTCGTCCTCGAGATGCTGTGCGCTCAGAGGATCGATATCGAAGACTCGGACGATGCGACGCCGGCCCAGCTCCGCGAGATGCGCGAGTTGACTGATGTCGTTCTCGCGAACTGCGCGGTACTTCTTGCGAGCGGCGGCGTGTGTCCGCCTGATCGAGTGTCATGGCTCGCGGCCCGTCAGCGGCAGTGGCTTCCCGCTCAGGATGAGGCAGCATGACCCGCCCCCTCCCCTCCGAGCGCTGCAACCGCTGTCGGTTCTGGTCCGAAGAAATGGCACATCGCGACCCAAGCGATGACGACTTTGGCTTCGGCTGGTGCCGCCGGCGCCCGCCCGTGCTGATCGAGACCATCGTCAAGCCGTTGCTGCCAGCCCTTCGCTACGGCCAGCAGACCGACGAAGACATGTCCGCGCTCGATCTTGTTTCGGCGTCGAAACACCCCGCCACGCACAGCTTGGACTGGTGCGGCGAATACGAACCCGCGCGCGGCGAGGTGCCGCTATGATCCGGGTGGTCGCCAGCAACTCGCCGATCGATGCTGCCTGGGCCGCATTCGACGCCGCAGCAATCGAATTGAACCGCATGTATCGGTTTCCTCGCGCCAGCGAGGCGAACGAACGCCGCGTGAAAGCGCAGGAAGTGTTGCGCCTGTGGGATGCGTGGCGCGCCCTGTTCCTCGGCGATGAACCAAGGCCAGCGGCATGACCAGCTTTATCGTCTCCCTGCACGCCGCGGAGCGGTGGTGCGAGCGGGTCAACCCTCGCATCACCCCTGTTGAGGCGATTGGCGAAATCGAACGTCACGACCGGGCTATCGCCGCGGCGATCAAGTTCGGCTGCCGATACGTGAAGATTGACCGTCATACCCGGTTGGTTCTCGACGGCGCGGTCATCGTCACCGTCTTCGGGAGCGGGATGCTGCCCCGAAGCATGATTTACGATCAGCAGAGGGCAGCATGACCCGCGGTGACATCGACGTCCTGCCGATCCGCGGCGGGTATCGCATCCACAAGGCCGAGCGTCGTCGCGGCACCGTCTACGGCAGCTTTTCGCGCGCGGAGGCGGCTGCGCTTCGCTTGGCCGAAGATCATCCAGAAGATGCCTTTGTGGTCACACAGGAGGTGGCCCGGATCGAGCGACATCGCGGAGGCCGGAGTTGAAAATTCCCGAGATCCGCGATCGGCTACACGAACTAGCGGACGAGCACGGTATCGCCGAGCTGCACGACCTTGCCGAGGAAACCCGGCGCCGGTCTCCGCTGCGGGTCACCCGGAAGCGGTGGCCGCGCCTCACGCTGGAACAGCAGCAGGCGGTGCGCGACACGTTCGCGGCCCGCCCCGATCTCGGCCATCGCGAATTGGCCGACATGTTCAGGACGTCCATCGGGCGGGTATCGGAGGCTATCCGTGGCTTCCGACAATAAGGACGCGCTAATCCGCGAAGCGGTTGAGCGAGGCTTCGAAGCCGGTCGTCGTTCCGCCGGGCGGCTATGCAACCTCTTTGCGGCCGAACTCCCCCACCGCGCTACGGACGACGCCAGGACGATGGGCAGCGGCATAGCCGTCGCCCAGGCCGCCCTGCGCGCGATTGGCGCCGAACTCGCGCCGACCAGCCGTTCCGGTATCCCTATCACAAGGAATAGACAATGACGGTCGAGAGCCTGCACCCGCCTCTGTCGAAGGGCCGGACGATGTATGACGAACGGGTGGACGGCGGCTATCTGTGTGACATCCCGGCCGCCATCCAACTCGCGAAGGACGCTGGCACCCCGGAAGGGCGGAGGTTCTACCGCGCCTATGTCGCCGAATACCGGGTGCGGGACGGACAACCCCTCACGCATGAGAAGCGCGAGGAAGAAGCGTTCTTCGCGGCAGCCAAGCGCGTCGGCTGGAACATCGTCGATATGGGGCGCCTGTGAGCCTCGGATGTCCCTCCTATGAGCGGGGTCGGGCTTCCGGCATCCGTACTGGCATTAGGATTGGGCTCGCCGTCGTCACGATGCTGCGCGTCGAAGCCGAGACTGAGCAACGGCCCAGTGATGTCCGCCGTGGCCGAATGGCTGGCTACCGCCGCGCGTACAATGAGCTGAACCGCTGGCTGGACGACCTCCTGCCCGCCCGAGGCCGGCGTCGAGGATGCCGAGGATGGCACCGACCATGATCTTCGTCGACTTTACCGACATCATGGAGAGAGCGGCCCGAAATGGGACGAAGGCGCACCTGCCGACCGAGGTCGTGCGGGCGATCGTTCAGCATCCGGGTTATGCCGCCTATCAGGCGGAACGCATAAAGGAGATCGCCTCGCAATGGGACGACGACAGGACACCGGAAGAACGCAGCTCGGGGAGTTCTGGCTGTGGTATCGGGCAGAGCGGGACGAATGGTCCATCTGCTGGTACGATGACGGAGGCGCAAGCGGAGGACGTCGGACACGCCGCCTCGCAACTGGCATCCGAGGCGGTAGCGCGGATCGGCCGCCGCGGGAGGCGGAGGACGCCCTTGCCGCCCACTACCTGACCGCGCAGAAGCCGGTAGAGCAGCCGGTCGACGCCGTTCACGTAGAGAAGCTGATGGCCGATTGGCTGCTGAAGCACGCCGAGAAGAAGCTGTCCGATCCTGTGCGTTATGCGAACGGTGTCGCCCACTGGCAGCGGTTCTTCGCGGCCGAGCGCCGGGCTGGGCGGCTGACGGGCGCGCCGCGGGTCGTCGACATCAACGCAGCCCTGGTCGAGCGCTTCCACGCCTTCCGCGCGGCCGACGGGGTGAGCGCGGCAACGATCGGGCGGGACACCGCGGCGCTTCGCCAGCCGCTCAACTGGGCCTGGAAAAATAACCTGATCCCGTCAGCGCCGTTCGTGCCGGCGCCAGCCGATAAGCCGGAACCCAAGGACCTGATCTACACACCCGAGCAGGTTGCGGCGCTGCTCGACGCCGCGCGCGCGGTGGTGGAGCGTCATCACATCCATCTCTACACCCTCATCATGCTCAGCACGCACGGCCGGGGCGAAGCGGTCCTCGAACTCGACGCCGCGCAGGTTCAGGGCGGGCTGATCTATTTCAACGCGCCCGGCCGCAAGCAGACGAAGAAGCGCCGGTCGATCGTGCCGATCGCGCCGACGCTGGCACCCTGGCTGGCCGATCTGCCAGCCGGGCCGGTGATCCAGTGGCAGCGCGCGCGCACCGCCGCCGATGGCGAGATTGTCTATGATCGCTTCCCCGTCGGCAGCATCAAGACCGGCTTCGAAAAATGCCTGATCGCGGCCGGGATCGTCGAGCATAAGCTGGACGACGACGGGGAGCCGGCCTGGCTACCGCCGCGCGCGAAGCTGGGTGAGACGGCGCCCCGCCCCCACCTTATCGGGCTGGGCTCGCCCAACGTCTTGCGCCACACCATCTCGACCGAGATGCACATGCGCGGCGTGCCTGAGGCGCAGATCGACACCGCGGCCGGGCATGCGGGCGACTCGACCAACAAGCGCCACTACCGGCACCTGCGGCCCGACTACCTGCGCGACTTCATCGCTGGCGTGGAGGATTACTGGTCGGAGGTCGGCAAGTTCACGAAGGCGCATTTGCGATCCCATTGCGATCCCAAGGTGATCGACTTGGGTGCGGCACGCGCCAGTCGACGCGCCTGAAAGCGCGGTTTTCTGCCAATTTTCGATGGTGCCGCCTACAGGACTCGAACCTGTGACCCCCGCATTACGAAGGCCTTTGACCCACTCGCGAAAATCCAAGCTTTTTAGCCAAATTCCGCCCGTCTGATTGCGAGTTTTCGGGTCGACCCACGTCAGCCCCAAACTCGGCGAAAGGCGTCCGACCACGGCTTCCTACCGAAAGCACTTTGGTAGGATCAGTCGGCGCAAAGTGACCTCCGCTATACCTGCACGACCGACCATTCAACCCTTCTGCTATTCCCCCATTAGCGGGCACCAGCCTCCACCCGTAGAAAAGAGCACATAAGACGTGCTCTCATCTTGCTGCTTATTCTCGCGCTATCGCTTGCGGGATGTGGCCGCTGCGATGCGTCGTTGCGGAAAAGGATAGCCCAGGTCGACAGATGTTGTGTATCGATGCGAGGCTCTGCAAAACCTTCGGCAAGATCGTGCGGTAAAACTTTGCCTCAGACAGCATAGGTTTGTACTGTAAGTCGCGCGATGCATCGTCCGAGTACCTAGATGATCGCTGTTCAGACAAGACGTGCTCAGCCTGACAATAAGTTGGAGTGAAAACGCCAAGTTCCGCCATATACCCTATGTGTACGGCGAAGCACCGAATATATCATGCCCTGTTCGCTAGCGGCGAAGCGCTCACCTTATTAAAGATACGCTGCTTCGACGCTCTCTGTATGTAGGGTTGTGTGGTGAGGCGCGCCGAGTGTGGCATGTGGCCTTCGTTGACTGCGCGGCGAATTATGCTCCAGTCATTGCCGAACCAGTACTGGCCGTTCTCCGATTTCAAGATGCGGTCGTCGGCTCGCGCGCCGCCATATTCGAGCACGGCCTGTTCGATGAAACGCTGCGAGGGCACGTCGTAGAAGGCGCGCAGCCGCGGCGCGCTCGGTTCGTCATGATTGCCCTCGATCACCAGCGCCAGCCGGTTGGACGCCATCCGCACTAGCCCGCCCGTCGGGTAAATACCGATGCTGGCGATGAAGGCGTCGAGCAGCTGGTCGTCGAAATGCCCCTGCCATTCGAGCATCCGGGCCAGTGCGTCGTTCGGCGACCAGGCGCGCTTGTACGGGCGGTTCGACGTCACGGCGTCGTAAACGTCGCAGATCGACCCCATACGGGCATGCAGGCTGATCTCGTCGCCCGCCAACCCGAAGGGATAGCCGCCGCCGTCGATCCGTTCGTGGTGATGGAGGCAGACGTCGAGCGTGATCGCCGATATGTCCGGGTTATCGACCAGCATTTCGTGACCGCGTTCAGGGTGGCCGCGGATGATCGCTACCTCAACGTCGTCAAGCCGTCCGGGCTTATCGAGAATTTCCTCGGGTATCGCCATCTTGCCCAGATCGTGGAGCAGGCCCGCCATGCCGATCGTGCGGATGTCGCCTTCAGGTAGACCGATGTGACGTGCAAGGTTGATCATCAGCGCGCAGACCGCGACCGAATGGAGGTAGGTA
>SXGT01695473.1_pt1 | contig 11329 bp, 8 predicted proteins | sample 3176221 | NCBI WGS metagenome assembly SXGT01 (sample SAMN11356862, study PRJNA531348) | freshwater metagenome | isolation source: freshwater sample F1-120 | place: China: Fuxian Lake, Yuxi | collected 2017-12-25
CAACCAACCAACCAACCACCACCCAACCGTCAGCCCACTGCCAACGTCACCCAGCAGACTTCCCCTGCCCCACGATCCGAATCTCCCCGACGCCTGCCACCACCGCATCCGCCGCGACGACGCGACCGACCACCCACGCTGTCTCGCCGCTCGCAGCCAGGTTCGCCAACGCCGCCTGCACTGCGTCCTCCGGCACCGCCACGACGAAGCCGATCCCGCAGTTGAACGTCCGCAGCATCTCCTCGTCGGCAATCGTCCCGGCCTGCTGCAGGAACGCGAACACGTCCGGCCGCTGCCATGCGTTCAGGTCCAGGCGGATCGCCAGTTCACCGCGCCGTGCCTTCGGGATCATCCGTGGCGTGTTCTCCAGCAGCCCGCCACCCGTGATGTGCGCCATGCCGTGCACCGGCACGGCCGCCCGCAGCGCCAGTGCTGCGCGGGCATAGATGCGCGTTGGCGCGAGCAGGGTGTCGAGCAGGGCGTCGCCCGGCGCCGCACCCTGGCGTTCCAGCAGCCGCCGGATGAGGGAGTAGCCGTTGCTGTGTGGCCCGCTCGAGGCCAGCCCCAGGAGCACGTCGCCAGGCTGCAGCCGTGCGCCGTCAACGATCTCGTCGCGCTCCACCACGCCCACGCAGAAACCCGCAAGGTCGTACTCGCCGCGGTGATAGAAACCCGGCATCTCCGCCGTCTCCCCACCCACGAGTGCGCAGCCCGCCAGTTCGCAGGCGCGGGCGATGCCCACCACCACGCGTTCCGCGACGTCCACGTCCAGCTTGCCCGTGGCGTAGTAGTCCAGGAACAGCAGGGGTTCCGCGCCCGTGACGATCACGTCGTTCACGCTCATCGCCACCAGGTCCTGGCCGATGTCGTCGTGGCGGTTGTAGGCCACCGCGAGCTTGAGCTTGGTGTCCACCCCGTCGGTGCCGGTTACCAGGATCGGGTTGCGGTAGCGGTCCGGCAGTCGCGTGAGCGCCGCGAAGCCACCGACGCCGGCAAGCGTCTCGGGGCGCTGGGTGCGTGCTGCGGCCGGGGCGATGCGGCGGACGAGTTCGTTGCCAGCGTCGATGTCGACGCCAGACGCTGCGTAGGTCATGCCGTTGCCGCTGTCTGGCGGCGCGGAGGAAGCACTCACGGGCGAGGCTCGGTGTCACGAGGGGCGCGCAGTCTAGCAGCGGCGCTTCATGGCTCGGGTTGCGTCCTCGCGATCGGGTTCGCACGCGAGTGGGCGCGGGCGCAGGCGGCGCGCGGCCGTCTGCGGCGCAATTCCCCTGCGCTGACGTTTGCGACCCGAGCGCTGGAGGCTTGGAGGCCTTCCGTTACACTGCGCCGCCTTTCGCTGCCCGGTGCCGCGTACGCCGATGTCCTGTCGCTGCCGCCTTTTCACTCGCCCGCGATGGACGATCGTCGTGCTGTTCGCCCTGCTGCAGGGTGTCGTTCCGCGTGCTGCGCTTGCGGTTGATGCCGAGTGGATTCTCACCGCGGATGTGCCGCTGGCGTCGCGCGCACCGGCAGACCAGAAGCTCGCCCTGCAGGAAGGCATGCGCAGGGTGCTGGTGCGGCTGTCGGGTCGCGCGACGATCGGCACATCGGTGCCCCTGGCGCGGGCTTTCGCCGAGCCGCATCTGTATGCGAAGCAGATCACGGCCGTGCCGATCGCGGGCGGTGAAGCCCTCCGCGTCACCTTCAATGAAGCCGCGCTCGGCTCGCTGCTGCGGAGCATGGGCCTGAGCCTGTGGCCAAGGATGCGGCCGCAGGTCGTGGTCTGGCCTGCTGCCGGTTCGACGACTGATGCACGGCTCGTGGGCAGCGGACCATTCGTTGTCGCGCTGCAGACGGCTGCGCGCGCGCGGGGCGTGCCGCTGCTCGTTCCACGCATGGATGCCATCGACCGCGCGGCGGTCACGGGCGCCGATGTACTCGGGCGCGTCGCCGAGCCTGTGGTGCGGGCGTCATCGCGCTACCAGGCCGAGATGGTGCTGCTGGGCAGCTGGCGCGAGGGGCCCGGCGGGCGCGGCAATGGTGACTGGCTGCTCGTCGGTGCAACGGGCATCTTTCCCTTCCGGGCAACCTCGGACAACGCACAACGCCACGCGGAAGCCATGGCCGAATGGCTCGTTGCCGTGGCAACGGGTCGGCAGTCGATCGCCGCGGGCCTGCCTGCGGGGCAGCCGATGCGCGTCCAGATCGACGGCATCGCAAGCCTTGACGACTACGCCGCTGCCATTGCTGCGCTCGACAAGCTCGCGGAGGTGCGTGACATCCAGCTCATCAGCTACATCGGCGACGTGCTTGTCCTGGGCGTGCTTCCGAAGTCCAACCATCCGACGATGCTGCGCGCGCTCAGCGCGGCGCCTGGCTTCTCGATCGACCTGGGCGCCGGCATGGGCAGCGCGAGCCAGCCCGGCCTGCGACTGCGCTGGATGCCCCGACGTGCGCCGTGATCGATTGCGGCGCTGCAGCGTCCAGCAGTACCTGAGGCGGCGCGTCCGGTGACGGCCAGCACAGCCATGGCGCGACAATCGATGTCTCGCCCGTCCACGACGATTGCCGGATGACCTCGGTACGCGCCCGCGCCATGAGGGCACTGCCGCTGGCAGCGCTGCCCAACCTGCTCAGCGGCATGCGCATCCTCCTGGTCGTGCCCTTTGCCCTCGCCCTAGTCGGCGAGGGCTTCGTGCTCGCGCTCTCGCTGTTCGTGATCGCCGCGCTCACCGATGGCCTCGATGGCTGGTTGGCGCGGCGGTTCGGCTGGCAGAGCCAGTTGGGTGGCCTGCTGGATCCTGCAGCGGACAAGCTGCTCGTGGCCGTCAGTGTCACGTTCTTCGCCTGGCTCTCGCTTGTGCCGGTCTGGGTCGCGGCCGTGGTGCTTGGCAGGGACCTCGTGATCGTCCTCGGCGCCCTGTACTACCGCTGGCGTATCGGCCCGGTGCAGTGGGGCGCGAGCCTGCTTGGCAAGGCCAGCACGGCAGCTCAGCTGTCCCTGATCCTGACGGTGCTCGTGGTGGCCGGGCCTGCCTGGCTGTGGGCCAGCGCAACGCACACGCTGCTGGAACTCGTGCAACGCCTGCTGGAGTGCGCGGTGGCGCTGCTCGCCGTAGGCAGTGGCGTGGACTATGTACTGACCTGGTCGCGCCACGCCGCGGACGGGCGCAGCGCGGATGTACCGTGAGCGATGCTCCGGAACAGCTGCTGCTGCGCGTGCTGTCGCCCGGCGAGCAGGCGTTCGACAACTTCTGCGGGCGCGGCAACGCGGAAGCCCGTGCGCGTCTGCAGTCGCTCGCCGGCGCCGACGCCGCGCCCGGCGTTCGGCTCTGGCTTGCCGGTGCCGCCGGCAGCGGCAAGTCGCACCTGCTGCGTGCTGCCCTGCGCGAGGCGCAGCATGCCGGCCGTGCCGCACGGCTCGAGTTCGCCGCGTGCTTCGCAACCGAACAGGGCCGCGTGGCGGACGACGAGCCGGCGCGAGATCTCTGGTTGATCGATGACGTCGATGCGATCGCGGGCGATGGGCGCGCGGAGGCCGCATTGATGCAGCTCTGGAACGAGAGCAGCGGTGGCCTCGTGTTCGCGAGCCGCATGCATCCCGACGCCTGTGCCTGGCAGCTGCCGGACCTGCGTTCGCGGCTGCTTGCCTCCGAGATCTTCCGGCTGGTGCCACCAGACGACGATGACCTGCGTGCCCTGATCGCGGCCCGTGCCGCCGCGGTCGGGCTCATGCTCGACGACGAGGTGGTCGCGTACCTGCTTCGACGATTGCCGCGCGATCCGCGCAGCCTGTCGCAGGCGGTCGATCAGCTCGACCTCGCCTCCTGGCGCCAGCGCCGTCGGGTCACCTTGCCACTGGTGCGTGACGTGCTCGGGATCGGCCGATGATCGTGCTCTTCACGGGTGGTGGTACCGCGGGCCACATCTTGCCGAACGTGCCGCTGATCGAGCGGCTTGCCGGGGAAGGCCACGCCGTGCACTACGCAGGATCCGGGGTGGCGATGGAGCGCGAGCTGCTCGGCGCGCTGCCACTGACCTATCACGCGCTGCCAACGGGCAAGTTGAGGCGCTACTTCTCGCTCGAGAACCTGCGCGATGCGTGGCGCGTGGTGCAGGGCGTGATCGCCGGCGTGCGGCTCGTGCGGCGGCTGCGTCCCGACGTCGTGTTCTCCAAGGGCGGCTTCGTCTCCGTACCCGCCGTGCTCGGCGCCTGGCTGTGCGGCGTGCCGATCATTGCCCACGAGTCCGACCGTTCGCCTGGCCTTGCCAATCGCATCGCCCATCGTGTCGCCACGCGCATCTGCACCAGCTTCCCCGAGACGACCTTCGGGCGAGCAGACGATCCGCGCGTGGTCTTCACCGGCCTGCCCGTGCGCGAGGCGTTGCTGCAGGGCGATGCGGCACGCGGGCGCGCGCTGCTCGGGTTCACCGATCCGGCGCGCAGGCTGCTGCTGGTGATGGGCGGCAGCCAGGGTTCGGCGAAGCTCAATGGCTTCGTGCGCGACCTGCTGCCACGGCTCGATGCGACGAGTTTCGATGTCGTGCACCTGTGCGGCCGCGGCGCGCTGCAGTCCGGGCTCGAGTCCCGCGCCGGCTATCGCCAGTTCGAGTTCCTTGGCGAGCCGCTCGGTGACGTGCTTGCTGCCGCGGATGTCGTGCTCACACGTGCCGGTGCGACCACGCTCTACGAGCTGTTCGCGCTGCGCAAGCCCGCATTGCTGGTGCCGCTCACGCGCGCCCAGAGCCGGGGTGACCAGATCGAGAATGCCGCCTGGGCGCGTGCACGCGGGCTTGCCGACGTGCTCGAGGAGGCAGAGCTCACCCCTGACGCGGCGCTGGCAGCGGTTGCGGGTCTGCTCGCGGATGTGCCGGCACTCGTCGCACGCCAGGCCGAGGCCTTTCCGCGCCGCGATGCCGTGGCAGTCCTCGCCGCGCTCATCACCGAGGTTGGTGCGCGCGGCAACCGTGCATGAAGCGGGTCCCGCGCGGGCCTGCACGCCCCGTCGCGCGACATGACGCGCGCGGACGTCGCGCATGCCGCCAACGTGCCCGAGTCGCCGCGGCGGCAGTCCCGCAACCTCCTCTTCAGCCGCTTCGCGCCCAACCTGAAGCGTATCGGCCAGCTCACCAATGCGATCTGGCCAAGGTTCGACGAGCTCGGCCTGCTGGCCTCCCAGACCTTGTCGCACGACAGGCTCACGACCGGGGGGCGCTGGCCGCACCGCGGTACAGCACCGCGGGCAGCCAGGCCGCCATGGTCGCCGTGGCAGCGCGCTGACACGGGGGGTGGGCGCACCACGGTGCTGCGGAGGGTGACGGCGGGCGAGGGCATCGTTACGATCGCCGCCCTTTTTCGCCACCGCCCGCCCGAGGGATCCCGATGTACAAGATCCTCACGCTCAACCAGATTGCCCTGAAGGGTCTCGAGCGCTTGCCGCGCGACCGCTTCGAGGTGGGCACGGAGATCCACGACCCCGACGCGATCCTCGTGCGCAGCCATGTGCTGAACGCGGGCCACATCACGCCCAGCCTGCGCGCGGTGGCGCGTGCCGGCGCCGGGGTGAACAACATCCCGGTGCCCGAGTACACCGAGCATGGCGTGGTGGTGTTCAACACCCCGGGCGCGAACGCCAACTCGGTCAAGGAGCTCACGGTGGCGGCGATGCTGCTCGCGGCACGCGGCGTGTCTGAAGGCATGCAGTTCTCCCGCGCTCTGGACACGGGCCTCGATCACGGGGCGCTGAACAAGCTCGTCGAGGCGGAGAAGAAGCACTTCAAGGGGCATGAGCTGGCGGGTCGCAAGCTCGGGGTGGTTGGCCTCGGGGCCATCGGCTCGATGGTGGCCCAGGCAGCGCTGCATCTCGGCATGGAAGTGCTGGGCTTCGACCCTGCGCTGTCGGTCGATGCTGCGTGGCGGCTGCCCTCCGACGTGCGCAAGATGGAGCACCTGCACATGCTGTTCGCGCAAAGCGACTATGTGACGCTGCACGTGCCCCTGTTCCCGAGCACCCGCCACCTCGTGAACTCGGACAGCCTGCGGACCTTCCGTGAGGGCGCGGTACTGCTGAACTTCGCGCGTGAGGAAATCGTGGATTCGGGCGCGGTTCGCGATGCACTGCGCGCGGGTCGCCTGCGCCGCTACATGGCGGATTTCCCGACCGCGGAGCTGCTGGCCGAGCCAGGTGCGCTGTTCACGCCGCACCTCGGCGCCAGCACCGACGAGGCGGAGGAGAACTGCGCCGTGATGGCGGCGGAGCAGCTGAAGGAGTTTCTCACCCGCGGCAACATCCGCAACAGCGTGAACTTCCCCGACGTCGCCCTGGAACGGCCGGCCGGCCATCGCATCGCCGTGACCAACCGCAACGTGCCGCGGATGATCGGCCAGATCACGTCGATCCTCGCCGAGGCCAACCTCAACGTGATCGACATGCTGAACAAGAGCCGTGACGACGTCGCCTACAACCTGATCGACGTCGAGGGCCTGCCGAGCGCCGACACGCTTGGCCGCATCGCGGCGACGCAGGGTGTGGTGAACGTGCGCTCGTTTTCCTGATCGGCCTGTTCTGCGCACTCCTGCGCGGTCGATTGCTGCGCGGCCCATCGCTGCGCGCGCAGTGATTCCTTGTCAGTGCTTGCGGCGAGGCATCCCTTGGCCACGCGGAAGCGCTGCTCGAGCACCTGGCGCAAGCCGTCCCGGAAGCAGCAGGTCACGCAACGCCGGCGAGAGCGGCGGGGGTTCGCCACACCACGCCGAGGCGATGATCTCCGCGGCGAGCCAGGCCCAGGAGAGGCCACTGGAGGCGAATCCCGTGCAGAGCCATGGGTCGTCGCCCGTTTCTCCGCTGGAGCCCGTCGGCCCGACGAGGGGCAATCGATCCGTCGTAGTCCAGCGCACGCCCTGGAAGCGCCCGAGCACCGCGGTGGGTGCCGGGAGGCCATGGGCGCGCACCCGGTTGGCATTGCGATCGTCCGCATCCCGTGCGCGCGCGCTGCGCTTGCGCGAGTCGCCGTCATGGTCCGTGCCTCCCTCGCCTTCGCATTCGTCGCCATTGCCTGCCGGCTCGCGGTCGTAGGTGCCGCCCGATGCAAGGCCGCCGGCATCCCTTGGCAGCACGTAGCCGTCGCCGGACAGCGGCAATGCCGGCGCGACCCCGGCGAACATCGTCACCGTGCCGGGAACCGGGCGAAGGCCGATGTCCGGAAGGGCGCCCGGACTGGCGAACACGAGGCGCGCATCGCGGGGCCGATCGCCCGGCGGGCGCGGCGGCTCCGGCCACAGGCCGCGGCAGAGCACCGGCAGGTCTGCCCTGCCGGAGCCGGGCAGCAACACGCCGGCAGGCAGGCCGGGCAGCCCGGCGAGGCCGCTGATCGCACCGCCGTCGAGCGCGGTCGCGAGGCCGGGGAAGGTCGCGGCGAAGTCGGCCAGCCAGCCAGCGTCACGTCCGATCCCAAGGTGCAACAGCCCCCCCGGCGTCCCGCCGGCCGGCTGCTGCAGGGCGAGCCAGGATGCGCTGCCGGCATAGCCGTGCAGGCGCAGCAGGCCCATCGCGTCCAGCTTGCGCGGCAGGCGGACCTGCAACGCCGCGGCGGGGTTCGCGGATGCGCCACCCGGTGCACAGGGCGTGGAATCCTCGAGCGTGACCTCGCCGCCGCGCAGGTGCAGCGCCTGGGCGAGCAGGCTGCCGGCGAGGCCGGCACCCACGATGTGGGCCGGCGGTGGTGGCCGCAGGCGCACGATCTCGCCTGTGGCACGGCTGCGCATGCGGTCGACCGACCGAGCAGGCTGGTCGCCCTGCCAGGTCCCGCGCAGGTAGTGCCACTTGCGCGGGGCACCATCCACGCGTTCGACCGCAAAGCCGGCGCCCTGCAGGGCCCGGCGCACTTCGCCTGCGGCGCTGAAGGTCGCCAGCGTCGTGCCTGGTGCCGAGAGCGCGGCGATCGCCGCGCAGATCGCGTCATCCCACATCCCGGGATTGCGCTCCGGTGCGAAGCCGTCGAGGCACCAGGCGTCCATGACGCCGCAGCCCATGGAGGTGAGTTCGGTGAGGCCAGTGCGGGCGTCGCCGTGGTAGAGGGATAGTCGTGCGCGGGGGTGCAGCCAGCGTCGGTGCCAGCCGCGCACCGGTGGCGGTGCGTGGGCCGCGAGCACGCCGTGCAGCGCGGCGATGTCGGCCCGGTGGGGCGTCAGCGCAGCCCATTCGTCGGGGCGCAGCGGCGCCGCCTCGACACTCGTCAGGTGCAGGCTGCAGTCCGCGGGCGCGACACGGAGGAACAGGCGTGTCGCGAGCAGTGTGGTCAGGCCGCTGCCGAAGCCGAGCTCGCCGAGATGGAACTGGCTTCGCGGCCGCAGGGCAGCGAACCGCGCTGGCAGCTGGTTCAGACCGAGGAACACCTGTTCACGCTCTGCGATGCCGTCCGCATGGTGGTAGTGCGCCCCGTGCCGCCGCGACCATGGGACGCCACCACGCAGCTCGAGCCCGGCTACGGGCGTGAGTGCATCCAGTGTGTCGATGGGGGTGTCGATGGGGATCTCGGCAGTGATCGCGGGCCGGCAATCCCGCAGCGAGGATCAGGCGCCCCGGGGCGATGCAGCGCGGCTGTTCAGCGGGGCTTGTCAGCGGGGCTTGCCAGCGGGGCTTGCCAGCGGGGCTTGCCAGCGGGGCGGCGCGAGTATACTCAGATGGTTGGACGGCAGCGTTCCACGTCCATGTGCCCGCCAGGATGTCTTGTGCTGCAGCGACGCTGATCGTCGCGGTAACGATGGCAGGCGTGGCATGTCCATGTAGCGTCCTGCACTGTCCGGTGCTGTGAACAGCCAGAACTAAGGGCGGATCGACCGCCGGGAGAGACTTCTTGATGTGGCATGACGGCCTTTTGCACGCGACGTGGTGGCAGGTGGCCCTGTACACGCTCGTCGCCACGCACATCACCATCATTTCGGTGACGGTGTTCCTGCACCGCCACGCGGCGCACCGCGCGCTCGACCTGCACCCGGCGCTGGCGCACTTCTTCCGCTTCTGGCTCTGGATGACCACCGGGATGGTCACGAAGGCCTGGGCATCGATCCATCGCAAGCATCACTCGGTGACCGATGTCGAGGGCGACCCCCACAGCCCGGTCGTGTTCGGCATCCGCAAGGTGTTCTGGCAGGGCGCGGAGCTCTATCGCGCCTCCGCCAAGGACAAGGAGATCCTGGAGCGCTTCGGTGCCGGGCTGCCGGACGACTGGATCGAGCGCAACGTCTACTCGAAGTACTCCGCGCGCGGCGTGACGATGCTGGCGATCATCAACGTGATCCTGTTCGGGCCGCTCGGCCTCACCGCGTGGGCGATCCAGATGATGTGGATTCCGCTGATGGCGGCGGGCGTCATCAATGGCATCGGCCACTGGTGGGGCTACCGCAACTACGAGTGCCCGGACGCCGCAACCAACATCTCGCCGTGGGGCATCCTCATCGGCGGCGAGGAACTGCACAACAACCACCACACCTACCCGAACTCCGCGAAGCTGTCGTCCAAGTGGTTCGAGTTCGACATCGGCTGGATGTACATCCGCATCTTCGAACTGCTGGGGCTTGCGAAGGTGCGCAGCGTCGGCCCGGTGGTGCAGCGCGTGGCCGGCAAGAACGTGATCGACATGGACACGGTCTGGGCGGTGCTGAACGACCGCTTCCGGGTGATGTCGCGGTTCGCCAAGGAGGTCGTGGTGCCGCTCGCCGAAGCCGAGAGCGCGACTGCCAGCGGGGCGAACCGCACGGCGATCCAGCAGGCCAAGCGCCTGCTCTGCCGCACGGACCTGCTGGTGGATGCCGAGGATCGGCAGCAGATCGACCTCGCCATCAACACCAGCCCGCGGCTGAAGCAGGTGTACGAGATCCGGCTGCAGCTGCAGGCGGTGTGGGCGAAGCGCAGTGGCAACAAGGACGAGCTGCTGGCGGCATTCGTGAAGTGGTGCCATGAAGCCGAGCAGTCCGGCATCGAGGCACTGCGCACCTTCGTGCAGGACCTGCGTACCTACACCGTCGCGAACCCTGCGCGAACCTGAGCCTCAGCGGATGCGCCGCCTCATCTTGGGCGGCGCGCCACATGCGTTCGCCTCTTTTCGAGGATCCGTCGAGCGCTACATGCGCTCGCCTCTTTTCGAGGATCCGTCGAGCGCTACATGCGCTCGACAGTGGCAATCCCCAGCAGTTCAAGCCCCCTTGTGAGCACGGCCAGGGTCGCGGCGCACAGCGCGAGGCGGCCATCGCGGGTCTGGGCATCGCCGTCCAGCACCGGGCAGTGCTCGTAGAACTTCATGAAGTTCCCCGACAGCTCGTACAGGTAGGTGCAGAGGTAGTGCGGCAGGCTCTCGCGCGCGACCGAGTCCAGGGTCTCGGCAAATCGCGCGAGCTGCAGTGCGAGCACGCGCTCCTCGGCGACGAGCGGCCGCTCGCGGCCGCCGGCGGCGATTGACGCCGGTGCAACGCCGGCGCGGCGAAAGATGCTGTGTATGCGGGTACAGGCGTACTGCAGGTAGGGCGCCGTGTTGCCCTCGAAGCTGAGCATCTGCTCCCAGTCGAAGATGTAGTCGTTGGTACGGTGCTTGGAGAGGTCCGCGTACTTCACGGCCCCGATGCCGACGGCGCGAGCCACTGCGGCGCGGGATGACTCATCGAGATCGCCGCGTTCGGCCAGCAGTGCGGCCGCGCGACGCTGCGCTTCATCCAGCAGCTCGACCAGCTTGACGGTGTCACCCGAGCGCGACTTGAACGGCTTGCCATCGGCGCCGAGCATCGAGCCGAAGCTGCAGTGCTCCAGCAGCATGTCGGGGGGTGCGAAGCCCGCGGCGCGCGCGACCGCGAACACCTGCCGGAAGTGCAGCGCCTGGCGCGCATCCACGAAGTAGAGCACGCGGTCCGCCTGCAGCTCGGTGGCGCGATAGCGGATCGCCGCGAGGTCGGTGGTTGCGTACAGGAAACCACCCCCGGTCTTCTGCACGATCAGGGGCAGGGGATGGCCATCCTTGCCCTTGAACTCGTCGAGGAACACGCAGAGGGCGCCGTCGGATGCCTGCAGCAGGCCGGCTGCCTGCAGTGCGTCGATGGTTTCCTGGAGCAGGTCGTTGTATGCCGACTCGGCACGCAGGTGCGTGCGGCTGAGGCCAATGCCGAGCAATTCGTACACGGCTTCGCAGTGCGACAGCGAGGCATCGATGAAGCGCTGCCAGTACTCACGGGTGACCGCGTCGCCCGACTGCAGTTTCACCACGGCCGCGCGGGCGCGATGGGCGAACGCTTCGTCGTCGCGGAAGCGCGCAGCGGCGGCACGGTAGAAGTCCTCGAGATCCGCCCCCGCGGTGGAGTTCG
>SXGT01936814.1_pt1 | contig 11328 bp, 9 predicted proteins | sample 3176221 | NCBI WGS metagenome assembly SXGT01 (sample SAMN11356862, study PRJNA531348) | freshwater metagenome | isolation source: freshwater sample F1-120 | place: China: Fuxian Lake, Yuxi | collected 2017-12-25
CCGCAATCGGCGTTCGAGTGGTACTTGGATCTCCGCCGCTACGGCACCTGCCCGCACGCCGGATTCGGCCTCGGGCTCGAACGCACCGTCAACTGGGTCTGCGGTCGCGAGCACGTGCGCGAGTGCGCCCCCTTCCCGCGCATGATGTACCGCATCTATCCGTGAGACGCGGTTCCGCGTTCGCGCTTCAAGCCGTCTTGAGCGCGAGCAGGAACAGGATGAAGCGGTAGACGGTGAGCGGGACGATCGACAACAGGCACGCGAGCCCGGCGCGCAGCGCCGCCGACCAGAGGCGGTCGCCGTAGAGCCTCCGAAACGCCGCGGCCAACCAAGTTGCGACGATTGCGAACAGTACGAACGGCAAGGCGATGAACGCCGCGCCGACCACGTCGTCCGACAGTCCTCGTTTCGAAGCGCTCACCAGCAGCGCATAGATGCCGAACAGGCCGCACAAAATATAGGACGTCGCGAAGGCGACGTACTCCGCGGCGAACGCCATGTGTTCGACCGCGCCTCTGCGTCCGGGGAGCCGCAGCGCGGCGAAGAGCAAGGCGAACATCGGCACCATGACGAGCACAAGCGTGCGAGAGGCCTCGTCGGCGCGACGGTCGAAACGGCGTTGGAATTCGGCCTCCGGAATGCCGCGGGCGGCGAGCTCATCGCGGGCGAACCGTTGGGCGAGCGGGCTGTAGATCTGTTGGTTCAAATGGCTGCGGTAGCTCGTGTTCAACACTGCGGCGTTCGACGCCGACTGCGCGATGAAGAAGAACAGGTTGGCGAACAGGACGATCTGCATCGGCGAAAGGCGTCGCTTGCGGACCCCCTGCAAGTACTCGGATGTCAGGAGGCCGGGACGGCGGATCAAGGCCCCGAAGGAGCCGAGGAACCGACCGTCCAAGCTCGTCGTCGCATTGAACCATCCGAAAAGGAACCGGCGGAGCGAGCGTTCCTCGGCCGCGGCGGGGGATTCGCCGCAATCGGGGCAAAAGCGGCTCGTGACCGCCTGTCGGCAGCTCGGACACGGGCGAGATCGGGAAGACGCTTCGGGGATCCCTTCTGGCGGTGGCGGGAGCATTGCGGCGTCGGTCACGGCGGGATCATAGTCCGGCGGCGCGCGGGCGGTGACCGATCGCCGGTTGACCAAGGGGGCGACCGTCCGTAAGACATAGATCCCTCCGGCGCTCCGGGACGACCTCCCGACGCGCCCCGCCCTTTCGCTCGCTTCCGGGGATATCGATGCGTCTGCGAATCGTCGCGTTCTGCTGCGGCGTCTTGGGCGTCGCCGTTTGGGCCCAAGACCCGATCAAGCCGCCAACTCCGACCGCGCCGTCCGCCCCGGGCGGTAGGCGCGATGCGCGGAAGCCGGTCTTCACGCCCGACCCGGCGGAAGACGCCGCGAAGCCCGCCCCAGAAGCGCCGCCGCAAGATCCGGTCGACTCCCGGCCGGCGGGCGCCGTCGATCCCGTCGAAGAGCTCTTCCTCAAGCTCTCGAAGTGGCCGGCGCGCGCCGGTCGCGAGGCCGCGGACGCTTTGTCCGGTCTCGGCGACAAGGTCGAAGGGCGGTTGATCGAAGGCCTCGATCACAACGATTGGCGCGTCCAGGCGTCGTCGGCGTACGCGCTCGGCCGCATGGGCGCCCGCCGCGCCGCACCGTCGCTCATTCGTGCGATCCGCGAGCCGACGAATCGCCAGAGCCTTTCGGAGCTCATGAACGCGCTCTCTCGCGTCGACCCGGAGCGCGGTCCGGGCGAGATTCTGCCGTTCCTTGCGCACTCTTCGGCCCGCGTCCGCGACGCGGCGCTCGCGGCATTGCCCGGCGCGCTCGACTCGCGCTTCCTCCCTGCGATCTCGGAGATTTACGAGACGACCCGCGGCGCGCAGAAGGCGGTCGCGCTAGGCCTGTTCGGCCGCGTTCCCGGCGCGCATGAACGGGACGAGATCTTCGCCGCTCTTTCCGACCCGGAGACGGAGGTCGCGCATGCGGCCGCTCGCCTGCTCGGTTTTCGCGCCGGCGAAAACGGCTTGGCGCGCCTCTTGGCCTCCGCCAAGGAGGGGACGATGCGACAGTCGTCCTACGCGATGATCGCGCTGACCTACGCCGAGGACCGTCGCGCCCGTTGGTTACAGGCCGACGACGACGCCCTGCGCATCCGCGGGGTCCGATTGCTCCAAAGCGACGACCCCTTCTATCGCGGCGCCGCGGCCGTGCTGCTCTCCAATCTGGCCTATCGCTCCGACGACGCGCAGTTGATCGAGCTCGCCGACAAGTACTTAGTCCCGATCCTGCTCGACACCGTCGCGGGCGGCGTATTCTTCTCCGACTACGGCGCGGTCGAGGAACTCGTGTTCCGGAAGCTGGAGAAGCTCTCGGGCGAAACCTTCGGCAAGAACGCCCCTCGGTGGAAACAGTGGTGGATCCGGTCCGGACCGACCTTCACCGCCCGGCGAATCCTTCGCGGCGTCACGGCCGAAGAGCTGCAGCTTTGCGTCTTGGATCTCCGTCGGACGACGCCGGACGGCGTAACCCGCGCGATCCTGTTCGCCGGTGATCGAATTCCGGCCGACCAAGCCCCGCCGCGCGCGGTCGTGCTCGGCCCCGAGGATTGCCTCCGCGTCTTCAAGATTCTGAACGACGCGCGGTTCTTCGTCGGCGGCTCGGACGCAGAGGACGCGGTCGTCGGCGGATTCGTCGAGATCGGCGTCACCCGCGGCGCCCGTCGATTCGACCGTCGTCGCGCCGGAGCCGCAGCGGAGGAGCTCGCTCCGCTCGCCGACCAGTTGTTCCGTCTCGAAGACGACCTCATTTGGCAGCGCTTCGCACCCGCCGATCCGGCGACCCGCCTCGCATGGCTCGCCGATCGCCGCGCCGAACTCGCGACGTCGCCGCCGGAGGACCGTGACGACATGGTCCGCGGTCTGGCGCTTGCGGGTTATGCCGGCTTCGACCGCGACGGTCGGTTCGCCGCCGTTCGAGCGGCGGAGCGCGCGCCGACGACGTGGAGGGCGCGGCACGGCTCGTTGATCGGCGCTTGGCTTCGGACCGAGTCGTCCTTCACCGAGCAAACCGGCGCGATCTTCCGATTGCTCGGAGATGTTCCGTCCCCGGAGGCGCGCGAAGAGGTCTTCGCCTTCTTCGCCAAAGTCCCCGGTCCGCGCAGCGAGGAGGCCTTCGCCGCCTATCTCGCGCGGCAGGATTTCACTGCCTGCATGGCGGCCTTAAAGTCCCGGCACGCGACGACCCGCGCGTTCGGCGCGAAGGCGATGACGCGTTTCGGCGCCGTCTCCGAAGCGGCTCCGGCCTTGATCGACGGCCTGCGGGATTCCGAGATCCGCGTTCGCGACGCTTGCGTGCGTGCGTTGGCGGAGATGAAGGATCCGCGGACGCCGGCGCTCGTCGACGCCGTGCTTTCCGGCGAGGATAAAGCGTTGCGGATCCGCGCGATCGAAGCTTTGGGCGCGGTCGCCGGCGACGATTCCGTGCCGCGCTTGACCGGAATCTTCCGCGACGGCGACGTCCACGAACGCTCCGCCGCTCTCCGCGCAATGGAAAAGGCCGGCGGCCGGCGTGCGGAGATCGCGTTGGCGGCGATCGCACGGGAGTCGACCGACGTCTTCCTTGCGACGGAAGCCGTGCTGGCGTTGTCGCGTATCGGCGGCGACGGAGCGGCCGAAAAAGTCTCGGCGTTGTTCGGCAATGCGCCGCTTCGCGACGTTCGTCTTCAATGCGTCGCTGCGTTGGCGGCGATGCTCGGACCGCGCGCCGCGGCGGTGTTGGCTCCGGCCGTCCGCGATCAGGATCCGGTGGTCCGTCGCGTCGCGGTATTGGCCCTTGGTCGCATCGGCGGCCGCGAGGCGCTGGCCCCGTTGCTCAAGGCGATGGAGGCCCCCGCGGGCGACTCCGCCGCTGAGGACGCCTTCCGCAGGCTCACGTTCTTCGCGGCCGGAAAGCGGACTCCGCGCGAACGCTTTCTCGAAGCGCAAGGCTTCGCCGAGCAACACGCCAAGAAATCCCGCGTCGAGTGGTTCCGGATCGCCATTGAGGAAGCAGGCCTCGACGCCGCCGGACTCGACGGCGCCCTCGGCGGCGACCCGCTCGACGCGAACGGCTATCTACTGCTTGTCCGCGCGCTCAAAGCCGGCGGTCCGGGGCTCCGCGACGGAGTCGACGCGCTCTTGCGAGGGACGACCGGGATCGAGGCGTCGCCGCTTCCGAGCGACGCCGCCGAGGACGTCGTTCTGGCGCGCATGAGGCAGTTCGAGGTTTGGTCGGAAGCCAACGCCGCCAAGCTCGCGCGCGGCGTCCCGCTTCCTCCCGGCTTCTTGGATCCGGCGACTCTCGTTGCTCCGGTCCCGGCTCCGGTTCCCGCTTCCGCTCCGGCGAAAACGCCGGAGTCGGCGCCGGCGTCGCGGCCATAGGCGCGGCGACACGACCGTCCGACGTCTTTCAGGAGACGGCGGACGGCGGCGACGCGGCGCGACCCGAACCGACCCGTCGCGTCTCGTCGAGAGCTTGCCGGGTGGTCTGTTCCATCCGCGAAGACGACGGATTTCCATGGCGTTTTGCGACCGGGACCGCGACGACCCGGAGCCGCAGTCCGCGGGCGAGCGTCGGCCAACCGGTGTCGAAGGCGAGGCCGTCGACCTCGGACGACCGGAGGATCGCTCTCGCGGCATCGGCGCGGAATACCGTGAAGTCGTCGGCTGCTTCGTGGACTTGCGTCGCCGAAAGCACGGCCCCGAGTCGGGCGAGAATGAAGCCGGCGAGCCCGCGCAACAGACCCTGATCGGGGGCGTTCGGGCCGTGTTCGACGCGGCTCGATCCGACGGCGACGTCGGCGCCTTCGGTGATCGCAGCCAATAGGCGCGGGAGTCGATCCATCGCTGCGGACAGGCCCGCGTCGCTGAATGCGACGATCGGCGCCTTCGCGGCGGCGAATCCGGTGCGCAATGCGTCTTGACCGCCGCGAGGCAAGGCATGGCGGATGACGCGCAGGAACGGGATCCGGCGCTTGAAAGCTTCGGCGACCGTGGCGGTGCCGTCGTCGCTGCCGTCGTCGACGACGACGACCTCGAGCGGGAAATGTGTACGCGCACACCAAGCGGCGATTCGGTTCAGCGCCGCGGGCAGACGCTCGGCTTCGTCTTTCGCGGGCAGGATCAGCGCAAGCCTCGGATTACCTTCGGCGGGGATCATCGTCCGCACCTCACGACGAGGACGGCGTCGTCTCCCGAGGCGACGCCCGCGGCGATGTCCGACGTCGCAGTGTCTAGAGCGGCATTCGGGCCGCCGCTGACGAACCCGATTCCGCCTTCGGAGCCGATGGCCCCGCCCGGAGGGAAGCAGACGACATGGAACGGCGTGCTCCACGGGTCGAGCAGCCCCTGTCCGGGCGCCGAGCCCGCTACGACCCATGAGCCGCCGGGAGCCTGCAGGTACCCGGTGTTCAAGTAGGGGCCGCTCCATCCCGTAAGGGAATGGACGTTCGCGTAAAGACAGGCGAAGGACGTCAGAGGTTCGTGCTTCGGTGCGGTGATCGCCGTTCCGTCGTTCGAAGGCCAGACGCCGGTGTGGGATCGGTAGGACTGAAATGCGTTTGCAACGCTATGCATGTCCATCGTCGCGCGCGCGAGGCGGGCGCCTTCGACTTCCGCGCCGATCATGGGCGCAACCACTCCGGCCAGTACCGCGAGCATTCCCGTCGCGGCGATGATTTCGGTGAGCGTGATACCGGCCTGCCTTCGGGCCGCTGCTTGGGCGATACGCGTCATCTGGATTCCCCGTCGAAGCGCCCGAGACGGCGAATGTCGATCCGCGGCGCGGCTTCTCCCTACGCTGCTTCGTCCGGCGACAATGGACCGCTTGAGCCTGCGGCCGTGGAATTCGGATTCGTTCGCCCAACCTGGAGCCGAAAGACCGGCCCGCGGCGGTTCGGACGGCGAAACGCCTCGGACGTCAGGTCAGATGGGACGGGAGGAGCCCGCGACCCGCGGTGCGCCGGGCCAGAAGCTGAAAACCTGGGCCGGTGGCCCAGCGCTCGAACTCTTTGGCCCTCGCGTGCGAGGGGTGCAATCGTTCGACGCGGCGGAACTCCGGCGGGTGGACGATCATCCGGCCGCGGCCCGGGCGCGGCGGATGGACGCCGTGGAGGGCCTCATGGAAAAGGAGGAAATCCAAATACCACGCGGGCGTCAGCGGTGCGTCCAAGAGCACGTTGACGACGATGCGTCCTCGCGGCTCGCCGCGTTCGTAACGGGCGAGGAGCGTCTTGGCGGGTCGGGTCGTCCAGCCGAGATCGGCGTCGAATTCCGGAGGGAGCCGTTCCGCGCGCAGGCGATCGAACAGCGGGCGAAGGTCGACGTGCGCGCCGGTCCCCGTCCTGCTCGGAGGGGCGCGTCTGGCGGCGGGTCGTGCGGACCCGGCCGGCCCTTCCGACTGGAACCACGCGTTGACCAAATGAGAAAGTCGTCGACGTTCCGAACGCGGCGGGCGGCCGAGGACGATTCTCCACACGGCGTCCGCGACCTCGTCCGGTGCTTGACGAAAAACGAGGTGGGCACGCAACTCGAAGATTCCGGTCGCAAGATCGGTGCGCCATGCATAAAGCTGGCGGCGCGTTTCGCGGTAGAGAAGGCGCACGACGGGGCGCGGACCGCCGCGCCGTTGCAGCGCGGCGTCCAACGCGTCGTCGGAGAAAAGGACGAGCTGTCGCTCCACGTCCGGCATCCTACGCGCAATCGACGGTCCATCGATTAGGATCTCGCCGGTGAAGACGTCGTCGACATCCGCGCGTTCGCTCCTCGCAGCACTCGGGGCCGGCCTGGCGCTCGCCCTGCTGGTGCTCTCTGCCGACGAAGGGGGCGGTGCGTCGTCCGCGTCGCAACCGTCGGCGTACGTCGCGCCGTCTGCTTCGCCGTCCGCCGTCGAGACGGCGACTCCGGTTCGGCCGACCGCCGCGCCGGACCTTGACCCGATCACAACTTCGATCTCCGCGCCCGACCGCGAAGCGATCACCTTGGCGATCGCGCGCGGCTTGGCGTGGCTCGCCGCCGAGCAGGAGGCCGGCGGCGGATTCGTCGGCGACACCGGTCACAAGCAGGGCGACTCGTACAGCGTCTTCTATCCTGCGTCCGCCGCCCGCGCCAAAGGCCGCGCGCATCCGGGCGTCACCGGATTCGCCGGGATGGCGTTTCTCGCTGCGGGCCATGTTCCCGGTCGCGGTCCCTATAGCCGGGTCGTCGAGCGCATGATCGACTATCTGCTGGCCGGCGATCCCTCGGACGAATACATCTCCGATTCCGAGTCGAACATGTACGGCCATGCGTTCGCCGTGCTGTTCTTGGCGCAAGCCGAGGGCATGTCGCGCGGGCGCGATCCGCGCATCCTCGCCAGGCTCCGGGCGGCGACGCACCTTGTCGAGCGTTGCCAGAACGAAATCGGCGGCTGGCGCTACTACCCGCACGCCGAAGAGTGCGACCTGAGCGTTTCGGTCTGTCAGACGCAGGCGCTCCGTGCGGCGAAGGAGGCGGGCGTCGACGTCAAGGCGTCGACCATCAAACGCGTGGTCGAGTACGTCCGCGAGAGCCGCATCCCCTACGGGCGGGAGAAGGGCTGCTTCTACTACAAGATCACCGGGCGCGGCGCGCGCTCGAAGACGTCGTTCGCGATCAATGCCGCCGCCGCCGCGACGTTGCAGGCCTCGGGGATCTACGACGAGTCCGAGTACGAGGACGCGCTCGCCTACGTCAATCGCGAGTATCCGGACGTCCGTCGCTACGAATCCGACCACTTCTACTTCTGGTACGGCAACTGGCACGCGGTGCAGGCGTTCCGCATGAAGGGCGGCCTCCGCTTCGACGCCTACTACGCCCGCATCGCCCGCGACCTCTTGGAGATGCAGCGCGACGACGGCCGCTGGGTGAACCGCACCGGCCCGGGCGACGCATGGTCGACCGCCGTCGCCTGCCTGATTCTCTCCGTCCCCGACGGGCTGCTTCCGCTTTTCACGAACTGACGCGGGCGGATAGGTAAACCGCCGGGGGCTGCGGCCGCCCCTTCGCGCGAGCCCGGCCCGTCTCCTGACGACCACGGCGCGAGCCGTGGTCGCGCGGTAGACTTGCAGCGCCCGAAACCGGGAGCGACCCTATGAGCCTGAAGCCCATCGTCAACGTCAAATGCCCCTGTTGCCGCGAGGTGCTGGAGATCGACGTCGCGAAAGAGCGCGTCATCGCGCATCGGAAGGGACCGCATTTGGATGCGGACGCCAAAGCCGGGGAGGACCCGCTGTCGGTGGCCGTGAGGAACCAAAAGTCCTCGGCAGAGCGCGTCGAAGACGAGTTTTCGGCCGTCGTGCAGAAGGTCAAGAAGGGTCAGAACGAGTTGGACCGGCTGTTTCAGGACGCCAAGAAGAAGGTGAAGAAAGCCGGAGATGATTTCGACGACGCGGCGATCCGCCCGAAATGGGATTGATTCCTCGTTCCGGCGATCCGCAGGGGCCGCACAGCCCGCAGAGGTCGCAAGTCGGTCCGTCGCCCGAGCAGTCGCGGCGGGGGGCGGGCGGGGCGTTGACCGCCGGCCGGCCGTCCCGTACCGTCTGCTCGCTATGACGACCGTCCCTGCCGTCCGTTTCTGCCAGTCGTTCAAGAAGTACACGGCCGAGTTCCGTCCCGAAGTCCTCGCGTTCGCGCGCGAGTACGCCCGGGCCAATGCGGGCTTCGTCCTGTATGAAGACGCGAGCTTGGTGAAGCTCACCGCCGATCAGGCGAAGATCGACGCCCTTCGCACGGCGCTCGCCGAGAAGTTCCCCGGCTGGACGGCGGTCGGCATCGAAGGCGCGGACGGCAAGAAGAAGGCCTGACCTTCGCGCGCCGCATTCCGGCGCGCTCGGCCGATCCGATTCTCACACGCGGGCGACCTCGACCCGCGTGTCGTTGTAGACGGCCCCGCCGGAGATCGGCGTCGTCGCGGCGGGGATCAGCGCATTCGCACCGCGACCCTCCCGCGTGTTGCGGAGCCACACGCCCTTCGCGATCACCGCCACGCCGGGCCGCAGCGTCGGATCGACGCGCACCGGGCAGGTCAGCGACGCGCGGGCGTTGAACACGCGCACGAGATCCCCGTCCTGCACTCCGCGCGCCGTCGCATCGGCCGGGCTTAAACCGCAGGTCTGCGGTCGATGATCGAGATCGCCCAAAGACGAGTTGATCGTGCGCGACGTCGCGGGCGAGATTAGGGCGAGGGGATGTTCCTTCGTCGTCGGATCGGGGAGGTAGGCGTACACGTCCTTCTTGAGATCGCGCCACGCCGCCGGATCGAGGTGGATCTTCTTGTCCGGCGTGTTCGGAAAGGCGTTCACGAACTGGACGGGGCCGGCCTCGCCGTCGAACGAAAGTTCCACGATGCCGGTCCGGGCGAGTCGTTCGGCCGCATCCGGAGGCAGTCCGCGGCTTGCTTTGAGGTAGCGGGAGGCCATCGCTTCGGAATCGGCCTCGAAAGCCGGACCGCGGAATCCGAGACGTGCCGCCAGCTCCGCGAACACCTGCTCGTTCGGTCGGCCTTCGCCGTAAACGGGCGCGGCCGGATCGATGCGCTGCATCACGAGGGCGCCGTAACCGCGGTGCAGTTCGCGCTGCTCTAAGAACGTGGTCGCGGGCAGCACGACGTCGGCGTAGAGCGCGGTATCGGTCATGACCTGTTCGAACACGATCGTCGTGAGGTCTTCGCGGAGAAGCCCGCGGCGGACCGACTCGGTATCGGGAGTCGAGACCATCGGGTTCGCGTCGTACACGAACAGGACGTCGATCCGCGGGTCGGCCTCCGGATCGAGGACGCATCCGAGTTCGGTCATGTTCACGACGCGCTGGTTCAGAGGCGCGGGGACGCCGATCATCGCGTCGCCGTCGGTGCGGAAGGCGCCCGAGTTCGAAAGCGTGTAGCCGCCGCCGCGGACGCCGAACTTGCCCGCGATCGCCGGCAGGGCGAGTACGGACGCCATCGCACCGTCGCCGTTGCGGTTGCGTTCCGGGCCCCAGCCGAGTCGGATCAGAGCCGGCGACGCGGCGAGGTAGAGATCGACGAAGCGGCGGAGATCGGCCTCGGATACGCCCGCTTCCTTGGCCGCTTTCGCCAAAGTCCAAGGCTTCGCGGCGGCGAGCACGGCCTCCGCGCCCGAGGCGTGCTCGGCCAGAAAAGCGCGGGCGACTTTGCCGCGTCGTTGGATCTCGCCTGCGACCGCGAGCGCGATGCAAAGGTCGGTGCCGGGCTTGAGCGCCAAATGCAGATCCGCCTTGGCGGCGAAGGGCGTGCGGCGCGGATCGATCACCACGAACTTCGCCCCGCGCTTCCGCGCCGCCTCGAGGTAGGGCACGAGGTGCGTGTTCGAAACCGACGGGTTGCCGCCCCAGACGACGATCAAGTCCGCGTGGACGTAGTCGTGGAACGCGACGCCCGCCATCTTGCCGTACATCGCTTTGCCGGCCTCGCTCGCAGGTGCGGCGCAGAGCGTGCGCTCGATCTCGCAAGCCCCGATCGCACGCCAGAGGTTGCCGTCCACCGCGTCGTGCGCGAACACGCCGTTCGAGCCGTCGTAGTGATAGGGAAGGACGGCGTCGCCGCCCTTCAAACGCCGCGTCGCATCGAGCACGGCCGCGACGTAGCCGAGCGCGTCGTTCCAAGAGATGCGTTCGAAGCGGCCTTCGCCCTTCGGGCCGACGCGTCGTTGCGGGTAGAGGACGCGATCTTTCCCGTACATGCGTTCCGGGTAGTGCGTCATCTTCGCGCACATGAATCCTTGCGTAACCGGATTCAAAGATGATCCGCGGAGCGCCGTAACGCGGCCGTCGCGGACTTCGGCCTCCAAGCTGCACGCATCCGGACAGTCCATCGGGCAGGCGGTGCGCACGTAGGTCGATGTGGACGCTGCGGTTCCGACGGCGGCTTCGCTCGGGGTCATGCGGGGAGCTTCGGGTCTGCGGTCCCCGGCGTCAAGTCCGGTCTACGGCCGCGACTCTCTCGTCGGGCGGCCTCGTCTCGAATCGACCCGCTCGCGCAGCATTGATTTCCGCCGTTTTCGCTCAAGTCGGGGATACGTTTCCAACCCGGAGACCACCCCAGATGTCCCACCGCCTCTTGATCGGTTCGCTCGCGGTTCTCGCCTCGCTCGCCCGCGGCCAGTTCGTGGATGCGTTCGTTCCCGATGCGGACCCGACGACCGGCGTCGCCGCCAATTCGATTCCGTTCAACCCGAACTTCGGCGCACAACCGGGGGCGTTCACGCAGATGATCATCGTGTCCGCCGCCCAACTCTCGGCGCAAGGCGTGACTCCGGGCTC
>SXGT01113708.1_pt1 | contig 11327 bp, 12 predicted proteins | sample 3176221 | NCBI WGS metagenome assembly SXGT01 (sample SAMN11356862, study PRJNA531348) | freshwater metagenome | isolation source: freshwater sample F1-120 | place: China: Fuxian Lake, Yuxi | collected 2017-12-25
CCCGGCTTGATCCAGTCGCCCCGGATGAACCCCGGCATCCCGACCGCCGCGACGACGATGTCGGCCTGGCGGACGTGCGCGAAGGCGTCGCGGGTGCGGCTGTGGACGACGGTCACCGTGCAGCTCTCGGCGACCAGCAGCTGCGCCATCGGCTTCCCGACGATGTTGGAGCGGCCGACGACCACAGCCTCAAGCCCTGCGAGGTGCGGGTGGACGTCGCGGAGCAGCAGGAGGCAGCCGAGCGGGGTGCACGGCACGAACCCCGGCAACCCGGTCGCGAGCCGACCTGCGTTGACGGGATGAAAGCCGTCGACGTCCTTGTCGGGGTCGATCGCCTGGATGATCGCGCCGGCGTCGATATGCGCGGGCAGGGGCAATTGGACGAGGATGCCGTCGACCGCGGCGTCGGCGTTCAGTCGCTCGACCAGCGCGAGCAGCTCGGCTTGCGTGGTTTCGGCGGAGAAGCGGTGCTCGAAGCTCGCCATCCCGGCTTCGCGGGTCGCCTTGCCCTTCGACCGCACGTAGACCGCCGACGCGGGGTCCTCGCCGACCAGCACCACCGCCAGCCCCGGCGGGCGCGCCAGCCTCGCTACGCGCTCGGCGACCTTCGCGCGCAACGCCGCGGCGTGCGCCTTGCCGTCGATGATCCGCGCGGTCACGTCAGATCGCGACGGGCGTCGCGGTCGCCACATAAAGGTAGGGCACGACCCGCGACCGCAGGAAGAACACGACCAGCAGCACGACCAGAGGCGCGAAGTCGAGCCCGCCGAAGTCGGGCAGGATGCGCCTGAGCGGGCGGTATAGCGGCTCGGTGACGGTATCGAGCGCGGTCAGCACCGAGCTGACGAACCCGCTGTGCCGGTTGACGACGTTGAACGCGACGAGCCACGACAGCACCACCTGCGCGACGATCACCCAGTTGAGCACCATCAGGAGGAAGTCGACGAGGGAGATAGCGAGATACATGCGCGTGCTCGTTGTAAGGGACACCGCGGTCTCTAGCCGGTCCGCCCCATTTCGTCACCCCGGACTTGTTCCGAGGTCCAGGGCGCAGCAAGCGATGCGGATGGAGGCGCAAGCGGCCTGGCGTGCCGCCCCGCTGGACCCCGAAACAAGGCTCTCCTGAGCGAAGTCGAAGGGTCCGGGGTCACGGGTGGGTGCGTGGCGACCCTACCGCCGCACCAGCGTCCCCGCCCCGCGCTGGGTGAAGATCTCCAGCAGCATCGCATGGGGCACGCGGCCGTCGAGGATGACCGCGGCGTCCACCCCGGCCTCGACCGCGGCGACGCAGGTCTCCAGCTTGGGGATCATCCCGCCCGAGATCGTGCCGTCGGCGCGCAAGGCGGCGATCCGCGCGGGATCGAGGTCGCTCAGCAGCTCGCCCCGCTTGTCGAGCACCCCCGCCACGTCGGTCAGCAGAAAGAAGCGCGCCGCGCCCAGCCGTCCCGCGATCGCCCCCGCCATCGTGTCGGCGTTGATGTTGTAGGTGCAGCCGTCGGTTCCGAGTCCGATCGGCGCGACCACCGGGATGATGCCGTCGGCGGACAGCGTCTCCAGGATGCGCGGATCGACCGCGACGGGCTCGCCGACATAGCCCAGGTCGACGTGGCGCTCGATCCCCTGCAGCTTGTCGGGCTCAGAGCGGCTCACCTTGGCGGCGGTGACGAGCCCCGCGTCCTTGCCCGACAGCCCCACCGCGCGGCCGCCCGCCTGGCCGATCCAGCCGACGATCTCCTTGTTGATCGACCCCGCCAGGACCATCTCGGCGATGTGCGCGGTCTCCGCGTCGGTCACCCGCAGGCCGTCGACGAAGCGCGATTCGACCCCCAGCCGCTTCAGCATCGCGCCGATCTGTGGCCCCCCGCCATGGACCACGACCGGGTTGATCCCGACCGCCTTGAGCAGGACGACGTCCTCGGCGAAGTCGCGCTGGAGGTCGGGCGAGCCCATCGCATGCCCGCCGTATTTCACGACGAATGTCTTGCCCGCATAGCGCTGCAGATAGGGCAGCGCCTCGGTCAGCGTCTCCGCCTTGGCGAGCAGGGCTGCGTCGGGTCCGTTCTTCATGGCCGCCCCTTACTCACTCCGTCACCCCAACGAAAGCTGGGGTTTTCCGGCTACTGAGAGACCCCGGCCTTCGCTGGGGTGACGGCTTGATTCCGGTCCATCCGCCGCCCGAGCGCCACGAAGGCGTAGATCAGCGGCGGCACCAGCACCGCCGACAGCACCGTCTTGGCGAGCAGCTGCCCGACCAGGAGCTGCCCGATCGGGAACACGCCCCAGAAGGCGATGCTGACGAACAGCAGCGAATCGACCACCTGGCTCAGCACCCCCGCGACGCCCGAGCGCAGCCACAGCAGGCGGCTGCTTTCGCGTCCCTTGAGCCAGGAGAAGATGGTGACGTTGAGCGTTTGCGAGATGCCGTAGGCGACGATCCCGCCGAACCAGATGCGCGGCGTGCCGTCCTCCAGCCAGCGGCCGGGCTTGCCGCCCATCATCAGCTCGAACGCGGCGATCCGGTCGGGGGCCATGCTGGGCGACGTCGGAACCGCGAGCACGATAAGCGTCAGCGCCAGCGAGATGATCAGCGGGACGAAGCCGAGCACCACCAGCCGGTTCGCGACCGTGCGGCCATAGAGTTCGGCGACCGCGCTCGACGCGACGACGAGCAGCAGGAAGGCGAAGATCCCGGCCTCGACCGCGAGCGGCCCCAGCGCCACCTGCTTGTTGCCGAGCACGCCTGCGATGCAGACCATGCCGCCGTAGAAGACCGAAAAGGCGAAGAGCGCGCGGGGGATCGTGGGGGCGGGGGTGTCCATCGCAAGGACGCTAGCGGGAAACGCTGCGACGTCAAACCACTAGCCGCTGCGGCGCTCACGTGTATGGTGCGACGCCGCGCCGCCGGGGCCGCGCGACGTCAACCGGGACACGCATGACCAGATTCCTCATCGGCCTCGCCGGTATCGCCGTCATTCTGCTGATCGCCTTCGCGCTCTCCACCGAGCGGCGCGCGATCCGGCCGCGCGTGGTCGGATCCGCCTTCGCGCTGCAGGCGGGGATCGCGGTGCTGGTGCTGTACACCGACTGGGGCCGCGCGGGCATCGAAGCGATGGCGCGCGGGGTCTCCAACCTGCTCGGCTACGCCAACAAGGGCACCGAGTTCCTGTTCGGCCCCGCCGCGTCGAACCCGCTGGCGAACACCTTCGCGCTGGGCGCGCTGCCGGTGATCATCTTCTTCGCCGCGCTCGTCTCCATCCTCTATTATCTCGGCATCATGCAAAGGGTGGTGCGCTGGGTCGGCGGCGCGATCGGCGCCATCACCGGGATCAGCCGGGTGGAATCGCTCGGGTCGGCCGCCAACATCTTCGTCGGGCAGAGCGAATCCCCGCTCGTCGTCCGGCCCTATCTCGCGGCGCTGACGCCGGCGCAGCTCTTCACGCTGATGGTCGTCGGCATGGCGGGCGTCGCGGGGACGATCCTGGCCGCCTATGCGACGCTGCTCGGCCCCACGGCGCTGCCGTATCTGCTCGCCGCGGCCTTCATGTCGGCGCCCGGCGGCATCCTGATGGCCAAGATCATCATGCCCGACGGCCGGCCCGCGCAGGACGAGTTGCCGCTGAACGGCGCGGACGCGAACGACCAGGCGATCGACGTCGCGGAAACCTTCGAGGACGGCGAACGGCCCGCCAACATCATCATGGCGGCGGCGCAGGGGGCGCAGACCGGGGTCAAGCTGGCGGTCGCGGTCGGCGCGATGGTGCTCGCGTTCGTCGCGCTGGTCGCGCTCGCCAACGGGCTGCTCGGCGGCGTCGGCGGATGGTTCGGGCAGCCCGATCTGAGCTTTCAGGCGATCGTCGGGCTGATCTTCCGCCCCATCATGTTCCTGATTGGCGTGCCGTGGGACGAGGCGGGGATCGCGGGCGGGCTATTCGGCACCAAGATCGTGCTGAACGAATTCGTCGCCTTCATCGAACTCGGCCAGATCACCCCGGAGATGCTCGGCGCGCGCAGCCGGGTGATCGTCACCTTTGCGCTGTGCGGGTTCGCCAACTTCTCCTCCATCGCGATTCAGATGGCGGTGACCGGCAGCCTCGCGCCGAACCAGCGGCCGATGATCGCCAAGCTCGGCATCCGCGCGCTGGTGGCGGGGAGCCTCGCCAACCTGATGAGCGCGGCGCTGGCGGGGTTGTTGATCGGGTAATAATCATCGTCACCCCGGGCTAGACCCGGGGTCCAGTTCCGTCCCGTTCCGCTTAGTCCGACCGTGCGGTGCTGGGCCCCGGCTCAAGGCCGGGGTGACGGGAGGTGAGGCTATTCGTCGGTCCGCATCTTGACCTTGTTGGGCAGGTCCTTGCCCTTGGTCCGACGTGAGGGGAGCTGGACGGGGTTCTTTTTCTTCCATTCCTTGTAGGTCATCGGACCTTCAGGCGTGTCGACGATGGTGTTGTCGAGGCTCCCAGTATCGCTCATCGTGTCGGCTCCGGCTCGGGTCCCGAATAATCGTAGAAGCCGCGGCCGGTCTTGCGGCCGTACCAGCCGGCTTCGACATAATTCATCAGCAGAGGCGCGGGGCGGAACTTGGGGTCGCCGGTGCCCTCGAACAGCACGCGCGTGATCTCCAGGCAGGTGTCCAGCACGATGAAATCGGCCAGCGTCAGCGGCCACATCGGGTGGTTCAGCCCCAGCTGCACCGCCGCGTCGATGTCGCGGATCGTCGCCACCCCCTCGCCGAGCGCGAAGCACGCTTCGTTGAGCATCGGCATCAGCACGCGGTTGACGATGAAGCCCGGCGCGTCGTTGGCGTGAACGACCTCCTTGCCGAGCGCCTGTGCGAACTGTTCGATCCGGGCGACCGTCGCGTCGGAGGTGGCGAGGCCGCGGATCACCTCGATCAGCCCCATCACGGGCACGGGGTTGAAGAAGTGGACGCCGACGAAGCGCTGGGGATCGGGGGAGGCCTGCGCGAGACGGGTGATCGGGATCGATGAGGTGTTGGACGCGAGCACCGCGTCCGCGCCCAGCACTGCGCCCACATCCTTGAAGATCGCGCGCTTGATCTCCTCGCGCTCGGTCGCCGCCTCGATGACGAGCGCGCAGCCGCCCATCGCGGACGGGCCGTCGACCGGTTCGATCCGGGCGAGCAGCGCCTGTGCATCGGACCCGCTCATCTTCTCCTTGGCGACGAGCCGGTCGAGCGCCTTGCCGATCCCCGCGCGGCCGGCCGCGGCGCGTTCGAGCCCGACGTCGGCGAGCAGCACCGGATAGCCGGCGGCGGCCGCGACCTGCGCGATGCCTGCGCCCATCTGCCCCGCCCCGATCACGCCCACCGCCTGCATGCCGCTCTCCATTCGATCCTGCCGCAACGCCCTAACGCGCCGCGCGTTGCGCCGCCATGATCCGTTTGACACCTTGCGCCCTGCTGGCGCTCGCCGCCTGCTCGTCCGAGCCCGAGCGCAACCAGACCGCCGCAATTCCTGCCGCGCCGCCGGCTTTCGCGCCGGCCGAGGTCGCCGCGACGCCAACTCCCGCGCCAGCCCCAGGAGTCAAGCCGCGCCCGGGGGAGCTCAAGACCTTCGGCGACTGGATCGTCGGCTGCGACAACACGCTCCGTTGCGAACTGCGCTCGCTGGGAACGGAGAACGAACCCCCTGGCGACGTCACGCTCTCGGTGGCGCGCGATGCGGGTCCGGCGGGCAAGCTGGAAGTGACGGTCGACGGCTTCGAGGACGCCGAGGTCGCGACCGCGGTCGACGGCAAGCGCGCAGGCACCCCCGCGCAGATCGTCGCGGCGATGGCGAACGGCCGCGTGTTCTCCGCGCTGTCGGCGGGCAAGACGATCGCGACCCTGTCGCTCCGGGGCGCATCGGCGGCGCTGCGCTACGTCGACGCGGCGCAGGGGCGCGCGGGCACGGTCACCGCTTCGGTCGCCAAGGGCCTCAAACCGGCGAGCGCCGTACCCGCCGCGCCTACGCCGCCGACGATCAGCGCGGTGAGGCCCGGCGGCGATGCGGTTCGCCCGACGGCCGCGCAGCTCGCCGACATGCGCCGCACCGCGCAGTGCGACGCCGACGCGTTCGCCTCGGATTCGCTCGGCGACCCGCAGGCGCATGCGCTGGGCGGGGGCGAGACGCTGGTGCTGCTGCCCTGCTCCGCGGGGGCGTACAACCTGCTGTCGGCGGTGTTCGTCCTCGACGGCGGTGCGCCCAGGCCGGTGCGGACCGACGCGCCGGTCGGCTTCGATGAGACGGGCGGAGCTTCGCGTGGTCCCGTGCCGACCGTCGTCAACGGCGATTGGAAAGCGGGCGTGCTGACCAGCTACGCCAAGGCGCGGGGCTTGGGCGATTGCGGCGTCTATCAGGACTTCGTCTGGGACGGCGAGCGGCTGCGCCTGTCGGGCCAGCGCGAGATGGGCGAGTGCCGCGGCAACATCGTGTACATCACGACGTGGCGGGCGAACGTCGTGCGACGCTAAGCCGCGCGCGCGGTGCGCCAGGCCGCGGCGATCTCGTCGAGCATCGTCGCGGCGTCGCGAAAGGGGCGAGGGTCGCGGCCGATGGAGGCCTCGACGATGGTCCGCCGCGCGCCGCCGTAGACGCGCGCCAGCGTGCCCGACAGTTCGGGATTGGTGTCGAAATCGAGCCCCGCCTCCAGCGCGAACAGGATCGCCGTCGCGCGGGTGACGCGATCGCTTTTCTGCGCCGCCTGGCCGCGCTCGGCGGCGAAGGCGGCGGCGCGGAGCGCGGAGACCAGCTCCTCGTAGAGCAGCTGGACCAGCGCGGGGCCGTCCGCCCCGGTGGTGCGGCCCGCGACGTCGATCCGGCGATACGTCGCCGCGGCTTGGCAAGGAAAGGCGCGTGCGTAGCCCATCAATTGTCGCCGTTGGTCCAGATCTTGACCTGCTGGTCGATGAACGCCTGAGTCGATTTGTACGCGCTGACCGCGGCGTTCATCGACGCATATTGCTTGGTCAGCCGGGTCGAGAGCGCGGCCGACTGGTCGGTGACCTTGGCCTGATCGGCGGTGAGCTGCCCCTGCGCCTTGGTGTAGCGCGCCGCCGACGCGCCGAGGCCGTAGGTGGTGTTGGACACCTCGGTCGACAGCGTCCTTAAGATCGCCGACAGCCCGGTCGAGCTGTCCGCCGAATAGCTGAACATCGCCTCAACCGCGTCGGGGTCGCTCGCGAGCTTGGCGGCGAGCGTCGCGCTCGATACCGCCAGCGTGCCGTCGCGGTTGGTGGTGACGCCGATCGCGGAGAGGGTGTTCGGCGCGCCCGTCGCTGCGTCCGCCACGAGCGGCTTCAGCGTCATGCCCTGGAGCGACTTCAGGAGCGACTTGGCGGCTGGGTCGGCGCGCAGCGGGCCGGTGATTGGATTGGTCTGCTCGGTGATGACCGCGAGAACCTGATTATAGGTCTCGACGAAATCGCCGACCGCCTGGGTCAGCCCCTCGGTCGGCCGGGTCGCGCCGAGCGTCACGGGGGTCGCCGACACGCTGGCGAGCTGGAGCTTCACGCCGCTCACCAGATCGCTGACGGTATTGCCCGAGCGCTCGACCGCGATGCCGTCGACGGTGAGCTGCGCGTTCAGCGCCTTGCCGGTCAGATTGGCGGTCGCAGGCGTCATGCCGCCGTTGCCGTCGTCGACCGGGGGCATGACGCGGAACTGCGCCATGACGCCGTCGGGGTCGGTCGTCGCGTCGAGGGTGAAGGCCTGCGCCGTGCCGGTCGCGCCCTTCAACGACAGATATTGCGCGCCGTCCGCGCCGCTGACGACCGCGGCGGTGACTCCGGCGCGCTTGGCGTTGATCGCGGCGGCGATCCCGGACAGGCTGGAGCCCGCGGCCGGGATGTCGACCGTGATCGCGGGCGCGCCGCCCGGCGTGAAGGCGGTCATCGACGCGCCGTCGCCCGCATAGGTCGCGCTGCCGAGCGTCAGGGTGAGCTGCGACGCGGCGGTCGACAATGGGACGCTCGCGGAGGTGACGACCGCGCCGTCCTTGTCGCGCACCGCGGACGACGCGGCGACCTGCGCGGTCGCGAGGCGGTTGACGACGACGCTCGACTGGAGCCCGGACAGCTTCGCGCCGGGGATCGCGCTCGCGGTCAGCACCGCGCTGTTAGACACGAGCGGCTGGGTCTGGAGCGAGCCGCTCTTGACCAAGGATTCGAGCGCCGTCGAGAAGGCGGTGACGGTGCTCTTCAGGGTCGCGACGCCCGAGATCTGCTTGGTGAGCGTCTCGCCCTTCGCGGTGAGTTGGCCGGTCTTGGCGGCGTACTGCGCTTCGACCAGGCTTTTCACGAGGCTGCCGGTGTCGATGCCCGATCCGGTGCCGAGCGAGGTCAGCAGCGACTGGGTGGCGCTGGTCGCCGTCGTGCTGGTGGTGGTTGTCATGGCCGGTCCTCGCGCTCAAGGTTAAGAACGGTTGGGGACGACCGATGTTTAGAGCTGCTTCTGCCCGTTCTCGTCAAAGCGCGCAGTCTCGGGCACGTCGACCGGCGGCAGCGAGCCGCCCGCCGCGGCGTTCAAGTTGAAGACGAAGGCGAGGACGGTGGCGATCGCCATGTAGAGGTCGTCGCGGACCTCCTGTCCCTCGCGGCTGGTGTAATAGACCGCGCGGGCGAGGCTCGGATATTCGAGGACGGGGAGCGCGAACTCCGCCGCCAACTCGCGGATCGCGAGCGCGGTCGCGCCGCGGCCCTTGGCGACGACCACCGGCACCTGATCGCGCCCGCGGTCGTAGCGGAGCGCGACCGCGAAATGGGTGGGGTTGGTGAGGACGACATGCGCCTCGGCGAGCGCCTTGCGCGGGCCGCCTTGCGCCAGCTCGCGCGCGCGGGCGCGCTGGTGGCCCTTGGCCTCCGGATTGCCCTCGCTCTCCTTATGCTCGTCCTTGACCTCCTGCTTGGTCCTGCGGAGCTTGCCGAGCAGACGGATCGACTGGATCGGCACGTCGATCCCTGCGATGACGACCAGCCCCGCGGCCATCGCGATCAGCACGGTGGTAAAGGTGCCGCCGACCACGGCGAGCGCGCGGTGGAGGTCCGAGGTCGCGAGCCCCATCGACTCCGCGGCGACCTTCCCGAGCGCCCAATAGCCGATCGCGCCGAGCAGCACGATCTTGAGCAGCGACTTGCCGAGCTCGATCCAGCCGGTCGGGCCGAAGATGCGCGCGAGGCCCGAGGCCGGGTTGATCCGGTTCATCTTGGGAGCCATCAGCCCGGCGTTGAAGCGCAGCGAGCCCAATCCCGCCTGGCTGAGGATCGCGCCCGCGACGGTGATCGCGAACAGGGTCCCGAGCGGCATCGCCAGCTCTCGCCCCGCTTCGACGAGCGGTCGCCAGGGGGCGAAATCCTCGACGTCGCCGCGGCCGAAGGTGAAGCTGGCGGTCATGATCGCGCGGCACGCGGCGAGGAGCGCGGGGCCGAAGGCGACGATCCAGGCGACGCCCGCCAGCGTCACCAGCGCGGCGCCCAGCTCGCGGCTCTTGAGCGTGTCGCCCTTCTTGAGCGCATCGTCCTTGCGCTTCTGGGTTGGGGCTTCTGTCTTGTCGCCGCCCTCCGACATCAGCCGAGCACCAACGTGTAGGCGGCGTCGAGCGCTTCGCGGATGATGATCAGCATGTAATCGCCCATCGCGGGGAAGGCGATCGCCAGCGCGACCACGCCGACCGCAAGGGATGCGGGGAGGCCGACCGCGAACAGGTTCAAGGCGGGCGCGGCGCGGCTCATCATGCCGACGACGAGGTTGAGGCAGAGGAGGAGAAAGCCGACCGGAAGCGCGAGCAGGAGTCCGGCAAGAAAGGCGTAGCCGCCGAACAGCGCGATGTTCTTCAACCGCGCCGGGTCGAGCCACGCGCCCGGCGGCATCGCGTCATAGCTCTTCACCAGCATGTCGACGAGGACGAGGTGGCCGTCGACCGACAGGAACAGCAGCGTCAGCATGATCGAGAAGAACTGGCCGAGCGCGGGCGACGGGCGGCCGTTCTGCGGATCGACCGAAGATGCGAAGCCGATCCCCATCGCGCCGCCGATGAGTTCGCTGGCGACGAGGGGAGCGGCGAAGGCGATCTGGAGGACGAAGCCGAGCGCGAGGCCGACGAGGATCTCGGCGGCGACCGCGAGAAAGGTGGCGAGGCCGAACACCTGCGCGGGCGGCACGATCTTGTGGGTCGCGAGGACGAGGAACGCGATCGCGCCGGAGATGCCGATACGGACGGGCAACGGGATCGACACCGCGCCGAACACCGGCGCGACGACGAACGCCGCGCCGATGCGGATCATCACGAAGACAAGCGCCCAGATCTGGGGCTCTATCGAGAGGCCGAAGCCTAACATTCTAGCCCTCTCCCGCTTGCGGGAGAGGGAGATTAGGTCGGCCACGCCCATCGTTACTTAACGAGATCAGGAATGCGCTCGAACATGCCGACGGTGAAGTCGCTGAGCAGCCCCAGGATCAGGCTGCCGAAGATCAGGATCGCGAGCGCCACCACCACCAGCTTGGGGACGAAGCTCAATGTCTGCTCGTTGATCGAGGTCGCGGCCTGGACCATGCCGATGAGGAGGCCCGAGACGAGCACGGGGATCAGGATCGGCGCGCTGGCGAGCGCGAGCACCCACATCGTCTGGTTGGCGACGGTGAGGAAATATTCGGCGTCCATGTGCGCTAACTCGCGAAGCTATTGGCGAGGCTGCCCATCGTCAGCGCCCAGCCGTCGACAAGGACGAACAGGAGCAGCTTGAACGGGAGCGAAATGATCTGGGGCGAGAGCATCATCATGCCGAGCGCCATCAGCACGGTCGCGACGACCAGGTCGATGACGATGAAGGGCAGGAAGATCAGGAAGCCGATCTGGAACGCGGTCTTGAGCTCGGAAGTGATGAACGCGGGGAGCAGGACCGCATAGGGGACGTCGCGGGGGGACGCATAGGGACCTGACTTCGCCATCTCGGCGAACATCGTGAGGTCCTTCTTGCGGGTCTGCTTGGTCATGAAGGCGTGGAGCGGCGCGCCCGCGGACTGGATCATCTGCGTGCCCGCGATCTGGCCCGCGGCATAGGGCTGGATCGCCTGCGTGTTCATCTGCTGGATCGTCGGGGCCATGATGAACAGCGATAGGAACAAGGACAGGCCGATCAGCACCTGGTTGGGCGGGGTCTGCTGCAGCCCCATCGCCTGGCGGAGGATGGCGAGGACGATGACGATCCGGGTAAAGCTGGTCATCATCAGGATCAGAGCCGGCAGGAATGTGATGCCGGTCAGCAGCAGCAGCGTCTGGATCGAGAGCGACCACTGGACGCCGCCGCCCGCTACCGGGGTGCTGGTGAGCGC
>SXGT01115781.1_pt1 | contig 11327 bp, 4 predicted proteins | sample 3176221 | NCBI WGS metagenome assembly SXGT01 (sample SAMN11356862, study PRJNA531348) | freshwater metagenome | isolation source: freshwater sample F1-120 | place: China: Fuxian Lake, Yuxi | collected 2017-12-25
CGTCAGCCCCCCGGTGTTTTCGCCGTTGGACCGGGGGGCTGACGCCGCCCCGCTCGCCTGGATCTTCCGTGCGACCTCTTTGACCAACTCGCCCCACGCTGCGCAGGGCTGGCCCTCTGGCGTCTTAAAATGTTTCGCGAACGCGCTGCGCGTCTCTTGATTCAGGCCGAGATGGCCGCCGATCCCGATTGAGTCGGAAAGCTGTTTTCGGAATAGCTCCTGAGCCTGTGTGACGGAAGCTTCATCACCAACCATCAGCAACCATTCGATCCGTGCCGTGCGGCCGAAAGCTGGGAGGCCCCGCTCTTCGGCCATCGTTGTGATGGCGTCGTTCAACATCCGAGCCAACGTGGCATTCATTCGCTCGGTGCGTTTGAGGCTGAGGTCAACCGCCGACAACAGTTTCGCTGCGAGATCGACGGAGCGGCACTCGCGAAAAAAGAGCAGTGTTTCCATCAAGTCCTTCTGAACGTCGGCGGCCGGTCGTTCGCGATCGGCGGCGCGATCCATCGCCCAGCGGGAATAGTGATTGTAGGTCGCACACATTCGCTTCAGGAACGGACTCGCCGAGTCACCCGCGTCGAGCGTGCTGGTCAGATTCCCTTGTGCGACGATGGTGGCGAACTGTTGCAAGAACCTTGCGAGCGGCAAATCCACATGCTGTGTCGTCGCATTGCCCACGAGTGCATGGTCCGGAGCGACGGACGAAAGCAACACGGCGAGCCCGATGCGGTGATCTCCCTTTGCTGTGTATCGCTGCTCGATGAACGTGACGAGCTCCGCTTGCCGAGCTTCCGCGAAGTACGTTGCCAGCAAACTCAACGCGTCGTCATCCGAAAGCTTCGCGAAGTCGGGCGCATTGCTTAGCAAGTTGACCGGCACGCTGACCGGAACTCCCGCCGCCGAGCGATACGGCAACGGCAGCACGACCAGGTCTTTTGTCGCAGGCACGAGGTTCGGAGCCTCGATCGGTTGTCGCTCGTACTTCATTTCGCCGACCAGTTTGTCCTCGGCATCGAACAGCCGGATCGTCCCGTCAGCGGCGAAAGTTTGCTTCACGAGCACCGTAGGTTGGGACTCCGTCCCGACCCGTTCGGATTTCACGGTCGCATCGGATCGTTCGTCGCCAGGATGATCGGGACGGAGTCCCAACCTACGCAATCCAATCACTCGCGTTTCACTCAGCCGACCGGATTCGGCGAAGACGAGTTCAACGGCGATCTCATAGGACGGGTACTCTTGCCCGTCGTCGGATTTCGGACGGGCAGGAGTGCCCGTCCTACGCGTGATGCGAATGGTTCGTTCGCCGACCGACTTCACATCGGACTCGACGCTCAAGTCATCTGCCGACGGCACATACCACGGAATGAGCGACTGAATGGCCGACTGATGGAAACGGCTCAGCGTTCGTTTCGCGCCCAGCCCGATCTCCGGATAAAGATGCCAAAGAGTCGAGCCGTCGTGGATGACCGTTTCCTTCAGCCCCTCGCCAACCTCACGTTCAAGGACGAACCGGCCAGAACCGTCGGCGATAAGAACGGCGAGCGTCTGGGCGTTAGCCCACCGAGTTTTTCCGCTCGAATCTCCTGGCCCTGATCTCGGTGGGCTGACGCCCAGCCGCTCGCCGGAAAGTTGCACCTTCTCCCAGCCGAGCGATCGCGCTTTCTCGATCAGCCGTCGCGCTTCGGCATCGACTTCGCCGCGTTTCGGCTTCGTCGCGGAGGCTTGCTCGACGATGGCCAGCCGATCGGCGGGCCAAGTTTGCAATCCGGGAGCGTAGCTAGGCAAGTCCTGAATCACGCCGGTCAGAGGATGGCTCATATCGACTGTCGCGTAGTGACGGCGGCGACCTGTCAGCGCATGCCAACTTTCGACAGCCACCGAACCGCCTTCGACTTGGGGCCAATTAAAACCGTCGATGGTGATGTCGCCGAGACCTTCACCTCCCCGTTGCATCAGGCGAATCGGACGACGGCCGTGTGTCGCAACGACTTTCGAGACCACGTTGGGCCAAGTTCCATTGAGGACGCCGTCGCCATCCGAGTCCCCATTGAAGTCCCCGAACCGTCCGTAACTCGTCGCACCGTCACCAAACATTTGCCGCACGCTCGGTCTCGCAAAATCGTCAGTGAAGAAGTCGTTCCCGTTGTTGTATTGACTCCACCACCGGTTCTGTTGGACTCGACCATCGATACCAAAGTCGTGCCTGGCTGAGATGAGTGCCTCCAACACGTCTGGATTCCTGATGCCGTTGAGGTTGATGCGACCCGATCGCCAGACATTGTTCGGTGACAATTCTCCAAGCATCTGCTGTCCGAGTTCGGGCTCCCCACGAAGTGCGAAATTCGTGTTCCCCCTGGCTCGGCGCACGCGTGCGCCGAGCAGATAGTCGTTGGTCGAATCGAGGATGGGCACTCGGCGATAGCGTTCTTCGTCGAAGTCCTCGCCATCAATGAGTGTCGAGAAGTACGGCGTCACAGGGATGACGTTGTCGTACAACTCCTTGAGCGATCTCGTCCTGAATGAGCGGTTATCCAAGTCTCGCATCAGAAACCGAACGGACTGCGGCGTGAATCGGTCCATGTTCCCGTCAACATCCCACACATGAGGCATAGGTTTCCTCCAAAGCAGATTGTCGTCCAGCACGCCGTTGCCGTTGACCTCGTAGTCCAAAAAGGTGGTTCCAAAATCATCATCCCCGGAAAAATCGCTCCACCGCGACCATCGAGAATCGACCGAGGGAGCTGGCAGAAACTCCCAAGAAGTCACTGGTTGTTGCAGAGAACGCTGCTGCCATGTCGAGCGCCGCTGCACGACCGAATCCCACGCGATGCGAACGGGATTGGCCGCTGCGGCATTCGCTCGCTCGATGCGTTCGATCTCGCGTTCGATCAGTTTCACCTCAGCTTGCTCGGCGCGATTCAGACGGTCGAGCCGTTGCAGGTCGTTGGCAGGACGCTGCTCGGTGACGCTCCGTTCGTAGTTGGATTGGGCCGACTTGGCTCGCGCTTGAGTCAGTTTCAAGCGTTCCTTCGCCGCGTCGAGCGGATTGAGCTGCGTTGGCCCATGATCGGCGACGACTGGAATCTCAGCCGGAGCGGGATACATGGCCCAATGATCCTTGCGACCACGATCGACTTGGAATTGCTCGTACATCGCCTCGGTCTCCAGCACGAGCAGCGAGGTGAACGGCGACATCACATACATCGCTTTGCTCAGTTCGATGATTTGCGTCTTGTGCTCGGTCGCGCCGAGCGCGACGAGCCGATCAATCTCCAGCCGCGCCCAAGTGCGCGGCAGGTGTGAATGACTTGGCGAGCGGGGCGGCGTCAGCCCCCCGGTGGTTTCGATCTCCGCTGAAGACCGGGGGGCTGACGCCGCCCCGCTCGCCTGGGAGTCAGTCGGCACTTCCAGGATTGACTGATTCTTCTGTCCGTCGAGCTTGCCGGTGATCATGACCGACTTCGGCAACGGCTGGCCTTTCGGAAGGCGGGCCACGGCCGCCAGTTCTTGGCCGTGGGCTAGCGAGTTTGTAAGCAACAGCCAATTCGTTTCAGGGGCAGCGTCTTTGGAGCGTTCTCCCTCGCTGGCGCTTCGGGTTGGTGTGGAGCGCACCTCGATTTCGGTGAGGCGCGGGGCGTTGAGAGTGCTGAGCAGGTCGAAGGCTCGCCAAGCGACCGCTTCATCGGGGTTGATCTGCGTCACATGACCGCCGCTGTGATTCGCGGCTGTCTCCATGAAGGATTTGGACCAACGCTTTCCGACGGCCACGCCGACGTACCGCGCCTTCGTGGGCATGAGCCGCAACAGAGTCGCCTCGTCCCGCTCGCCGAGCACGGGAATGCCGGTCCCCAGATGCACGATCCACGACTCGCGTTGACCGCGAACCTGCTTCTGCACCGCTTGCAGAGCTTGCTCCAAGTCGAGCGCACCGATCGGAGCGACTTCCCGCAAGAACTCTTGAGCCGCAGCTACGTTCTCCAACGAACAGGGGACCGGTTTGCGTCGGAACGCATCCGCTTGAGTTCCCGCTCGGATGATCGAGAACGTGTCGGTGTGCTCGGCATTTTCGAGCAGCACTTTCACGATTTGCCGCTGCGTCTCGGCCAGGAGGTCGTTTCGATCGGCCGAGTTCTCGACGAGGAAAATCCACTGCTGCGGCGACCGCTGACGAGCCGCCGCCAGCTCCGGCCGATACCGCAACATCACATATTGAAACCCATCTTGCTCGCACACCGACCACGCTGTTCCAGGCGAGCGGGGGGTGTTAGCCCCCCGGTTCTGCGGCAAAGACACCGGGGGGCTGACGCCGCCCCGCTCGCCTGGTGAATTGATCTCGACAACCAAATCGCGATCCAACGCCGCGTATTCTTCCTTGCCGTCGATGATGAGATCCCGCTGCTCGTCGCGCGAACTCAGCAAATGCGACGGTGAGTACCACTTCGCCCCGGCCTCGTCCTTCACACGAAGATGAGCCGACCATTCCTTCACGCCTTCCAAGCTGTGCCCGGACGGGAAGCGATAGACGCTCTTGCCGTAGTCGTTCGGCAGCCGTTGCGTGTAGCTCAGCAGGATACGTTTCTCTTGGCGAGCTTCCAGCGGGAAGACACGCATCTGAAACGTGCTGCCGTCCACCCACTCCAACAACGCCGGGTCGCGGCGCGTGTGACGAATCTGCTCGAAGACGTTGCGGCCATAGTCCCGCTCGACCATGCCCCCTTCCATCAGCTTGCCGTTCACATACATCGCCAATCGCGACAGTGACGCATCGGCCGGCAACGGGAAGCGGAACGTCCCCTCAAGCTGCTGCCAGGTGTGATTGAAGTACGTCTGGTCGATCGTCGTCCGAGCGAAACCCTCTTCGATGTGGACATCGACGTGAAACTTTCGCAGCGACAGTTTCATCTCCTGCCCCTGCGGATCAACGACGGTGACGGTTCCGCCGGCATGTTCGCTGGCCGGCACGACGATCGAGCCTGCCGCCGCCATCAAATCCTTGACCCACTCGACGACATACGCCGATCGCTTCGCCAGACGCAGCTCTGAGGACTTCGATTCGTCCAGATCGGCAATCAGTTCGTGCCCGGTGGGAATGACATCCTCGACGCCGCTGACCTGCACCTTTCCCTGCGTGACGACGACGTTCGTCGCCTTCTCTCGAGCCTTCACGACGAATTTCGTTCCCAGCGCCGTCACCGTGCGATGCGGTGTCTCGACGACAAATCGCTCTGAGTTCGTGGCTGGCACGACTTCGACAAACACTTCGCCAGCCAGCAGCTTCACGCGCCGTTCGCCGCTGATGGTGACTCGCGAATGTTCGTTGATCGACAACACCGAGCCATCCAACAACGTCACCCGCCGCTTCTCGCGCGGTCCCGTGCTGAGCGTCTCACCGAGCTTCACACACTGGATCGCCGCGATGCTTGTGGATGTCTCAGCCTGGTTCGATCGAGAACCAGAAAGACGATTGTTCGACGACAGCAACTCGCCTGACCACAGCGGCGGTTGCTCAACGTCATCGAATCGTTGAAACACCAGTCCGACGGCCACCAACGCCGCACACGCCACAACGATGCCCACCTGTGACAGCCGCCGTGTCATAGGCGAGCCGGAGGGCGTTAGCCCCCGGACATGCAGATCATGACCCGCCCGGAGGTTAACGCCCTCCGGCTCGCCTGTCCGTCTACGGGTGGCGATCGAACGCCGGACCTGCTGCATGATGCGCCGCGTCGCCAATTCCATGAGCGGCTCGGCATCCACTGCGTCCAGCGCCGCGGCGATGTCCGCATCAGACTCCGGTCGATCCAGTTCGCTTAACGCCGCGGCAATGCGGTTACGAATGAGGTCGTCCGACAGATGGTTGTGGTTCAATGATTCGCTCATGGTGTCCTCTCAACTAACCCGAAGAGCATGTGATTTTTCGCCCTGGGCCTACGTCAGGGGTTGAACGGCTTTTGCACCGCTCGAATTTCCCGAGAGAGTTCGAGTAGAGCAAAGACCGTTGAACCACTGCCTCACGGGCGGTGGCGAAAAATCACAACCCCGAACCTTCAGCAGCGAGTTCCCGTTCTTCGATCTCTCGCCGCAGTCGCTCCAGCGCCCGACGGCGATAGACTCGTACGGTCGATGCTGGAATGCCTAGTTCACTGGCTAAGTCATGACTCGCGACGACGCCGTCGCGCGAGTTCGCATCGGCCAGCACGATGCGTCGTTGATTCTCCGGCAACAGTGCGAGCAACTCGCGCAGCAATTCCGGTGGAACCCGAAGAGTCGGTAACTCACCGTCACCCACTACATGGTCCGATTCGCCGTTTGGACGCCGATCAATGACCTCGGCGAGCAACCGGGGTTCGGTGCTCATTTCCAACTGCCGAGCTTTGTGCCAGCCATGTTTCAAGATATCTCGAACCAAGTTCTCGGCGATCCGAAAGAACCAAACGCGGAGCGATGCCAACGCCGGATCAAACCGCGTGCGGTGCTGCCACATCCGAAACAAAGCCGCGGCCAGGACATCTTCAAAATCGGTGGCGGTCAACCGCCCGACAAAGCGTCGCCTGAGCAGCGCCAGAATCGGCGGTCCATGCGTCCGCAGGATGACTTCTAAGACCGCTTCCTCCCCGGCTCGTAGCCGCGCACCCAGGTCCGGAGATGAGTTGCTGCGAGTCATGTCGCATCCGTTGCTCGAAGGAAGAACTCTCGTTGTGTCGAGCCAAAAGCCGGGCGTAGTGACCCGCAATCAATTCGTGCGACCCAAATGAGTCACATGACTTCAACCAGCCACATCTACATACGCCAGCCCGTTACATGTCAGTCTGAGTCGGAATCGGGGTCGCGAGTTTTTTTCCTGCCGCATGATGTCGCTCAAAGCTGCGGACTTCGAGACATCGCGACATGAAAAAGACTCTCGACCCCCATACAGTCCCCGACCTTGAGTCGATGAGCGCCGCGTGGACTCGACCTGGCACTCGAATGGTGGTGCCGTCACTGATTTGGTGTTGATCGATTTGTGGGATGAGCGGGATCGGCATGAATTTGGCAACGCTCATGGCGTTTGCTACGGTGGTGATGAAAAAGGACTTCCGATGCCGCTCACCGATCATCCTTTGGGCAACTATCGTTTTCTGCCGGGCATCGCGCCGTACTCGTGCGGTGTCGTTTCCAGTCCCGGCTTCGAGATTGTGCATGTCACGCTGCAGCGGCCCGTCGCCTATCGCGAAGGGTTCGAGACGCTCGCTGCATTCCTCGCCACGGAAAACCGTCCGAAGTCCGCACTCTGTGCGATTGAACTGCGGTCACCTCGGCCGTTCCGCTTTTCAGGTTTCGCCGAATTCAATGCCGAGTACGCCGCGATCCTGCAAAGCTGGGGCGTCTTCGTTGATGGAGTCAATCCGGTGGCTCGGACGAATGTCGCTCCGGTCGTCAACCCGCCCGCCGAGCCGATGTTGTCTGGCTTCTCGTTCACGCGGCAAAGTTGCGGCACTTCGCCGCCGACGTTTGTGGTCGCCGGTGCCGGAGAACTTCCAGAGGGAATCTTGTCGCGGGAAGGAATCGTGGCTCTCGGCGACATCTCGCCCGCTGGTCTGGCGATCAAAGCTCGTTTCGTGATGGACTTGATGGAGACTCGGCTGCGAGGACTCGGCGCGGACTGGCCGCAGGTCAGCACCGTCAATGTTTACACGGCGTACTCACTGACGCCGTTGTTGCCGGAAATCCTCTTGGGCCGCATTGGTCCGGCGAGCATGCACGGCATCACCTGGCACTTCAGTCAACCGCCGATTGCTGAGATCGAGTACGAAATGGACATGCGCGGAACGCGCACCGAACTCCGCCACGATTGAGCGGCTTCGAGCCTTAGCCAAGAGTGTTGTTCGGGAGCCGTGAGGGAGCGGAGAACTCGACGCCGATGGCCGGATCACTCGGCCGTGTAATCTGTGACTTTCAAGTCGGGCAACTGCTGCTTGAGCCGATCGACGGCAGCCGGTTTGAATTTGAGATCCGTGATGTAAAGTGTTTTCAACTTCGTCAGCCCCATCAAATGTTCCAGTCCGGCGGTCGTGATCTGGGTGCCGTAAATGTTGAGCACTCGCAATTCGGACAGGCTCTTGACGTGAGCGAAACCGGCGTCGCTGATGGCACATTTCGCGATGAACAATCGTTCGAGGCTTGTCAGTCCTTTGAGCTGCGCCATCCCCGCGTCAGTCACCTTCGTTGCGGTGAGGTGCAGTTCCTTGAGTGTCGCGACACCCTGAAGCTGTGCCATCTCGGCGTCGCCGAACGACGTTCCGGCGACATTGATCGCAATCACGTTCCCCATGCCATCAACGACGGCTGCATCCAGCGCGGCGAGTGCGGCGGTGAGCGGTCGTTGCTGTTCGCTCGTGAAGAGACGAACGACTCCGCTGAGTGTGATTTGCGATCCGGCAATTGACATCTTGCGCAAGCGGGTCAGGCGTTTCAGGTGCGACAACCCCACGTCGCTCACGGCGGTCCCGGTCAGATTTATTTCTTCGAGATCGGTGAGTTCGGCGAAGTGTGCGAGGCCGGCATCCGAAATTGACGCCCCGTTGAGGTCCAGACGAACAAGTCTCTTGAAGGCCGCCAAATGGGCGAGTCCCGCGTTGTCGAGCCGTGAGTCGCACGCAATCAACGTCTGCAACTGGTCCAGCGGCTGCAATCGAGCCAGCGCTGCCGCAGTCGCTCCGGCCGGCATCGTCAATGATCGCAGTCGTGTCAGCCTTCTGAGTTCAACGAGGTGCTCATCGGCAATCGACGTCAGTTCGAGGTCCAGCAGTTCCAAATCCGGTAGCGCAGCAAGGTGCTTCAAGCCGGAACCACGAATGCTCGTTTCCGAGAGCTGCAGAATCCGCAGTTGTTTGAGCGCTGCCAAATGTTCCAAGCCGACATCGGTTACGGAGCAGCGGCTCAGCGTGAGACTGCGAAGACCACGCAGCGATGCGAGTCGCTCAATCCCTCGATCCGAGAGTCGATGGCAACCGGTCAGGTCCAGGACTTCAAGATCGGACAACTCGGCAATGGAAATCAGGCCGTCATCGGTGATCTGGCGGCAATGCGACAGCTCGAGTTGCCGGAGACTTTTCATGTGAGCCAGTTTCCGCAGCCCGACATCGCTGACGTGTGGCGGAAGGACGAGAGTTTTGAGCTGCGGCAGCCGAGCCACATGTGCCAGACCGGCATCGGTGATCGAGCGGTAGGGGCGCAAGTCCAGCCGAGCCAAATTGGTCATTTCTCCAATCGAACCCAGCCCGACATCGTCAACAACCGGCGGCAACGCCAGCTTCGAAACATGTGGCAGGTGCCGAACTTGCTCCAGTCCAGCATTCGCCGCAACACAGGCGGACAAATCCACGGACACGATCCGATTCTCGGTATCCCGTTCCAATCTGGCTCCGAGACGATCCAGTTGAGCGACGGACTCGGCCAACCGATCGGATGCCACGCAACGCTCACCGCAGGCTGTCAGCAACGCCCATAAAACGATCGCAGTCCAGATCCATGTCGAATGTTGTCGCATCGTGATTTCAGCCCTGAACGAGCTCCCGAATGACATCGCCTTTTGGCAAGATCGGGACCGGCCGCCCGACACTATTCACAAACGTGTGTGCGAAGTTGATCCCCAGGCTGTGATAGATGGTGGCCAACAGCGACTGATAATCCAACGGTCGATCGCGCGGCTGTTCTCCCTTGTCGTTTGTCGAACCAACGACCTGGCCCATGTTGAGTCCACCGCCGAAGAGCAGCGCACATCCAGCCGGCCCCCAGTGTTCGCGGCCCGGGCAACCTTTGTGGACGTGGACTCGCGGCGTGCGACCGAACTCGCCCGCAACGACGACCAGCACTTCGTCTTCGAGTCCGCGGTCCGAGAGATCTTCGATCAACGCGCTCACCGACTGATCGAACTGCGGCCCGCGCTGGCGCATGATCTCGAAGATGTTGCCATGCACAGCGTGATCGTCCCAGCCGATCATCGTCTTTTCGTAATCGCCGCGCCCGTCCGGACAGAAACGGACGGCGACAACACTGACCCCCGCTTCCACGAGCCGGCGAGCCAACAGGCACTGCTGCCCCGAGGTGTGCAAACCGTAACGCTGCCGAATTCGGTCCGGCTCGCGCGACAGGTCGAAGGCTCGGGCGGCTCCCGAACCGGTGAGCAAGTCGATCGCTTGTCCGCGAAACGCATCGGTGGCTTGCATCTGCTCGGCAAAGTCTTGGCTTGCCAAATCAGGCTTCCGACGACCGAACTGATCCAAGTCCTGGAGCATTCGAAGTCGAGTCTCCAATTGCGTCGGCGAGCCTTTCATCCGCAGGTTTTGCACAACGAAATCTGGCTTCGAAGGATCGCCCGCAACTGCGAAGGGAGCATGAACCGGTCCCAGAAACGCCGGCCCGCCGCGATGCAGCCCGCTGCTGATATCGACGTAGCGCGGCAATTCCTGACGAGCAATGCCAGCATCTCGTTTCACTCCGGACTTCTTCAAGCCCATCGCCAGACGCGGGTCGGTTGATTCGCCGATTTGCGCACCCCCCTCGGCTTCTTCGGCTCGCTTGCGACTGACGACCGAAGCCAGATCGGGGTACCGGGATTTCGATCCCTCCGTTTCGCCGTCCCACCCGGTCAGCACATTGTGTGAACCAACCACATGATCCGACGACGGCTGATGCAGCGACCGAATCACGCTGAACCGGTGCGCGAGATGAGCCAGTCGCGGCAGCACCTCGCAGAACTCGATGCCCGGCAGCGTGGTCTGAATGGCCGCCAACTCTCCACGAAACTCGACTGGCGCTTCCGGTTTGGGATCAAAGGTCTCGAAGTGGCTCGGCCCACCGTCTTGCCAGAGCAGAATGAGAGAACGCTTCCGCGCTCCGGGAGAGGTTGCAGCTTCAGCCCGCAGTCTCAGGACATGCGGCAAGCTGAGAATCCCGACCCCCGCCAGCGATTGCCGAATGAAGGCGCGACGGCCCAAGTCAAAATCCATGATCGTTCGCTCTGTGATAATCGGCATGGCCGCATTCCTCATCAGAAGGATTAAGGAAACTAGGAGGGCAAGATCAAGTCCCAATCATACTTTCAAACTGCATGGAGTACACAATTTGTAGCCGTCCATTGTAGTGGCGTGCTTTACGGGTGAGCGCAGCATGAAGAAGACTGCGAGTTCTCTGTTGTCGAGAGTGGAACGAACTCGACGGTGCGAATTCGCCGAGTCGCGTTGAGATCGCCCGTTGGGAAGCGATCGGGGGCTCGTCCGAATGGGGTTCTCGTCCCGGGCCAGTTCTGCGAATTGTGGCCGCACTCGATCTTAGGGCGGCAG
>SXGT01089861.1_pt1 | contig 11326 bp, 9 predicted proteins | sample 3176221 | NCBI WGS metagenome assembly SXGT01 (sample SAMN11356862, study PRJNA531348) | freshwater metagenome | isolation source: freshwater sample F1-120 | place: China: Fuxian Lake, Yuxi | collected 2017-12-25
CAGGGCGGGTGGCTGGGTCTTGGAGGTCGATATTCAGAAGTTCTTCGACACCCTCGACCACGCACATCTGCGGGACATTCTTCACCGCAGGGTACGCGATGGGGTGCTGCTGCGTCTCATCGGCAAGTGGTTGAACGCGGGCGTGCTCGAAGGCCTGGAGTTGTCCTGGCCGCAGGCAGGCACGCGGGTGCGGCTCTTTTGGAGCGGCGCCCACGGCCCCAGAGCCTCTCCCCCGCCGCTTCGCGGCACCCCCTCTCCACGAAGCGCGGGAGAGGGGGACCCCTGTGGGCGGCTCGTTTCGGGGCGAGAGCCCTTGGCTCGCCTTGGCGTGGGTGCCCTTTTGGTCCTCGCACTGCTCGTCACTCCCGCCGTGGCCTTCGCGGCCGACGCCACCACGATTGACGGCGGGGTCGCCGTCGCCAGTTTCTCCCATGTCTCCGAAGACGGCTGCGTGACCACAGTCGGTCAGGTCGCGGTCGTCCAGGCCCGCCACGGCGGTGAACTCGCGGACGGCGTCTACATCGTCGGCTCCACCGAGGATACCTGCGCCGGCACCGGCAATGGCTTTGCTGGGTTCAGCGAGGCTCGCTTCTCCGTCAACGGCCTTGGCGCTGCGCAGGCCACCGTTTCGACGATCGTCCCCTCGTACTCTGGGGGCGCCGACGTCGCTGTCGATCTCGACCTGACGTGGGCCGGCTACGGAGCGATCAGCCAGCAGAACTCGACGTTCCGCGACGAGGGCGTCATCGATTTCTCTCGCTCGTCGTCGCGCGCCGCGACCACCTCCGGCACGTTTGACGTGAACGGCGCTCCGGTCTCCGTTGACCGGGCCGAGATCGGTCGCGGCGCGAGCGGGACGATCTACCGCTGAATCGTTTCCTGCGGCGTCTTCCAGCGAGAAGCCGGGCACCGTCTGCCCGCGGGGCGATGGAGAGTTGGTTCAATGGGGTTGAGGCGGGTTGGCGTCAAGGGAGCTCCAGGAGGAGAGAGCTGGTCGGGCCGCCTGTCTTTCCTCCCTGCGGTCGCGGCTTGGACGACCGCGCAGGCAGGGTCGGGCGGCAGGCGGCACCAGGGCCAGAGCGAGGGGCTGAGCAGGCGGGGTGTAGCTCCTCCAGTTCGAGCTTCACGCGCTCGCAGAGCGCGCGTCAGTCGAGGCCCAGGCCCCGCACGAGGGCTGGAAGGGCTGGATGGGGGTCCTGTCGGGGGCGGGATTTCGGGGGGTGGCGGTCTCGCGGCGGGGGCGCCACGGGCTGGGGCCGGCGGACGCGAAAGGGCTGAGGGTGGCCGATTACGTCGAGGACACGATCGCGGCGATCGAGGCGCTGGAGGAGGCCCCGATTTTGGTGGGGCACAGCCTGGGGGGGCTGGTGGCGCAGAAGGTGGCCGAGGCCGGGAGGTGCGCCGGGCTGGTGCTGCTGGCGCCGGCTCCGGCGGCGATGCTGACGGCGCAGCTGGGCGCGCTGCCGGCGTACCTGCCGTTGATGCCAAAAATTCTGGCCGGGGCCTCGTTCGTGCCGCACTGCGGGGCCTGCGACCGGATCGCCCTCAACCGCGTCCCGGTGCCTGATCGGCCGGCCGCCGCGCCCGCAGCCGGACGAGCAGCGCGAAAGGGCCGGGCCTCGCGCGCAGTTTCCCCCCGCGGGGGAGAGCAGGAGCGGAAGCGGAGCATCGATCCGGATCTGGTGAACGATCTGTTCCGCGGGGTGCACACGCTCAAGGGGCTGGCGGGGCTGTTCGGGGCCGGCTCGATGAGCACGATGTCGCACAGCCTGGAGGAGGTGCTGGACGATCTGCGGCTGGGGCGGATCGACGTGACGCGGCGGGTGCTGGACGTGCTGTTCAAGGCCATCGACACGTACGGCCAGATGCTCCACGACGAGCGGAGCGGGGAGTTAGAAGTATAGGAAGTCCAAAGGGGGTTCGGCCGAGAAGGGCGGTCAGGGCCGCCGGGTCTTGCTGGGAAAAGTCCCGGCAATCGCTTACGGTCCCAGCCCGATGGCGACCCAAAACACCCTGGGGAACGGGACGACGGGCTTCGCTGTTGCGGCCATTAAGGTTGCCGTCTTTAACATGGAGGGACGGCGATCCGCAGGCTTGCTCGCGGGGTTGGTGGTCTCGTAAGTTCTGCCCGATGCGCGTCCTCACCCACGTCGAGCTGTCCGTGCCCAAGCGTCTCGCCGCGTCCTTCAAGAAGGTCATCGCGGCCGTAGAGCGCGACGATCTGCGCTCGGCCGACATGAAGAAGCTGGGCTCGAGGGGCGGCTTTCACCGAGCCAAGCTCGACTACGACGCGCGCCTTCTCTTCCGCTTCGGACGCTACCAGGGCCACGCCGTGGCCTTCGCGCTCGAGATCATCGAGAAGCACGAGTACGAGCGCTCTCGGTTCCTGCGGGGCGCCCTGGTCGACGAGGCCAAGCTCGAACAGGGCTCGGAGCCCCCCGAGGACGCCTCGCAGATCGTCGCCGAGGAGCTCAAGTACGTGCACCCGTCGCGGGCGCGCTTCCACTACGTGGGCAAGCCCGTCACCTTCGACGACGATCAGGACGCTCTCTTCCGTCGCTCCCCGCCGCTCGTGCTGGTGGGCGCGGCCGGTAGCGGGAAGACGGCCGTGCTTCTCGAGAAGCTCCGCGTGCTCTCGGCCTCTGGTGACGTGGCCTACGTCACCCAGTCGGCGTGGTTGGCCGAGGCGGCCCGGGAGCTCTACGGCGAGCCGCCCGGGGGCGAGGAGAGCGAGCGCGCCTGCGATTTCCTCTCGTTCCGCGAGTTCTTGGAGTCCATCCGGGTGCCCGAGGGGCGGGCCGTCACCGCGCGCGATTTCCGCGGCTTCTTCGAGCGTCACCGGCAGTCTCTCAAGTTCACAGGCGCCCACGCCTGCTTCGAAGAGATCCGCGGCGTGCTCGCGTCCGAGCCCGAGGGGCCCCTCACGCTCGAGGCGTACCTTGCGCTCGGCCCCCGGCAGTCGCTCTACCCCCCCGATCAGCGCGCGCACGTGCACGCGGCCTTCCAGCGCTACAGGGCGTGGCTCGGCGAGGTCAGCCTCTACGACACCAACCTGGTGGCGCACCACTACGCGCCCCTGGTGACGCCCCGCTACGACGCCGTCGTGGTCGACGAGGTGCAGGATTTCACCAACGCCGAGCTCTCGCTCCTGCTCCGCGCTCTCCGGCGCCCCCAGAGCTTCGTCCTGTCGGGGGACGCCCACCAGGTCGTGCACCCCAACCTGTTCTCGTGGTCCAAGCTAAAGAGCCTGTTTTTCCGCGACGAAGCGCTCGCTCGCGACGAAATAGCCTTCCTGTCGGCGAGCTACAGAAACGCGCGCGCTGTCACCCGAATCGCCAACGCGCTCCTCAAGGTGAAGTGGGCCAGGTTCGGCTCGGTCGACAAGGAGAGCAACCCTCTCGCGCGCCCAGCCTCCTCGGCCGAGGGGAGCGTGCGGGGTCTGCTCGCCCAGCCCGCCTCGCTGACCGAGCTCTCGGACAAAATACGCGGCTCGGCGCGCACGGCCGTGATCGTGCTGCGCGACGAGCACAAGGCCGAGGCGCAGCGCGTTCTGCGCACCCCGCTCGTCTTCTCGGTGCACGAGGCCAAGGGGCTCGAGTACGAGACCGTGGTGCTCTACGGGATGCTCGGCGCCGAGCGCGCCGCGTACCTCGAGCTCTGCGACGGCGTGACCCGGGAGGACGTGGCCCGCGAGGAGCTGCCGTACCGGCGCGCGCGGGACAAGGCCGACAAATCGCTAGAGGCCTACAAATTCTATGCGAACGCCCTCTACGTGGCGCTCACGCGCGCGGTCGAGAACGTCGTCGTGGTCGAGCCCGACGCCAAGCATCCGCTGCTCGCGCTGCTCGGGGTGCCCTTCGTGGCTGACGTGAAGAGCCTGGCCAAGGTCACCTCTACGGCCGAGGAGTGGCAGCGCGAGGCGCGCTCGCTCGAGCTCCGCGGCAAGTCCGAGCAGGCCGAGGCCATACGGTCCACCGTTCTGCGCACCGAGAAGGTCCCCTGGACGGTGGTGGAGGGCCCCGCGTACCGCGAGCTCGTCCACAAAGCGTTCGAGCAGGGATCCATCTTCAAGAAGGCCAAATCGCAGCTCCTCGACTACGCGGCGGCGCACGAGAACGAGCCGCTTGCCAGCCGGCTGGTGAAGGCGAGGCTCCCCGAGGCCATGCAGTTCGGCGCCCGCGTGGAGTCGGCGCGCGCCCGGATGCTTGGCCCGTACTCGCAGAAGAACCTGCGCGACGTGCTCTATGCGTGCGAAAAATACGGCGTCGAGCACAAAAATCCAGCAGGGCTCACCCCGCTCATGCTCGCCGCGCTGGCCGGGAACATGCCTCTCGTCACGGCCTTGCTCGATCGAGGCGCCGATCGCGCGAGCGCCGACGCGTTCGGCCGCACGGCGATGCACCACGCCCTGCGCCGGATCGCGTTTGATCCTCCGTTCGCCGCGGGGGGCTTCGCCGCGGTGTTCGCCGCGGTCCGGCTCGAGGCCGTCGATCTGCGGGTGGACGGGCGGCTCGTGAGGCTCCTGCCGCACCAGGCCGAGTACATGTTCTTCGCGCTCGTCGTGGCGTACATGGTCGACGCGTACTCGGGCGATATCGGCCGCACGAGGCGCATCGAGAGCGCCTCCTTCGTCGACTGGCTCTCGCCCCTGCCCGCCAGCGTGGTGCCCGATTTCCGCAAGGCGCGCCCGTACGTGAGCAGCGTGCTCGCCCGCAACGAGCCTGGCTCCGCGCAGACGCCCAACCGCAAGCTGTGGGTGCGCGAACGGGTTGGAAAATACGCGCCCAACTTCAATTTGTGGGTGCGCTACGGGCTGGGGGAGATCGCGGGCCCGTTCCGGCCGATGGCCGAGCTCCTCGGGCTCGTCCTCCTCGAGGAGCACCTTCCAGACAACGCGTTCGGGCGCCTGCTCCCCACGACGCAAAGCAGAGCGCGGGCCTGACGGTTGCTTACGCGGTAGGCGCGACATACGTTCGCGGTGCTCGAAGGCTCACCCCTGTCAAAAGACTTCTACAGCGTGCTCGGCGTCCCTAAATCGGCGGATGCCGATGTGATCAAGAAGGCCTACCGCAAGCTCGCGAAGGACCTGCACCCTCAGAACCCGCGCGGATCCTACCGCACCCACAGCTTCGCACACCAAGATGCATCACGGCGGGTCATCCCAGGTGAAAGTAGGCGCGGATGCGCTGGAGCAGGTCGCCGCGCGCGCCTTGGCCTCGTCGCGCGCCTCGGGGTTCGGCGGCCTCGAGCGCGCCCTTCCTGCTCTCCAGGACCGCCGCGATCACCTCGGCGATGGACGACTCGCTCTCGAGGACGGCTTCACCCCGTCCTGGAACTCACAGATCGCCGCGTCGAAACCGCTGCATCGTTTCGCGTTGTTCTTCGCTCTGGAAGCGCTCGAGGAAGCGCTTCATCTCCTCGAGCCAGCGGAGCTTGTCGGCGGCCGGTACATCACGGAAGGCGAGGAGCTGATCCGTGGTGTAGTGATGCGCGACGCCGCGAGCGCGTGGGCGGTCAGTCATGGCGTCCTGCCTCGATGAGCCGGGTGAGCGCGTCGATGTCGGCTTCATCCTGTGCGCGTCCCGTCCCCTGCTTCATGAGGATGAGATCGGGGGGGCGGGCGACGTGCAGCACCAGCCCATCCGCCTTGAACACGTCCGCTCTCGCGTTCAGCGTCGCGAAGTCCAGCGGGCTCGCGAAGAGGACATCGACCTCGTCGAGTGGACGCCCGGGCCGGTGAAATGAAAACGCGAGCATCCCCTTGTCTTCGAGCCACTCGCGGCGCCGTTCCGAGACCGCGAGATCGGCGGCCAACACGGGGGCGCGCGGGCGGAAGCCAAGGCCCGTCATCGTCTCGACCAGCCGCATCATGTTGTCGTCATCGAGGTCCGGAACCAGATCGAGATCCGAGGTCGTGCGCGGAACGCCATGCAGGATCACCGCGACCCCACCGACGATCACCGAACGAACGTCGGCGTTTTGAAGCGCTTCGAGCACGTCTCCGTAGAACACGCGTGGATCCTACCGCACCCACAGCTTCGCACACCAAGATGCATCACGGCGGGTCATCCCAGGTGAAAGTAGGCGCGGATGCGCTGGAGCAGGCCGCCGCGCGCGCCTTGGCTCTCGTCGCGTGCGCCTTGGGATTCGCCGATGGCCTCGAGCGCTCACTTCCTGCGCTCCAAGATCGCCGCGATCGCCTCGGCGATGGATGGCTCGCTCTCGAGGATGGCGCGGAGGCTTCGGCGGTCCACCACGTAGCAGATCACGTCGGTATGAGGACCCGGGAAGACAATCCAGGAGCGCGTGGCACAGCTTGACATTGGCTCACCACGGTTTTTCTGCTGTAGAAGAGGTGGAATACGCGTTGCTTGGGACCTCCTGTGCGCAAGCTCGCTCCCCTCTTCTCGCTCCTGGTCACCGGCATCGTCGGCTCGCTCGCCCTCGAGGGATGCGGCTCGAGCGCAGCAACTCCTGTGGATGGAGGCACCTCCGGGACCGACCCCGATGCCACTCTCCCTGACGGCGCCCTGCCTGACGGCGCCCTGCCTGACGCCAGCGCTGTCTTCACGGCCCAGGCGTGCGACGTTCGCCTGCTGGTCAGCAACCTCGATGTGCCAGCGTCGGCGGACTACGTCGAGCTCCGGCGCAAGGTACCTCTCCGTGAAGGCAACCCGATCCCCGATGCCGGCGCGAGCGCGACGGAGGTCCTGGCGACGGACGGCTCGCTGTGCGCGAAGGCCGTCGACAAGGCCGCTTGCCAGGCCGCCTACGACGCGATCGTCACCCCCTTCGTGACCGGCTGCGTCGGCGACGGCGGAGGCTGCGCGCCCGTGACCTACGTCATCGTCAACCGGGGCGACGACGTGAAGGCGCTCCGCACGACCGGCGAGGTGTCGTCGTATCTCGGCGACACCAGCACCCCCACCGAGGCGACGCTCCTGGCCACCGTGGCGGGCTTCTCTCCGCTGTGCAGCGCCGCGTCGCCCAGGAGGCTCGGCGACGGGGCGTACGAGGTCCTCACGATCGAGACGTCCCCGTGCGGCCCGATCACGAAGCGAGGGTTCGTGCTGCGGGTCGAGAAGGCAGGTGGCTCCGTGGCCGTGCTGTCCACCGTCGCCCTCGAGTACGGCGGTGTCGCTTGTGGCCGGAGGCCGGCAGGCCTGAGCGAGGTCGCCTCGTTCGAGGGGGAGACCGACGCCGGGCGCTTCTTCGCCCGCTGCGCTCACCTCGAACATGCCAGCGTCACCGCCTTCCGGGCGCTGGCCTCGGAGCTCCGTGCCCTGGGCGCCCCCGAGCCCCTGATCGCGATGGCCGAGCAGAGCGCCAGGGACGAGATCCGCCATACGCGCATGACCGCCCGGCTCGCCCGGAGGTTCGGCGCCGAGGCCGTCCCTTCCGAGGTGGTCCCCGCCGCCTCGCGCACTCTCTTCGATATCGCGCTGGAGAACATGCGAGAGGGTTGTGTGGGCGAGAGCTACGGCGCACTCCTGGCCGAGTGGCAGTCTCGCCACGCTTCGGACTCCGAGGTCCGCGCGGTCATGCGAGCGATCGCACGCGACGAAGCCAGGCACGCCGAGCTGGCCTGGGCCACCCACGATTTCCTGGTGATCTCGCTCACGTCCGAGCAGCGAGCGGAGCTCGAGGCCGCGCGCACCGAGGCCGTCGCTTCGCTGCGCAGGGCTGCGAAAGAGGAGCCTGCCGACGATCTGATCCGGATCGCGGGCCTGCCCTCGGCCGGGAACGCGGCGCGCCTGCTCGACGCCATCGACTCCGCGCTCTGGTCCGTCGCGGCCTGAGCCGCGCGGGCGCATCTTTGCCCGCGCGGCGTACCTTGTTCTAAGGATCGTCGGATGGCAGCCACCCCCATCGACGACTACCTCGCCGCGCTCCCTCCGGACCGCCAGAAGGCCATCGCCACGGTCCGCGAGGTCATCCGGAACAATCTCCCGGAGGGGATCGAGGAGAGCTTCCAGTTCGGGATGATCGCCTACCAGATCCCGCTCTCTCGCTACCCCAGGACCTACAACGGCCTTCCCCTCACCGTCGCAGCTCTCGCCTCGCAGAAGGGCCACATGGCCCTCTACCTGATGAGCGTCTACGGCGATCCTGCGACGCGCGCCTGGTTCGAGGAGGCGTACGCGGCCAGCGGGAAGAAGCTCCGCATGGGCAAGTCGTGCGTCCGCTTCCGGGCGCTCGAGGACCTGCCCCTCGACGTGGTCGGCCAGGCCATCGCGCAGGTCAGCGTGGACGCCTTCCTCGCCGCCTACGAGAGCGCGCAGGCAGGCCGCAAGACCTCCGGATCTCGGAAGCCAAAGGCCATGTGAGCGGCTCCGTCGGGCGGCGGAGGCCGAGAGCCTGCAAGCTCGAGGTTGCGGCGCTTGACGCGAACGACGTCTTCGCCTTTGGTTGTCGGAAAATTCGACGCGCGGAGGCCGGAGATGACCTGAAAGCAGATAGACCCCTCACAGACACCCTGGGACGGGAATCCGGCCACCTGGATATCCCAGCTTAGCGACGACATACCGCTCCAGGATCTCTCGATTCCAGGCACGCACGACTCGGCGGCCCTCGAGAATTTCACCCACTTCAATGTCTCCGTGACACAGAAGACGACGATCGACGAGCAGCTGAGGAACGGCATTCGCTTTCTCGACCTGAGGGTCAAGATCCTGTTCAGCCACCGGGGCCTGGGCATGTACCACGGGGCGGACGCCCTGTATGATCCGGACCACCCTCATAGCTTCGACCAGCTCTATTACAAGTCCGTGCTCGGGAAGTGCGTGGAGTTCCTGCGACAGCACCCCAAGGAGGTGATCGTCGTCAGCGTGAAGTGCGAGGGGGACACCCACTACGACGGCTGGACCGTCGAGGACTGGTTTCGTCAGATCGCGAACGAAGTCGCCGCAGACAACCCGCCGGGGACCTGGGATCGTTGGTGGGACTACCGCTCGGACGTGAACGCGACCCTGGGGGACGTGCGCGGAAAGCTGGTCCTCTGGAGGCGTTTTCCGAGGAGCGGAAAAGACAGGACCCTGAACTACGACGAACCGTTCGGCCTCGATCTGACGCCGCTGAATGGCGCGCACGACAACACGAAGGGGACCAGGGTGCTCGAGACGACGAAGGCGATCCGCATGGGTAGGTCTCCTCCCCGGGCGGGCTAACGAAGAACGCAGAGCGATAAGCCTTGGCCCGGGCGACGGCAGCGGCAAGGGCGGAGGCGTCGCTGGACGCGGGCAGCAGGTCGCCGATGACGGCCACCACGGAGACGTCCTCGACCAGGCTGGGGAGGCCCCCCGAGGAGAGGGCGAGGGCCGCCGGGTCTTGCTGGGAAAAGTCCCTTCATTCGCTTACGGTCTTAGGATGTTGGAGGCTCGTCCCGAAAGGATTTCCCCTTGCTCCCCTCGAAGCTCTCTTGGCGTCGCCGCTCCCCGCGAGGCGGCGGGCTCGCCGTCGCGCTGCTCGTCACGGTCTGTTGCGGCGAAGACGCGAGCGCGCCGCCTCCCGTGGACGCGGGCTCGGGCGTCGACGCCGCGTTGGACGCCGCGGCCGACGCGCCCCGAGACGCCGCTTCGGACGTGGGCGCAGACGTGGGCACGGGCGCGGACGCCGCAGACGCGGTTGCAGACGCCGCAGACGCGGCTGCGGACGCCGCAGACGCCGCTCCGCCCCCCATCGCGTGCACCGTCGTGGCGTCGAGCCTCGCGGACCTCTCGAGGGCGCTCGCCGCGCCCGCGCCGGGGAGCACCGTCTGCCTGGCCGACGGCACCTACGCGGACGCGAACCTCGTGTTCACCGCGCCAGGAACCGCCGCGCAACCCATCGTGATCACGGCGCAGAACCCAGGGCGCGCGATCCTCACGGGCCAGACGCAGATCTCGATGGGAGGGGCCTTCGCGACGCTGCAAGGCTTCGTCATCCAGGGCGGGCAGAGCCTGGGCGGCTCGCTGATCGAGCTCAAGAACGGCAGGACCTCCTGCGACGGCTGCCGCGTGACCGAGGTCGCGATCCTCGACGTCGACGCCGGCAACCCGAACGACACGAAATGGGTGAGCCTCTACGGCCAGCGCAACCGCGTGGATCACTGCGCGTTCTCGGGGAAGACGAGCCAGGGCACGGTGCTCGTCGTCTGGCGCAGCAGCGCGCGGACGGACGACCACCGAATCGATCACAACCTCTTCGCCAACCGGCCGGCGATAGGCAGCAACGGCAACGAGGCGATCCGCGTCGGAACGGGCGCCGAGGCGAGCTCGGACTCGCGGACCATCATCGAGGAGAACCTCTTCGAGGCGATGAACGGCGACGCAGAGTTCATCTCCATAAAGAGCGGCGCGAACACCGTTCGGCACAACACCATCCGGAGGAGCAAGGGCACCCTCACGCTGCGCAACGGCGCGGGCTCCACCGTCGACGCCAACATCATCCTCACCGAGGGGGTGGCGGACGCGGGCGGAATACGCGTCATCGGGCCCCGCCACCGCGTCACCAACAACTACGTCGAGGGGGTTCGCTCCACCTCGAGCGCGCGCGGGGCCCTCTCGCTCGTGGCAGGCAAGCTCGACCCTGGCCCGGGAGAATACGCGCCGGTGCGAGACGCGCTCGTGGCGTTCAACACCATCGTCGACTGTGAGCAGAGCCTGATCCTCGGCGCCGTCCTCGATCCGCAGTCTACGCTCGCTCCGGAGAACGTCACCCTCGCGAACAACCTCGTGTCGGCGGCGCGCGGCTCGGTGGCGGCGCCGGGGGCGGGGCTCACCACGCCGAGCGTATTTGGCAATTTCTATTTTGGCGCGCCGCTCGGGTTCTCTCCGGCGGCTGGCTTCACCGAAATCGACGCGAGGCTCACGCGCGCCCCCGGCGGGCTGATGCGCCCGTCCGCCGGCAGCCCCGCCGTCGACGCGGCCTCCGGGGCGGCCGCCGTCACGGCCGACATCGACGGCCAGGCGCGCAGCGGCGCGTTCGACGTTGGCTGCGACGAGGTCGGCGCCCCGGGGCCCGTGCGTGGGCCGCTCGGCCGAGCCGACGTGGGGCCGACGCGGTGGCGCGTGACGGTGCCCTGAACGCGGCGACGAGGGGGCGTCAGAGCCGGATCCCCTCGAAACTGGACTTTGGGTGCCCTCGCTGATGCTGGCGGCGTCCGTGCCTTCGCCCACGTCGGCACACGGTGAGGTGCGCGGGGGTGCTGGCGTCGGCGAGCGTGGCCCCGCCTCGGGCCCCCCCCAGGGCCACCAGGCCCTCAGTCGATATTGGTGTTCCTGGTGGGCTTGACGTAGAGCGCGGCCGCGTCGGAGCGCAGGGCCATGATCCTGCCGAGGTAGTCGCC
>SXGT01267022.1_pt1 | contig 11325 bp, 11 predicted proteins | sample 3176221 | NCBI WGS metagenome assembly SXGT01 (sample SAMN11356862, study PRJNA531348) | freshwater metagenome | isolation source: freshwater sample F1-120 | place: China: Fuxian Lake, Yuxi | collected 2017-12-25
ACGTTCTTCTGAGGTAAGCTGCACGTAGGGCATGAGGGGTGTCTCCTGGTGTGTGTGTGGGTCGCACTGCCACACTACCAGACCGCTCTTCATGTCCGCTCAATTGTTAAGCAGTGGTGCGCTTGGAATTAGAAACCACCGGAAAATCCAGCCTCACCGCAAGCGAAGCACGCACTAACCTTTTTGACGTTCTCGCTGCCGACCCGTTTCAAAACCCACCGCCATATGAGAAGCTTGTAGGCGATGTAAGCTGTGCGTATTCGCGACGCATTAATATTCAGCATCGTTTGGTTTATGAGGTCTTTTCAACGGAACGGGTGGCGCGTGTGTTGCGTATGTGGACGCACTGTGAGCGAACTGAGTGAGCAGCCCAGCCCTTCGTTGTAGGGGACGATCTGCTATCGGCGGCGCGCTACGGAGTCTGGATATTGGAGGTTCCGATGGATAGGAGAGCGGCGAATATGCTTTGGGTGTAGCCGGGTTTTTGTTTGAGGCAACTTTATTTTTGGATATTTATTATGGATAGCAAACTACTCGACATTCTTGTGTGCCCGCTGTGCAAGGGGCCTTTGCAGTATGACCGTGCGGCGGCGGAGTTGATTTGCCGGGCGGACCGTCTGGCCTACCCCCTTCGTGATGGCATCCCGGTCATGCTGATTGATGAGGCACGGCGCATTCCTGACGAGGTGGAGATTCCCGTTTGAAAACCCTGGTTGAGGTGAGGTGTCTTTGTTGAGTGGGGCCAGTCTGTCGTGGGCGTTTCATCCGTTCGTGCATGATTTGATCGCTCGGTTACCGCTTGGCGCCACCCGAACAGTATAGAGATCGTCTAGAATGCGCTGGTTTCGTTGGATAGTGCGTGGATCATGATTACCGGTAGCCTCGTTGCCCTTGTTACCCCTATGTCGCCGGATGGCCGGCTGGATCTGCCGTGTTTCCGGGCCCTGATTGACTGGCACATCGCGGAAGGCACCGATGGCCTAGTGATTGTCGGGACCACTGGCGAATCCCCTACCGTAAATCCGGACGAACACTGTCTTCTGATCCGCACTGCGGTGGAACAGGCGGCCGGTCGCGTTCCTGTGATCGCCGGGACGGGTGCCAATTCGACCGCCGAGGCGATCGAGTTGACCGAATGTGCCAAGAAGGCGGGTGCGGTTGCCGGTTTGTCGGTCGCTCCGTATTACAACAAGCCGGGTCAGGAAGGTTTGTATCGCCATTTCAAGGCCATCGCCGAGGCCGTTGAGCTACCGTTGATTCTGTACAATGTTCCGGGGCGTACGGTATCTGACATTAGCAATGATACGGCACTGCGCTTGGCGCAGGTTTCCGGCGTGGTCGGCATCAAGGATGCGACTGGTAACATGGAGCGTGGCACTGACTTGATCAAGCGCGCCCCGGCCTCATTCGGCGTGTACAGTGGCGATGATGCTAGCGGTGTGTTGCTGATGCTGATGGGTGGTCATGGAGTGATCTCGGTCACGGCCAATGTCGCGCCGAAACTGATGCACGCGATGTGCGTGGCGGCCATGTCTGGAGATGTCGCCACGGCGCGGGAGATTCATTTCCGTTTGCTGTCCTTGCATACTAAGCTGTTTGTTGAAGCCAACCCGATCCCGGTGAAGTGGGCCGTGCAACAACTGGGGCGCTGTGAGAGCGGGATTCGTCTGCCGCTCACGCCACTTGCTGAAAACCATTACGAAACAATTCGTGCTGCACTGCGTGAAGCGGGCGCCCTCTGAGGAGATTGCTTTGATACATATACCGATGGCTCGATTGGTTCTGGTTTCCACGGCATTGGCGCTGGCGGGTTGCAGCCTGCTGGATGAGAAGAAGATCGACTACAAGACCGATGGCGGTAGTAAGCTCCCTTCGCTGGTTGTTCCCCCTGATCTGATTCAACCGACAGCGGGTACGCGCTACACCGTGCCAGGTGTCGTGGGACGGAGTTCTGCGACGGCCTCTGAATACGACCGTGCCCGGAGCAGTACGCCGGCCTCCGAAAGCAGCAAGGCCTTGTTGCCTAAGGTGGACAAGGTGCGTGTTGAGCGTGCCGGGACGCAGCGCTGGCTAGTGGCTCAGGTGCCGGCCAAGGACGCTTGGCTGACGGTCAAGGACTTCTGGCAGGAGCTGGGTTTTATCATTAATGTGGAAATGCCCGAGGCTGGGGTGATGGAGACCGAATGGGCTGAGAATCGCGCCAAGATCCCTCAGGAAGGTATTCGGAAATTTTTGGGTCGGGCGATGGATATGGCCTACTCAACCGGAGATCGCGACAAATTCCGCACCCGGATTGAGGCGGGTAGCGAGGTCGGTACGGTGGAAATCTACATCAGCCATCGTGGTATGCGCGAAATCTATGAGGGCACCCAATCCGGCGGTGATGAGGGTCGTGGTCGCACTCTGTGGCAGGCGCGTGACCCTGATCCGGAGCTGGAGGCTGAGATGCTGCGCCGCCTGATGGTGCGTCTGGGTACCGAGGAGAAGATCGCAACCGCGCGCCTGGCCGAAAAGCTGGCTGTGCCGATGGCTACCCTGACTCGACCGGGTGACGGTAGCGGTAACCTGATTTTGCCGGAGCCGTTTGATCGCGCTTGGCGTCGCGTTGGTCTAGCCCTTGATCGCGTTGGTTTTGTGGTTGAAGACCGTGATCGTGCGGGTGGTATTTATTTTGTCCGCTACGCAGATCCTGAGGCGGGTGCAGTCAAGAAGGGTTTTCTGGACAAGGTGGCGTTCTGGCGCTCTGACGAGAACAAAGTTTTGGCCAAGAAGTATCGTGTCCGGGTTCTTACACAAGGCGACACGACGACGGTGATGGTCCTTAGCGAGCAGGGCGAACCACTTCGTAACGAGACAGCCTTGCGTATCCTGACCTTGCTGCTGGAGCAGTTGAAATAGTGTTTCGTTTCGCAGCACTTGGTAGTGGCAGCAAGGGCAATGCTTGGGTGGTGGAGGCCTCGGAGGGCTATACGCGAACGCGTGTTCTGATCGACTGTGGTCTGACCGTCAAGGACACGGTGCAGCGACTGGCCCGGATCGGGCTGGCTCCGGATGATATGGATGCGATTCTGTTGACCCATGAGCACAGCGATCATGCGCGTTCGGCAGCGGCCTTTGCCCAGCGTGCTGCGTGCCCGGTGTGGATGACGCACGGTACCTTGGCCGTGCTCGAAGCGCAGGATAACCGCCCGCATGATGCGCGGCTCTTGCATGGGGAACAGCCGTTGGCCATTGGGGCCTTCGAGGTGTCGCCCTATACCATTCCGCACGATGCCCGCGAGCCGGTGCATTATTGTCTCTCCGATGGCGCGCGGCGCCTCGGGTTATTGACCGATGCGGGTCATGTGACGCCTCATATCGAGGCCACTCTGGCCGATTGCGATGCCTTAGTGCTGGAATGTAACCATGATCCCGAACGCCTGCGTGCCAGTACTCGTTATCCGGAATCGCTTAAACGGCGCATTCTCGGTCCCCATGGTCACCTCGAAAATGCCGCCACGGCTGCCCTGTTGGTTAAGATTGCACATGGTGGTTTATGCCATGTTGTGGCTGCGCATTTGTCGGCTGAAAACAATACCCCTACTTTGGCCACGAATGCCCTGGCTGGGGCGCTCGGCTGCCAATCTGACTGGATTGCAGTCGCCGAACAGGATGACGGCCTTGATTGGCGCATGCTGAATTGATATGACTGAACTCGCCGCGGCACCTGCCTCCACGCCCGCCCTTGAGCAGGCAACTTGCTTTGCTGATTTGCATCTCGCGCCGGAGATCTTGGCGGCGATTGATGCCATGGGCTATTCGACCCCAACCCCGATCCAGAGCCAGGCCATTCCGCTGGTACTGGCCGGTCGTGATCTCCTGGCGCAGGCGCAGACCGGCACCGGCAAGACGGCCGCCTTCGCCCTGCCGCTGTTGCATCGTTTGCGCGGTTTTGCCAATACCAGTACCTCGCCGGCTCGCCATCCGGTGCGTGCCCTAGTATTGGCACCGACTCGCGAACTGGCCATTCAGGTGCACGAGAGTGTGGTGGACTACGGCCAGCGTCTGCCATTGAAGAGCGCCGTGGTTTATGGCGGTGCAGGGATGAAGGAACAGACCGAGTCTCTACGCCAAGGGGTGGAGATCCTTGTGGCGACTCCTGGGCGTTTGTTGGATCACGCCGGCAGCAAGGTGGTTAATCTGTCGCAGGTGCAGTTCCTGGTCCTGGACGAGGCCGACCGTATGCTCGACATGGGCTTTCTGCCAGACCTGAAGCGTATCCTGGATCTGTTGCCCAAGGTCCGCCAGACCCTGCTTTTTTCTGCAACCTTCAGTGACGATATCTTGCGTCTTTCAGGCCAGTTCCTGCATGAGCCACAAAAAGTTGAAGTGGCGCGGCGCAATACGGCGGCTGAAACCGTTGAACAAGTGGGCTACCGCGTCCCCGAAGCCGAGAAACTGGACGCCCTGTTGAGGATTGTGAAGCTACGCGGACTGACGCAGGCCATCGTGTTTACCCGCACCAAGCTGACGGCCGACAAGCTCGGTCGGCAACTGCAAAAGCGTGGTGTATCTGCAGCCATTATTCACGGTGACAAGGCACAGGTTGAACGCATCACCGCACTCGAGGGCTTCAAGAAGGGCAGTATTCAATTGTTGGTGGCGACCGACATTGCCGCACGCGGCCTTGATGTGGTCGATTTGCCGGCAGTGTTCAACTACGAATTGCCTTATCACGCCGAAGACTATGTGCATCGTATTGGTCGTACCGGGCGTGCTGGTGCGTCGGGTCTGGCCGTTTCGCTGATTGGCCAGGAAGAGGAAAAACTGTTGGCGGGCGTAGAGCGCTTCATCCAGCGCAGCCTCCTGATAGAGACATTGCCGGAAGTTGTGAACTTGCGTGCGCGTGAACCAAAATGTGAACAAAGAAGCGAAGCAAGAAGTGCTCCGCCCATGCCTGTTCCTGCGTCCAATCTGATGGACTCCTCGGCTCCGGAACAGCCTGATGCTCCACTCAATCCCGGCTACAAACGGGGCCAGAAAGCGATGCCGTGCGCGTTGTTTATGCCCGCTCCGAGGTCTGCGTCATGAGACATCGATTGAAGATAAGGCATTTTCTGCCGTTGCTGGGCCTGTTGGGTTTTCTGTGTCTGCCTGCCCATGCGATCAATATCGGCCAGGAAACCCGCTTTGAACATGATTTCGACGAGGAGATTGTTGCGTGGCAGGAGGTGCAAGCGCAACTTCCGGCTATCCCGGCGGATGTAAACCTATTGTCATTTGGTTTGGATGGTCGCCCCGATTATCGCTATGCAGTTGATCGAAAATCGCTCTCCGTAGGCGCTGATGGTGTGACGCGTTACAGTATTGTCATCATCTCGCCCTCAGGGGCACGCACCCTTAATTTTGAAGGGATGCGTTGCGCGACCGGCGAGCGCAAGATCTACGCCTTTGGACGCCCGGACGGAAGTTGGTCAAAGAATCGTGCGGCTCGCTGGGACCCCATTCAGGCCCGGCAGGCGGCTAGCTACCACAGTGCCCTGTTTTACGAATATCTGTGTGCGGGCGGAGAGGGGACGGCCAGCGTTGAGCAGATCGTCCAGCGCCTCAAAAGGGGCGGTTATCGCGTCGATTGACCTAGGTCAAGTATCAGGCCTTCACTGCGGATGCTACAATCTGTCCCGCTTCTGGTGCCCTTGTAAAGGGTGAAACGGGAATGCGGTGCGAGCTTTCATGCTCAATGCCGCGGCTGCCCCCGCAACGGTAAGCGCCAAACGGTTTTTCAACAGCCACTGTTTTTGAACGGGAAGGCGAAAAACCCGAGTTTAAGAACTCAAGGCGCAAGCCCGGAGACCGGCCAGAGCACACGGTGCGCGGGTCGCGGGGTGACGATTCCAACGAGTGGCATGGCTGCCTTCCTCGACTCGCGTTTTGAGTCTGTCCTGCGGGGACGCAGGATATCCGGAAGAAAATCACATGAAACATACCCCACTCGCCGCCGCGATTCTTGCGGCCTTTTCCGCCCACGCCTGGGCAAATGCCAAATTACCCGCTGCCGAATACACGCTAGAAGAAATCGTTGTGACGGCGACGCGGATACCAACGCAAGATGTCCTCGCCCCCTACGCATCTGAAATTCATACCCGGCACGCAATCGAACAGTCCGGTGCCGCCACGCTGTACGACTACCTGGCGCAGCATAGTTCCGTACAGGTATTGCCCAGTTATGGCAACCAATTCACGCCCAAGATTGACATGCGTGGTTACGGCATCGGAGATGGTTATCAGAATATCGTCGTCACGGTAGACGGTCGTCGGATGAACAACATCGACATGATGGGGCAACTCATCGGTGCGATTCCTTTGGCCGACATCGAGCGTATCGAAGTGACCAAGGGCAGCGGCTCGGTGATGTTTGGCGATGGTGCTACAGCAGGTTCCATCCAGATCGTCACGCGTGCCCATGAGGGAGGCTCGGTGCAGGCATCGGCAGGCAACTTCGGCGCGCGCAATGCCACAGTCACGGCGGGACTGAAAAGCGGAAAAATCAGCCTTAGCGCCAGCGCGGACACCACCCACACAGACGGCTATAGTGATGCCGACATCACGGGTCACAAGGACGCTTCCAGTAACCGAACCTGGCGTGGCGGGCTGGAATTTCGCCCGGTAGACCGTCTGAAACTGAGTCTCGATCTGGCCAGCACCCGAATCAATACGCGTTACCCCGGTGAGATCACCCAGGCAGAGTTCAACGCCAATCCTGCACAGAACAGTAACAATACCTATACCTCACAGATTTTTGCTTCGGATGCCTGGAGTGCCAAAGTGGGGCTGGATCTCACCAAAAATTGGATGCTTACCGCCAGTCATGGTGTTGAGAATAAGCGATCAAAGTATTTGAATGGCTGGGTATCGGATTATGACTATGTGACCGATGATTTTGCCGTGCAGTACCGGGATGGAGGCTTTGATCTTACTGCGGGCGTACAAACCTTTGACGGCATTCGTATCGGTTCCACAAATCCCACTCGCAAGGACAATATAGGGTGGTACGCCCAAGGGCAATATCGGCTGGACAAAACGACACTCTCCGTCGGAGCGCGAGCCGAGAATATCGAATACACCTACGCACCCAATGCAGGTGCCGTGCTCAATGCCGAGCATGACCTTACTGCCTGGGACATCGGTGTGAATCAGCGCATCGACGACCGCCTGTCGCTCTTTGCAAACTACAACCGCGCCTTCCAGTCGCCAGATATCGATCGCTTCTTCAATAATGGAGGAACCTTTAACGGCTTTATCAGCCCGGCCAAGAGCGGCACGCTCAACCTGGGTCTCAACCATGTTACGCCAGCAAATCGGCTCAAGCTCACCGTATTCCGAGCCGACTTGAAAAACGAGATCTATTACAACGCATCCACTGACACCAACACCAACCTCGACCAGACCCACAAGTACGGCATGGAACTCCAAAACGCCTGGCGGGTTTTCGATGCGCTCTCGGTTAATCTCAATTACGCCTATACCCGCGCCATCATCGACCGTGAAAACGATGGAAACGGCGCCTTCAATGGCCGTGACCTGCCCGGCGTTCCGAAACATGGCGTGATTCTGGGGCTGTCTTACCGACTCAACGATGCCGCCAGCCTGAACCTTAGCCATACTTGGCGTAGCGCCACCTGGGCTGCGGAAGATTTCGACAACAACAATGCGCAGAAACAGGCCGCCTACCAGTCCACGGATGTCACCTGGCGTTACCGTCAGAAAAATCTGGAATGGTTCGCCTCAGTGGAAAACCTGTTTGAGCATAAAAACGGCTTGTGGATACGCGACAATGCCATTTATCCCACGAAATTTACTCGTAACTGGAATCTGGGCATGAAAGCGACTTTTTGAATGCGTCAGACATACTGAGCTTGCGAAGCGCATCGGCGGGTACGATGCGCTTCGTGTTTTAGCCGTTTGCACAGGAAATAACATGACCGACAAATCCGAACGCCATGCCATTCGCATGGCAAAAAAGAAGGCGGTGATCGACGCCGCCATCGCACAGGCCGATGCCGAAAAAGGCTTGTTGTTAGTGCTCACTGGCAACGGCAAGGGAAAGTCTTCCTCCGCCTTCGGCATGGTCGCGCGTGCCCTTGGTCACGGCATGAAGGTAGGCGTAGCTCAATTCATCAAAAGCCGTTCCGATACCGGCGAGGAGGCCTTTCTCGGCAAACAAGCCGGTGTCGAATGGCATGTGCTGGGCGATGGCTTTACCTGGGATACGCAAAATCTGGAGCAGGACATCGCCACCGCGCAGCGCGGCTGGGTCGTTGCAAAAAAAATGCTCGCCGATCCCGGCATCGGCCTCGTGGTATTGGATGAGCTCACTTACTTATTGAAATATGGTTGGCTGGATACGGAAACCGTGCTGGCCGACATCAAAGCACGCCCGCCGATGCAGCATGTCGTTGTCACTGGCCGCGCCGCCTCCCAGTCCCTGTGCGACGCTGCCGACACGGTGAGCGAGATCGCCGATGTCAAACACGCTTATCGCGCCGGAGTGAAGGCGCAGGCCGGGATGGATTTGTGACTCACGCCTTCTGGGGCGCGTAAATCCATGAACCGCGCCCGCGCCTTCTTCGTCCTTATCCTGCTTGCCCTGGCCGCGCTGGCGAGCTTGTTGCTGGCGCTGGTGGTCGGCAGTGTCGCGTTGACACCGGGCGAGGTGTGGGCGGCATTACATGGGGCAGGCGATGGCATGGCACTCGAAATCGTGCGTAACCTCCGTCTGCCGCGCGCGCTGTCCGCCTTCGCCTGCGGCGGCCTGCTCGCGCTGGCTGGGGCGTTAATGCAGGTCTTGCTGCGCAATCCGCTGGCCGATCCTTATGTGCTGGGCATTTCCGGAGGCGCAGCGGTGGGGGCGCTGGGGGCCATGCTGTTGGGCTTTGGCACCGGTTTCAGCTTGGAGATCGCTGCCTTCATCGGTGCGATGGCGGTCATGTGGTTGGTATTTGGTCTGGCGCGCGGTGATGGCTCCTGGACGCAAACCCGTCTACTGCTCACCGGCGTCATCGTTGCGGCGGGTTGTGGCGCGGCGGTGGCGTTAATGCTCTCGTTGGCACCGGATCATCAATTACGCGGCATGTTGTTCTGGCTGATGGGGGATGCCTCCCAATCCGGCGACCCGCTGCTGGCGCTTTTAATTCTGGCGGCGGGCCTGGCGGTGGCGCTGTTTTTCGCGCGCGAACTCAATCTGCTCACGCGTGGCCCGCTGCTCGCCGCCACGCTGGGCGCGAATGTTGCCCAGTTGCGCCTGATCCTGTACTTCCTTGCGTCGTTACTCACGGCCACCGCCGTCACCCGTGTCGGCAGCGTCGGCTTCGTCGGTCTGGTGGTGCCACATCTGGTGCGACTGGCGATGGGCAACGATCAGCGTCTTCTGCTGCCTGCGGCCGTGCTCGCCGGCGGTACGCTGCTGACGCTGGCCGACACCCTGGCACGCAGCATCATCGCCCCGCAACAATTGCCGGTAGGGGTATTGACGGCGCTCATCGGCGTGCCGGTGTTCTTGTTTTTACTGGCGCGCGCACCACGCGGAGATTCGGCATGAGCGCCCCTTTGCTAAACACCCGTGAGCTGGCTGTTTCCATCGGTGGAAAGCAGGTCGTGCGCGGATTGAATCTGTCACTCCAGCCCGGAGATCGCCTCGTGATTCTGGGTCGCAATGGCGTCGGAAAAACCACCTTGCTGCACACACTGGCGGGCCTGCGCGCACCGGATGCCGGTGTGATTGAACTTGCGGGCGAGGATTATGCCGCGCTCGGCCCGCGCCACGCGGCGCAGTTGCGCGGCTTGCTGTCGCAACACCAAGGCGATGCCTTCCCCGCCAGTGTGCTGGAAACCGTGCTGATCGGCCGCCACCCGCATCTATCGCGTTGGGACTGGGAGAGCGCGGCCGACGAAGCCTTGGCGCGCGCGGCGCTGGCGGCGGTGGGCTTGGCTGATCTGGAGACGCGCTCCATTCACACCCTTTCCGGCGGCGAGCGTCAACGCGTTGCGTTGGCTACGCTGCTGGTGCAGCAACCTCAGGTATACCTGCTCGACGAACCTTTGGCTCACCTCGACCTCAACCATCAAATCGCTGTGCTGGAATTAATCAGCCGTCGCGTTCGAGAAGATGCCGCCGCGCTGGTGATGGTACTGCACGATGTCAACCTGGCCGCGCATTTCAGCGACCAAGCGCTGCTGCTCCACGGCGAAGGGGAATACGAACTCGGCCCGAGCGCGGCGGTGCTGGATGCCAATCGATTGTCGCGGTTATACGGCCACCCGGTACGCGAGATTCGCGATCAGGGGCGGCGCTGGTTCGTGCCGGAGGTGTCTGAATGAACCCGTTGGGCACGCGCCGTTTCCAGATGTCGGCAGAGGGCTTCGGCACCGTCGAGCAGGCGCGGCGTGGGACGCTGCATAAGGTCGGACGGGACGAAGAACAGGTTACCGCGCGCCGTCGCCTTCATCCGCTTCCAGGCGCGCCAATCGTCCAGTCCCACCACAGCATCACGGCCCATACCACTGGCAACGATGGCCTCGGGGTCGGCGGCCAGCACGGCTTCGACGCTGACGCCAGGCGCCTTGGTTGGGAGCGCGGCGAATACATTTTCGCCGCTGCACAGACGAATCACATCGCTGATGATCTGGCTGCCGCCCACGGTCAACAACGGGCGATGCCAGACCTGATAAAACACCGGAACGATGGGGCGATTGGCGTATTGCCCACGCAAATCGGCCAGACGCTGACGAAAGCGCGCCGCCGCCGGATTCGCTACAACTTCCGTACCCGCCAGACGTCCCAGGGTTTCGATAGCCGCCGGAATGTCCTCCAACTGGTCAAGTTGCGACTGATAAACGACGAAACCGAGAGACTTCAGCGTGTCCACCACAGCATCGGCATTGCCACTTTGCCAGGTCACTATCAGATCCGGCTTGAGTGCAACGATGGCCTCCAAATCTGGCCGTGAGTAACCGCCAACGCGCGGGATGCGTTTCGCTGCCTCTGGGAAATCGCTGTAATCCACCGCACCGACTATCCGTGCGCCTGCGCCCGCAGCAAACAAATTTTCGGTCGCATGGGGCGCCAGGCTGACAATGCGACGGGCGGTTTGTGGCAGACGAAGCACCGTACCCGTATCATCACGAACCACAATGTCTGCCTGAGCAATGGCGGTCATGCCGTACAGCAGGGTTGCAAGCCAGAATGAACGCGTGCATGGATGGAGAAATGTCATGAAAATTCGCAGTCTGATCCAATGGAAGGCGCGCGGTATTGTAGCTGTCCGTAGGTTTTATGCCGCCAGAGGC
>SXGT01799499.1_pt1 | contig 11325 bp, 8 predicted proteins | sample 3176221 | NCBI WGS metagenome assembly SXGT01 (sample SAMN11356862, study PRJNA531348) | freshwater metagenome | isolation source: freshwater sample F1-120 | place: China: Fuxian Lake, Yuxi | collected 2017-12-25
CCAACGTGCGGCGCTCACGGCGCGCCCGGGGGCGCCGAGCCCACGAAGACGCCGATGGTGCCGCGCTCGGACATGGCGCCGGCTAACCCGGAGCCGAGTCGACGGGGCGGCGCCAGCGGCCCGTCCCGAAGCGCGCCGGTCGGCGACGCCATCGCCCGCGCCGTATCGCGCGTGGGTTATCCGGCGCCCGTGGAACTCCCCCCGCTCCCGCCGCCGCTGGATTCGCCACTCGCGCCGGTCGTGCTGGTCTTCCTGGTCGCGCTCGGCCTCCTGCTCGGGGTGCGGGCGGCGGTGCTCTCGTGGCTGGGCACGCTCACCGGGCGCACCTCGAGCACCGTCGACGACTTCGTGCTCGACGCCGTGCGGCTCCCGTCGTTGTTCTGGGTGGTGGCGCTCGCGGCCGACCTGTCCCTGCGCGCATCGGCCCTGCCCGAGGGGGTGGTGGCGCTCGGTGGCGACGGGATCCGGGTCCTGGTCCTGGTGTCGGCCACGCTGGTCATCTCCAACGCCGCCGCGGGCCTCCTCACCGCCCGCCTCGGCCGCGCCGAAGGCGCCGGCGTCAGCGGCATCGCCCGCACCCTGGTGCGCGGGGTGGTGCTCCTCGTGGGCGCCGCGGCCATCCTCAACCAGCTCGGCGTCTCGATCGGCCCGATCCTCGCCGGCCTCGGCGTCGGCGGCCTCGCCGTGGCGCTCGCGTTGCAGGACACCCTGGGCAACTTCTTCGCGGGTGTCCACATCCTGTTGGAAAAGCCGTTCGCCATCGGCCACTTCATCCGGATCGACGGGGGAGAGGCGGGCTGGGTCCAAGACATCGGCTGGCGTACCACCCGCATCCTGACGCTCGCCGAACACACGGTGGTCGTGCCCAACTCGCAGATTGCGGGCAGCAAGATCGTCAACATGAACCTGCCCGACCCGACGGTGCGGGTCGAGTTCACGTTGGGCCTCGGATACGGGAGTGACCCCACCCAGGCCGAGGCGGTCCTCCTCGCGGCGGCGCGGGCCGCGGTCTCCGAGCTGCCCCAGTGTGTGACCGAACCGCCGCCCGATGTGCTGCTCGAAGGGTTCGGCGACTACGCGCTCCAGTACACCGTGCGGTTCCACATCCGGCAGGTGGCGGCGGAGCGTGTGGCGCTCCACCACGTGCGCACGCGGGTCCTCCACGCGATCCGCGCGGCCGGTCTCGAGATCCCGTTTCCCGTGCGTACCGTCCACCTGGTGCGCGAGGAGTCCCCGTGAAACGTCCCCCCAAGCCACCGCCCGGCCGTCGCGGCGGGCCCGAGCCCCGCCCGCGACCGCCGATTCACGACACTCGGCGTTCGCCACCCGACGACCGCCACTCCATGCCGACGGGCCGCCCCCCGGTCGACGCCGTGCCGCCGGTGCGTGGGGATCGCCTGGAGGGGCGCAACGTGGTCGAGGAGGCCCTGGTGCGCCGGCGCCGCCGCGTTCATCGCATCTGGCTCGACGCGTCCGCGCGGATCGACGAGAAGCTCGAGGGGGTGCTCGCGATGGCCAAGGCGGCGGGCGTCGCCGTCGAGCCCGTGGCGCGCGCCCTGTTGGACCGGATGAGCCAGACGGGCGTACACAACGGGATCATCGCCGAGGCCGAAGGCCTGCCGCAACCGAGTGTCAAGGAGGCCATCGCTTCGATGGGGCCCGACGGTTGTTTCGTGCTCGTCGACGAGGTGCAGTACGAACACAACCTGGGCGCCATCTTGCGCAGCGCGCTCGGGGCGGGGGTGCACGCGGTGATCATCCCGACCGAACGCGGGAAGGGCCTCACGCCGGTGGTGCAGCGGGTGTCGATGGGCGGCGCCGAGGCGGTGCCGGTCATCCGCGAGGGCCTGTCGAGCGCGCTCGCGCAGCTCCAGCGCGCCGGGGTGCGGATCGTCGCCGCGGACATGGACGGCGTGCCGGCGTGGGACCTCGACCTGACCGGCCCCGTGGCGTTCGTGCTCGGCGGGGAGGACAAGGGCGTGAGCGACGCGCTCAAGAAGCGGGCCGACACGATTGTCGGGATTCCGCTGGCGGGTGGGCTCCAGAGCTTGAACGTGAGCGTCAGCGCCGCGGTCTTGTTGTTCGAGCGGGTGCGGCAGGTGCAGGGAACGCGCACGGAGTGATGCGTCGGGTGGGCGGTGCGCCGCGACCGGTGGCTCGTCGAGCCGCGGCGCCCGCGCACCGCAGCGGGCCGCGCGCCGGCTTCGGCCGCCTTCCAGTCGGTCCCGGCGCGGCCCCCGACCGGCCCTACTGCAGCGCGATCAAGCGGCCGTTGGCGAGGCCGACGAACAGGCGGGTGCCGACGATGACCGGCTCGCCGGACACCGGGGCCCCGAGATCGACCGCCCAGACGCGGCCCCCGTCGTAGGTGTCGAGCCGGGCGATGTTGCCGTCGCTGTTTCCGACATACACCGAGCCGGTGGTGACCAACGGTTGGGTGGTGAACTCGGCATAGCCTTCGCTCGCCCACAACTTGCGACCGTCGTCGGCGTCGAGGGCGTAGACGTAGCCGTCCTTGTCGGGGACGTAGACGTTGTGGATGTCGGCACCGACGGCGGCGAGCGGCTGGAAATCGCTGCGGAAACGCCAACGCTCCTTGCTCAGGAGCGGACCCCACCGACCATAGGCCACCACCCCGCCGGGCTCGCCATCGGCAGCGACGATGCTGACATACACGTTGTCCTCGTCGAGCGCGGGGCCGGCGGCGGGGAGGCCGGGGAGCACGACCTGCCACTCGACGCCCTTCGGGCCGACCGCGAGGAGGGTGCCATCGGTGTTGGCCAGGTAGAGGGTGCTCTCGTCGGCCGCGGCACGGCCCACGGGGTGTTTGCCCGTGGCGTGGAGCCAGCCGGCGTTGGTGGCGACGACGCCCTCTTCGGTGACCCAGGCCCAGCCGCCGTCGATCGCGACCGGCGGCCCGACCAGCGGGCCGCCCCGTTCGGTCGTGGAGCGGGCCTTGCCCGTGGCCCGGTCGAGAAAGTGCACCCGGCCGTCGCCCCCGCCCGCCACCACGGTCTCGCCGGCCAACGCGGCGCCTTCGACGCCGTCGATGCGGGCCTCCCACGCACGTCGACCGTCGTGGGTGTAGGCGCTGACGCGGCCGTCGGCGACCGCGTACACCTGGCTCTCGTCGGCCAGGAGCGGCGCGAGGATCGGGCCGCCGAGGGTGACGCCCCACACGACCTCGGGCTTGCGGAGGATGGGCTCGGCGTACGTCCACCCCGCCTGCCAGCTCGGGCGTGGCGGCGTCTCCTGGCTGGGCGGCGGCGGAGGGGCCTCCACTTCGGGCTTCGGGGCGGTGACGGCGGGCACCTTGCGGGCGTCGACCGCGGCGACGCAGGCGAAGAGGAGCGTGAGGATCAGCGTGCTCATCCTCGGCCTGCTTCGGCCTTGAACCGATAGCCGAGCCCACGGACCGTGAAGAAGTGGCGCGGCTCGTCGCCGTCGAGCTTCTGGCGCAGGCGGGTGATGAAGTTGTCCACGGTACGCTCGGTGCCGAAGTAGTTTTCGCCCCAGACCGCGTCGAGGATCATCTGGCGGGTCACGACGCGGCCGTCGTGGCGCGACAGGTACTGGAGAAGTTGCAGCTCGCGCGCGGTCATCTCGACGGGGGCGCCCGCGCGGCGCACCTCGCCGGCGCCGAAGTCGGCCTCGACCTCGCCGAATCGAAGCACGGTGTTGTTCGCGGCGCGGCCGCGGCGCAGGTGGGCCTTGATGCGGGCGGTGAGCTCGGCGAGGCCGAACGGCTTGGTGACGAAGTCGTCGGCCCCGGTGTCCAGGCCCATGACCTTGTCGGGCTCGCTGCCCTTGGCGCTGAGGATGACGATGGGCATGGTGAGGCCGCGTCGGCGCAGCTCGCGACACACCTCGTACCCGTTCATGGCGGGGAGCATGAGGTCGAGGAGCACCAGGTCGGGCTTCCATTCGGTCGCGCTGCGAAGGCCGGCCGGGCCGTCCATCGCGGCCCGGACCTCGTACCCGTCGAGGCTGAGGTTGAGCTCGAGCCCGCGCACGATGGAGGGGTCGTCTTCGATGAGCAGGATGCGGTCGGCCACGCGGGAGGGTAACGCGGCGCGCCGCCGGCCTACATCCAGCCCTTGCGCCGGAACCAGCCGAGCAGGCCCGCGGCGCTGGCCACCATCAACGCCACCGCGCTCCAGAAGCCGAAGCGGTCGTGCTGGGTGGGGATGACGTCGAAGTTCATGCCGAAGACGCCGGAGATGACCGTCATCGGCAAGAGCAGGGTGCTCACGATGGCGAGGTACTTCATCACCCGGTTGAGTCGCTCGTTGCTGCGCTCCATGTGCAGGCGCATGATGCCGTCGCACACCTCCTTCAACAGGTGCACGGTGTCGTTGATCGCCTCGATGTGGTCGAGCACATCGCGGAAGTAGACGCGGCTGGACTCGATGGTGTCGGGGCCGTCCATCAGGCGACGGACGATCTCCTGGAGCGGCGCCATCTGGCGGAGCGTCACCAGGAGGCGTCGGCGCACCTGGACGAGGCGCTCGATCTGCGGCTGTTCGGGGTGCTCCTCCATCTGGTCCTCGATGCCGTCCAGCGCCTCCTCCCAGGTGTGCAACAGTGGCATGAACTCGTCGACGATCGCGTCCAAGAGCGCGTGGAGGAGGCGATCGGCCCCCCCGCCGACGCGGTCGGGGTCTTCGGTGCACAGGCGGGCGACCACGTCGATTGCGGCGCAGGGGGCCTGGCGCACGGTGACCACGAGGCCCGGCCGGTAGAAGACCCGCACGGGCTGGGTGTCGAGGTCGGCGTCGGTGCTCTGGTCGAGCGCCTGGAGCACCAGGAAGTCGTGCCCGGGAAAACGTTCGTACTTCGCCCGCCGCTGGTCGTGGATACAATCTTCGAGCGCCAGCGGGTGAAACCGCCATTCGGGGGGCAGGACCGCGAGCCCGATCTCGGTGGTGGCGACCAGGTCGACCCAGACCGTCGCGCCGGCCGGCGCTCGACGTGCACACTCGATGCCGTCTTCGGTCTGGACGTGGCCGTCCGCGTACAGGACGCGGGTGCGGACCACCTAGTCGACCCAGTCGATGCTGGTCTCGGACTCGGTCGGGGTGTCGGTGAGCCAGGTGACGGTGTACGGCGCCTGGTCGGGGAACGCGGCGACATCGGTGCCCTCGACCGGGTCGTCGATGATGGCCGCCACCCACACGCCGTCGGCGCTCACCCGCACCCGCCGGTACGTGGTGCCGGCGCTGCCGACATGGAGCACCTGGTCGTCGCTGTAGTCGATGTTGCTGACGTGGAGCGCGTCGCCGACCGTGTAGAAGACACGCCGTGCGCTGGTCACCGCCCACACCCGCTCGTCCTCGCCGGAGGTGAGCCAGGTGACGTGCGAGGAGCCGTCCATCTCGTAGAGGTGGACGTCGCCGGTGCACGCCAGGGCCACGGTGTCGGCGTCCCACCACGTCGGGTGGGCGCAGTCGCTGCCGGCGATGGTCGTCGGCGCGCGGCTCCCGTTGACCGGCGTGACCTCGATCGCGGAGTCCTTGCGCGTGCTCGCCAACCACACGCTGTCGGCGCTGAACGCGAGCCCGTCGACGTCGGTGCCGGCGCTCGTGGAGAGCTGACGGACCGTGTCGCCGGCGAGATCGTAGATCCACACGGCGGAGTTGGTGGCGCCGTAGCCCTGCAGCGCGACCACCGTGCTGTCGGGCGCGATGCGGAGCGCCGACCAGTACGAGGTGGCCGAGCCGAAGTTGGCCCAGCCGGCGCCGGTGGCGTCGCCGCCCCAGGCGTACACGTTGAGCAGGCCGAGCAACAGGTCGGCCGTGGCGTCGACCTGGACGTCGGTGAGGCTGATCACCGCGCCCGACACCAGCATCGTCTCGGTGCTGCCGCCGCCGGTGACCTGCCAGACGTACTTGTCCATGGCGACGACCAGCGCCGGAGGCATGCCCGCGTCGGCGGAGAGGTCGAGCTCGGTGCAGCCCGCGCTCGCGGGCTGGTCGTCGAAGGTGGTGACCCCCCAGTCGCCGCCCCACATCGCGCCCGTGCCCGAACCGCCGGTGCTCAGCGTGTAGCTGCCGTCGGCGCCGGTGGTCGCGGTGTCCCAGCTCGAGGAGGTGAACGTGACCCCCGCCGCGGGCGCGCCGCCTTCGCCGTAGACGGTGCCCGACACGCAGCCCGCCTCGCCGAAGAGGAGGCTGGGGCCGGCGAAACATTCGCCCGCCTGGCACGAGCCGGCCACCGCGTCGACGGCGAGGGTGGCCTCGACGGTCAGGGCCTGGGCGCCGAGGAGCGCGCTGGCGACGTACGTGGTGGTGCCGTCTTCGCTGGAGACGCACGCGTCGCCGTCGGCGTCGGTGGTGGCCCAGGCGCCACTGGTGTGGGTGACGACCACCCCCGAGGCGGCGCCGGCGCTGTCGGCGACATCGACCGCGACGCAGCTCTCCGGGGCCTGGAGGTTGCCGAGCCGCGTGCAGGTGGCGGCCTCGGGCGTGGTGCCCTCGCTCACGGAGAAGGACTTGGACAGGCCGCCCGGCCCGCTCAGGTGGAAGGCGCTGCCGGCGCGGGCGTAGAAGGTGAGCGTGCTGTCGGCGGCGCTCAGCGCGACGGCGCCCTCTTCCCAGGTGAACGGGGAGGGGGCCATCACCGAGCCGTCCGCGGCGTAGAGGTTGCCGGTGGCACAACCGGCGGCGGTGAGCGCGACGTTGCCGATGTCGGTGCAGTCGGTGCACGTGTCGGGGTCGCCGGCCGCGGCCGTGCTCGCGGTGCCCATCCACACCGCACCGTTGGGGTCGGTGTACTCGACCATGAGCGCGGCCGAGGTGGCCGAACCGCCGACGCAGAAGGTGCCGTCGGCCGCGGTGGTGGCCTCGTCGACCCAGCTCGCACGGCCCGCGCTGACCGGCCGGAGGTAGGACCGCACCGTCGCGCCCGCGGCGTCGGCGCCCGTGCCGTCGACCACCTTCCCCTGGATGCAGCCCCCGGCGTCGAGGTGGCCGACGGCGTACGTCCCCCCCTCGGTCACGGTGAAGGTGGCCGCGTACCCGTCGCCGCTCGCCGCGATGGTGGCGGCGCCCACCACCGACCACCCGTCGCCGTCGGCGAGCAGGACGTCGGCCGCGCTGCCCGGCACGTCGGCGGTGATCGGGAGGACCACGGTGGCGGGGGTGCTCGCGGTGAGGCCGCCGGACGGGCCCTCCAGGGCGATGACCGCCGCGGCGACGACGGTGGCGACCTGGCCGGCGTCGTCGATGGGGCCGGCGGGGAGCGCGTGGATGCCGGCGGAGAGATCCAGCGGGTCGAACCGGACGGCCGCCCACCCGGTGCCGAGCGCACCGGCGGGCACCGTGAACGTGGCGCCCGCCTGCGCCAGGCTCGCACCGACCTCGGCGTCGACCCCCGTGGCCACGCGCACCCGGTGGAGGCCCACCCGCGCGTCGCCCACCGAGTGCGTGTAGGTGCGGCTCGCGGTGTGGAGGCCCGCGCGCGAGAACTCCACCGCGACCGGGGCCCGCCCCTCGATCGTGAAGCTCCCGTCGGCGCCGGTCACGGCGGTGCCGTCCGCGCTCTGCACGGTGATGCCGCCCAAAGGCAGCCCGTCGGACCCGACGACCACGCCGGTGACCTGGGTGTCGGGCAGCGTGGCGGTGTCCTCGCCGGTCTCCCCGGTGTCGGCACTGTCGGCGGAGCTGTCGCCCGGCGCGTCGGGCAGGGCGGTGTCGAAGGGGACGGAGCAGCCCACGACACACAACGTCAGGAGCAGGGAGGCGGTTCGCGACAGCATGGCCGCGGCAGTGTATCCCCGTTCAGGGCCGGAGCGTCAACGGCCGCTTTCCGCCGGTGCACTTGAGGTTGGAGCGTGCGTCTTCGGCGCAGCTCAGCACGATGCCCTCGGCGGGGAGGGTGAGCGCGGCGCGGAGCGGCTCGCGGCCCACCAGCTTGATGACCAGGTCGTAGTCGCCCGCCGGCGCGGCGGTGTCAGCCACCTTCTTGACGTCGACCACCGCCGCCCCGCCGGCCTCGAGTCGGATCCACTGGGCGGAGGCCCCGGTGACCTCGATCTTCACCGGCGCGCCGGTGACCTCCGGCGTCGGGTCGGGCGGCGGGACGACGGGGCCCGGGTCGGCGGCGACGTCCGGCGGGGGAGGGGCCTCGGGCTGGCTCATGGCGTACCACACCCCGACCCCGATCAGGGCGAGCACGACGATGCCGCCGGCGACGAGCGTGAACAGGCCGGCGCCGACCATCAGGGCGGTGCCGGAGCCCCCCTCTTCGTCCGCTTCGGGCTCGGGCGCGCGGCTGGGCGGGCGCGAGCGGGCGGTGGCGCGCTCGGGACGCGGCTCGGGGCGCGGCTCGGCGCGCGGCTCGGCGCGGGGGGTGACCGGGTCGCGGGTGGGCGTGGGCCGGGGACCCGACGGCCGACCCGAGTCGAGCGGGTTGACCATGAGGCGCCGCCCCGCGAGCGCACCGCCGGAGCGATCGCCCTGGACCTGCTGCGCGAGCGGTTGCACCACCTCGTGCGCGAACCGGTCGAGGACCGGCCCCGAACACTGCTCGACGAAGGCACGGAGCAGCTTCACGAGCTGGTCGGCGGTGGGCCGCACGCTCGGCTCGCTCGCGAGCATCTGGCCGAGCACCTGGCGCAGCGTGAGGTCCCACTCGACGTTGGGCATGCCGAGTTGATCGAGCCGGGCGATGGCCTGGGCGATGGCCTCGTCGTGCTCGCCGACGTCCATCGGCAAGAGCGGCAACCACTCCGAACGCAGGAGCTCCAGGAGCACCAGGCCGAGCGCGTACACATCGCCGGCGTGTTCGCCCCGGTCGCCTTCGCGCCGCTCGGGCGACATGTACTTGAGCGAGCCGAACCGCATCGCGCCGGTCTCGGCGCTGCGGAAGATGTGGCTGCTGCGCGCGGTCCCGAAGTCGAGGACCCGCACCTCGCCCTCGGTGCTGAGCATGATGTTGCTGGGCTTGACGTCGCGGTGCACCACGCGGAGTGGCCCCTCGAGGCCGGTGGGGACGCGGAAGTAGGCCGCTTCGAGGGCCGACGCGGCCTCCAACGTGATCTGCAGCGCCACCTTGGCGGGAACGCGCTGCCGCCGCTCGTGCAGCGCGTCGACGAGCTGCTTGAGGTCGAGCCCGTCGACGTACTCCATGATGATCGCGGTCTGCCCGTCGACCTCGACGAGGTCTTCCACCCGGAGGATGTTCTTGTGGCGCAGGCGACCGAGCAGGCGCGCTTCGTCGCGCGTGCGGTTGACGATGTCCTGCTGCTCGTTCCACTGCTCGCGGAGGATCTTGACGGCGACGATCCGGTCGAGACCACCGGAGCCGCGGACCTCGGCGAGGTACAAGCGGGCGAAGGTTCCGGCGTTGATCTCGTGGAGGAGCAGAAGCTCCATCCCGCGTCCTCCGCCCGCTACATCCATCCCTGCCCTTCTCCCACACGAAGCCTTATTCCGCGAAGCCGCGCGGCGCTTGCCCCCGCGGGGGCCCCGCAATAATCGGACGGCGGAGTCTGCTCCGGATGTCGGTCCTCACGTTCATGCTGCTCGGGTGCGCCGCCGTTTCGGGCCTCCTCGCCGATCCTTCCAAGCAGGTCGCCGAGGCGGAGTCGAAGCTCAAGGCGGGCGATTTGGTGGGTGCGGCCCTCGTGTACGACGAGGCGCTGAAGAAGTCCGCGACGAACATCGATGTGGTGTCCGGCGCGGCGTACGTCAAGCTGCTGCAGGGCAACCCGGCCGCAGCCGACACGCTCCTGGCGTCGGTCGAGGCCACCGCGGCCGACCGCCTCCCGGAGATCAAGCTGCGCCGCGCGCTCGTCGCAGTCGAGACGGGCGACCTCGACGCGGTGCGTACCCACGCCACCGCCGCCGGCACGCCGGTCGCCCGCCTGCTCGTGGCCGAGGTCAGCCTCGCCGATGGCGATCGGCCGGCGGCGAAGACCGCGTTCGAGGCCCTGGGCAGCGAGCCGGGGGCCGTCGGCACCACGGCCAAGGCCTACCTGGACCTCCTCAACGACGCCAACCCGCTCCTGCCCGGCCTCGCCGAGGTCCAGGCGCTCTGGGCGCTCGGGCAGCGCCCCATCGCGGTGCGCGCCTCCGAAGACCCGGTCAAGGCGTATGCCAGCGCGCGCGAGGACGGCGCCGAGCAGTTGCTGCTGTGGGCGGGTCGGGCGGCCAGCGTGGGCGAGGCCGACATTGCGACGTCACTGCTCGATGCCATCCCCGTGGCGCCCGAAGGCCAGGTGTGGCGCGTGCAGGCTACGCGCTCGCTGGTGCTGTGCGTCAGCGGCGACGGCGCGGGCTGCCTCGCCGGCATGGAGCGCATCTCCACCATCGCCCCGGCCGACGGGTACGCCGATGCGCGGGCCACCGCGGCGCTGCTCATCGCCGAGCGCGACGCGGAGACCGCGCGCAAGCTCCTCGAGGGCCAGAGCGGCGACGCGAGCGCCCGCGCGTGGGCCCTGCTCGGCGACATGCAGACCGCGGGAACGGTTGCCATGGATCCCGTGTTCAAGGCCCAGTTCGCGCCCGACGCGGGAGGATGAAGCCATGAGTTCGCTGTTCCTGGTCCTCGGGACCCTCTTCTCCACCCCCGCCGAGGCGGCGCCCAAGGCCGCCGACGAGGGCGTTCCCGTCAAGGTCGTCGTCAAGGACGAGCAGGCCCAGCCCATCGCCACGGCGGTGGTGCGGCACCCGCTCGAACAAGACCGTCACCGCGTCAACTCCGTCGACGGCAGTTGGGAGACCAGCGTGCTCTACCTGCCCGACGGCACCGAGCTCCGCTTCACGCCGGGCCAGACGCTCGATCTCGAGATCAGCGCGCCGGGCTACGTCACCCAGGTGTTCCAGTACCAGATCCGCAAGCGCCGCAACGTGATCGAGGTCAAGCTCCACAAGATCGAGAACGAAGTGGAGCAGATCGAGGAGCCCATGATCACGTTCGGCCGCGACGTACCGCGCGAGCCCGAGGAGTAGCGATGTCCCCGTCCCGCAGCTTCGCCCTGTTCGGCGTCCTCGCCTTGTTGGCGTCTCCCGCCCTCGCGGGCGGCTGGTCCGCGTACAGCGCCGCGTTCCCGACCCTGCCGTGCCCCGACGGGTGGGCGGGCTGCAAGCTCGACGGCAAGGCCGTGGGCCCGGGCATGGTGGCCGACGCCGCCGGCCGGCCCGCGCCGGCCGACGCCCGCGTGGGCTGGTTCGACCTGCAGCCCACGGCGGTGTTCTCGCCGTTCGGCACCCTTTCCCGGTACGACGGCGCGGTCGGTGGCGCCGTAGCCGCTGCGGCGCCGGTCGAGCCGCCGCCGGCACCGGTCGAGCCGCCGCCCGAGCCGGTCGAGCCGCATCACCAACG
>SXGT01291958.1_pt1 | contig 11324 bp, 11 predicted proteins | sample 3176221 | NCBI WGS metagenome assembly SXGT01 (sample SAMN11356862, study PRJNA531348) | freshwater metagenome | isolation source: freshwater sample F1-120 | place: China: Fuxian Lake, Yuxi | collected 2017-12-25
GGTCACTCGACGCTCGCCGCAGCGGCTCTCAACGTTCACGCGTAACGACGCTCAAGCCGAACAGAGCAAACGGCAGCGGCCCCGGACAACGAGATGGTCGCGGCAAAAGCAAAGTGCGCTCGCTCACTGCGCTTAGGAGAGAGCTCATTTTTCCCATGGCCCGATTGCGTTCCAAAACGGGCTTCGCACAGTTCCACCATGCCACCCCATACACCCCGGAGGCGGCCGTTAGAAGACCAGCTCACACCACAGGTGCGGACGTCCCACGGGAGCGGGATGTCCGCGGCGGGCTCCGCATGGAGCTCCGCGTGAATCTCGGTCGCCATGATACGAAACGGGAAGGCGTAGATCGCACGGCAAGTCACTGCATCGAGATCGAGCTGAAGATCCTCCTGGTTCGCTGCGCGTTCACCCTGCAGCGTTTGCGCATCGCGCGACTTCTACCTGGCCGGCACGACCCCGATCGGTCGCCTGTAGCCGATGGCGGCCAGCACGCGTGGTTCGGTGGAGTTCCCGAACTGCCAGTCCGGGTGCGCGCCCAGTGCGTCGTTCACCATGGAGAAGGCCAGGCGCAGCGCCGCATACGCCGTCATGGCGAGCATTGGTTCATCGTCGAACCCAGCCACACGAAACGATTCGATGTCGGCGACGGCAGTCGGCAAGGAGCAACGACGGCGTGAATCGGTCGGCCGCTCATGTCAAGACCTTGCTCAGGCACAGATCCGAAGCGCCGGAGAACAACTCGGGCTTTCGCAGAGCTGCATCATTGCCGGAGCGGTTCAGGTCGATCTTGCGAGGTGCTACATCCCGCTGGTTACGGCTGCTTCATCCAACAGTGGCAACTGCTCGAGACCCAACAAGGCGAGGTACGTGTTGTGGTAGTGATGCAGGGCGGGCTCATTGCGGCCGAAGATCACATCCCTCAGTGCCCCCGAGTTTGCGGCGGTCTGCTGCGAGGCGGCCATTGCATAGTCCTCGTCGCGGATCACATGCGCGAACTTCTCGGCGATGTCAGCAGCGAATGCAGTGATCTCATCGCCCATCGCGGCAAGGGCTGGCTTGAGGTAGAAGCTCACACGGCTCACATGCCGGCTCGGGTCCTTGCGATCGGGATAGGCCCGCACAAGAAAACACCCGGCATCGAACGGCAACAGAATCACGTTCGGGAAGATCCAGTACACGGGCAGACCGGCAACGGTGATGTCCCACTGCTCCTCGGGCAACAGGCGCATGGCGTCGATGTCGCGCTTGCACAGGATCATTCGGTGCAGATGGCCGGCCTCGTCGTAGCACTGCACGTTGCCGTGGAACCCGTTGAACAGCGTGTCCCTGTGCAGCACGGAGAAGTGGTACGTCTCACCGAACGTATCCATCGCCAGCTTCCAGTTGCACCCCGTCTCGAACACCTGCCGTGTCAGCGGAACGAGATCAGCGAAGTGCCACGTGGGAAACTCGTCGTTGAACCATTCGCCCAACAGCTGGTCGAGATCGATCGCGGCTTCCGGGTCGGGGTGCACGAACAGCAAGCCGTGCCGTTCCTCAGCCGCAAGCGGACGCAGGCCGAGACAGCTCTTGTCGACGTCACCGAAGTGTTCGGACTTCGGTAGACCAACCATCGCGCCACCGGTGTCGTAGGTCCACGCATGAAATGGGCAGCTGAAGCGTCGCGTCGTGCCGCGCTCCTCGGTTTCAACGATGACCCCCCGATGACGGCACGAGTTCACGAATGCCTTGAAGGACCCATCGAGATCGCGCGTTGCCAAGATCGGAATCCCGAGGTCGTTGTTCGTCAGGAACGAGCCCGGTTCGGGGAGGTCGCCCGACAGCCCGATGCACTGCGGCGTCGCCATGAAGAACTCGTTCCACTCGCGCTCCGACCGCACAGGATCGGTGTAGATCGCTGTCGGCATTCGGCGGAGACCGCCTGCGTCCTCGTTCGTGCCCGCATCGAGGTGCGCGCAGAGCTGTTTGATCAGACGGACTTGCTCATCGTGACGCATACTTAGAGTGAACTCTAAACATGTCGAAGGGTCAAGTCCGTCAACTCATCCGGGCCACCCCGACACTGCAAGCCCGACTTGAAAGAAACCCAGCCAAGGTGCGCCAGACTCTTGCCGTGGGAGGACTGCGGGATCTCAACAAGGCGAAGCGGCGTGACGCCATCCTGGACGCTGCGGTCATCCTGCTCGGCACACGCGACTCCAGTGACATCACCACCGAAGAGATCGCTGCGCTCGCCGGCGTCTCAGCGGCCACCGTGTACAACCTGGTCGGCACACGCAACGAGCTGATGTACCAACTCGTCAGCCGAATCCTGACCGACCTTGCCGAATCGCTGCAGGCGCTCGACCCCGGCGACCCGATCGCCGCGGCACAGCTGGTCGTCGATCAAACCGTGCGCGCATTCGTCAGCAACCCCAACGCATACCGACAAGTTGTTGCTGTTACTCAACGCGCTGCGGCCGCACACCCCACTCCGATCGAGCCATCCAGCTTTCAAGTCGTGGCCATGCGCCAGGCACAGTCCATGGGCATCATCCGCAACGACATCGACGCATCGGGATTGGCCCGCCAGATCTTCCTTTCCTACACGGGAGCCGCCATGTTGTGGAGCTCGGGCCGACTCGACGATGCGGGCCTGCTGACTGCCGCCCGGCATGGACTCTTCACCGCTCTTGCCGCAGCAGCCACCGACGACTACCGAGAACAGTTCCTCGATCGCATGCGACCTCTCAGCAAGGCTCTCGAAAAGAAGGCGTGGAGATTCAACGGGCCACCCAACGCCACGCCGTAGCCAGCCGGGATGTCAGCGACACGTCGACACGCCAGGGGGCTGGTCGTGACGCCACGAGAGAATGTGGAAGGCCGACCGTGCGCGACCCAACCTCAGTCCTTCATCGCTCAGTACGAGTCTCGGATTGACCGAGTGGAACTGAATGCATGAACACCCGGCGCTGTGAGGGTCGCCGCCTACTCGCAGCAGCACGGGACCAACGGGCACCTACGCATCGCAGAAGGCAAACAACAGAGACCGAAGCGAACGACCCTGCTGCAGCAAAAGCAAAGGGTTCTCACCTGCCTCGCGTGGGAGAGCGCCCATTTGTCCCATGGCCCGATTGCGTTCCGAAACGGGCATCGCACAGTTCCAACATGCCACCCCATACACCCCCGAGGCGGCCGTTAGAAGACCAGCTCACAACACAGATGTGGAGGTCCCACGGGAGCGGGACATCCGCGCGGAGCACCGCGTGGATCTCGGTCGCCATGATACGAACGCTTCGTCGTACTCGGTCACGCCGAGCCCGCCCGTAGCCTGGCCGGAATGAGCACTCGTGCGGGCCAGGCCGCGAACAAGGCGCTTCGATCGGCGCTCGGATTCGCCGCCGCGCGCGTGGCGTCGAGCGACCGCTTGATGAGCGTCGTCTACGACCTGATGAACGAGACCAACTTCGCCGGCCTGGCGGAGCACGAGGAGATGCTCAGCGACTCGGTCCGGGTGAACGCCTACCACCGAGGCATCCGTCGCAACGTGCAGACGGGCGATGTCGTGGTCGACCTCGGCACCGGCACGGGCCTGCTCGCCTTCATGGCCAGCCGTGCCGGCGCGAAGAAGGTGTACGCGGTGGAGCACTCCGACTTCATCGAGATCGCCCGCGAGATCGGCCGCCACAACGGCTTCACGAACATCGAGTTCGTGCAGGCGAACAGCCGTGAGTTCACGCCGCCGGAACGGGTCGATGTGGTGCTGCACGAGCAGATGGGCGACGAGCTGTTCAACGAGAACATGGTGCAGAACCTGCTCGACGTACGCGACCGGTTCCTTCGGCCGCACGGTCGCATCCTGCCGGCGAAGTTCCGGCTCTTCGTCGAGCCGATCACGATGCACGAGTCGATGCGCGTTCGCCGCTTCTGGAACATCGAACTGCCCGATGGCATCGACCTCGGACCGATGCGCGAGTCGAAGATCGCCGGGGGCTACGACACCGGCCGCAACGAGCAGATCTGGCTGCGGCCGGGGTCGGTGGCCGCAACCCTCGGCGCACCGAGTCCGATCCTGGAGTTCGACCTCGACACGCTCGCGAGCGCCGATGCGCTGCCCACCGACTTCGTGGTCGAGCGCACGGCGTCGGCCGACATGATCGTCGACGGCACCTGCATCTGGTTCGAGGCCGTGTTCGACGACGACACGGTGTTGTCCACCTCGCCGCTCGAACCGATCACCAGTTGGGGCAACCGTCTGTACCGCCTCGATCGGGAGTTCGCCGAGGGCGAGCAGCTCCGTGTCGACGTGCACATGGGCCGTCTGACCGACCCCGACACCTGGCTCGTCCTGCACAGCTGATCGCAGCGGCGACAACTGTCAGGGCGTGGGGCAACGAAACTCGGTACCCGCCGCAGCTTCGTAGAGCTTCACCACCGACATCTCCCCCGACTTCGGACCGTGCTGCTGCAGCGCGCGCAGATGGATCTGCTCGACGAGGCGCGCCACCTCGGGATCGATGCCGGCACCCGTGCCGAGCGCAACACCCAACTGGATGTCCTTGCACACGAGGTCGAGCGTGAACCCGTCGTCGTAGTCGCCACGCTCCAGCACACTGTTCACGTCGTACTGCAGGAAGTTCGACTGTGTGGGTGAGGCGCAGAGCGCCTGCTGCAGCATCCGCAAGTCCAGCCCCAGCCTCGACGCCATCGCCAACACCTCCGACGTCCCCGTCGCGTAGACGAACCACAGCAGGTTCAGCAACACCTTGATCGCGTATCCGTTGCCGTTCGGACCGGCGTGGTAGATCTGGTCAGGCATACCACCCAGCGCCCTGAACAGTGGCAGATGGCGCTCGTACAACTCTTTCGAGCCGCCCACGAAGATCTGCAACGACGCCGAGGAACGCGAGGCGCCGATCGGTGCCTGGGCGAGGAACGACACCGGGGCGTCCATCACCGCAACTCCACGCTGTTGGGCCTCGGCCATCACCTCGCGGGCCACCTCCACCGATGAGGTGCTCATGTCGATGAAGGTGCTGCCCGGCCGCATGTGCTCGAGGGCCCCGGCCGCGCCGATCATGATCTGCCGCACCTGTTCCGGCCCGGGCAGCACCGTGATCAACACCTCACTCTGGGACGCCACCTCGGCGACGGTGTTGGCCCAGCATGCGCCCGCCGCGACGAGGTGCTCGGCCTCGTTCCGGTCGAGGCTGTGCACCAGCAGGCGATAGCCCGCCGCTTGCGCACTGCTGGCCATCGGATTGCCCAGGTTGCCGAGCCCGATGAATCCGAGAGTGGGCAGGTGCGCGGTCGCGTGGGTCCCCATCCGGGCGACGGTAACACCCGGGCAACATCGCGGATCGGCGGCATGGTGCCGGACATGGCCGTGTGGCAACCTGGACACATGCCCCGACGCGGTCGGCCTCCCCTCCGCAGCGACGACACCATTCTCGATGTCGCGCTGCGCGACTTCGCGGCGCTGGGGTACGACGCCACCTCGGTGCGCGCACTCAACGCCGAGCTGGGTCTGAGCCACGAGACCATCACCCAGCGCTTCGGGACCAAGGAAGCACTGTTCCGCGCGGCGGTCTCCCACGGTGTCCATCGATTCGTGGCCGAGTTCGATCGCGAACTCGAGTCGGCCACACCCGCCGACGACCTCGAGCGCCTGCGCGCCACGACCCGGGCCTTCATCGTCGCCATGTCGCACCACCCCGCACTCGGCGAACTGATCCACCACCAGAGCATCAACGACATCGAGCGCGACGTGCTGATGACCGACATCGGACTGGGCGACCGACTGCTGACAGTGTCGAGACTGTTGCACCGCCTGCGCGCCGAAGGGCGGATTCGCGACATCGACCTGCGCGAGTTCTGGTTCCTCGTGCAGGGTGGCGCCGGGCCCTTGCACTTCGAGCAACTGGCACGCATGTTCGACCCGGTCGACGGGCCGCTCGAACGTGAGCGGCACATCGAACGCGCGACCGACCTGATCGTGCGAGCTGTGCGCACCGACACGCCTGACTAGCGTTGACGAAGGGGCGGCCCAAACTGGGCCGGCGCCACCTCGGGGGATTCGCGATGTCAACCTGGTCGGAGATCGTGACCGCAGAACCGGCACTCGCGGCGCGCGTGCAGGCGTTGTTCGACGCAGGTCGGCACAAGACCATCGCCACCCTGCGCGCCGACGGGTCACCCCGCATCTCGGGCATCGAGTGCGAGTTCGTCGACGGCGCGCTGCGCTTCGGCTCGATGGACGGCGCCCGCAAGAGTGCCGACCTGCTGCGCGATCCGCGCTTCGCGCTGCACGGGCCCACGGTGCACCCGGTGGAGGGCAGGGAGGCCGAGTGGCCGGGTGAGGTGAAGATCGCGGGGCGAGCGCGACCACTGGACGCTCCGGCCACGCCGGAAGGCGGCACACAGTTCGAGGCCGACATCACCGAGGTGGTGTTCACCCACCTCGACGACGCCGCCACGATGCTGATCGTGGAGTGGTGGACGCCAGCCAACGGTCTGCAGCGCGTGGAGCGAGCATGACCGAACAACACGACCTCACCAGTGAGTCCACCCGCTTCCGTCTGTACGCGGCACGGCTCGAGCGGCTGCGGGCGACGATGCGCTCGATGGACTGCGAGGTCACGCTCATCCTCGATCCCGTGAACATCCAGTACGCAACCGGTGCGTCGAACATGAGCGTGTTCACCACACGCACACCCGCGCGGTACCTGCTGCTGTTCGCCGACGGACCCTCGGTGCTGTTCGACTACCTCGGTGGCGAGCACCTCGCCGAACACCTGCCGACGGTCAGCGAAGTGCGTCTCGCCCAGGGCCTGTGCCACGTGAGCACCAACGGCGCCGTCGAGGAGGCATCCGACCTCATGGCGGCCGAGATCCGGTCGCTCGTGCACGACCAACTCGGCCAGGTCGGCCGCCTTGCCATCGATCGTTTCCCGTTTCGGTCGGTCGACGCGCTGCGACGTGAGGGGTTCACGCTCACCGACGCCGACCCCGTGTTCGGCCGCTCGCGCCGAGTGAAGCTGCCGATCGAGATCGACTACATGCGCGCCGCGATGCACGCCGTGGAGCGGGCGACGCTGGAGTTCGAGCAGTGGATCCGACCCGGCGTGACGGAGATGGAGGCGTGGAGCCACTTCCACCAGCCGTTCATCGCGCAGCACGGTCAGTACACCGTGACCCGGTTGATGCAGTCGGGGGGTCGCACCTTCCCGTACTTCCAGGAGTGCAGCGAGAAGGTCATCGACGACGGCGACCTCGTGTGCCTCGACACCGATGCGATCGCGATGGAGGGTTACGCGGTCGACTTCTCACGCAGCTACCTCGCGGGCGACCGCGCCGCCACACCCGAACAGCGCCTGTTGTATGGCCGTGCGTACGAACAACTGCAGCACAACCTCGCGCTCATCGGCCCGGGCGTGACGTTCGAGTACGCCGGCCGCAACGCCTGGCCCGTGCCGCCCGAACACCAGGCGAGCCGCTACTACACCCTCGGGCACGGATTGGGCATGACGGGCGAGTACCCGAACCTGCCCTTCGTGCTGGACGAGTCGGCGCCGTACCCGCTCGACGACGTGTTCGAACCGGGCATGGTGTTCTGCGTGGAGAGCTACGTCGGATCCGACGCCAGCGGGCAGGGCGTGAAACTCGAGGAACAACTGCTCATCACCGAGACCGGCGTGGAGATCATGAGCACGCTCCCGTTCGACGCCCGGTTGGGGTGACGGCCGGACTACGCGGCGACGACCGCCCACCGGGCGATGCCGTCGGCCTCCACGGAAGGCAGCCCGAGCGACATGAGCAACCGTGCGATGACGGACACCCGATAGTCGGGATCGGTGTCGCCCTCGATGACGCGTCGGGCCGCGAGCAGCAACGCGCCGAGCACCACGTCGAGCGTGCCGTGATCGGGTGGCGCCGCGAACCGACCGATGCGATGGCCCTCGGCGAGGTCGTCGCGCAGATGAGCCAACGGACCCTCCACCAGCAGTGCTCGCTGCGCGGCCTCGAGTCGCAACGCCATGCGCACCGTCGTCGGCGAACTGACCGCGGTGGCGAGCGCTCGGGCGCTGATGCGCGCGAACCGTTCGGCCGGGTCCGCCTCGTGCACCTCGCGCGCCGCGACGACCGCGAACCCCTCGACGGTGTGCGACACCAGCGTGTCGAGCAGCTCGTCGCGGTCGCGGAAGTAGTTGTAGAAGGTGCCGTGCGAGACGCCGGCTCGCCCTGCGACGTCGGCGACGCTGAAGCCCTCGCCACGCTCGGCCAGCACCTCGAGCGCCGCATCGAGCAGCGCCTGGCGGGTGCGCGACTTCTTCTTGTGGCCGCGAGTGAGCGGTGCATCGGCGGTGGCGATCACGATTGACACTCTTGTCAATATTGACCATAGTGTCAAGTCATGTCCGGCTCGCTCTCCCTCCGCCTCGCCCACGCCACGCTCGCCGTGCGCGACCTCGACCGCATGGTCGCCTTCTACACCGAGGTGCTGGGCTTCCACGTCACCAACCGCGGTGAGCCGGTGCCCGGCATGGGCGAGATGGTGTTCATGTCACAGACCCCCGACGAGCACCACCAGCTCGTGTTGGTGCACACCGCCGAGCCGGCGCCTCGGGCGTTCATGATGGCCGACCACCTCGCGTTCCGAACCGGCTCGCTCGACGACCTGCGGGCCCTCACCGCGCGCCTTGCGGCCGACGACAACGGCAGCGCCATTCCCATCTCCCACGGCAACGCCTGGTCGGTGTACTTCACCGATCCCGAGGGCAACGGCCTGGAGTGCTTCCTCGACACGCCGTTCCACGTCGCCCAGCCCTACGCCGACGGGCTGGACCTCTCGCTCTCCGACGCCGAGATCGAAGCCACCACCCGCGCGAAGATCGAGTCGCTCCCCGAGTTCCAGCCGTTCCCGCAGTGGCGCGCCGACATGGCCGCCCGCCTCGACGGCGCGCAGGGCTGACGCGATGGACCTCGGGATCGCCGGTCGCACCGCCATCGTGTGCGCCTCGAGTCGCGGCCTCGGCTTCGCCTGCGCCGATGCACTGGCGCGCGAAGGCGTGCACGTCACCATCAACGGACGCGACGCCGCGGCGCTCACCGCCGCCGCGGCGCGACTCACCGAACGGCATGCGGTGCGGGTCACCACGGTGCCGGGCGACATCGCCGAACCAGCCACCCGCGACGCGCTGCTCGTCGCCTGTCCCGCTCCCGACATCCTGGTGAACAACAACGGTGGGCCCACGCCCGGCCGGTTCGCCGATTGGGACCGCGACGCGTGGATCGCTGCGCTCGACGCGAACATGCTCGCGCCGCTCGCGATGATCCGCGCCGTGCTCGATGGCATGGTCGAGCGCGGCTTCGGCCGCATCGTCAACATCACCTCGGCGATGGTGAAGACACCGATGGCACCGATGGGCCTCTCCACCGGCGCGCGCACCGGGCTCACCTCGGTGGCGAAGGCACTGTCGAAGGACGTCGCCCGCGCGAACGTCACCATCAACAACCTGCTCCCCGAGCGCATCGACACCGAGCGGCAACGGCAGATGGCCGAGCTGCACGCGTCGATGGCGAACATCACCGTCGAGGAGGCGTACGTGCGGATGGCGAAGACCATCGCGGCCGGCCGTCTGGGCCGCCCCGAGGAGCTGGGCGACGCGTGCGCGTTCCTGTGCAGCGCGCAGGCCGGCTACATCAGCGGCCAGAACCTGCAGCTCGACGGCGGCTCGTACGACGGACTGCTCTGACATGGCCGACGAACTCGACGTGCCGTACCTCGTGGTCGGTGCCGGCCCCGTGGGCCTCACTGCCGCCCGCCTGCTCGCCAACGCCGGTCGACGCTGCGTGGTGGTGGAGCGCCGCGACGGCCCGCAGCGCAACCCTGCTGCGCACGTGGTGAACGCGCGCACACTCGAGATCTTCCGTCAGGCAGGGTTCGACATGGCGGGCATCGCCGCGATCGCGGCCAACCCCGCCGACGCAGGCCACGTGAACTTCGTGACCCGCCTGAACGGCGACCTCATCGGCAGGCTGCCGTTCGAGCGGCAGGGCGACGAATGCCTCGCCCACACTCCGGTGCCGCTGCGCAACATCTCGCAGCATCGGCTCGAGCCGTTGCTGTCGGCCGAGGTGGCGGCGCAGCCCGAGGTCGACCTCCGGTACTCCACCGAGTGGGTGTCGAGCACCCAGTCGGCCGACGGCGTGGTGTCGGTGATCCGCAACGTCGACACCGGCGAGGAAACGGTCGTGCACAGCGAGTATCTGCTGGGGGCCGACGGCGCGGGCAGCGGCATCCGCAAGTGGCTGGGCGTGGAGATGATCGGCCCCGCCGGCATCCAGTCGTTCGTCGCCATCCACTTCCATGCAGACCTCCGCCGCTACCTCACCGGTCGGGTGGGCGTGCTCCACTTCGTGATGGACCCCGAGGCGGGCGGCACATTCATCGCCCACGACATCGATCACGAGTGGGTGTACATGGTGCCGTTCGACCCCGCCGTCGAGTCGGTCGATCACTACCCCACCGCCCGGTGCGAACAGCTCGTGCACGCGGCCATCGGCGACCCGACGGCCGACATCGACATCGTGGGCGCCGGCACCTGGCACATGACGGCGCAGGTGGCCGACGCCATGCGCCGCGATCGGGCGTTCCTGCTGGGCGACGCCGCACACCGCTTCCCACCCACGGGCGGCATGGGCCTGAACACCGGCGTGGCCGACGCGCACAACCTGATCTGGAAGCTGCAGGCCGTCGACGAGGGCTGGGCCGCACCGACGCTCCTCGACTCGTACGAGGCGGAACGGAAGCCGATCGCCGAGGTCAACTGCCAACAGAGCCTCACCAACGCGTTCAAGATGGTGCTGCTCGCCCAGGCGCTGCAACTGCACCCGGGCGCCACGGGTGCCGACCTCGCCGGCACGCTGGCCGACCCGGCGAACCGAGCCGCCATCGACGCCGCGGTGCAGGAGCAGGCCACCCACTTCGACATGCTCGGCCTGCAGATCGGCTACCGCTACGGCCACACCTCGCCCGACATCGACCCGCGGGCCTTCGCACCGTCGGGTGCCGTGGGCGAGCGCCTGCCGCACGCGTGGTTGGGCGACGGCCGTTCGATGCTCGACCTCGTCGCTTCGTCGGGGGTGACGCTGCTCACGCGCGGCGCGCACGCCGTGTGGGCCGATGCCGCGGCGCAGCTGGCGATGCCGGTGCACCACGTACGGCTCGACGAACAATCGGTCGACCCTGCATGGTTCGACATCTGCGGACTCGAACCCGAGGGTGCCCTGCTGGTGCGCCCCGATCAGCACATCGCATGGCGGGCCACCCGCCCATCGAC
>SXGT01319056.1_pt1 | contig 11324 bp, 12 predicted proteins | sample 3176221 | NCBI WGS metagenome assembly SXGT01 (sample SAMN11356862, study PRJNA531348) | freshwater metagenome | isolation source: freshwater sample F1-120 | place: China: Fuxian Lake, Yuxi | collected 2017-12-25
ATCCCCAAACTCAAATGCAAAATTCCAAGCAGTCTGTAAACTCATCGCGGCCTCCGTGCGTGTTCTGAAATGGCTTTTAATCCAACCACTTAGATGCGCGAGGAGGCCGCTTTTGTCTCTAGCCGTGAATAATTCGAGCTAGCGCCTTGCAGCTCACAGGTCACCGAAATCAACTCGAATGGCGGAGAGCCTGATTTCCGTTTCACTTTCCGCTCACTTGGCCTTGGCGACCCTTTGGCCAAGTGCGATTCGTTGGTACTCCGAGAGCGAGACCTTTTGCAGCTTGGGATCGCGAAGCAACGACTCCCACTTATGAATGCTCTGCCGATCTCGTGAATCGAGTGTCCAGTCCAGCGAATGCTCGGCTCTGAGGCTCAGCGGACGCTCCAGTTTTGCACGCAAAGTGACTCGCGTCGGCATCAGTTTGTGCCGCCTCAACTGCTCGTTGAGTTCCAACCGGACTTGCGGCAAGAGTGGTTGCGGGTGCAGCACATAGTTCAACTGGCACGCCCAATCGGCATAGGTCAGGTAGGCATCGACCGCTTCGGGACGATCGCTGACTTGGCCATCCACTTCATAAGAGATGTACTTGCTCATCAACCGCAGCCGGCCTTTTTTTGGATCGAATTGTGTCTCAAACTTCGGACGCAGTTGGAACCGAAACGCCTCCAAAGCCTCGCGCGAGACACCAGGGTCACGTTCGAGTTCGCCCAGACGCTGAACCAATCGATCCTCCGCAGTCTTCAGGAGGTGCCGCAATTCGTCGAAATCGACACTGGAACTACACCCTTTGTCGGGATTCACAATCCAAATGCGTTTGTGCGCCTTCTCCAAAATCGTGACTTCTCCCGCGACGGGGATCGCATCGTAGACCTTCCCGGCATGAAACACCGTTTGACTGCGAAGAAACGGCACGCTGTCTTCTTTGGCATTCAGGTCGAACACTTTCGTGTAAACGCTGTAATCCTGAGCGACAACGTTCATCGAAGAGCAACAGACAGCGACGGCCGCAAATGCCAAGACGCGCAACATGGAAATCTCCATGCAGTCGAACTGCGAAGGAAAAGGAAAGAGTGACGAAGGGGGAGAATCTGGTGGGAAATGAGATGGCCGAGAGGCCAATGCCGGAAGGGCTTCCGACAGGAGGGGAATTGCGGACGGACCATAGCTTCGTTCGGCAAAACAGATCAACAGGAAGTCCTGCCGACGCGCCAATTCGGCTGCTTGCGAGGGTCTAAAGCGGCGGATAACCTCTCGTCCCTTTCGGCCGAATCAACGGACGGAACGATTCCTTTGAGCGGGGTAGCAGCTCTCCGATGTCCGATCCGAATCAACGCATTGTCATCACCGGCATCGGCCTGACCGCCCCCAACGGCAACAACTTGGCCGAATACCGGGCCAATTTGCTGGCCGGGAAGTCTGGCGTCAGCAAGTATGAAATCCGCTACATCGGCGAGACGTTGGCCGGAGTCTGCAACTTCGACCCGCTGAAGTACCAGAAGCGGAAGGACGTCCGCCGTGGAACACGAGCCGGCTCCATCGCGATCTACTGCGCGAACGAGGCGGTTCAGCACAGTGGTTTGTCGTGGCCTGACGTTCGCAAGGATCGAACAGGGGTCTTCATCGGCATCACCGAGCACGGCAACGTCGAGACCGAGAACGAAATCTTCGAGATCTCCAAGTTCAACTACGACACCAGCGTTTGGACACACCACCACAACCCACGCACCGTCGCGAACAGTCCGGCTGGCGAAGTGACGCTCAGCTTGGGGATCACCGGGCCGCATCTGTGCATCGGAGCCGCTTGTGCCGCCGGCAATGCCGGCCTGATTCAAGGCTTGCAGATGCTGCGACTCGGCGAAGTCGATTTGGCGATCGCCGGCGGAGTCTCCGAGAGCATTCACACGTTCGGCATCTTCGCCGGTTTCAAGAGCCAGGGCGCGCTCGCCACGAATTCCGAACCGGAGAAAGCCTCGCGGCCTTTCGATCTGGACCGCAACGGCATCGTCGTCGCCGAGGGAGGCGGGCTCGTCACGCTGGAACGGTTGCCGGACGCGCTCAAACGGGGTGCGAAGATTTACGGCGAAATCGTGGGTCACGCAATGAACTCGGACGCGACCGACTTCGTGTTGCCCGACCCCACACGACAGGCGGAGTGCATGTCGCTCGCGCTGAGCCGGGCCGGCATCGGGCCGGAAGCGATCGACATCCTCAGCAGCCACGCGACCGCGACCGAGCAGGGTGACATTGAGGAATCTCAAGCCATTCACAAGGTCTTCGGCGACTGTGCCAACCTCGCGATCAACAACACGAAGAGTTTCATCGGCCACGCGATGGGAGCAGCGGGTGCGCTCGAACTTTTGGGGAATCTCCCCGCGTTTGACGACCTTATGGCCCACGCTACAATCAACCTCGACCGGCCAGACTCTCGCTGTGCATTGCCTCAAATCGTGGCCAATACGCCCCGGAAAATGGACCGCGTCGAGTACATCCTCAACAATTCCTTTGGCATGTTGGGGATCAATTCCGCAACCATCGTGAAAAGGTATTCGGGAGAGTAAGAGGAATGAGCGCCGATCAGATTCGACAAGTCATCATGAAGATCCTCTGCCGGATCGCTCCGGATAATGACCTCACAGCACTGAAGGACGAAGTGCCATTTCGCGAGCAGATGGAACTGGACAGCATGGACTTCCTCGACATCGTCATGGAACTCCGCAAGCTGTACCGCGTGCAAATCCCCGAAGAGGATTACGGTTTTCTGAGCACGATGGCCAGCACGGTCCAATACCTGATCCCAAAGCTGCAAACCGCAACGGCGTAATGCGGTGCATTCGGCTCACATGTGTCTGCCCGCCCACGATTAGGCTCTGAGAGCGCAATTCGCCTCGCGGTCGTTTGGCAATCACGCAGGCAGCCACGACGCTGGCCAAACCAACCTACTCACCGATCCAGGCACGTCGCGTGGTCGTGGCAACGAGCGTGAGCGATGACCAGGCCGGCGGTGTTGTGAAGTTCCAGTTCGCCGACGATGATCGCGTCGATCGTCTGGCCCTACTTCAATCCAAAACGCTGAGGTTGTCGTCGCGAGGCGCGACCGCCCCCGGTGCCAAAGCGAATGTTTCTTGACAGACTTCAGGGGCAACCGCACGTTGTCACTCGACCTGAACGAAACCAGAACGCCGTCGTCCCCTGCACTCCCGCGTGCGGGATACTCAACCGTCAGGAGGCAGGGGACTCAACACGAGGGCTCCGATCATGACTTTGCATCGCGGTTTGTGGTTCCGTAGTTTCGTGACTGTGACGCTCACTGCATTCCTCATCGACGCCAGCTTAGCACAGGACAAAAGCCCTGCTCTCAAAGGAATGGAGCAGGCTTGGTCCTTGAAAGGAGCATGGACCGGCGTTGTCAGTGATGAGAAGAAAGGATTGATCTACTCGGTCGGCTTGGGCGGGAAGTGTGTCGAAGTCGATCTGGCAGGAAAGAAGCAGCGTGAGATGAACCTCCCTCAAAATAGCGGTGCGATCGTGCGCCTCGCCAACTTGTCCCGCGACGGGGGCAAGGTGCTCTTGGCCTTCACCGCTTGGAGCGGAGAGCTGCGTGCATACGACTTAGACGGCAAGCAACTTTGGAGTTACGCGAGTGGTATCGATGACGTCTGGGCCAGTGACTTAGATGACGACGGTTCGGACGAGGTGATCGTCGGTTACAACGGGGGAGTCGGTCTGCATGTCTTGGATAGCAAGGGGCAGCTTCTTTGGAAAACAACGGGCATCGGCAACGTCTGGCATGTCTGCGCCGGGAATGTGTGGGGCGAGGGCGCGCCGCAAGTCGTGACGACTTCCGCCGCGGGACAAGTTCATGTCTTTTCAAGCGACGGTAAGAACCGTAAGGACATTGACGCCGGAATCTACGCCAATATGGTTCGGGTCGCGAAGCTGTCAGAGAAGGACAAAGCAGCAATGATCTTCGTTGCCGGCTCTGCGCTCGATGGAAAACCGAATCCAACCACCGAAATGCTGACTGCCCTGACCGTCTACGGTGCCAAGAACTGGACGCTGGCATTACCTGCCGGTACTCCGCCGCACGTTGACTCTGCCCAAGTCGCTCCCGGAAAACCGTGGTTAGCCCTCGGAATGCGGGGTGGAAAAGTTCATGTCGTTGATATTGAAAAAGGTGAGATGATCGCCAGCGTGAGTGAACAGGGCATGACTCCAGAAGTCGGCTGGGCCACGAGCAAAGACAGCGGAGCGCCACTGCTTCTTGTTGCGACCGGACTTCCTCTCGCGACCGGCGGCAGCAAGTTGAACGCCTTCCGCCTGGCCAAGCCCAAATGATGAGAAGCTCGTTACCGCCAAGCGAAACCACGCAGTGGATCGTGAAGGCACAGTGACACAGAGTTATGAAATCAGGAACGAATGGAACTGCCGGGGACTGTCGTTGAAGTCCTGGCGAGCAGCCAACCAAAAGTTTCCGATCGACGAACTCCAACATCGTCCGCCGAGCATCCTCCGACATCATCGGCCACGCCGCCACGAACGTTGCCAAGTCGGTATCATCATCGGCTATGATCGCACCCGCGTCATCCCGCGCACCGGAATGCGCGCCGCTTTCACCATGGAACGCGGCTTTTCCCGTGGTTTCATGGGGAAATCAAATCCCTCCGGGCGTGCTTCGCGGACGAGGACTTTGCAATGTCTCGGTTGGTCGGTGTTGTTTGGGTGTCGTGGGCCGTTGTTTGGTTGAGCGTCTCGGCAGACGTCGCCAATGCCGATGGTCTGTCGTTCGCGGACGTGCCAGATGTGGCCGAGATCGAATTTGTGCCGGCGAAAAACGAAGACACTGTACCGGAGCATTTTCGGCTGAAGCCGCATCGCTTTGAGGCGAGCTCGGAATTCCTGCGCGAGAGCGGATCGCTGAGAACGATTTCCGTGACGTTTCCTTCGCCGATGGAAACCTCCGTTCCCGAGAACAACACGGTGTACGGCGAATACTTTCAGCCGGCAGGTGCGGGTCCGTTTCCCGGCGTCGTCGTACTGCACATTTTGGGTGGCGAGTTCCCGTTGTCGCAGACGGTCGCGAGTTCGCTGGCTCGTGCGAAGGTCGCAGCGTTGTTCATCAAGATGCCGTACTACGGCGAGCGGCGCAGCAAGGAATCTCCGCGTCGCATGATCTCGCGCAACCCGCGCGAGACGGCCGAGGGGATGACGCAGGCGGTGCTCGACATTCGCCGTGCGGGGGCGTGGCTGGCGGCTCGTCCGGAGGTGGACCAGCAACGGCTCGGCGTCACTGGCATCAGCTTGGGAGGGATCATGTCCGCGCTGTCGGCGGCGGGTGAGCCGCGCTTCCGCAAGGTTGCGATCTATCTTGGTGGCGGGAAGCTTGGCGAGAACTTGTGGAGCATGGAACATCGAGACGCGGAGACATTTCGCACGGAATGGCTCAAAGCCGGTGAATCGCGCGAGTCATTTCTCAAAGCGTTGGAGCCAGTCGATCCAGCGACGCACGGCCGATTGCTGAAAGACCGCGATGTGCTGATGGTCAACGCGAAGACCGACGAGATCATCCCGCACGCTGCGACGATGGCCTTGTGGGACTCGATCGGTACGAAGCCGGAGTTGGTTTGGCTCGACGCCGGGCACATCACCGCCGCCGCGTATCTGCCCGGCGAGATGGTTCGGCTGCAAAAGTTCTTCACCGCCTGGAAGTAGGTCAGCCTTTCCAGGCTGACCCGATGCGCGTTCGACGCTGTTTGCCAGTTCGGGTCAGGCTAGAATGCCTGACCTACTTCAACGGTCGTCGCGCGGTGACTTGGAAGTTCGACACCTTCAGCTTGGTTGTGCCATCTTGTTGGAGCACCGTGTCGCCTCGCTCGACGGCGAAAACTTCCCACCGATCGCTCCCCCATTCGTTGAGCTTTTGCGAGAGCAATGTCGGTTCGACGGTCTCCGTGCGATACTCCCAGCGTCCAGATTTCGTCTCGACGTCCGAGTGAGCGGGCCGTCCGAAGAACGTCACCGCGAACACGAAGGCGACTAACAAACCCGCGAATGACCAGATGCGATTCATGACAAAGCTCCTGAAAAGTTAGCGGCAGGGCGCTAGCCGCCGGTTTTGCATGGATGCCGACACCGGCGGCTAGCGCCCTGCCGCTCAGTCGAGTTTCAAACACGCAACTGCTCTGACTGTTGATTGCCTAGATCGCGATACCGTTGCCGAATCGGCTCGACGACGTCGGCGATGAACGCATCGACTTGCTCCGGCGCTCGGCCGACGAATCGCCGGGCATCCAGGGCGTTGCCGAGATCGACCGCTGCGAATGCCGAGTCGGTCTTCAGCCGTTCGAGTAAATCGTTCGGGCGACCAAATTCTTTGACTTGTTGGGAGGCCGCCTGGCTGTGAACTCGAAGCTGTTCGTGAAGTACCTGGCGATCACCGCCGGCTTGGACTCCCGCCATCAGGATTTCTTCGGTCGCCATGAACGGCAACTCCTCGGCGAGATGCTTTTCGATGACTTTCGGGTACACGACCAAACCATCGACGATATTGCGGTACAAGATCAAGACCGCGTCGATCGCCAGGAACGCTTGCGGCAGAACCAGCCGCCGATTCGCGCTGTCGTCGAGCGTCCGTTCCAGCCACTGCGTCGCAACCGTCTGAGCGAGATTTGCGGGCAAGTTCATCGCGAATCGGGCCAGCGAGCACATCCGCTCGGATCGCATGGGATTCCGCTTGTAGGCCATCGCGGACGAGCCGATCTGCTGTTTCTCAAACGGCTCTTCGAGTTCCTTTCGGCTTTGCAGGATTCGCAAATCCGTCCCCGCTTTATGAGCCGACTGCGCGATGCCGCCCAGCACGTCGAGCACTTGTGAATCGACCTTGCGCGAGTACGTCTGTCCGGTGACAGCATAAGCCGAATCAAATCCCATCTTCTGCGAGACGCGACGGTCCAGTTCCTCGATCTTGGCATGATCGCCATTGAACAGCGTCATGAACGACGCTTGAGTGCCGGTCGTCCCCTTCACGCCTCGGCACTTCAACGCGGCGAGCCGATATTCGATTTCGGCCAAATCGAGCACGAGGTCATAGCACCACAACGTCGCTCGCTTGCCGACCGTCGTCGGCTGAGCTGGCTGCAAGTGTGTGAAGCCGAGGCACGGCAGTTCGCGATTCTTCGCCGCGAACTTCGCCAGCTCGTCGATGACCGTGACCAGCCGCCTCTGCAACAGTTGCAGGCCTTCGCGGATTAGGATTAGATCGGTGTTGTCCGTGACGTAGCAACTTGTCGCTCCGAGATGAATGATGCCGCGTGCCGACGGACAGCGGTCGCCGTAAGTGTGAACGTGAGCCATCACGTCGTGTCGCAATTCCTTCTCGTACGTCGCAGCGAGCGCGAAGTCGATGTCGTCGGTCGCAGATTTGAGATCTGAAATCTGAGAATCTGAGATTTCGATTCCGAGTTCCCGTTCCGCCTCGGCCAGTGCGACCCACAGCCGCCGCCACGTCGAGTGTTTGCGTTGCTCGGACCACAACTCGGCCATTGGCCGCGAGGCGTAACGCTTGATGAGCGGGTTTTCGTAAACGTCGTGACTCATAATTTGGAGTGCGGCGATTCATCGCCGCTTTTCCTTTGCGACGAAGCCGCTTTCTTTCGGGTTCGGTGAAGAGTTCCATTCGGGTGTAACGGCCTCGCGTTCAAGATAACGAACGCTGCCACAATCCGTCGAACTCGCGTCACTTGCAAACGGGGCGGGGCCGGGTAATGTCATCGCCCCCCGCTGAAGGAGCCTCACCATGAATTGCTTGCCACGATGTTTTCGTGCTTTTTGCTGGACTGTGCCCACCCTGCTCGTGAGCGTCGCGATCTCGGCCGATCCACCGGCAAAACCGCCGCTTGGCCTGCCGTCGGTCCCCGTGCCGAGCGACAACGCGATGACCCCTGAGAAGATCACGCTCGGCAAGCAGCTTTACTTCGACGGCCGCCTATCGGCCGACAACAAAGTGAGCTGCGCGAGCTGTCACGATCCGGCCAAAGGTTTCTCCAACGGCGACCGCTTCGCCACCGGAGTTGAAGGCAAAAAGGGAGGCCGCTCGGCCCCGACGGTCATCAACACGGCGTATGGCTCGCTGCAATTCTGGGATGGCCGAGCGAAGACGCTGGAGGATCAGGCGCTCGGCCCAATTCAGAATCCGATCGAGATGAACCTGACACTCGAGGCGGTCATCAAGAAGCTGAACGGTATCGAGGGCTACAAGACGCAGTTCAAGAAGGTCTTCGGCACCGACGGCGCGACGGCCGACGGCATTGCGAAGGCGATCGCCGCTTACGAGCGGACGGTCATCTCCGGCAACGCGCCGTATGACAAATTCAAAGCGGGTGACACGAAGGCGTTGTCCGAGTCGGCTCAACGGGGCATGAAGCTGTTCTTCGGGAAGGCTCATTGTTCGGCCTGTCACGCGGGGCCGAACTTCTCGGACAACTCGTTCCACAACGTCGGCGTCGGCATGGACAAGAAGGACTTCGACAAAGGCCGAGCCGACATCAGCAAGCTCTCCGGCGACACCGGCGCGTTCAAAACGCCGACGCTGCGTGAGATCGCCAAGTCCGGCCCGTACTTCCACGACGGCAGCGCGAAGACTCTGGAAGAGGTCGTCGATCACTATGCCAAAGGAGGCATCCCCAACGAGTGGCTCGACGAAGAAATTTTCAACATCAAGATCGCCCCGGCGGAGAAGGCCGACTTGGTGAAGTTCATGACCGAAGGTTTTTCTAGCCCCGACTACCCGGACCACAAGGCTCCGGAATTGCCGAAGTAGCGACACGAGCCGCCAGCTTTCCAAGGAATCAAGCCATGAAAGTGGTCATTCACCTCTCATCGTCCGAAGAGCTCAAAGCGATCCCGATTTTGTTGCGTCACTCGTCCGGTTCCATTTTGAGGGATCGAACGTATGTCATCAGCGACGCTGCGGCCAAGGCACTACGAACCGCTGGGGTTCGCTTCTCGGAATTGAGTCGTGAATCGAATATCCCGGCACTCGAGGGAGCGGCGTCCTGTGAAAGAATATGACCTTTATTTGCCGCTGACCGACAATGACGGCCATCCGTTCGCCGCCCGAATGTTCCGGTCAGTCCAAAATGAATTGCTGTCTCAATTCGGAGGCGTGACGTTTTTTCCCCAACCCAACGAGGGGCTATGGCAAATGGCTGGCGTGACCTATCACGACGAGATCGTGATCTACCGCGTCATCACTCCGCACACGGCCAAAGCCCGCAGATTCTTCCGCTCCTACAAAGAGAAACTCATGAATGATTTCGGCCAATTGGAGGTGCTGATTGTCGAACGCGACGTGGAGACATTTTGAGTCATCGGAGAGACCTGCTAGGCTCGACGAATGAAATCTTCAACATCAAGATCGTCCCGACGGAGAAGGCCGACTTGGTGAAGTGTATGACCGAAGGACTTAGCAGCCTCGACTACCCGGACCACAAGGCACAGGAGTTGCCAAAGTAGTCACAGCGCGGCCGGCGAATCCGATGTGGAACTCCTAAGAAACGTGATCTCCAATTCGAGTGCGTGATATGTCTCAATACACAAACACAATCGTCGATCTCTGGAATCGCATCATTGAGCGTTGGCGACACTCCAACATTGCGACACTCCGCAGCAACTCGTTTGAAACGATCGCGGCTTTTGAAATGAAACATGGCGTCGTCCTTCCGGCTGACGTGCGCGATTACTTTGCGACTGTGGATGGCACTGGTGATGACATGGATGGCGAGCTGTTCCGGTTTTGGCCGCTCACCGAAGTCAAACCCGTTTACGAAGTCTTGGAAGACACCGAACGCTTCTCTTATCCGGATCGTTTTGCGTATCCCAATTGTTTCGTGTTCGCAGATTACTGCATCAGTTGTTGGGATTACGCAGTCAAGTTAACCAGTGATCCAACGCAACCGGCACCAGTCTTTCGCGTCACTGGCAGTGATCCGCCAGGTGAGCAAATGGCTTCGTCGTTTCGCGAGTTCATGGAACGATACGCGGCTGATCCAAACAACGTCATCTGAATTTTAGCAGACACGAATTGGCATAACCCGGTAAGCAACAAACACTGGCTAGCAACGATCCCAACCGCAAGCGCCCCGTTTGCGGCTCCAACCGAAAGGAAATTTTCATGCTTCGATCAATGGCGTTTTTGTTGTGTGGTTCGATCGCTCTGACGGCGGTGGCTCAAGATGCGAAGCCGACGACGGTGTTGAGCGGCCTCGATAACCCGTGCGGCGTGGCGGTGCAGGGGGCGACGGGGCATGTCTTCATCGCCGATCACAAGGGCGTGCATCGGCTCGATCCGAAGAGCGGCAAGGCTCTCGTCGAAATCGGCGGGTTCCCGACCGACATCTATGGCAAAGGGCCGAAGTACAACATCGGACCTCTCGGCTTGGCGTTCTGGGATGACGAGCATTTGATTGTCGGCGACGGCAGCCGACCGGACGGCGATGAACTGGTCCGCATCTACAAGATCGGCAAAGAGGCGTCTCACAAGGATCTCGTTCCGATCCATGAGAGCGCCGCCGTCGCGACGCTCGGCCCGATCAAGGCCAGCGAGGAATCCGCCAAGGGGGAAGGCAACTTCTACGGCGTGGCCTCCAACGGCAAGTCGATCTTCATCACCTGCAACGGCGACGACACCAAAGGTTGGATCGCTAAAAGCACCGCCGCCAACGGCAAGCCGGGTGCGTTGAAGCTGTCGATCGCCACCAAGGTCGCCACTGAAGTCGATGCTCCGGTACCGGTCATCTTCTCTTTGGACGGCAAGGATCTCGTGGTCGGCCAAATGGGCGAGGTCTCGACTCCGCCCGGCGACAGCCTGCTGTCGATCTACGATCCGGAAACCGGCAAGCTCAAGAAGAACTACAAGACCGGACTGAACGACATCGCCGGTCTGGCCTACAGCCCGAAGACCAAGAAGCTGTACGCGACCGATTACTCGTGGAGCGACCCGAAAGCGGGCGGCCTGTTCCGCCTGGACATTGACGGCGACTCGATCAAGGCGGTGAAGATCGCCAGCCTCGACAAGCCGACCGCGTGCGCGTTCGACAAGAACGGCGTGCTGTACGTCGCCGTGTTCGGCACCGTTGCCGAGGGGAGCGACAAGCCGGCGGGATCGCTCGTGAAGTTTGACTCCGGTCTGTAGCGCTTCCGGCCGAGGTCATTGCGGCCTCTGGCGATCGCTGATCGTCAGAGGCTTTTTCCTGCGCAAGATGTTTTGGCGAGCGGCAGGGCGTCAGCCCTCCGAGTCAATCCAGATTGTATCACTCGGAGGGCTG
>SXGT01338902.1_pt1 | contig 11324 bp, 7 predicted proteins | sample 3176221 | NCBI WGS metagenome assembly SXGT01 (sample SAMN11356862, study PRJNA531348) | freshwater metagenome | isolation source: freshwater sample F1-120 | place: China: Fuxian Lake, Yuxi | collected 2017-12-25
CGGTGCCGCTGGGCGCGGGCGTTGCGGTGGCGCTCGGTGCGGGCGACGGGTCGGGGAGCGGCGTCGCGAGTGCGTCGGTCGCGCGCCGACGTGCCGCCTGAACCTCGCTCGCCTCGTCCCCGACCGCGTCGAGCCGCGCGGCGTCGTCGAGCTTGCCGAGGCACGTGCTCCAGCGCTGCTCGTTGCACGCCGCGAGTCCGTCCCGGCGCAGCCGGCCCGCCTCGAGGAGACGCTCGGCGACGCGAGAGTCGGGAGCGACGCTGCTTGGATCGGCCGGGGGTGTGTGCTCCGCGACCGGCCCCTCGCCGCTCAGCCGCGACCAGAGGAAGAGCGCGAGCCCGAAGACCGCTGCCACCGCCGCGAGCTCCGCCGCCCATTTCTCGCGCAGCAACCGCCGCAGGCGCGACACGCGCTGGCGCACCATCGTCGCCGGAACCTTCGCGTCCTCGGCGATGTGGGCGAGCTTGTCGCCTTCGCCCTCGCGCGCCATCCACTCGAGCGTTCGCTTGTCGTTCGGATCTGCGCCGACCTGCCGCTCTGCCCAGTCGCCAAGATCCCGCGCCGAGTGCGCCTCGACGTCGTTCGGCTCCGCGACGTTGTCGTCGAGCTCGACGAGGCGCGCGCGCCCACCCCTGCGGAAATGATCGGCGATCTTGTGCCGCGCGATGCCGACGAGCCATTTGCGCAGCTCCTCCGGCTCCTCGGGGATCGCGGGGGCCTCGAGCGCATCGCACAGCACGATCTGAACGACGTCCGGCGCATCGCTCGCTGGGACTCGCTTCCTGACGACGCGCTCGACGAGCTTGATGAGCTCGGGCTCCGCCAGCCGCGCCGCCATGGACGCTCGTGAGTCGCCTTCGCCGTCGGATTTTGCGTCGCCGCTCGCCACCGTGGTCAATGTCATCCTCGCCTCCGGAAGCGCACTTTTGCGCATCGTTTCGCGCCGCGTCGTTGCCGAGGCCGAAAGTGTGACGCGGTCCCAGAACCTATTTTTGGCGCGCTACTCCACCCCGGGCTCACCGGCCGGCGGCGACGTGGGGCGCTGGGTGATCGAGCGATGATCGAGCGCGTGGACGCGGTTCTTGCCGTGCGTCTTCGCTGCCAACATGGCGTCTTGCGCGCGACGCTCGAGCTCCTCGCCAAGCTCGCGCCCGTCCCAGGCCGCGACGCCGATCGACACGGTCTGCGTCACGCGGTCTCCGACCGGCACGGCGATGGGCTGCGTCTCCATCTGCGCGCGGATCCGCTCGGCGGCGGTCGTCGCGCTGTCGAGCCCGGTGCCGGGCATGATGAGCGCGAACTCGGCCTTCGTCCGGCGCACCACGTCGTCGCGGTCGCGCGTACACGCCCGCAGGCGCCGCGCAGCCTCCTTGAGCACCGCGTCCTCTACCTCCGCGCCGCGCGCATCGCCGAGGCAAACGAAGCCGTCGAGCTCGAGCACGATCACGCTCAGCGGAGCCGTGGTGCCTCGGAGCCGGTCGATGTACCGCTCGAGCGCCGGACGCAAGAACGAACTGGCATACGCCATCGTCTCCGGATCGGTCGCCGCGAGCTGCGCCAAGCGTAGCCGCTCGATGGGCGCCATCACCGCGTTGGCCATGAGCACGCCGAGCTGCTCGTCCTCTTCGGTGAAGGCATCCGCCAATTGCGACGTCACCGCGAGCACGCCCATCACCGAGCCGTTCGACCACAGCGGCACCGCGAGGATCGAGCGGATCTCGAAGCCTTGATTGGGCTTGCTCGCGAAGCGCTGATCCAGGCGCGTGTCGGCGATGCGCGCGAGCTTGCCCTGCGCGACGACCCAGCCGGCGACGCCTTGCCCCGGCGCGTGGCGCACGGGCTTCTTGCCGACGCCGACCCCCGAGCGCGCGCCGCTCACGAGCTCCGTGCGCGACGGGTCGAGGATGCGCACGGACGCGTGGTCGCCCGGAAAAATCTTGAGCGCCGCGTCCGTGACGCGCATGAGGGCCTTGTCGAGCGCCCCGCCACCCGCGAGCGCCCCGCCACCCGCGAGCGCCCCGCCGCCCTCGAGCGCCCGAGTCAGCTCGCGCAACACGCCCAGCGTCCGGTTCGCGTCGCCCACGCGGCAAGACTAGTGCCTCGAATCGTTAGAATCGAGGACCGATGACGCGCGCGGAGCGCATCGAGGGGGTGGGGACCTCGGTGAGCGCAAATTGGCGAATTGGCGGTTCGCATCGCGGGGACGGACGGGGCAGAATGGCCCCCATGGACGAGCGGGCGGCCCGCCTCATCGAGAACATACGCGGCGCGATCATCGGCGACGACCAGGTCATCGAGGGCCCGTACGGCCCGCGCCGCGTCACCTACGCCGACTACACGGCCTCGGGCCGGTCGCTCGCGTTCATCGAGGACTTCGTGCGCAACGAGGTCATGCCGCTCTATGCAAACACGCACACCGAGTCGAGCGGCACCGGCCTCCAGACGACGCGCTTTCGCGAGGACGCGCGCGCCATCATCAAGCGGGCGGTAGGCGGCGGCGACGACGACGTCGTCGTCTTCTGCGGCTCGGGCGCGACCGGCGCGATCAACAAGCTGGTCGACATCATGAACCTGCGCGTCCCGCGCGATCTCGACGATCGCTACGCGCTCTCGAGCCACATCCCGCGCGAGGATCGGCCCGTCGTCTTCATCGGGCCGTACGAGCACCACTCGAACGAGCTGCCGTGGCGCGAGTCGATCTGCGACGTCGTCACCATCGACGAGGGCCCCGACGGCAAGATCAACCTGGCCGAGCTCGAGCGACAGCTCGTCCTCCATCAGGCCCGGCGGCTCAAGATCGGGAGCTTCTCGGCGGCGTCGAACGTCACGGGGATCGGCACCAACACGCGCGCGGTCGGGGCGCTGCTTCACGCGCACGGCGCGCTGTCTTTCTGGGACTTCGCGGCCGCCGGCCCCTACGTGAAGATCGAGATGAACATGCGCGACGACGGGCCGCAGGGCGGGCTCGTCTACAAGGACGCCATCTTCCTCTCGCCGCACAAATTCATCGGCGGACCGGGGACGCCCGGGATCCTGGTCGCGAAGAAGCACCTGTTTCAGAACCAGGTGCCGGCCTCGCCCGGCGGCGGCACCGTCGCCTACGTCAACACGAAGGACCATCGCTACTTGACCGATCCGGAGCACCGCGAAGAAGGCGGCACCCCCGCGATCCTCGAGTCGATCCGCGCGGGGCTCGTGTTTCAGCTCAAAGAGGCGGTCGGCATCGAGGCCATCAAGGAGCGCGAGCACGACTTCATCGAGCGGGCCATCTCGAGCTGGGAGAAGAACCCGAACCTGCTCATCCTCGGCAATCGCAACGCGTGGCGCCTCTCGATCGTGTCCTTCGTCGTGCGCCACGGCGATCGCTACCTGCACCACAACTTCGTCGCCTCGCTGCTCAACGATCTGCTCGGCATCCAAGCGCGCGCCGGCTGCTCCTGCGCCGGACCGTACGGCCACCGGCTGCTCGGCATCGATCTCCAGACCTCGCGCCACTTCGAGCGCGAGATCGTCCGCGGCTGCGAGGGCATCAAGCCCGGCTGGGTGCGCGTCAACTTCAACTACTTCATCTCGGACGCCGTCTTCGACTTCGTGCTCGAAGCCGTGCACGTCGTCGCCGACAAGGGCTGGCGCCTCTTGCCGGACTACCGCTTCGAGCCAAGGACCGGCCTCTGGCACCACCGGAAGGGCCGGCCGCACCCCGCGATGCGCCTCGCGGATCTGAGCTACCGCAGCGGCAAGCTCGAGTACCGCTCGACTCACGCCCGTGAGCCCGAGTGGGTGCTCGCGAGCTACCTCGACGACGCCCGGCGCCTGCTCGACGCAGCGCCCGCGGCCGAGCTCGAAGCCGCCGATCCGGAGCTCGGCGAGGACTTCGAGGCGCTGCGCTGGTTCCCGATGCCGGGAGAGATCCTCGCGGAGCTGCGCGGGCACCCGGCGCCGTCGAGCCGCTCGCTGCCGCTGCATCTGCGCGGCTAGTGCCGTGAGTCCGTGGGGCGTGCGTGCTGACTCCGCGCCGGCCCGCGGCGCGCGGCCATCGACGACTGGATCGTTAACGCTCCAGCGGTGCACCGATGTACCAGGCCGACGCCCCGGCGCCGCCGACAGCGCGCGTGAATTGCCAATAATTTCGTTCCATTGGCAACTGGTGCGACAATCGCCCACATTGGCACACGGCGTGCTTTAGGACCGCGCACATCGCGGAAATCGAACCCGCGCTTCTCCTTCTGCTTGCTTTTTCTGTCGTTTTTCTCTCTCCGTTCTCCCAATCCCAAAGCGACCGTCGGTGAATTCTCATCGGCGGCGCTTCCCTTTTTGTGGCCGCCGGCGCCGGCGCACCGCTAGCGTCGCGAGCCCGATGCGCCACTTCCTGACGACGCTCGATTGGTCGCGCGCCGAGCTCGAGACCCTCCTCGCCGACGCGCACGCGCTGAAGGGCGGGCTCGCGGGCACCGAGCTCGCGAACAAGACCCTCGGCCTTTTGTTCTTCAACCCGTCGCTGCGCACGCGCACGTCGTTCGAGATCGGCGCCCGTCAGCTGGGCGGAGCCGCGGTCGTGCTCGAGCCGGGCAAGGGCGCGTGGCCGATCGCCTTCGAGCCGGGCCTCGTGATGGACGGCGAGGAAGAGGAGCACGTGTCCGAGGTCGCGCGCGTCCTGTCGCGTTACTGCGATGTCATCGGCGTGCGAGCGTTCCCGAAGTTTCAGGACTGGAGCGTCGATCGGGAGGACCGCGTGCTCCGCTCGTTCGTACAGCACGCGACGGTGCCGGTGATCAACCTCGAGACGATCACGCACCCGTGCCAAGAGCTCGCGCTCATGCTCACGCTACAGGAGCGCCTCGGCACGACCGACGGCAAGAAGCTCCTCCTGACGTGGACCTACCACCCGAAGCCCCTCAACACGGCCGTGGCCAACTCCGCGCTCATCATCGCGGCGAAGTTCGGCTTCGACGTCACGCTGCTCTGCCCGACCGAAGAGTACCTGCTCGACGCGCGCTACATGAACGCCGCCAAGGCGAGCGTCGCGGAAAATGGGCGCACGCTGACGGTCACTCACGACATCGCCTCGGCCTACGCGGGCGCGCACGTCGTGTACGCGAAGAGCTGGGGCGCCCTGCCGTATTTCGGGCGCTGGGCGGAAGAGAAGCCGCTCCGCGAACGGAGCAAGCACTTCATCGTCGACGAGGCGAAGATGGCGCTCACCGGGGGCGGCCTCTTCTCGCATTGCTTGCCGGTGCGGCGCAACGTGAAGGTCACCGACGCCGTGCTCGACTCGCCGGCCTGCATCGCCATCGACGAGGCAGAGAACCGCCTCCACGTGCAGAAGGCGATCCTGCGCGCGCTGGTGCGGCGATGAGCATCACCCGCGACACGCTGGTGAAGCTGCTGAGCAACCTCGGCAGCAAGAAAGAGGTCGAGCAGTACCTGCGCCACTACTGCGGCGTCGACTCGCAGCGCTTCGCCGTCATCAAGATAGGCGGCAGCGTCCTCTTCGATCAGCTCGACACGGTGGCGGCCTCCATCGCGTTCTTGCGGCAGGTGGGCCTGACGCCGCTCGTCGTTCACGGCCCCGGCGCGCGCCTCGACCCCGCGCTCGCGGAGGCGGGACTGTCGACGCCGCGCCGTGGCGCGATGCGCCAGATCTCGGCCGCGGCGCTCGACGTCGTCCGCCGCGTGACCCAGAGCGAGAACCTCGCGCTCGTCGACGCCCTCGACCGGCACGGCTGCGACAGCCGCCCCATCACGAGCGGCGTGTTCGAGGCCGAGCCCCTGGGCGCGGAGGAGTACGGGCTCGTCGGCACCGTCACGAGCATCGACGACGCCCCCGTCGCCGCGGCCCTCAAGACCGGCAAGCTCCCCGTGCTCACGAGCCTCGCGACGACCAAGGGCGGCCAGCTGCTCTACGTGAACGCCGACATCGCGGCGCGCGCCCTCGCCAAGCGGTATCAACCGAACAAGGTGATCCTCCTCACGCCCGCGGGCGGGCTCATCGACGACAAGGGCGAGGTCGTGAGCGCCGTCAACCTCGCCGAGGACTACGACACGCTGATGAGCCAGCCGTGGCTCGACGCGAGCGCGCGCATGAGGCTCGAGCAGATCCACGGCATGCTGAGCGAGCTCCCGGCGGAGTCGAGCGTGTCGATCACGGCGCCCGACCACCTGGCGCGCGAGCTCTTCACGCACCGCGGCGCCGGGACGCTGGTACGCCGCGGCGAGCGCGTCGCTTGCTTCGAGAGCTTCGAAGCGCTCGACCGCGCGCGGCTCCAGCAGCTGCTCGAGTCCTGCTTTGGGCGCAGCCTCAAGCCGGGGTACTTCGACGAGAAGAATTTCTTCCGCGTGTACCTGACCGAGGACTACCGCGCGACCGCGATCCTCACGCGCGAGGCCGGGCTCCCTTACCTCGACAAGTTCGGCGTCACCAGCAAGGGCCAGGGGGAGGGCCTCGGCAGCTCCATCTGGGCGCGCATGCGGCGCGATAACCAGAAGCTCTTCTGGCGGTCGCAGACCGTGAACGAAGTGAACTCCTGGTATTTCCAGCAGAGCGACGGCAGCTACCGCACGCAGAAGTGGACCGTGTTCTGGTACGGCATGCAGAGCTTCGAAGAGATCGAGCGGTGCGTGCGTACCGCCCTCGCGCTGCCCGCGTCGCTCAAGGATCACGGGGTCGCGAGTGACTGACGCGCGCTTCCGCGTCGGTCTCATCGGCGCGCGGGGCCACGTCGGCGCCGAGCTCGTGCGTCTCATCTACGGGCACCCGTCGCTCGAGCTCGCGTTCGTGTCCTCGCGTCAGCTCGAGGGCCGCCCGCTGTCGGACCTCTTGCCCGAGGCCACGGGCGCATCCCTCGCGATCGAGTCGCTCGGTCCGATCGATGCCGCATCGCGCGAGGTCGACGCCGTGTTCCTGGCGCTGCCGAACGGGCACGCGGCCCCGTACGTCGCAGCGATCGACGCGGCCTCACCGCGCACGCGCATCGTGGACCTCAGCGCGGATCATCGCTTCTCGCCCGAGTGGTCCTACGGGCTCCCGGAGCGAACTCGGGCAGCGCTCCGTAGCGCCGAGCGGATCGCCAACCCGGGCTGCTACGCGACGGCAGCCGAGCTCGCGCTCGATCCGCTCGTACCGCTGCTCGCGCGGCCGCCATCGATCTTCGGGGTGTCGGGCTACAGCGGCGCGGGCACGACGCCCTCACCGAAGAACGACGCCGAGGCGCTGCGCGACAACCTGATGCCCTACGCGCTCACGGGTCACGTCCACGAGCGCGAGATCGCCCACCACCTCGGAGCCGCGGTGCGCTTCATGCCGCACGTGGCTCCCTTCTTTCGCGGCATCACGCTCACCATCGACTGTGAGCTCACCCTCGCGCTCGACGCGCCGGAGCTCTCGGCGCGGTACGAGGCGCGCTACGCGAAGGAGCCGCTCGTCAAGGTCACCCGTGTTGCCCCGCTCGTGCGCGACGCAGCCCACAAGCACACCGTGCAGCTCGGCGGCTTCACGACGGACGGCACGCGCGCCGTCGTGGTCGCGACGATCGACAACCTCCTCAAGGGCGCGGCGACACAGGCGCTCGAGAATGCGAACCTCGCGCTTGGGCTGCCGGAGCTCGCGGGGATCCCTATTTCGAACTCAGCGGACTAACGCCGCAAGAGCTCGCGGGGATCCCCACCATCGTTCGCTAGCTACGCAAGAGCATGCGGCGCCCCACGGTGTCGTCGACGAGCTTGCACAGCGCGCCGTGGTAGGCCCGCGCGTCGACTCGCCCGATCTCAATGAGGCGCCCGGCGAACTCTCCGTCGAAGAGCAGGTAGCTCAAGAGGTCGGCCTCGCGCATCGCGGGGTCTTCGGCGATGCGCCTCATCAGCCGCCCGAGCAGTCCGTTCTGCCGAAACGCGGGGCTGCTCACGTAGTCGGCCGCCATGCCCGGAATGTCGATGCTCGAGCGAATGTGGACGATGCCGAGCCGCTGCAGCCCCTCGCGCGGGTCGTAGCCGAGCTCGTCGTTCAGGCCGCGAACGAACGCATCGCCGAACCGGCGCGTGCCCGCGTCGAGGATCTCGTTCACCTTCTCGAAGCGATCGATCTCGTTGTCGATGCGATCGAGGAGCAGCGCGCTCAGCGCCTTTCCCACGATGGAGAGCGGGCTCGGAAACGGCTCGTGGGGCGCATGCTCGAGGACGGCGTCGTGCGCGGGCCGCGGCGCGACGTACTTCGGGTTCACGACGATGAGCGCGCGCGCACCGAGACGACGCGCAGGCGACAACGGCACGTTCTGCCGCAGCCCGCCGTCGCAGTAGTAGCGCCCGTCGATGGGGACCGCCGGGAACAGGAGCGGAACGGCCGCGGACGCCAGCGTGTGGATCGCGCGCAGGCGAACGGGCTTCGGCACGACGTGGTGGCTCGTCGACCACGGGCTCGGTTGTGCCCGTCGCCGCTGCACGAAGACGACCGCGCGCCCGGTCGAAATCTGCGTCGCGGTGACGGTCACGCTGCGAAGGCGCCCCGCGCGCAGGTGCGTGTCGATGCGCTCGAACGGGATCGCGCGGCGCAGCGTCTCGGCGAGCGGCGTCGGATCGAAGAGCGCGCCGGCCTCGAGGCCGGAGAGCCCTCGCCCGAAGAGGCCCCGGGCCACGTCGAAGACGCCACGCGCCGCGGGCCGGAGGATGTTGCCGATGTCGAGCTCCGTCCAGACGCCCGCGAGGTGCGCGACGCGCGCCCGTGGCTCATCGGCGTAGGCGGCGAGCATGCACACGTTCATGGCGCCGACGCTCGTGCCGGACAAGATGTCGAGCGGCACGTCGTACCCGAGGTCGCGCGAGACGTGCTCCACGATGTGCTCGAGCACGCCGACCTCGTACGCGCCGCGCGCTGCGCCGCCGGCCAAGACGAGCCCGATCGCTGCGTCGGCGTCGTGGGCCGCGATGGCGTCGCTCACGCTTGGAAGGATAGCGACCGCTCTCGTCCCAATTCAAAGAAACCGGCCACGATTTCTCCGAGGAGCGCGGCCCGGCTCAGCGGCTCTGGATCGAGGTCAACACGCGCTCGGCCGCAGCCTCGCCGCTCCGCACGCAGTCGGGGATGCCGACGCCGCGCAGGTAGCTGCCCGCGATCGCGAGGTGCGAGAGCTTGTGGCTCTCCGCCTCGAGCTCGTCCACGAGGGCGAGGTGCCCGATGTGGTACTGCGGCATCGCGCGCGTCCAGCGCACGACCCGGATAAAATCGGGCGCACCTCCGACGTCGAAGATGGCGCGAAGCTCCTCGAGGACGAGCCCCTCGATCCGCGCGTCGGAGAGCTCGAACAGCTCGGGCTGCATCGCGCCGCCGACGAAGGTCCGGAGGAGCACGCTGCCGCGGGGCGCCCTGCCCTTCAGCTTGCGGCTCGAGAAGCTGACCGCGAGGATGCGGCGCTTCTCGACGTGCGGGACGACGAGCCCGAAGGCGTCGAGCGCATGAGCGACGTCGGCGAGCGCGTGCCCACTCAACACCACCGCCGTCGAGGCGTAGGGGATGCGGTCGAGGCCGTTCGCGAGCGGCGCCGACAGCGGCCGGAGGAGCTCGCTCGCCGTGTACGCGGGCAACGCGACGACGACGCCATCGCAGTCGATGTGCCCCTCGGGTGACAAGCCGACGCGATAGCCTTCGCCCCGACGCTCGAGCCCCACGACCTTGGTGCGAAGTCGCACCTTGCCGGACGCTTCGATCTTGGCGCGAAGCGCCTCGACGAGGGACTTCATGCCCCGCCCCAGCGACACGAACAAGCCGTAGCGGGCGCCGCTCTCCGCCGTCGTATTCGCCGTCGTATTCGCCGTCGTATTCGCCGTCGTATTCGCCGTCGTATTCGCCGTAGTTTCCGCTGTTTTTGCCCGTTTTTTCTCGTCCCGAGACCTTCGCCATGCGGCTAGGGCGACGCTGCGCGACGTCGACTCCATGTCGCAAAATCGCGGCAGGGTGGCTCTGAGGCTCAGCTTTTCGGGATCCCCGGTGTAGATCCCGCCGACGAGCGGCTGCACGATCCGATCGAGCAGCTCTTGGCCGAACCGTCGCCGCACGAACGATGCGATGCTCTCGTCCTGCTCCTCCTTGCGCCGCGGCACGGCGAGCTCGAGCGCCATGCGTGCCTTGCCGGCGACGCTCAAGATCGGCGTCTGCAAAATAGGCATGAGCTCGGACGGCGCCATGAGCGTGAAGCCCTCAGGGACGCCGACGGCCTTGCCATCGCGCAGCACGAGCGTGCGCCGAAAGCGGTCGTTCGTGCGGACGATGTCGCCCTCGAGCCCGAGCCGGCGACACAGGTCGAGCGCCCACGGCTTGTCGGTCACGAACATGTCGGCGCCGTGCTCCACGACGGGGTACGCGTCGACGGGCTCGGTATGGATGGCGCCGCCGAGGCGAGCGGACGACTCCACCACTTCCACGTCGAGGGTGCCGGGCTCGGACAGCTCGAGCAGCCGGTGCGCGGCGGCGAGCCCGCTCATCCCCCCTCCGACGATGACGACGCGTCGCTTCATTCCTCGTTACGCCAGCGGCCGCCCCTCTCGATGAGGGCCACTTGAGTATTGAGAGGGCTCGAGCCCGCGGCCGGCGCGACCCGCGCCCAGCTTCCGTCCGACGCGAGCGCTCGCGCCTTCGCGGTATCGGTGAGGTGAAAGAAGAGCACGTCGTCCCGAAGGGCTGCGCGCAAGCGCGGCTCCTCGATGGGAAACAGCGTCTCGACGCGCCGCTCCAGGTTGCGTCCCATGAGATCGGCGCTGCCGACGAACAGCTCGTCGTTGCCACCGTTCTTGAACCAGTACATGCGCGTGTGCTCGAGCAAGCGCCCGACGATCGAGGTCACGCGGATGTTGTCGCTCAGCCCGGCGACGCCCGGCCGCAAGCACGAGATCCCGCGCACCTGAAGGTCGACGCAAACGCCGGCCTGCGACGCCACGTAGAGCGCGTCGATCATCGTCTTGTCCGTGAGCGCGTTGAGCTTGAACACGATCCGCCCCTCGCCCTCCGCGCGGTGCCGCTCGACCTCCCGCTCGACGCGCCGCACGAGCTCCTCGCGCATGCCCACCGGCGCGACGAGCAGCTTGCGGTACTCGCGCTTGCGGGAAATCCCGGTGAGCGCGTTGAAGAGGTCGGACACGTCGTCCGCCAGCTCCGGGTCGCAGGTGAAGAGCCCGATGTCGGTGTAGGCCCGCGCCGTGAGCGGGTTGTAGTTGCCGCTCGCGAGGTGCACGTCGCGACGGATCCCGTCGCGCTCGCGGCGGACGACGAGGCACACCTTCGCGTGGGTCTTGAGACCGACGACGCCGTAGACGACGTGGACGCCCGCGCGTTCGAGCGC
>SXGT01454677.1_pt1 | contig 11324 bp, 9 predicted proteins | sample 3176221 | NCBI WGS metagenome assembly SXGT01 (sample SAMN11356862, study PRJNA531348) | freshwater metagenome | isolation source: freshwater sample F1-120 | place: China: Fuxian Lake, Yuxi | collected 2017-12-25
CCGCCCATGTCGGCGGCGAGGTTGTAGATGTCGGAGGTGCCCTCGGCGATGGCGTGCGCGTCGCGCATGTCGCTGCAGTCGGCGACGCGGTTCTCCGCCGCGTCGTGCACCTGGTACCACTCCTGCTGCGGCTTCACGTCGACCGCACGGACGGCATGGCCCTCGGCGAGGAGGTCGGCGACGAGGTGGCCGCCGATGAAACCGCCGGCACCGGTGACGAGGATGGTCATGGGTCCTCCGAGAGACGTTCGCGTGGGAGTGAGGGAAGGCGGCGTCGCACCGTGGCGGGCGCAGGACGCACGGTTGAACCGTAGTCCACGCCACTCCCGAAGCGGGCATGACTGGGAGAGATTCATGACACGATGTCCGCGCGGACTGCGACGGGAGTCCGACGCCTGGGTCGATGTCGAAGGGGACCACGTCACGATGCGCGCACTGCCCTGGACGGACTCGATGCGCGGGGTCGGGTGCATCCTCGTCATCGTCTGGCACGTCATCCACACGGTGATCTACCAGTTCGAGGAGAGCTTCCCCGGCGCCGAGCTCTCCACCGGCCTCGGCCTGACCATCCCGCTGGGCATCGTCGCCCGCGAGGCCGTGCTCATGTTCGTCGTGCTGTCGGGCTACCTGCTCGGCCGGCACTGGCGGCGCACCCGCCCGATGGGCGCCGAGACCCGCGGCTACATGGTCCGCCGCTCCTGGCGCCTGCTGCCGCCGTTCTACGCGGCGCTGCTGCTGACGATCGCGGGCATGCTGTTCCTCGGCCTGCGCGAGCCGAGCGGCACGCCCTGGGACGTCGGCCTGCCGCTCGACTGGGGCCGCGTCGTCGCCAGCTTCCTGCTCGTCACCGACCTCGGTGGGGCCGTGCCGCTCAGCCACCAGCTGTGGACGATCCCCGTCGAGTACCACCTGTACCTGCTGGGCCCGCTGCTCGTGGTGCTCTCGCTGCGCATGCGCGGGGTCATGGCCGTCACGGTCGCCCTGTTCTGCCTCTTCGTCATCCCGTTCCCGGCGCCGTACTTCCCGATCGCGTTCGTCGCCGCGTTCTGGGCCGGCCTCGCGCGTCAGGACGTCAAGGACGAGACGTTCCGGTTCCGCGCCTGGCTGCCGCTGCTGTCGTTCATCACGATCGCCGGCCTGGCGCTCGCCGCGCTCGCGTTCACCCTCGCGGCCCCGCACGGACGGACGACCGAGAGCATCCGCAACTACATCCTCGCCGACGCCCTGACGACGCCGGTCCTGCTGTGGTGGGTCGTGCGCTCCGACATCCGCAACCGCGTCACCCCGCTCATCCGGGTGCTCGTGTGGAAGCCGTTCATCTGGGCCGGCCACCGCTCGTTCTCGATCTACCTGACGCACGCGCTCGTCGTGGAGCTCGCCTGGCGCTGGTGGTTCGACGGGACGACCGCCTGGGGCGGTCCGTTCGCCCTCTACCTGCTCGTCGCCGTCGTCGGCTCGCTCGCCCTCGGCGACGCGTTCTACCGCACCGTCGAGCTGCCCAGTGCCCGCAAGGCGGCCCGCTCGGGCCGCGCCAAGATCCCGGCGACCACGCCGCCACAGGCCAAGGAGAGTGAGTGAACGAGCAGAGCTGGGCGAACCGTCGCCGCGAGGACGTCAAGCTGGGCATCCGCAGGACGCTGCAGAAGGGGGGCCTGGGGCTCGTCCGCGACCCCTTCTCCCAGCAGGTCGCGCGGGTCCTCGACGCGCAGGGCGTCACGGCCCTGCTCGACGTCGGTGCCAACGTCGGCCAGTACGGCAGCATGCTGCGCTCCGCCGGGTTCACGGGACGCATCGTGTCGGCCGAGCCGCTGTCGGGCGCGCACGCCCGGCTCAGCGAGCGCTCCGCGAAGGACGCGGCGTGGACGGCCGTCCACACCGCGGTCGGTGCCGAGCCGGGTGAGCTGGTCATCAACGTCGCCGCCAACTCCTACTCCTCGTCGGTGCTCGACATGGAGCAGGCGCACCGCGACGTCGACGCCCGCTCGGCCTACGTCGGCACCGAGACCGTCGGCGTCGTCACCGTCGCCGACCTGGTCGCGTCGCAGCGCCTCGACCCCGCCCGCACGGCGCTGAAGGTCGACACGCAGGGCTACGAGAGCGCGGTCCTCGACGGTGCGGGCGACCTGCTCGACGTGGTCCCGGTCGTCCAGCTCGAGCTGTCGTTCGTCGAGCTCTACTCGGGCCAGCAGCTCTTCGACGAGCTCGTCGCGCGTCTCGTCGCGCGGGGCTACACGCTCTGGAACCTCGAGCCCGGCATCGCCGGCGCCGACGGCCGGCTCCTGCAGTGCGACGGGCTGTTCGTCCGCCAGGGCACCGCGTGAAGGTCCTCGTCGACGCGATGTGCGCCGAGTTCGGCGGCATCCGGACGTACGTCGAGCACCTGCTCGCCACCTGGCCCGACCTGCACCCAGAGGACGAGCTGCACGTGCTCGTCCCGACCGGGTCGTCGCTGCCGACCCCGGGCCAGGTCCGGCACGAGGTCGAGGTGCCGAGCCCGGCCGAGGTCGGCCGGCCGTTCGTCCAGACCAGGGCGCTGCGCCGGCTCACGCAGGAGCTGCGTCCCGACGCCGCGCTGCTGACGCTGCCCTCGACCACCGTGCTGCGCCTCGGCGTGCCGTCCGTGGTCACCGTCTACGACCTGCGCCACGTCCTGCGGCCCGAGCAGTTCTCGCGCAAGCAGCGGCTCCTGCGCAAGGTCTCGTACGGACGGGGCTACGCCGTCGCCGACGAGGTCGTCGCGATCTCCCAGCGCTCCCTCGACGACCTGCACCGCGTCCACCCGCGGACGCGCCGCACGCCGTCGCGGGTCACGTACCTCGGCGCCGACCACGTCCTCGCGTGGCCCGAGGCCGGCGAGCGGACGCACGCGCTCGCGTTCGGCCACCACAGCAACAAGAACCTCGACCTCGTCCTGGACTCGTGGCGCACGCTGGTCGACGACGGCATCGACGTCCCCGCCCTGCTCATCCTCGGCGTGGGCAAGGCACGGCGCGACGAGGTCGGCGCGATGGTGTCGCAGCGCGGGCTCGACGCGCACGTGACGCTCGCGCCCTTCCTCGACGACGACGAGTTCCAGCGGACGATGGCCTCGTCCAGCGTCATCGTCTTCCCGACCGACTTCGAGGGCTTCGGCCTGCCGGTCCCCGAGGCCATGACGCTCGGCATCCCCGTCGTCATCGGACCCGAGGCCGCCACGGTCGAGGTCGCGGGCGGTCACGCCCACGTCGCGGGCGCGTTCACCGCCCCCGCGGTGGCGGAGGCCGTCCGGGCGGCGCTCGCGGCCACCCCCGAGCAGCTCGAGGCCGCACGGGTGCGCGGCGGCGAGTTCACCTGGGCGCGGACGGTGGAGTCGACGCGATCGGCTCTCGAGGACGCTCGGCGGCGCGTCGGCGGGGCACCAGCAGCGCGATGACCCCGAGGGTCGCGGTGACCAGGCCCGCGGCCAGCATCGCCACGCAGGCGCCCTCCAGGCCGTACCGGGGCACGAGGGTGAACATCCCGACGACCATGACGGCGAACCCGACGAGCTCGGCGGCGGTGGCCGTGGTCGGGCGACCGAGGCCCTGCAGCATCGAGCCGGTGAGCCGGCGCAGCCCGAGGAAGATGCCCGCCACGACGAGGATCCGGGCGGGCTCCAGCGCGACCTCGGCCTCCTGCCCGAACGCCAGCAGCAGCACCGGCTCGAGCAGCAGCTGGATGAGCAGGACGCCGGTCGTGGCCAGCGCCAGGCCGATCGCGATCCAGCGCGCGGCGTAGCGGCGCTGCGCCGCGGGGTCGTGGATCTGCGCGATGCCCGGCATGCAGATCGTGCCGAGGGCGATCAGCAGGATGACCGGCGCGGTCTCGAACGCGAGGGCGACCGTGTAGGCGCCGAGCCCGGCGTGCAGCAGCAGCGTGCCGACGAGCAGCTGGTCGATGCCGAGGTTGTCGATCGGCGCGCTGGCCGAGACCAGGGTGCGTCGCCCGTAGGACGACAGCTCCGCCTGCGGGGGAGCGGGCTCGCCCGCGACGTCCTTGCGCCCGGGCAGCAGGCCCCAGACGGCGATGACGATCCAGCTCGAGAAGTAGACGACCAGGACGCTGATGACGTCGGCGGTGCCGGTGAGCGCCATGACGACCAGACCGCCGGTGTAGAGCACCCCGGGCATCGTCTGCACGGCCGCCAGGCGCGCGAAGCGCCGCGACCCCTGCAGCACCGACAGCGCCAGCACCGCGTGCATGATCGCGACGATCGCGAAGGCGCTGATGACGAGCTCGGCGGCCGGGTGGGTGAGCGGCTCCTGGGCGGTCGACAGGACGCCGATCCCGATCGCGCCCATGACGCCCATGAGGACGGCGCGCAGGCTGAACCGGCGCAGCCGCGACGACAGCAGGGCCGCCGGCGCCACGCCGTGCCTGGCGATCCAGAACGCCCACGCCTGGGGGATGCCGCCGTGCGTGACCTGGCTGACGAGCAGCACGGCCGCGAACACGAACGCGACCTCGCCGCGGTCCTCCAGGCCGAGCAGCCGCAGCGCGAGCGGTCCGGACACCACGAGCAGCAGCTGCGTGAGCAGCGTGGAGCCGACGACCAGGTGACGGCCGTCGATCGCGGGCCGGCGCACGCGGGTCAGGAGGCGCGGGGGAGGCGGCCGCGGACGCGGCTCGTCGGACGGGCGCCGCGACCGCTGTAGTAGTCGTACTCGCTCGCCCGGCCGGCCTTGTCGAAGTTCACGACCAGGCCGAGGACGTTGCCGCCGACGTCGCGCAGGTTGCGGATCGTCTCGCTGATGACGCCGAGCTTGGTGCGGCGACGGCGACCGACGACCACGACGCCGTCGACGAGGGCGGCCAGCTGGCGCGCGTCGACGAACAGGCCCGACGGCGGGGTGTCGAGGATGACGACATCGTACTCCTTGGCGAGCCGGTCGAGCAGCTCGGACGTCGCACGCGTCGAGAGCACGTCGGCCGGGTTCGGCGGCAGCGGGCCGGAGGCCAGGAGCGAGAGGTTCGAGTCGACCTCCTGGATGGCCTCGGCCAGCGTGGAGGTGCCGAGCAGGACGTTGGTGACGCCGACGGAGCGCTCGACGCCGAGGCTCGCGGCCAGCGACGGGCGGCGCAGGTCGAGGTCGACCAGCACCACCTGCATGCCGGTGGCGGCGTAGACGGCGGCGAGGTTGGCGCTGACGAACGTCTTGCCCTCGTTGGAGGCCGACGAGGTGACGAGCAGCGTGCGCGGGGAGTCGTCGATCGAGGCGAAGCGGATGTTGAGCCGCAGCTGGCGGAACGCCTCGGCGTCGGCGCTGCGCTCGGTGTAGGAGACCAGGCTGAGCCGTTCGCGCTCGGTGCGCTTGCCGTTCTTGCTCCGCTCGTTCCTGCGCCGCTGGCGGCGTGTCGTGCGGCGGACGGGGACCGAGCCGATGACCGCGATGTCGGCCGCGGCGAGCTGCTCGGCCTCCTTGATCGTGTCGTCGAGGACGTCGCGCAGCGCGGCGAGCGCGATGCCGATGAGCAGGCCGGCGAAGAGCGCGGCCACGATGTTGAGGCCGATGTTCGGCGAGACCGGGCTCGTCGGCGAGGTCGGGTACTCCATGACGCTGACCGTCACGGGCGCCACGGCGCCGCGCGAGCTGTCGACGCGACGCAGGACGTCGTTGTAGTTGTCGAGGATCGAGTTGGCGACCGCGGTGGCGCGCTGCGGGTCGGTGTCGGTGACGCTGAGCGAGATGAGCACCGTGCCGAACTCGACGCTCGTCGAGATCTCCTGGGCCAGGGCCTCGGGCGAGACGTCGAGCCCGAGGTCGTCGACGACGGTCTCGGCCATCGTGGCCGACGAGGCGACGGCGGCGTAGCTCAGCACCTTCTGCTGCGCGTAGACGCCGGCCGCCATCTGGGTGCCGACGTCCTCGATCTGCGCGGAGTTGGAGACGAAGACACGCGACGTCGACTCGTACGTCGGTGTGACCATGAGCGTGATGACCGTCGCGACGGCGACCACGGCCACCACGGCGGCGGCGATGATCCTCCAGCGCGCGACGATGCGCCGCACGTAGTCAGTCAGCTTCACGGTGTCATGTTCCTTCGGCGCAGGGGTGCCCCGGCCGGTGACCGAGGCGACAGGGCCATTCTGACACGATCCTTCGGACGCCGGTGGCGAAGCACGCTTAGGATCGTGCGTGACGTCCACGGCAGGAGTACCCTTGCGCGACACCTTCCTGAGCCGGATCGATCCGGCCGGTCACGGCACGGCCACCGTGTTCGCCGTCGTCTCGGTGCTCACGGTCTCCACGGCGGTCGCGCTGAACCCGCGCATCGGCCTCATCCTCGCGGCCGCCCTCGTCGTCACGGCGATCGCCGTCGGCCTGCACCTGCACGGCATCCTGTCGCCGCTGTGGCCGCTCGTCGTGGTGGGCGTCTTCATGCCGCTCAACGGCCTGCGTCCGCTGGAGTTCGTCACCATCGGCGACATCATGCTGATGTTCCTCGGCCTGATCTCCCTGGTGGTCCTGCGCCGTGCCCGGCCGCCCCTGCACGTCATGATCGTGCTGCTCGGCACGCTCCTGGTCACCGCGGGCGGCATCTTCGGGATGATGGCGACCCAGGACTGGGCCGGCGTGTCGGAGATGGCGAAGTTCGTGCTCGGCGCGCCGATGGTGATCGTCATCGTCATGCTGATCGACCCCAGCAAGCAGGTCGCGACGCTGCTGCTCACCGCCTACGCCACCGGCGCGGTCATCTCGACGTACTCGGGCATGTTCCAGGCCGTCGACCCGGCGTTCGGCCGCGCGAGCGGCCTCGGCGTCCACGTCGGGCACCTCGCGCTCGCAGCCCAGCTCGGGTTCTTCGTGTGGGCCGGCTGGTTCCTGACCGTCAAGACGCTGCTCATGAAGGTCGTCACGTTCTTCCTCACCGCGATGTGCCTGTACGGCGTGCTGCTGAGCGGCACCCGCACCGCCCTGTTCGGCCTGGGCATCGGCGCGATCGTCCTGGCGCTCTCCCTGGGGCGCAAGGGGGCGATCGCGCTCGGCGGATCCAGCGTCTTCGCCGTGTTCGCGTACTTCTTCGTCGTGCCCTACCTGCCGAACAGCGACAACATCTACCGCGCCCTCGGCCAGGAGGAGCAGTCGGTCCAGAGCGACGCGGCGCACACCGAGGCCTTCATCGAGGCGCTGCGCGCGATCGGCCAGCACCCGTGGACGGGCTGGGGCTTCGGCGAGGGGCAGCTCGCGCACAACCTCGTCCTGCAGATCGCCAACCTCGGCGGCCTGGTCGGGCTCGTCGGCTTCCTCGTCATCTGGATCCCGATCGGCCTGATGTTCTTCCAGCGCGTGCGTCGCGGCGTCGACCGCGACTCGGCGATGGCGACCGCGACGTTCTGCGGCGTGCTGGCCTACTTCATCTTCGCCCAGTTCCAGCCGCTGATCTGGGACCGCCACCTGTGGTTCTTCATCGTGCTGACCCTGTACCTGCAGCATCCGTTCAACGAGCCGTGGCCCACCCGCGACCAGAAGCAGAAGGAAGAGAAGGAGCACGACGGTGTCCTCGAGAGTGTCTGAGACGCTGCCCCACCGGGTGCGGCGGCGCGTCTCCTGGTTCGTGCGCGACCGCTGGCCCTACCGGCCGGTCGAGCGCACGGTGCAGGGCGTCCCCATGGTGCTGCCGTGGTCGCACCGGCTCCCCGACTACGCGCAGGTCGCGCCGGACTACGGACAGAACCTCGTCGAGCTCGCCCGCGAGCTCGGGGCCGACGGACCGGTGACGATGCTCGACATCGGCGCCAACGTGGGCGACTCGGCCCTGCAGGTCATGGCCGCCACCGACGCCGAGGTGCTGTGCGTCGAGGCCGACCCGCGGTTCCTGGAGTTCCTGCACCGCAACGTCGACCGTCACGACGGCGTCGAGGTCGAGCCGTCGCTGCTCGTCACCGACGCCGACGGCGGGGGCGACGTCGTCTCGGTCAGCCGTGGCGGCACGGCGCACTTCGCCGAGGCCACCGAGGGCAGCGCGACCCCCGTCCGCAAGGTCAGCGTCACCGACCTGCGCGCGTCGTACCCGCGCTTCGACCGGCTGCGGCTCGTGAAGTCCGACACCGACGGCTTCGACGTCCGCCTCGTGCCCGAGACGGCGCGCGTGTGGTCCGACGCCCCGCCCGTGCTGTTCTTCGAGTACGACCACGTCCTCTCGCGCCAGGTCGGCAACGACCCGCTCGGCGTCTGGTCCGAGCTCGCCGACCTCGGGTACGAGACCGTCGCGGTCTGGGACTACGCGGGCGCGCCCGTGGGTCTGCTCGACGTCCGCACCCTGCCCGAGCGCGCGTCCGTCCTCGACGAGACCGACGGACGCCGCGCCCACCCGTACTGGGACGTCGCCGTGGCCCACCGCGACGACGCCACCGCCACCGCCGCCCTCGGCCGACTGATGGAGACGACCGCCCGATGACGTCCGACGACCTCACCCTGCCGCGCACGACCGGCCGCAAGGCCCGCGACGTCGCCAAGAAGGGCCTGCGCCGGGGCTTCGAGCTCGGCCAGCGGCTCGGCGTCGACGTCCTGCCGCGCCACTTCTACTCCGCCGTGCCCGACATCAACGAGCTGCGCGCCACGACGCGCTGGCGCACGCCGCGCTCGATGATCGGCGTCGCCGGCCTGGAGTCGCAGCCGCAGCTCGACACCCTCGCCTCGTGGTTCACGCCCGAGGTGCGCGCCGCGCTCGAGGCCACGGACGTCCACGCCGCGGCGGTCGTCGACAACCGGGCCGACGGCTACGGGCCCAGCGAGGCGGCCATCCTGCACGCGTTCGTCGCGACCAACCGGCCCGCGAAGGTCGTCCAGGTCGGTGCGGGCGTGTCCACGGCGGTCGTCCTGCGGGCGGCCGAGGTGCACGACGTCGACGTCGAGGTCGTGTGCATCGACCCCTACCCGACGGACTTCCTCACCGAGCTCGCCGAGGCCGGCCGCATCACGCTGCACCGCGAGCGGGCCCAGGACATCGACCTCGAGGCCATGACCGGCATCGGCGCCGGCGACCTGTTCTTCGTCGACTCGACCCACACGGTCAAGCCCGACAGCGAGGTCAACCGGATCGTCCTGGAGGTGCTGCCGCGCCTGCCGAAGGGCGCGTTCGTGCACTTCCACGACATCTGGTTCCCGTACGACTACCCGCGCGACCTGCTCGACGAGACGCTGTTCTTCTGGAACGAGAGCGCCCTGCTGCACGCGTTCCTCATCGACAACGTGCGGTACGAGGTCGTGGCGAGCGGGTCGTCGCTGCACTACGGCGCCCAGGACCGGCTGCGCGAGATCGTCCCGGGCTACGTGCCCGACGCCGACCGCGACGGCCTGCGGCAGAGCGACGCCCCGCGCGCGCACTTCCCGGGCTCGACGTACCTGCGCGTCACGAAGGACCGATGACGACGACGCGGGGCGCGCGGTTCGGGGCGGTCGTCGCAGCGGGGCTGCTGGCCCTCACCGCGGCGTGCTCCGAGGAGGCGCCGGAGTCGCCGCCCGTCGAGGGCACCGCCCCGAGCACCCTCGCGAGCGACGCGACGACCTACGCCGCGCTCGGCGACTCCTACGTCTCCGGGCCGGGCATCGACCCGCAGCTCGACGACGCGGGGGTCTGCCTGCGCTCGGGCGAGAACTGGCCGCACCTGGTCGCGTCCGCGCTCGACCTCGAGCTCGACGACGTCAGCTGCGCGGGCGCCGGGCTGCTGCACCTGCGCTCGACCGTGGAGGGCGCCGAGGGCCCGATCTCGGCCCAGGTCGACGCCGTCGAGGCCGACACCGACCTCGTCACGGTCGGGATCGGCGCCAACGACTCGCAGGTGTTCGGCTCGCTCGTCGCGGGCTGCGGGACGTCCCTGGCGGCGTGCGGCGAGTACTCCGGCGGCGCGCTGCCGGAGGCGCTCAAGGCCTTGCGGGGCGACCTCACCTCGTTCCTGCGCGACGTCCGGCGCCAGGCGCCGGACGCGGTCGTGCTCGTCACGGGCTACCTCCCGCTCGCGCAGCCGGGGGAGTCGTGCGCCGAGCTCCCGGTCGCCGCCGGTGCCGTCGACCTCTTCGTCGAGGGGCTCGCGTCGCTGGACGCGACGGTCGCCGAGGCGGCCGAGGCCGCGGGCGTCGGGTTCGTCGACGTCTCCGAGGCGGGCGCCGACCACACCGTGTGCTCGGACGACCCCTGGGTCAACGGCGAGACCGCTCCCCCCGGCGACGGGGTCGAGCTGCACCAGAACGCCGCCGGGATGGCGGCCGTCGCCAGCCTGGTCGAGGCCGCCGTCGCGCCCTGACCCCTCGCTCCCTGAGCGTGTCGAAGGGACTCCCTTCGACACGCTCAGGGAGCGGGTGGTGCAGGAGCGAGAGGTGCGGGAGCGGGACCGACGGTGGGCGAGCGCCCCGCGTCAGCGCCCCTCGCGGGCCGCGACCGGCGCGAACTTCGGCACCCGGAGCTCGACGAGGGTCCCGAGCCCGGGGGCCGTCTCGACGACCAGGCCGCGCTCGTTGCCGTAGACGGCCCGCAGCCGCTCGTCGACGTTCGCGAGGCCGACCGACGAGCTCGTCGAGCGTCCGGCGAGGGCGCTGCGGACGACGTCGGGCTCGGACCCGATGCCGTCGTCCTCGACCGTGATGACGCACTCCGCGCCGGCGTCGAGCGCGGTCACGGTGATCGTCCCGGTGCCGTCCTTGCCCTCCAGGCCGTGCCGCACGGCGTTCTCGACGAGCGGCTGGACGGACAGGAACGGGATCGTCACGTTGAGCACCTCGGGGGCGACGCGCGTGACGACCCGCAGCCGCTCGCCGAAGCGGGCCTTCTCGAGGACGAGGTAGCGCTCGATCGAGCGCAGCTCCTCGGCGAGCGTCGTGAACTCGCCGTGCTGGCGGAAGGAGTAGCGCGTGAAGTCGGCGAACTCGAGCAGCAGCTCGCGGGCCCGCTCGGGGTCGGTGCGCACGAACGAGGCGATGGCACCCAGGGAGTTGTAGATGAAGTGCGGCGAGATCTGGGCCCGCAGCGCGCGCAGCTCGGCCTCCATGAGCGCGGTGCGCGACGCGGCGAGGTCGCCGAGCTCGAGCTGCGTCGACATCCAGCGCGCGACCTCCGACGTCGCCCGGGCCAGGCCCGCCGAGACCTCCGGCGCGACGGTGACGAGGCAGCCGACGACGAGGCCCTCGACGGTGAGCGGTGCGGCGACCGCGCCGTGCGAGGCCTGCAGCCTGCCGTGCGCCAGCACCGCGGTGGTGAGCGACGCGACGTCGTCCGGCGTGCCCGGCCCGTCCCACGCCAGGACGCCGGTGCCGTCGAGGACGGCCACGGTCGGGGTGCCGAGCAGCGCGCGGACCTGGGGCAGCGCC
>SXGT01729663.1_pt1 | contig 11323 bp, 13 predicted proteins | sample 3176221 | NCBI WGS metagenome assembly SXGT01 (sample SAMN11356862, study PRJNA531348) | freshwater metagenome | isolation source: freshwater sample F1-120 | place: China: Fuxian Lake, Yuxi | collected 2017-12-25
CCACGATGACGACGTCCGCGATGCCGTCGCGCCCGAGGGCGGGGTCGATCACGCGTCCGTTGTGGATCGCGAGGGTGGCCATCAGCGCGCCTCCTCGCCCGGCAGGTCGGTGCGGCCCGAGAGCAGGTAGAGCAGCGCCATCCGCACGGCGACGCCGTTCGTGACCTGCTCTTCGATGATCGAGGCGCTTCCCGACGCGACGGTCGCGGCGATCTCCACTCCTTCGTTCTTGGGGCCGGGATGCATCAGCAGGTGGCCGGGCTTCGCGCGCTTCAGCCGCTCCGCCGTCACCTGGTAGAACTGCGAGTACTCGTGCAGCGAGGGGAGCAGACCGCCCTGCTGGCGTGCGCTCTGCAGCCGGAGCGCCATCACGACATCGGCGCCCTCGATGGCGCGGTCGATCTCCGTTTCGATGATGACCGGGGGCAGCGCGGACTCCGCATGCGAGGGGCGGTCGCCGGGGCGCAGCCCGCGAGGGAGCAGCGTCGGCGGGCCACACACGACGACCTCCGCGCCGAGGGCGGTGAGGCCCCACATGTCGGATCGGGCGACGCGGGAGTGGGCGATGTCGCCCACCATCACGACTCGTTTGCCGTGCAGGTCGCCGACGTGCTTTCGGATCGTGTACAGGTCGAGGAGGGCCTGCGTGGGATGGGCATGCGCCCCGTCGCCGGCGTTGATGATCGCGGCGTCCGTATGCTCGGCGGCGAGGTAAGACGCGCCGGCCATCGAGTGGCGCATGACGATCGCGTCCGCCCGCATCGCGCGCATCGTGCGGACGGTGTCGATGAGGGACTCGCCCTTCACCACGCTCGACGTGGACGTGGTGATGGTGATCACGTCCGCGCCCAGCACCTTGCCCGCGAGCTCGAACGAGGCGCGGGTACGGGTGGACGGTTCGTAGAACAGGTTAACGACCGTGTAGCCGCGCAGCGCGGGGACGCGCGCGATCCGGCGGTCGAGCACCTCGCGCATCCGGTCGGCGAGCGTCAGCACCGTCTCGATCTCGTCGACGTCGAAGTCGTCGAGATCGAGGATGTCGGTGTGCCGCCAGGCGGTCGGCTGAGTGTTGCGGGGACGGGTGGGGGTCTCTGCGTTCATGCGGGCACCCTCCCGGAGACGACGATGACGCCGTCGCTCCCGTCGAGTTCTTCCAGCATCACGCGCACGTCGTCGTGCGCGGAGGTGGGGATGTTCTTGCCGACGAGGTCGGCGCGGATCGGGAGTTCACGGTGGCCCCGGGCCACTAGGACGGCGAGGCGGACGGCGCGCGGCCGTCCGAAGTCGTTCATGCCATCGAGGGCGGCGCGCACGGTGCGTCCGGTCATCAGCACGTCATCGACGAGGACGACGGTTTTGCCCTCGATGTCGGGCAGTTCGCTCGGCTGGGGCTGGGGCTGGATGCCGCGCTGGGCGAGGTCGTCGCGGTAGAGGGTGACGTCCAACGAGCCGACGGGTGGCCGGGCCCCTTCGATCGCCTCGATCTGGTCCGCGATACGGCGGGCGAGGACGGCTCCGCCACGCTGGATGCCGACGAGGGCGAGCCCGCCCGCGCCCTGGTTCGACTCCACGATCTCGTGCGCGATGCGCCGGACGGCGCGGCGGATGCCGTCAGTGTCGAGGACGGTCCCGGTGCTGTTCACGGGCGCACCGCCGTCTGTCGCGGGCCTGACGGTGGATACAACAACGCCTCCCCGGGAAGCGAGGAGGCGTCAGCGCCGGTGGGCGCTTTCGTGTACGAAGACGGTCCGACGCCCGAGAGCGTCCGCATCTGCATTCCGCGTTCCTTCCCGGCCTCACAGGACCGGACTTAAAGCTAACGCTGGGGCGTTTTCGACAGGATACGCGCCGGTTTCAATCCGCTCAAGAGGGAGCGTGGCAGAGAGAGACTACGGCTGTCCCGGCTGGTCCTGTTGACCGCGCTGTTCTCGCAGGAACCGTTCGAGGTCTTCTACCATCGAGGCGGCGTCCGGCAGTTCCTCGACGGTCTGCGGTTCGTCGGAGGCCTCGTCGTCGTCCTCCTCGTCCGCCATGGAGGCGACGCGGCGGGCGTACTCGGCGACCTCGGCGTTCTCGTCAAGGTCGCCGGCGACCTGCGCCTCGAAGCGGGCGGCGAAGACCTCCAGGTCATGGAGGTTGAGGCCGAAGCCGAAGCCGCGGTTGAGCCGTTCGAGGAGGGCGAGCGAGCCCTTTGGGTTCGGGGTGCGCTGCACGTAGAACGGCATGTTCGCCCACAGGCTGGCGGTGGCGATGCCCTTGTCGCGGAGGGCCTGGGTCATCACGCCCACGATGCCGATCGGCCCCTGGTAGGTCGATCGCGGCTGGGTCGAAACGCCCAGCGGGCGCGCCAGCCAGTCGGTGGAGGCGGAGCCGGTGATGCGGACAGGACGTGCGTGGCTGACCTCGCCGAGCAGGGCGCCGAGGATGATGGCGCCCTCCACCTGAAACTTCTCGCAGACGGCCATGATGCAGTCGATGTATGAGCGCCAGGCCGTGTGCGGCTCGATCCCGGTGAGCAGGATGATGTCGCGGTCGAGGCCCTCGGCGCGCTTGGCGGAGAAGGCGTTCGCGGGCCATTCCACCATGCGTTCGCCACGCTCCAGCCGGACCTGCGGACGGATCTGGGTGAAGTCGTAAAACTCTTCAGGGTCGATGTCGCCCAACGGCTCGCAGCGCCAGCGACGATGGATGAATCGGACGGCGATGCTCGCCGCCTCACCCGCGTCGTTCCAGCCTTGGAAGCCCGCGATGAGGATCGGCCGGCGCAACGTCGGTTCCGCGGTGAGCCGGAGCGCTTCAGGAAGCGGCGAATCTGCCATAGGCTCAGGATAGCGCGCCGCGCTTCCTGTTTGCCGGATACCCTCAGCGGCTGGCGCCTGATTCCAACCCGATCGTCCTGCTGGTCGACAACGAGCCGCTCGTCCGGGCGGTGCTCGCGGAGGTGTTGCGCCAGGGCTGGTTCGAGGTGCGGACGGCCGGCAGCGGCACGGAGGCGGTGGAGATGGCGGGGCACACGCCGCCGTCGCTGGTGCTGATGGACGTGCAGATGCCGGGCCTGTCCGGCTCGGAGACGCTCGCTCGCCTGCGCGAGGCGCAGCCGTCGCTGCCTGTCCTGATGATGAGCGGCGCTGACTTCCAGGGCGAAGCGCTCGCCCGTGGCGCGACGGGGTTCGTCAGCAAGCCGTACCGGCCGGTCTAGGTGCTACAGGACGTGCGCGAGGCGCTGAACCCTGGGGACTGACCGGCGTTCTTTGGATCTTCTGTCCGGATTCACAGCCGACCTCAACATTCTCGCCGGATGATCGTTTCCCGTGAGGGGTTGCTGACCCCAACAGGCGGGAGGCCGATCCCATGATGACGCCACAACAGCAACAGATTCTCGTCCGGAGCGCGTTCGCGACAGGGGTCACCCTGGCCGTCGGTTTGGTCTCGGTGGGGTTCATCTCCAACCGGACACCGGACAGCGCCCGCTCGCGAGCCGCTGGCATTGAAGCGCCGGTCGCGCTGGCAGCCGATCAGACGCTCCTTCCGCCGGATGTCGCACAGGGCGCCTCGTTCACCACGGTCGAGGGCATGCCGGCTGATACCGCCGTCGCCATCAGCGGGGAGTCGCGTGAATTCGCGCGTGCCTTTGAGCACGAAGATGAGGACGACGACGACGAGCGCGAGGGTGAACGTGAGCATCGCGAGCGCGAGAGCGGGTGGAACGCCTTTCTCCGCACATTCGAGCGCCGCGAGCACCGCTAGTCCCTGCCGGCATCGGATGTCCGTCCCCGTATCGAGAGAGTGGTCTGACATCACCACACAGGGACAAGCGGCTAGAGGCGCACCGCCGCTAAGTTGATCGTGGGCGTCGCCTCGAGCGCGCGCTCCACGGCGCGGTCCACCATCGCCATCCCGCGTTCGTTTGAGAGGTCGAGCGTGCCGATGAGCAATGTGCCGCGGTGGATCACCCAGAGGCTCCCCAGCACATAGTCCTCGCGGCAACGGTCGAGCGAATAGCCGCGTACGCCTGCCTCGACCAGCGCCTGGTGGTAGACCTCCACGAGATCGCCTTCGGCGGCGTTCGCGTCGGCGGGGTTCATGTTCGGGCGGATGAAGTACGCCACGTCGATCATCGGACAGCCGACGGTGAGGGCCTGGAAGTCGATGATGGTGACGTTGCCGGCCTCACCCAACGGGCTGTCAAAGAAAATGTTGTCCGCGCGGTAGTCACCGTGGTTCAGCGTCCGGGGCGTCATCGCCAGCCGGCGGAGCAACGCCGGTCCGTGCGCGTCCTCCCAGTCGAGGATCGCGCGTGACTCCGGCGAGATCCGGGCGGCGAAACGCGCTTCGAGCACGGGACGCGCACGGCGGAACATCTCATGCGCGATCTCCGCGCCCGTGTCCGCGGCGGCGAGCCACGGCCGGTTGAGCACCGGACTCTCCCAGTACGCCGCATGGAAGCGGGCGAGGGCGCGCAACGCCGCCTCCGCCTCCACCACGCTGACGCCGCGCACCTGGTCGCCTATGCGGAGCCCGTCGAGGTCCTCGATGAGCAGGGCGAAGCGACGCTTGCTCTTCCCGGCCTGCCGCATCACGCGGTCGAGGATGCGCGCCGTCAGCCGGGGTGGGAGCCGCTGGATCAGCGCCTCGGCGGCGCGGTTGAGGGCGGAGGCCGGGTCCAGCCCGCCGAAGTAGCAGTGAGGGATGGTGGAGTCGGCCAGTGCGGCGAGCTCCCGGTAGAACAGGATCTCGCGCTCGTAGGCGGTGAACATCACCCCCAGGGCGCGGTTCTCCGGCAGGCGCGACGGCATCTTCGCGATGACAGACGCCGGAGCGCCCTCAGCGGCCCCTTCGTAACGCGGGCGGATGCGTGCCAGCTCGCCGAGGAACCCTTCGCCGACGCCGAGGCTCTGCGCCTCGAAGGAGGCGACGCGCCCGCCGGGCGGAAGCGAGCCGCCCTCGCGCAATGCCGAGGTGAGCCACTCGGACGTGAGGGCAGCTAATGACGCGGGGAGGGCGGGGTTCGATGCGGGCATAGGCCTCCTGAGGACGGCGACGCCGCGCGAGTATGTGCGCGCGACGCCAGGCAGGCAACCGCCGGCGATTCTGGGACGGATGGCTGACGCCGGTTATCATCGGCCGCGGGACACCATCACGATTCGGGCACTCGTCTCGTCCCCTCGAAATCGAGGGTGCTGAGGCATGTCGCGCGACCAGGATCGTTCACGACGGAGGCTCAGATGCAGGCGGTCATCGTCGCGGGGGGCTGGGGTAGCCGTCTGGAGTCGTTGGCGGGGGACACCGCGCCGGTGTTGCTGCCGGTCGCCGGCCGCCCATTCATCGACTACCTCATGGCCCGGTTGGTCAGCGAGGGCATCGATGACGTGATCCTGTTGCTCGACCGTCACGCCGAGCAGGTGGAGCGGTATGTGGGGATCGGGGAGCGCCATCATGTGCGCATCCGGACGATGCGCGACGGCGAGTTTCCGCTGGATGTCCTCGGCTCCGTGAAACAGGCGGAAGAGTGGTTGGACAGCACCTTCTGCCTCGTCCGCGGGAATGCCTACCCGCGTGTCGATCTCCAGTCCGCCTACAGCGCCCTCCTCAGCCGTCCGGAACCGGTGCTGATGGCGGTGCACGCAAACCGAGACGCCCGGTATCCGAACGATATCGACCTGCGTGGCAACTCCGTCAGCCGGTACGACACGATCGCCCCGGGCCCGCAGCACGACTACCGGTTCGTCGGGTTGACCATCCTCCGGAGCATGGTGATCGACGAGATACGCCCCGCCTCCCCGGTCGGTGAGCAGGCGTTCTACGGGGGCCTCGCGACGGACGCGCGCATCGCCGCGTACGTCACCGATACGCCCTCGTTCGAGATCACCTCCCCGGAGACGCTTGCCCACTTCAGTGAGGTCGTGGCACGGGGAGTGGTCTCGGTCTGACCAGATTGCGGTGGTCGTGATGTGACCGCCGACGCTGACGCCGCTCTGCCTGTCATCTGACGCTGGATGGTGTCATAATGACATAACGGTAGGAGGCCGCCCATGCGGATCGAGATCGCCCCCATCCTCGAAGCGTTTGATGACGCCCTCGCGCTGATCGAGGACGCGGAGCAGCGCGTCCGATTGCAGCGCGTCCTGCGTACCGCCGCCCCGGCGGTGGAAAGCGCCGCGACCGGGATCGTGCGCGCGGCCGCCGCCGAGGTGAACGAGGTCTCCGGCGGCACCGTCCACGCGGAGGTCGTCCACGGCGCGGACGGGCCGGAACTGCGGGTGGAGGCGCTTTCCCCCATGGAGCCATCGAGCACCGCTCCCGACCTTGAGTTCGACGCGAGCGAGATAGAGCGACTCACGCTCCGGCTGCCCTCGGAACTGAAGGAGATCGCGGCGATCGCGGCGGAGCAGGCCGGCGTCTCGCTCAACGCCTGGCTCACGCGCGTCGTCTCGCAGGAAGCGGGCCGCCGTCGAGGGCGTGGCGGCCGCGGGCATGACTTCGGGCACGGCGAGCATGGCGGCAGTCAGACGCTGAAGGGCTGGATCGGCTAACCCGTGCAGGTCCAGCGCACCATTAAAGAACACGCGGCGACTCCGCGACGGCTGATCGCGGAGAACCGCGCCGGCGACCTCGTGATCGTCGGCGAGGAGCGCAGCGACGTGGTGATCACCGCGCAGGTCACGGTAGACGCGGAGAACGAGCGGGACGGTCGGGCGCGCCTCGCCGCCGTCCGTCTGCCGATCGCCGGGACGAAAGACGCGTTGACGGTCGGGCCGCCGGAACTCCCGCGCGACGAGCCGCCGCTGGTGCATGTCCTCCGTCATCTTGGGATGAACAAGGGCACGCAGATCGCCATCCGCATCGCCGTCCCAATGGACGTCGCCGTCCGCGCGGTGCAACGTGCCGGCAGCGTCCGCGTGAGCGGGCTCCGTTCGGGGGTAGAGGTCGAGGTCTACGCCGGTGCGGCGCATGTCAGCGACGTGACGGGGCATGTCCGTGTCGTCACGCGGCTTGGCAGCGCGACCCTTGTGGATATCCGAGGTGATGCCGTCGTGGATTCGCGCGCGGGACGCGTGCAGGTGGAGCGTGTGAGCGACGTCCTGCAGGTCAGCGCGCGGCGCGGCTCCGTGATCGCGCGGAACATCGGCGGCGCGGTGGACATCGATGCGCGCGGCGGCAAAGTGGTGCTGGAGGATGTCCGCGGCACGGCGCGAGTGCGGACACGCGCGGGCAGTGTGGAGTGGCGCGGCAAGGTCAACGCGCCGGTCGACATCGAGTCTCGCGCCGGGGGGCTGCGCCTCGCGGTCACGCCGGACTCCGCGTTCTGGGTGGACGCCGAGGCGCGCGCAGGGTCGGTGCGGTCGGAACTGCCGGTGGATTACCTGCGCCAGCCGGACGCGACAGCGCCGACCGTGAAACTGCGCGCCCATGCGGGGGCGATCCGCATCGTCGCCGTCTGATCGGGCAGCCCCCGGCGGTACACTCGCTCACCAACCTCGATGCGGCGAAGGCGGACACGATGGCCCACGTCACGGTGAACGGCGCACGGCTCTGGTATGAGGTGCGTGGCATAGGGGCGCCGGTGCTCTTCCATCACGGTTATACGGCGAGCCGTGTGAACTGGCTGCCTGTCGTCGAGCGTCTCCAGGACCGCTACCAGTGCATCCTGATGGAGTGTCGGGGCACGGGGGAGAGCGAGCACACCGCCGAGGGGTACACGCTGGAGCAGTACGCGGCGGACGTGATCGGCGTGATGGACCACCTCGGTGTCCAGCGGTTCACGTACGCCGGGCACAGCATGGGTGGCGGCATCGGCTATGTGCTGGCGCTCACGTATCCGCAGCGCGTGGAGCGGCTGATCCTGATGGCCGCGATCCCGGCGGACGGTTTCCCCGGCGGCGCCCGGCGCGAGGTCACCCAGCCGGTCGAGGCCGACCGCCCGACCATGCTCGCGCGCTACCAGGCGCAGCGGTTCCGTCCGGAGTCTGAGACCGACGCGTGGTTCGAGGACCGCGTCCGCCACGTCCTCGGCGTCTCCAACGGGCACTACGTCCAGGGTTCGCGTGCGATGGCGACGCTGGCGGTGGGGGAGCGGCTCGGCGAGCTGACGATGCCAGCCCTCGTCATCGCGGGTAGCGCGGACGGCCTGCTGTCCGCCAACCTGAAGGATTTCAACCGGCTGCCAAACGCGACGCTACAGGTGTTCTCCCACGCGGGGCACGAGGTCGCGATCCACGAGCCGGATGGCGTGGCGCGCTGCATCGATGACTTCCTGCGGATGGGCGTGGTCACGGCGAAGACGCTGGCGCAGCGCGTCGCGGACGCGGGGCTCCCGCCGAGGTAAGGCGTTACCCGTCGCGGACGACCATGGTGAGCGGCTTGCCCGCCGCCCAGAGTTCGAGTTGTCCGGCGAAGATCGCGTCGAACCGCGCGGCGTTCCCCGCGGAGACGTTCGAGTCGTGCGGGGTCACGATCACGTTTGGCATGTCCCAGAGCGGCGATGTCTCCGGCAGCGGTTCGGCCTCGAAGACATCGAGGTAGGCGCCGCCGAGGTGCCCCGCGCGCAGCGACTCGATGAGCGCAGCCTCGTCGACAATCGGGCCACGGCCGACGTTCAGGATGTGCGCACCGCGCGGGAGCAGCGCCAACGCCGCGGCCTCGATCAGGTGGTGGGTCTGCGGCGTCAGCGGCACGGTGATCGCGAGCCAGTCGGTACGGGGCAGCAGTCCGTGCAGGCGGTCGGGCGGGGCCCACTCGTCGATGCCGTCCGCCGGTCCGGCGGGGGTGCGGCGCACACCGATCACGTGCAGTCCGAACGCGCGCGCCAACCGCGCGACGTGCGTCCCGATGGAGCCGAGGCCGAGGACCACCATCGTCTGACCTCGGAGGTCGGGTGGGGCGTGCTGCTGTCGCTTCCACTCGTGCCTGCGCTGGAGGTCAGCCCAGCGAGGGAATCCTCGGTTGAGGGCGAGCATGCCGGCGATGGCGGTCTGGGCGATCGGCTCGGCCGCCGCCCCCGAGGAGTTCGTGACGGTGACGCTTTTGTCCATGAGTTCGCGGAAGATCGGCGTATCAGTCCCCGCGAAGCCGATGTGCAGCCATTCGAGGTTGGGCGCACGTCGCGCTGTGCCAAACCCTCGACGTTCGCGTCGCGGGTCGTACACCACATCGGTCGAGATGAACGCCGCCCGGATCGAGGCGAGTTCCGCTTCTGTCAGGATGCCGCTCTCACCCTCCGGGATGAGGACGGCCTCGACCGGGTCGCCGTTTGAGGCGGCGGGTTCGCGCAGCCGCGTGAGGAGGGCGGCGTGACGCTGGGCCATGGCTTCGGAGAGCAGGATGCCGCGCATGCGGAGCAGGATACCGGGTGGCGTCCAACGCGCCGCCGGGCGAGACGTGGACCAGCGCCAACTGGTGGGGAGGTTTGATGGCCCTGACCAATGCTGACGAAATCCTGACAGTCACGGCTGAGGCTGGCGGTTCCGAGGGCTTTCCCTAGCCCTGCATGATCATTCCCCGCCGAATCATCTAACGGAACCCGACCCAGACAGGCGGGCCGAAACACCAAGGCACGTCAGAATAGACGCGCGCGTCAAATTGGAGGGAGGGCGAGGGCCGGGCGCTTGAGCGCCGTGAACCACTCGGTCGGGACGTAACAGGACCTCAGCGAGGTTTGCGCAACCGCCAACGTCCCGGTGTCGAACGCGCTCGACATGTGCGGGGCGCGCATATACAGCGCGGCACAGACTGTGGAGGCGAACCGGCTGGTCGCGGCTCGATCGTGCTGGAGATTTACGCGGGAGCCGCGCTACTCGCTTGGCGGATGCAGATGTAAACGCCGACGGATTGGGCGGTTGGGTTGGCTCCCCGACGTGGATTCGAACCACGAACCTACCGGTTAACAGCCGGGCGCTCTACCGTTGAGCTATCGGGGAACGGGATTCCGCCAGTTTGACGCCTCACGGGGCGTCGGGCAAGCGCGGGGAACCCCTCGATCCCGGCCGCGCCGCTCGGCGTAGGATGGCCCGGATGCCCGCTGGTGTAGCGGTAGCACGATGGACTTTGGATCCACAGGGCGAGGTTCGAACCCTCGGCGGGCAGCCAACCTCGACCTCACGAAAGCCTCAGAGGCCCTTCCGGGAGCGCCCGATGCCCGACTCCTTCTACATCGAGCCCGTCCAGCCGGTCATCCGTCACTTCGTCGAGGACTTCCGCAACATCGTCTCGCGCGACGGCGGCACGGCGGCGCTGATGCCCAATCTGCGGACGGCGACCGAGCGGCTGCTCCTCGACCCCACGTGGATCGACGATACGTTCCGCAAACCGGCGCCGGGCACGACGGCGACGTGGGCGGTCTACCGTTCGCAGGACCCCGACCTCTGCATCTTCACGATGGTCGTCCCACCGGCGGGGGCGACGAAGGTTCACAACCACCTCACGAGCGGCTGGGTGGGCCTCGTCCAGGGGGCGCAAATCGAGCGGAAGTACGTCCGCCGCGACGACGGCTCGCGGCCGGGCTACGCCCGGCTCGAACTGGTTTCGGCGGACCCGATCCGCCTCGGCGAACTGACGCCGCTGGAGCATCCGCACCACGACATCCACCAGGTGCTGACGTCCTCCGCCGAGGCTTCCGTGTCGCTGCACGTCCTGTGCAACGACCTCGGCAGCGTGGAGCGCCAGTCCTTCGAGCCGGAGCAAGAGGCCGTCACGGACTTCGTCTCCGGCTACACGAACGTGAGCGGGGGCTCGCTGATCGGGCGGTAGTCTGTCCAACCCCTCGCCCGCAGACAGCACGGCCGCCCGAGTCACCTCGGGCGGCCGTCTTCATGATCCGTGGTACCGAAGGTGGGATTCGAACCCACACGAGGGGTCACCTCATCCGATTTTGAGTCGGACGTGTCTGCCGTTCCACCACTTCGGCGTGGTCATCGAAGGGTACCTCCGCCCGCCGGATCGAGGTAGATCGGGCCTAGCGCTTCAGCTGGCAGGCCGGGCCGGTGCCCGTCGCGGATCCGGTGTAGGTGCAGACCGTGATCACCAATGGCGTCCGGCCCGGTCGTCCGTCGCCCTCCTCGAGTGTGGCTACGATGGTGGCGTCCCGGTGGTCAGGGGCGTCCCCGCAGGGCGGGTGGGGATGCACCCAGACGAATGTGGGCTTTCTCACGCTGTCGTCCGCGCGGTCGTTAGCGGAGATGGAGTAGGCATCGCCCTAGGTCGTGCCGCAGTTCGGCCCTGTCCACTTCACGAACCCGCCCTGCGGGAACAGGCCGGTCATGGTCAGCGTGTAGGTCGTCGTGCACTTGGCCTGATCGAAGACCGCCGCGATCGGCGCGGCGGTCGC
>SXGT01227195.1_pt1 | contig 11322 bp, 1 predicted proteins | sample 3176221 | NCBI WGS metagenome assembly SXGT01 (sample SAMN11356862, study PRJNA531348) | freshwater metagenome | isolation source: freshwater sample F1-120 | place: China: Fuxian Lake, Yuxi | collected 2017-12-25
CGGCGATGTGGCGGCGAGCGAATGGCCACAGATCGGGTCGGTCGGCAGCATGATGGTCTATTACGGCTCTGCAACCGGGATTGCGGATGCGGTGGACTTTCGGATGGCGACGACCTGGGCCGGAGCCATGGACGCCGCAGGGGACTTGAATGGCGACGGCCACGACGATGTGGTGGTGGACACCGCCTATGCCACCACGGCGACCAACTTCTATCATGGAGGACCTACCGGCCTTTCTGCGGCAATGATGTCCGATTTGATCGGCCTTCACACCAACGGAGGGGCGAGCATCGCCGGCATGGGCGACTACAACGGCGACGGTTTTGACGATGTCTTGGTGGGCAGCGGCCGAACCGGGGCGGGCAAAGCGCTCATTTTCCATGGGACCGACGACGCCGACAGCGACGGGATCAAGTTCGGCACGGACTGCAACGACGAAGACGACAAGATTGGCGGTCCGACCTACGTGTTTTACGCGGACAGCGACAGCGATACCTATGGAAACGTGAATGTCACGGTCACCGGATGCACGCCCCCAACCGGCTATGTGGTCGACTCGACCGACTGCGACGATGGCGCTTTCAGTGTGCACCCCACCGCAACGGAGACGATCGCGGATGGGATCGATCAAGACTGCGATTCCAAGGAGCTGTGCTACCCCGACGCGGACAACGATGGGTATCGCCCGCCGTCGGCGGGGACAGTGGTGAGCCCCAATCTGTCGTGCGGGGATTCGTATGAGGCGATAGCGTCGGATCCGGCAACCGATTGCAACGACTTATCCAGCTTCGTTTACCCCGGAGCTTCCGAGACGGTGGGCGACGACATCGATCAGGATTGTGACGGTGTCGACTCGTGTTACCTCGACTTTGACAACGATGGATTCGGCACGGGTAGCCCGATCGACGGCGGTTCGCTCAGTTGTGTGAACGACAGCCAACGCGCAGCGGTGGCGGGCGATTGCAATGACAACAACTTCCTGACCTACCCAGGTGCGGCAGAGTCTACCGGCGATGAGGTCGACCGCGACTGCGATGGAAAGGAAGTGTGCTACGTCGATGCCGACAATGACGGCTATCGCCCGGACGCTGGCGCTGTCGTCAATAGCGCGAACAGCTCCTGCCAGGACTCCGGCGAGGCGGTGAGCTCGGATCCAACGGGCGATTGCGATGATGGCTCCGCGCTGATCCACCCAGGAGCCACCGACGTCATCGCGGACGGCGTGGATCAAGACTGCGACAGCGTGGATTCTTGCTATATCGACGCGGACAATGACGGATACGGAATCAACTCAGCGATCGATGGCTATACCCTGAACTGCATCACCGATGCGAACCGGGCCGCGGTTTCGACGGATTGCAATGACGCTTTGGTGGGAACCTACCCCAACGCGTCCGAGGTCGTAGCGGATGGCGTCGATCAGGACTGCGATGGGGTGGACTCCTGCTACGTCGATGGCGATAATGATGGCTATGGAACGTCCTCTCTGGTGGATTCTACAACCTTGGACTGCGCGTCGGAAGCGGGCGTGGCCACGGTAACCGGGGATTGCGACGACGGCGCTTTGAGCGTTCATCCTTTCGCTTCCGAAACCGTGGGTGATTTTGTTGACCAGGACTGCGACGCGGTGGATTCCTGTTATTTGGACGCCGATAACGATGGTTATGGCGTTTCTACCGTGGTGGATGGTTTCTCTCTGGACTGCATTGCGAGCAACTTTCGGGCGCTGACCACCGACGATTGCGACGACACCTTGGGTTCAGTTCATCCGGATGCGACCGAGATTTATTACAATGGGGTCGACGACGACTGCGTGGGCGGCGATGGCGTGGATGAGGACGGCGACGGGTACGGATCGAAGGAATTTGGCGGTGACGACTGCCATGATGGCGATGCAAGTGTGCATGTGGGCGCCACCGAGTCCATCGACGGCGTGGACGAGGACTGCGACGGAAAGGTCGACGACGGAACTTCGGCCTACGATGACGATGGCGACGGGTTCACGGAAAGCGGCGGCGATTGCGACGATGCGAACGATGACCGTCACCCGGGTGGCCTGGAAGTAGTCAACTCAGTTGACGATGACTGCGATGGGGCCACAGACGAGGATGTGGTCGAGGATTTTGACGGCGATAACTACACCATTGCAGAGGGCGACTGCCACGATGGGAATGCGGCGGTGCATCCCGGCGCCACCGAAATCGTCAACTCGCTTGACGATGACTGCGACGGGGGGGTCGACGAAGGCACCGATGACTTTGATGACGATGGTGACGGTTTCACCGAGAACGGCGGCGATTGCAACGACGGAAGTGCGACCATTTCACCGGCCGACCTCGAGCTGCCAAACGGCGACGATGACGATTGCGACGATGAGATCGACGAAGGAACGCTGGAATACGACGATGATGGCGATGGCCAATCCGAGGCGCAGGGCGACTGCAATGACGCCGATCCGGATGTCTTTGACGGGGCCGTTGAGCTATTAAATGGTTTGGACGACAATTGTGACGGCCGCACCGACGAAGACACCGCCGTGACCGATGACGACGGCGATGGATTTTCCGAAGAGGAGGGCGATTGCGACGATGCCGTGGTCTCCGTGTTCCCGGGTGCGATTGAGGACGAGAACGGCGTCGACGACGATTGTGACGGTTACAAGGATGAACACACGGACAGCTACGACGACGATCAAGACGGGTTCACTGAGAGCGAGGGCGATTGCGACGATAGCACCGGAAATGTGCACCCGAACGCGGTGGAGCTGTGCTCCTACGCCAATGATACGCCGGCGGACGAAAATTGCGACGGTTGGGTGGATGAAGGCTGCGACGAGGACGACACCACGACTACCAAGTCGCGAGGATGCTCCTCGGTTCCAGGAGTGCCTTCGTTCCTCGGTGTGTTGCTGGCGTTACCCCTGTTGCGGCGTCGTCGGGCGGTAGCGGCGGTCGCTTTGGCTGGTTGTGGGGGGGATGTTTCCATCACCGACCAAACCAAGGGCGATGTGGTCGCGCTGCACAACGCCATCGATTTTGGGGCGGTGACCCTCGGCGACACGGCAGAACAGGAGATCAACCTCCGTAATACCGGGGATGCATTGGTGGAAGTCAACCGGGTGGAGTGCGTGGGTACCTCCATGGAACTCGTCGGAGATCCGAATGGTACGGTGCTTTCGGAGTCCGGCGCAGAGGACGAGTCCGACTATCTGGACATTCTGCTCCGGTTCTCGCCCACCTCGGAAGGGCCCTTTGTGGGCGGGTGTACGGTGGATTTGGTCGGTCCCACCGCGGACACCTTCGTGTTTGCGTTGTACGGGATCGGCGCCGTACCAAACCTTCAGTTTGTGCCGGCACAGGTGGATTTTGGGCCGGTAGCGCCGGGCGCCCACCGCACCGTCGAGTTGGTGAACCTGGGAATCTCCACGGTGGTGCTGGGGGACGCGACTCTCCCGGATGGCGTCACGGTTTCCGCAAATTGGCCCGAATCTTTGGCGCCCGAGGAGTCGGTTGCGGTCGAGCTCACCCTGACCGAAGCCGGCGAGTGCCACACGGCGCTGGCGATCGCCTATGCGGAGTCGGAGTCGCTCAGCTTGGAATTGTACGCGAACTACTGCGACAATCCGGTGTCGGTCGTCGACGCCGACGGCGACGGCCAAACCGCGTGCGGGGGCGACTGCGACGACGCACAGGCGTTGACTTACTTTGGAGCTGTAGAATTTGTCGACGGGCAGGACAACGACTGCAATGGGATCATCGACGACCACACCGAAGCGTACGATGACGACGATGACGGGTTTTCGGAGTTACAAGGCGACTGCTACGACGAACATGCGGCGGTGTACCCCGACTCCCCGGCGAACCTCGCGGGTGTGGATGCGGATTGCGATGGCAGCGTTGCGGGCGTCGATCTCGACGGCGATGGGTTCGCCGTGGAAGGCGGGGATTGCGATGATGTGTTCGACGAAATTCATCCCGGAGCCACGGAGGCGATCAACAACATCGACGACGACTGCGACGGCGTTATCGACGAGGGAACGGACGCTTTCGACGATGACGAGGATGGAGTGTCGGAACTCGAGGGAGACTGCGATGATGCGGATCCGGACCGCGCACCGGGGTTGGCGGAGACGGTCAACGGCCGTGACGACGACTGCGACCTGAGCGTGGATGAGGGCACGGCCGCCAGCGACGACGACGGCGATGGTTTTTCCGAGAACGGTGGGGACTGCGACGATCAGAATTCCTCCCGTTCGCCGGGGAGATATGACTCGCTCGGAAACGGCACCGATGAGGATTGCGACGGGTCGGACGGATAGAGACTCCCGACGCCAGCATTTGTAAGTTCTTGTTTCCGAGGTCCAACCGCCCCTTCAGCTAGGATCAAGCTGTGGGGTGCTGCTTGCGAAATCGTAGCTTAGGAACGTGGTTTGCGTTGACGCTGGGTGCGGGCTGTACGGACCCGGCCGACGTGGCGTCGGTCGACCGCGAATCGATGGCGTTGAACGCCCAGGGTTCCGGAGGCGCGCTGCTCGCTGAACCGGTGTGGTCTTGGGAGTCAGGCTTTCCAAATGCCTTTGCGGCCGAGGAGTTGGCGGGCGGCGACCTCAACGGTGACGGGTTCGACGAGCTGATCGTGGGGATCTCGCAGTACGACACCGCCACCGCGAACGTAGGTCGGGTGTGTGTTTTTGAGGGATCGTTCACGGGGCCGGGGACCGAGCCGGAAGTCTGCTTGACGGGGGACCGGTTTTCGTTGTTTGGGCGGGGGATCGCGGTGCTGGACCTCGACCAAGATGGCTACGATGATCTGGTGGTTGGAGCGCCCTATTACCAAAATCCGACCCTTTCTGAGGGGGCGGTGTTTTTGTACAAGGGATCGTCAACCGGGTTGACTACTTCTGCCGCGTGGTCGCACGAGTCGGGTGTGGTTCGGTTGCTGGAAGGGGAAGAGGTCGCAGCGATCGGCGATGTCAACGCGGACGGGTTCCCGGATTTCGCGGTGGGCCGGCCCGGGGTGTATGGCGTAGCGGTACCGGGTTCGGTGCTGGTCTTTTATGGGGCGGCGTCGGGCATTCCCACGGGTCCGACCGTGATCGACAGCGGTCCGCTGGGCCTCGGCAACGATGAAGGGTTTGGGCTGACGCTGGCCGGAGGAGTGAGCGTCGATGGCGATGAATACGACGATCTGTTGATCGGGGCGATGACCCACGATGGCTCCGGCACCGAAAAGGGGTGGGTGGGTGTGTTCCGAGGCGGACCGTCCATCGCTACAACTCCGGTATATTCCAGTACGGGAGCCAGCAATGCGCGTTGGGGTGCGGCTGCTGCGGCGGCGGACTTTGATGGGGATGGCTACGGCGATTTTGTGGTTTCGGCGGTAGGTTTGGCGCTCGGCAATGCCAGTGTCACCCTGTTGAACGGAGGGGAGACTGCTCCACACCTGAGTTCGGCGGGAACGCTCACCCAGACCCACGTTGCCTCACATCATTCGTTTGGAACGTCGCTTCAAGTGCTTCAATTGAACGCCAGCGAGGATTCGTTTCCGGATTTGGCGGTCGGGCAACCGAACATCAACAATGGGTTGGTCACCTTATTCTATGGAACCGCCGACGGATTACCGGCGTCGAGTGGGGAGTATGTAACGGACATCTCCGGAGAGACACCCTCCAAGTTCTCGCTGGCGCTGGGCGCATTGAACACGACCAACGCCGACGATGATGCCAACGACGACCTGATCGTCGGGGCGCCACATACCGACGGGACGGCACTCAACCAAGGGCGGGTGGATTTGTTCTCGTTTGATGCGGACGATGACTCGTTGTGGCCTGGGTTTGAGCACGAATACGACAGTGAAGGGGCGTCGGATCAAAATCCGGACGATGATGATGACGCGATTCTGACGCGAAGTGAACTTCCATTGGGCGATACCGACGGGGACGGGATCCCGAATTGGGTGGATCCGGACGACGATGCGGATGGAATTTCGACGTTGGAAGAGGGGGATACCTCGGATGCCGACGCAGATGGCGAATTGGACTATCTCGATTGCGGAAACACAAATCCAAATGTTGGTTATGGCGCGACTGAAGTTTGCGACGGCATCGACAACGATTGCGATCACCTGATCGATGAGGGGTTTCCGCTGTTTCCGTACTATTGGGACGGCGATGGGGATGGATTTGGCGCGGAGCCGATGACGGCGTTGTGCGCGGCGTTTGAGCCCGAGTGGATTTCGATCGGCGGGGATTGTGACGACCAAAACGCCGATCGGGCGCCGGATGTGGAGGAGAGCTGCGACGGCCGCGACAACGATTGCGATGGGGTGGTCGACGAAACGACGGCGTGCTTCGACGATGATGGGGATGGAACAACCGAAGAAGGGGGCGATTGTGACGATCAAGACGTTGCTCTTCACCCTGGGCAACCCGAATCCGCCTGCGACGGCGTGGACGAAAATTGCGATGGTCGCGTGGACGAAGGAACGGCGTGTTTTGACGATGATGGGGATTGTTTCTGCGAATTGGGCGACTGCGTAGGTTCCGCGGAGGTGGGTTGCGAAACCGTGGCCGGCGGCGATTGCAGCGATGGGGATGCGGAGGTTCATCCGGACGCTTTTGAAGATCCGACCGACGCGCTCGACAACGACTGCGACGGCGAGATCGCGTTCAGCGGACCGGATCCGGACGGCGATGGGTTTTCGGCATTGGGTGGGGATTGCGAACCCGAGGATTCTTCGGTTTATCCGGGGGCGATCGAGCAGTGGGATGGTCTCGACAACGATTGCGATGGGACGGCGGACGAAGGGACGCTGGGGTTCGACGACGACGGCGACGATCAGACGGAAGCCGAGGGAGATTGCGATGATTCTTCACCGGGGGTGTTCTCGGGCGCCGTGGAGATCGCCAATGGCCAGGATGACGACTGCGACGGGATCACCGATGAAGGAACGGATGTTTTTGACGATGACGCGGATGGGTTGTCCGAGGCCGAAGGGGATTGCGACGATGGCAATGCGGCGGTTTCGCCGGCCTTCGAAGAGCTCGTGAATGGGTTTGACGACGATTGCGATGGAAAAACCGACGAAGGAACGGCGGATACGGATGAGGAACCGCAACCCGAGCAGGGGGACACCGATGCTCCTTTGGAGCGGCCGGATTGCGGGTGCCAGTCGACCGAAGGGGCCCCGTGGTTTGCGGTATTGGCGGTTGTGGTGTGGATGAGCCGTTTCCGTGGAACGGGTCGGCTGTTGCCCGCCGCGACCTTGCTGGGGTGCTCCGAGAACGAGTTGGCGGCCATTCCAGGGCGGGCCTTCCTGGAATCCGACGCGGTGGACCTGGGGCCGGTTTTGGCGGGCGCGCCGGTGCATTGGGAAGTGGTCGTTGTGCACGAAAGTGGACCGTCATCACAGATTTTTTCGATGTCGGTCGAGCCGCCGGACCAGGGGTTTGCTTATCAAGGGGAACTGCCGTTGGTGGTGCCGGAGGGGGGTGAGGTGGCATTCCCGTTCGAGTTTCTGGCTCCGGAACCAGGGCATTATTCGGCGGAAGTCGGCCTTCAGTCCACGGGTTCGCCGAAGGAGCTTGTGGCGTCGGTTCGGGCGGAGGCGGTTTCAGTGGACTTATCGATCTGGCCCTTGACCCTAGATTTTGGACGAGTGTCAGACGGAGCGGCCGAGGAACGAACGTTGCACATTCGGAATCCGTCCGTGATCCCGTTGATGCTGGCGGAGTGGCCGTTGTCTGAAGGTTTCTCCGTGGAGAACGCCTTTCCGCTCGCCGTTCCTGCGGGCGAGGTGACCGAGGTGGTGGTTCGTTTCGAGCCGACCTCCGACGCCCCTGCGATCGTGGAGCTAGTACCTGAGTTTATGGGGGAGGTGTCGGCGCCGACGGTAAGGCTGGTAGGCAACTCCTGCGCGGAGGGCCTGCCGGAGCAATGGGATTTGGATGGCGATGGAACGACCGTTTGCGGAGGAGACTGCGACGATTCGGCGGCGGATGTGGGCCCACAAGGGTTCGAAGCGCCCGATGGTGAAGACCAAGATTGCGATGGGATCATCGACGAGAACACCGAGGCCTACGATGATGATGGGGACGGGCAAGCCGAAATCTACGGCGATTGCAACGACGGGGATCCAGGGGTGTTTTGGGGGAATACCGAGGTGTGGAACAACGGAATCGACGACGATTGCGATGGAAGCGTCGATGTTGCCACCGTGGATGCGGATGGGGACGGGTATGGGGAGGCGGTGGACTGCGATGACCTGGATCCGGAGAGTTTTCCAGGTGCTTCGGAGATCCTGGACGCCCTCGACAACGATTGCGATGGGATCGCGGATGAGGGGACGGCGGCCTATGACGACGATGGCGATGGGGTGAGCGAGGCGAACGGCGACTGCAATGATGCGGCGGACGCCGTGTTTCCTGGAGCCGTCGAATTAGTAAACGGCGTTGACGAAAACTGCGATGGCGCGATCGACGAAGGGACGGCCGCGGCGGACGACGATGGCGATGGATTTTCGGAGTTGGGCGGGGATTGTGAGGACGGGGATCCCGAGGTTTCGCCTGCGGAAGTGGAGGTGGAGGGGAATGGGGTGGATGAGGATTGTGATGGCGTCGTGCTCTAGGCAGCACGCGATGTCAGATCTGCGCCAGTTCATGTCAGCTTTTGTTACCTAAGCTTCGAACCGCCTTCTGGTAGGCTCACCTCATGGACGGCGCTCTGGTGCGTCGCCTTGAGCGGAGAGCCTCGTGAAGAATACCGTTTCGGCGATCTCGGGGATGCGTTTGCTGGCGGGGTTGTCGCTGGCGTTTTCGTGTCAGCCGGCGGGGGAGGGGGATTCTGGGTTGGGGGAGACGGATTCGGCGGAGTTGGCGTTCCAAAACAGAGGTTGGTCGGCCGAGTACGCTCAGGGCGGCGTGAAGATCGATGGCCTCGGCGTTCGATTTGCAGGGGTTGGGCGGGAAGGGGCGTTTGAGGTGGCGGTTGCGGTGGAGCCAGAGCGGGGCGAATGCGAGCTCCAACCTGGCTGCCTGTCCCAAACCGAGTACCGCCGGGGCGATGTCGTCGAGTGGTGGACGGAGTCGGAAGATCGGTTGCCGCAGGGATGGACGCTCGAATCAGCGATCGGGGGCGACGGGCCGTTGGCGCTGGAGGTCGAGATTGAGGGCGCCGAAGTGTCCGTTTCCGAGCAACAGGCTTGGCTGACCGAGGACGGGGGCCGGCTGTGGTCGGTGGGTGGATTGAAGGCGTGGGATGCGCGCGGGGAAGAGCTGCCCGTGTGGTTTGAGGAGAGCGGGAGCGGATTTTCGGTGATGGTGGATGATGAGGGGGCGGAGTATCCGGTGGTGGTGGATCCGGTGTATGCGGTGGTGGGAGCAATGTTAACGCCGCCTGGGGGGGAGTCGTATTTTGGTGGAATGGTGGATTCCGCCGGGGATCTGAATGGCGACGGATACGCCGATGTCGTGGCTCTTGCGCATTCTACTTCCACCGGACCGGGGACGGCCTATGTGTTTGCTGGCAGCGCCACCGGTTTGGATACTGCTCCCCTGGCGTCCTACGCTCTGCCCTATAGCTGGGGTTCGGCCATGGGATATGCGGCCTGGGATGCTGGTGACACCAATGCCGACGGGTACGACGACTTGGTCATTGGGGAGGGCTACTACCAATCCATGGGCATGGGTGTGGGTCGGGTGAGGGTATTCGCGGGGGGTCCTTCGGGTCCAGCGGCATCGCCAACGCGGGAGTGGATCGGCGATGTCCAAAGTGGAGAATTCGGTGGGTATGTGGACGCGAGTGGCGATGTCAACGGCGATGGCTTTGCCGACGTGCTGGTCGGCCAGGCGCGATCAGGATCGGGGAAGGTCCATGTATTTTATGGGGGGGCTGGCGGGGCCTCCGCGGCCGCCGATGAGGTGCTCCTGGCGCCCAGTGGCACGTATTTTGGAGTGGATGTCGGCACCGCCGATGTGAACGGTGATGGCTTTGGGGATGTGCTGGTTGGCCAGTTGGGGGTAGCGCCGGAAGGGGCTGCCTATGTGTTTCACGGTGGCGGCGCCGGGGTATCCGCGACGCCGAACACCGCGATTCTGAACGGGGGCGCCGACGGACATCACTTTGCCAATCGTGTTGTTCCCCTGGGTGACATGAACGGTGACGGCTTTGAGGAGGTTGGGGTCACGCACTGGCACTTACAAGCGATGTTTGCTTCTGAGTTGTGGATCTATGAGGGGGGGGCGCCGGGCCTCGTTGCGTCGCCAAGCTCCGTGCTGCCGTCAGGGTGGTCGAGCGACATCGCGAGTGGGGACCTCAATGCGGATGGTCTTTCCGATCTGGTGGTCGCTGACCGCCAAATGACCAATTTTGCAAAGGTATCCACCTTTCACGGAACCCCGTTGGGGGTATCCCATAGCAGTGCCCCGACGCTCACCGGAATTCCGAACTATAGCGGATACGCATTGGCTTCCGCCGACGTCAACGGCGATGACTTCGACGACGTCGTGGTGGGTTCGGATCCGGCAGGTAATGGTAAACTACTTGTCTTTTTCGGGACCGACGACGCCGATGGCGATGGTGTGACCTACGACCTGGACTGCGATGACTTCGATCCTGGCGTAGGTATTGGCGCCTTGCGCTACCCGGATGGGGACGGCGATGGGTACGGCCTGTCCTCCGGCGCGGTGTTGGACTGTGGGCAGCCGCTTTCGGGGTACGCCACGTTGGGTGGAGATTGCAACGATGCTCAAACGGCCATCTATCCCACAGCCTCGGAGACCATCGCCGACGGCATCGACCAAGACTGCGACCTGGTCGATTCCTGTTACATGGACACGGACAACGACAACTACGGTACCTCCGTCGTGATCGACGGTCTAACCCTCTCTTGCGCCGCCGATGCGGGGCGTGCCCCGGTCCAAGGGGACTGCAAGGACAGCGCCTCGGGCGTGAATCCCGGAGCGACCGACACCGTCGGCGATAGCATCGACCAAGACTGCGATCTCGTCGATTCCTGTTACACGGACACGGACAACGACAACTACGGTACCTCCGTCGTGATCGACGGTCTAACCCTCTCTTGCGCCGCCGACGCCGGTCGTGCCCCGGTCCAAGGCGACTGCAAGGACAGCGCTGCGGGCGTTAACCCGGGGGCGACCGAAACCGTCGGCGACAGCATCGACCAAGATTGCGATTTGGTCGATTCTTGCTACGCGGACGCGGACAACGACAACTACGGTACCGCCGTGATCCTCGATGGATTGACGCTATCCTGCACCACGGATGCTGGCCGCGCCCCGGTTTCGGGCGATTGCAACGACACTTC
>SXGT01434845.1_pt1 | contig 11321 bp, 9 predicted proteins | sample 3176221 | NCBI WGS metagenome assembly SXGT01 (sample SAMN11356862, study PRJNA531348) | freshwater metagenome | isolation source: freshwater sample F1-120 | place: China: Fuxian Lake, Yuxi | collected 2017-12-25
CACTCTCTGTGGTTGTCCGTGGGGATCGTTACAGGGACGCGCGAGCGCGTCACCACGAAGGTTGCTGATCGATCGGGGAGTGTCGGCTCGTTCTTGTTTGCTCGATCGCGCGTCCGCGGGCGCGCCGGAGGGTCCGTTTCGACAGGCCGGCGGTACACGGCAGTCCGTCTTCACTGGTTCTTCGTCGCGCTTTGGAGGTTTGATGGTGACCAGGTTGATCACTCGTTCGCACCGCACAGCAGTGAGCGAGATCGGTGCGCGGCTCGCGGGCGCGCAACACGCGTTGATCGACGCGGTGGTCGCTCTCGATGAGTCGGGGGAGTGGGCTGCGGATGGTTCGGTCACGTGTGCGCATTGGGTCGCGGATCATCTCGACATCGAGGTCTGCACGGCGCGGGAGTGGTTACGGATCGGCAAACTCCTCCAGTCGCTCCCGCAGATCGCCGGACGGTTCGCGAACAAACAGCTCTCCTACAGCAAGGTCCGGTCCCTCACCCGGGTCGCCACCAGTGAGAACGAACTCGAACTCTGCGAGATCGCGCTACGGACCCCAGCCGGCAGGCTCGGTCATGCGCTGGCGGCGTGGTTGAACCGGCACAGTCCGCCCGACAACACCGCCCGGCGGCAGCATCAAGCCCGGGGTGTGCGGTGGCGGCTCGCCCCCGACGGGATGACCACCTTCACGATCACCTTGCCGCCGTTGATGGCCGGGACGTTCCAGGCCGCGATCGACACGACCCTGCTCCGCAACCAGACCCACGCAGCGGCCGAAGCCAAACGGGCAGGCGCTTGGCCGTCGATCGCGCAACAACGCGCGGATGCGTTGATCACGGCGGTCACGAACCCCGCCACGTTGAACTACGAGATCATCGTGCACGTACGCGGTGATGGCTGCACCCTCGATGACGGCACCCCGATCAACGACCACACGGTCGCCGGACTGATCGACCGATCGTTCATCCGCGCCCTGATCCACAACGCCGAACAACGCCCGGTGAACGCGAGCACCCGCCGCCGCCGACCCACCACCCGACAGCAACGCGTCGCCCGTGAACGAACCCGCGGCCAATGTGTCGACTGCGGCAGCACCGACCTCCTCGAAGACGACCACCACCCCGCCCACGAGACCACCAAACACACCCACACCGACGAGCTCGAACCCCGCTGCCCAACCTGCCACCATCGCAAACACCGGCGATGACGGCGTGACCGACCGCGCACGATCTACGCCGACTTCAGCGTGTCCCGGGGACTTCGCCGAAGTGACCATCGAGAATTGCGTCGCATTCGTCTCGGCGCTTCACGGCTCGAACGAGCTCAGTGGCTTCTTCCAGCGCTTCAACGCGCGCTAGGAACGGATGATCGATCGGAGCGTCGAAGCGCAACGACTGCGGCAGATCTCCGGGCTCGATCCCTTCGAGGAATTCAGGACGCTCCCGAAACAGAGACTGCGCCTCGGCGAAGGTCCGAGCGTCATCGAGGAAGTCGACATGCTCGAGCTCGGGGTCGCGCTTCGCGTCGCGGACGATCTCTTCGATCTCGCGTTGCGAACCATCGACCTTGAAGTACACGTCGACCGACGTCTTCTCGGGTCGGCAACGTTCGACGAGCCAATCGCTGAACTCCAACTCGTCCGCGAGCGTCATGGGAATCGGACCGACGACGAGACGGACCGCGTCGACCTGGTCGATCGCAAGGCGAAGTGCCAGCACATCGGTCGCCTCGCGATCGATCACGACCTCGATCACGTCGCCGGCGGCGACTTGGCTCACGTCATCGAGGACTTCGTTGAAACGATCGACGTCGACGAGCGATGCGCTCGCGACGCCGTCGAGCCGCGTGATGGCGTCACGAGCCTCCTCCGAGTCGGTTCCGTCAGCGAGGAACACGCGGAACGTCGACGTGGAGGTGGTGCGGTCGTCGTTGCTGGTGCATGCGCTCGTCCCGCCCATCGCTGCCGCGAGCGTGAAGCAAACCCACCCCGCTTTGCCCCTCAGCCCACGGGTGACGAACACGTGGCGAGCGTAACCCGACGGAACTCAGCCGCCGAGGCCGAGGAGACGTTCGCGGCGTACCGCTTTGATGCCGCGCCATAGTGCCAGCGCGGCGATCGCCCACGCGCCGAACCCGACGAGGAGGATGAATCCGCCGGCTCGGGCCAAGGAGGCGCTGGCCATGCCGTATGCGCCGATGACGAGTGGCAGCGTGATCAATGCGCTGCTCTGCTGCGCCGCCGCGGCGCTCGAGACGCGCGCCGAGATCCGCAGGATGAGCGCGACGACCAACGCGAGGAACGGCGGGACGACCCACAGCACGAGCAGCCACCAGTTCGCGGTGGGGAAGAACCACCCGCCGACCTTCGGTCCGACGATCAGGTTCACGACCAACGAGTACAGCGCGAACCCGACGACCTCGACCGCGTAGCCCGGCAGCAACGCGGCCATCAGTTTGCCGACGAAGATCTCTCGCTCGCTCGCGGGCGAGTGAGCCAAGAACTCACCGCTGCCGCGTTCGCGTTCGCCGACGATCGTGTGCGAACCGATCGCCGAGCTCACCGTCAAGGGAACGATGATCGCGAGCGGCGCAAAGAGGTAGACCGCCATCGCGTACGCCGCTTGCACGTTCGGTGCGTCGCCTTCGACCTGACTCTGAATCTGCGCCGGGAGCGTGTCGACGATGTCGCCGATCTGTTGCACGAGGCCTTGGTCGGCGAGCGAGGTGAGACTGCCGAAGAGCAACGCCGGCAACGCGACGAAGAACAACGCCGCGATCACGAACAACGGCAGCCAGAAGTCGCGGCTGCGGTAGATCTGCAGGAGGTCGGTGCGAGCGACGACCCACGCTCGTCGCCAATTCATGCGGCGCGCTCCTCGCCTCGTTGGCGAACTGCGAAGTACAACTCCTCGAGCGAGGGTGTGCGCGGTTCGACACGCGTGAGGCGTACACCTCGCGCCACGAGATCCGCGACCAAGTCGCTGATCCGAGCCGGATCGTCGAGGGTTGCGAGCGCGGTCCACTCGCGTTGGTACTCGACGACGTACGGCAGCGTCGCCGCAACGTCGAGCGACGTCGGGTCATGTGCCGCGAGCGTCACCGTGGTCCCCGCGAACAGCGACCGAGTCAGGTCGGCCGGCGATCCCGAAACGACCGTGTTGCCCCGATCGAGAACCACGACGTAGTCGGCGAGGCCCTCCGCCTCGAGGAGCAGGTGCGTGCACATCAAGACGGTGCGGCCGTCACTCGCCATACCACGAATCAGGTCGAGGACCGCTCGCGACGACTCGGGGTCGAGGCCGGCAGTCGGTTCGTCGAGCAGCAGCAACTCGGGATCGTGCAGCGTCGCGCGCGCGAGCGCGAGCCGAGCGCGCATCCCCGTCGAGTATCCGCCGACGCGCTGATCGAGCGCGCCGCTGATGCCGAAACGATCAGCAGCGCGGGCGATGCGTTCGTCGATGGCGTCGACCTCCCAGAGCTGTGCCGCGTAGCGCAGGTTGTCGGCCCCGGTGAGGCGGTCGTACAGGGCTGGCCTCGCGGGTACGACCCCGGTGCGTTGCCGAACCGACTCGCCGTCGGTCGCCGGAACGAGTCCGAACGTCCGCACCAGTCCCGCGGACGGCACCATCGCACCGGTGACGCAGCGAACCGCGGTCGTCTTGCCGGCACCGTTGGGGCCGAGGAGCATCGCAATGGTCCCGGCGGGTATCGCGAGCGTGAGTCCGTTGAGCGCGGTCACGTCGCCGAACGACTTCGTCGTCGCCTGGAGCTCCACCACCGCCATCATCGGATTGTCGGCACGCGAACAACGGTGGGTGAGCCCGACTTCGCGCCGATTACCCTGTGCCGTTCCTGGTGGCGTAGCCGAGTGGTTCAGGCACGGGCCTGCAAAGCCCTTGACGCGGGTTCGATTCCCGCCGCCACCTCCAGTTCTGACACGAAACCCCAGGTCGACCGCACCGTCGGTCGGGCGTAGGGTGGGGGCGTGGCCACGCTCCGGTTCCGGACCGAGGTTGCGCACCCTGACCCCCGTTTCGTCGTCCAAGCGGTTGCCGCCACCTCCGAGGTCGCTCGGTCGCTCCGGTTCGACGCGGGAGGGCGTGTGATCGCATCCGATGGTCGGCCCAGCCGGGCGGTCATCCTCGCGGAGGGTGACCGGATCGCGTTGGGTTCGAGACTGCGTGTCACGGGCTCGCCCTCACACTCCGAAGCGGCGACCGAGCCGATCGAACTCGCCGTCACCAGGTTCGACCACGTCGAGGTTTCGGCGTCGATTGTCGATGACGAAGAGGAAATGGAATCCGAGGTCGGCGTACTCCACCCGGGGCAAATGACGGGCGCTTGGATGCGCGGGACAGTCCGCGGGCTGAAATCGGGATGGTGGAGCGGACCCTTGAGCTGGGAGTGTCAGATCGACGTCGATCTCGGGGCAGAAACTCCGATCCGCGGTCGCCTTTGCGTCGAGCACCGCCGGGCCCGCGCGACGATCGCGATACGTGCGACGATGATCGACGACCAGTGGTGGGAGATCGATGGACAGGTTCGCGGGCGTGGTCGTGGATGGGCACGGCCGGCGATCGCGCCAGCGTTGTGGGTTGCGATCATTGCGACGCGTCGCCCGCTGCGCCGACTCCTCGCTTCAATACCGACGAAGTCCGTCGATGTCGTATCGAAATTCGAGTCTGAGGTTGCCGGACGATCCGCGGCCGACTTCGTGAGCGACACCGTGCTGAGCTTGGTGCGCGACGGCCTCGTGGAGTCGGATGCCGAAGTGGTTGCGTTCGCGGTGATGCGCGAAGACATCCATGGCAATCGAGTCGAGATCGCACGCTACGTGTCTCGCGACGAAGCCGAGTCGGTCGTTCGGAACTTCGAGGACGGATATCCCCACCGTCAGTACTACTTCGTCGTTCCTGTCGGCTCAACGCCGATGTGATGCGCATCGAGCCCCGACTCGATCTCCCCGAGCTCAAGTGCAGACGAAGGCGCCGAGCACACTTCCGACGGCGAAGTGGCCGTCTCGCTCGATGAGGGTGGCGACCTGCGATCGCACGAATTCGACAACTGCGGACCAGGGCTGGGAAATCTCGGACGCGTAGTGGTCTTCGACGCTAGCGACGTAGTCGGCGGCGATCGTCGCGGTCTTGAGCCGGGCCGGCACGATCGACGCAGGTTGCTTGCATTCGATCGTGTCAAACGCGCAAGCCAGCTGCTCGGCTCCGTTCTCCAAGGAGAAGACGTGGGTCGACGGATTCTCCATCGCCCAGTCGGGGTCGGCGCGGCGCACCGCGGTTTCGACGAGTTCTCGCAACGAGGCGATGTGATCGGCGCCATTCGTCACGAACACGGCTGATCCGCCCGGCCGCAAGACACGTCGTGCCTCGAGCGCGGCCGCGCGGCGATCGGGAACGTGGTACAGCATGTGCGGCGCGAGCACCGCGTCGAACGAGTCATCGGGAAACGGCAGTTGCACGATGTCGGCGTTCGTCAGCCGCGGCCAGTGAGCATTTCGCAACATGCCCAGCGAGAGATCGGCGCCGACCGCGTCGACCTGGCGACTCGCGAGCCCACGCAAGTACGCGCCGTTGCCGCAGCCCACGTCGAGGACGCGGTCGCCCGCGACGACGCCCGCGAGATCGAGAGTCCATCCGACGAGATCGAGGCGGAGCTCCTGACACTCCCACAACCGCTGACGCGCGCGCAGATTTCGATCGTCGGCGTACTGCGTCGGTGCAGGGGACGTCACCGACGCATCGTCGCACAACGGCCGCATGTTGTCCCACCGATCGGCGGGCGTCCCACGAAGTGGCGGCCGGCCGCCGTCCTGTGGGACACCCGCCAGTTCGTGGGACAACACGGGCGTGAGTGGCGACACAAGGAAGGGTGACGGCGCGGGCACCGCGCGGGTGGCGGAGGGTGGGTGATCCGGGCGACGATTGGCCCGATGGCGGCCGAGGGGAGTGCGACAGAGAGTTCAGCGCCTCCGAACGATCACATCCGAACGACGGCGCGCAACGCGGGCTGGGCCTACGTCTCGTTCGTGGCCAGCAAGCTCTTGACCTTCGTCGCGACCGTCATCCTCGCCCGCATCCTGGTGCCGTCCGACTTCGGACTTGTCGGATTCGCGCTCGTTGCGATGCAGTACCTCGACATCGTGAACCGGTTCGGGCTCGACACCGCGATCGTCAGCTGGCCCGAAATCGATGACGACCTGTTGAGCACGACCTTCTGGTTCAGCGTCGTCACCGGATTCGTGTTCTACGCAGCCGCCTGGTTCGCGGCGCCGGCGGTCGCCGAGTTCTTCGGCGACGCCGGCGTCACCGATCTGCTGCGGGTGATCGCGCTCGTGCTCGTCATCGAGTCGTTCTCGATCGTGCACGGCGCGTTGTTGCGGCGCGACCTGAGGTTCAAGGCGAAGTTGGTCCCCGATGTCATCAAGGGCTCGACCAAAGGCGCCGCATCGATCGCCTTCGCGCTCGGCGGTGCCGGTGCGTGGTCGCTCGCGTGGGGTCAGGTCATCGGCGCACTCTGCGAGATGATCGCGTTGTTCGCCCTGGTTCGATTCCGGCCGCGACTGCGATTCGATCGGGGTCGGTTCGGTGCGTTCGGCCGTTACGGCTTCCACATGATCTCGGTCGAACTCCTCGCCGCGGTCCGGGCCAACGTCGACTATCTCTTCGTCGGCCGAGTCCTGGGGCGAGCGGCGCTCGGCGCGTACACGCTGGCGTACCGACTTCCCGAGCTCGTGATCCGGAGTCTCAATGGCGTTGTCGGTTCGGTTGCCCACCCCGTGATGGCGCGACTCCAACACGATCGCGACGCGCTCCGTGCGTACTACCGCGACTACGTGAGGATCATGGCGACGATCACCGTGCCGGCCGGGGTCGGGATGGCCCTCATCGCCGATCCCTTCGTGCGGCTCGTCTACGGCACGCGTTGGGAGGCCGCGATCGTTCCGATGCAAGGGATCGGCATCGCGATGGCGATCACCTCGGTCGGATGGGCCCCCGGCGTTCTGTACAAGGCCATCAATCGCCCCGCGATGTTGAACGCCGTCAGCATCGCGAAGGTGCCGCTGGCGATCGGCGCGCTGTGGTGGGCCGCACCCCGCGGCATCGACACGGTCGCGTGGACCCAGGTCGGACTGGCGACGGCCTATCTCACCATCGACACGTTTGGACTGCGCGTGATCACCGGGATCGGTTTCGACGTGGTCGCGTCCGCCGTTGCTGGATCGATCTGCGGCGCGCTCGCGATGTCCGCAGTTGCGCGGGGCATCACCGCGCTCGGGCTCGCGAACGGCGCGACGCTGGCGCTCACGATCGTCGCGGGTTCGGCGGTCTACGTGGTGGTTCTCGGTGTGGTGCGCCCGTCCGAACTGCGCGAACTACGCAAGTTGGTACTCCGAAGATGAACACCTTGCGTCGCGACGGCGCCACCGTTTGCGAGACGCTCGCTGATCACCAATAATCCGACCCAGCGGGCAGGGCGGAGAACCGGCGCGCGGTCGTGGTGGCGAAGTTCGACTTCGAAGGGTCGGTGGGTTCGTGAGGTTCGTGGGGCGGTTGGGGCGAAACGCGAGTCGACGCGACGCGACTCGGCATGATCTCGACGCCACGCGCGCGACCCTCGACGTCGTCCTCGCGCACGCTCGGCGTTACGGCCGGCCGGTGTCGTTGGTGCGCTTTCGTACCGAGCGGCGCGACGTCGAGCGGGCGTACACCACGATCAGCGCAACGGCGCGCGCCGGCGAGATCGTCTGGACCGACTCGAGTGCAGTGTGCCTGGCTGCCCTCGAGGGGACTCCCGAGTCGGCGGCCGGAACCGCGGCGCGGCTGACCGCGCGCTTGCACGAACGCGGTATCTCGGTCGTGCACCAATATGCCGTGTTCCCCGAGCACGGTCTCACCCTCGACGGAGTCATCGCCGCGCTCGATGAGAGCATTGCGACGAGGCGCGGCTTCGTCGTCAACGACGACACCGATTCGTTCGACCTCGCGCAGGAGGCGTGACGTGAGTGTCGCCGGGTTCGCGCGGCGCCCGACGGGCGCGAAGCTCCGGCGCAAACGGGTCTTCGACCTCGTTGTCGGATCGGTGTTGACCGTCGTGTTGCTGCCTGTCTTCGTCTTGATCACGATTGCGATTGCGGTCGATTCGCGCGGCCCGCTGTTTCACGTGTCCGAGCGAACAGGCCGGAACGGTAAGCGCTTCGGCATGATCAAGTTTCGGACGATGGTGCGTGACGCCGATCAGATCAAGGATCAATTGCGCCACCTGAGCGTTGTTCCGTGGCCCGACTTCAAGATCATCCCCGACCCTCGCATCACCGCGGTCGGACGCTTCTTGCGATCCACGAGTCTGGACGAGCTACCCCAGCTGATCAACGTGCTGCGAGGCGAGATGAGTCTCGTCGGGCCGCGGCCGACGACGTTCACCGCGGATACGTACAGCTTGTGGCACACCGCGCGACTCGACATCGCGCCGGGGATGACCGGACTCTGGCAGGTCGGCGGGCGCAACCGATTGACGTTCGACGAGCGAGTGCGGCTCGACATCGAGTACATCGCCTCCGTGTCGGTCTGGAGTGATCTCAAGTTGCTCGCCCGAACCGTTGGCACCGTGATTCGGCAAGAGGGAGCATGACCCGCCGGACCCGCTTCGCTCGCCGGAGAATCCGGACTCGGATCATCGCCGGCACACTCGCCGCCGCGTCGATCGCGGCCGGTGCCGCGATCGCCACCGATGACGACGCGCCCGCGACGCCGGTCGTCGTATCGGTGGCGCGTGTCAACTTCCAACGCGACACCGGCACCGTCCCTGAGGGGTATCTGCGCGACTACGGCCAGGCGTTCGACACCGTGCGCGGTTACGGGTGGGTCGAGCAAGCATCACCGACGCCGTTGTCGATCGTCGGAAACGCTCGCAACCGAAACGTCAACTTCACGGATGAGCGCCTCGACACGTTCGTGCACATGCAGTTCACCGGTTCACCGGCCAACGGCGTGCCGGTCCCCGCTCGTTGGGAGTATGCGCTCGCGCCGGGGACATACCGGCTCACGGTCGCGGTCGGCGACCCAACCGCCGTGTTCGACAGCGTGCATCGCATCAGTGCCGAAGCCACGACGGTCGTCGACGGTTTCGTGCCGACCTCGGGCGAACGTCATCAGACGATGACGGCCGACGTCGTCGTCGAGGACGGTCGGCTCACACTCGACGCCGCAGGCGGCACGAACACCAAGATCGACTACGTCGACATCTCCCTCCTCGACGACGGACCCGAACCACCCGCGACGACCGACTACCTGTGGCGGGTCAACTTCCAGCGCGAAGTCGGCCCCGTCCCGGTCGGCTATGTGCGCGACTTCGGACAGGCGTTCGACGCGACGCGCGGTTACGGATGGATCGAGCCTGCGTCTCCGGCCCCGCAGTCGATGACTGCGTACGGTCGCAATCGAAACGTCGACAACTCCGACGAACGGCTCGACACGCTGCTGCACATGCAGCCGATCGGCGCGCCCGCCGCGCGGTGGGAGGCCGTCGTGCCCGACGGCACCTACGACGTGACCGTAGGCGTCGGAGACGCCGCATTCCTCGACAGCATTCATCGCGTGACGGTCGAGGACACACCGGCGGTCGTCAACTTCGTTCCGACCTCAGGCGAGCGACACTCGATCCGAACGGTGCGGGTCGTCGTGACCGACGGACACCTGACGCTCGATGCGGCGGGTGGCACGAACACGAAGATCAACTACGTCGACATCGGGATCGTCGATCCTCGATTCATGTCGATGACGCCTGCGAATGGATCAGGTGGCGTCAGCACCACGGCGTCGGTGATCCTGCTGCCGAATCAACCCGTCGAGCCCAGCACCGCGACGATCTCGTCGATCGTGATCGAAGGTCCCGATGGTGTTGTGCTCGCGAACTACAACACCGACGCGGCGGGTGGCGTCGTCGCGATCACGCCGATCGAACCGCTCGACCCGAACACGCTGTACAGCGTGACGACCACCGAAGACGTCACGAACCTCGACGGGGTGCCGTTCGCGGCGTTCTCGGCAACGTTCACGACGGGTGCCGGCGGAGCCCCGGCCGTACCCGTGCAGTTCGATCGAACGGTGGTCGACGAAAGTGTCCCGGCGCCGTCGTCGTTGACGCTCGGCCCCGACGGTCGGCTCTACGTGGCGAGCGCTACCGGTCGACTCGTTCGCTACGACCGTGACGCACAAGGTCGCGTCGTGAGCGCGGCCGAAGAGCTTCCGATCGGGCTCGAGAATCAACGCTTGATCATCGGCCTCGCGTTCTCGCCCGATTCCACCGCCGAGGACCTCCATCTCTGGATCGCGCACAACGCTTTGGTGCTCGACGATGCTCCGCACTTCACGGGCATGATCTCCGAGTTCAGCGGCGCCGACCTGTCCACGCGACGCGATGTCATCGTCGGACTGCCGCGCTCGACGCGAGATCACATGACGAACTCGATCGTGTTCGGCCCCGACGACCGCCTCTACATCGCGCAGGGCAGCATGAACGGTTACGGGGCGCCCGACAGTTTCTGGGCGTTCCGGGCCGAGACGCCGTTGTCGGGAGCGATCCTCGTCGCCGACGTGTTGCACGATCCGGCGCTGGCAACCACGCTCGACGTCGTCACCGCGCCAGACGGGACGTATGACCCGAGTGCGCCCGATGCGCCCGTGCAGACTTACGCCGAGGGGCTGCGCAATCCATACGACATGCTGTGGCATTCCAACGGCAGTCTCTACGCACCGGTCAACGAGTCGGCGAGCGGGAACACGCCGGCCGGCCCCGGCGGACAGCCGCCTGCCTTGTTCGGCCTCCCTCCGGGCAACGACTACTTCGCCCGGGTCGTCGAGGGTGAGTACTACGGCCATCCGAACCCGTCGATCGGTCGGTTCACGCTGAACGGCGGCAACCCCACCGCGGCCGTCGACTACTTCGAGGTGCCGCAGTACCCGGTCGGAACCTTGCCCGACTCCGACTGGCAAGCTCCGCTGTACGACTTCGGCCGGAACCGTTCGCCGAACGGTGTCGCCGAGTACACCTCCGACGTGTTCGGGCCCGCGCTCCAAGGTGCCGTGCTCGTCACCGAGTTCTCAGCCGGTGACGACATCCAGGCGGTCTTCCTCAACGAAGCCGGCAACGTCCAGGGTGTCTCGACGCTCGCGACCGGGTTCGACAATCCGCTCGACGTCGTGGCCGACGAACACGGGAATGTGTTCATCACCGAGTTCCGCGACGCCGGCTCCGGCAGCGAGGGACGCGTGTTGATGCTCGAACCGATTCCGGCGGGCTCGCCCGCGGTGATC
>SXGT01079861.1_pt1 | contig 11319 bp, 8 predicted proteins | sample 3176221 | NCBI WGS metagenome assembly SXGT01 (sample SAMN11356862, study PRJNA531348) | freshwater metagenome | isolation source: freshwater sample F1-120 | place: China: Fuxian Lake, Yuxi | collected 2017-12-25
GACGCCGAGGCCGGCAAGTTCGACGTCGTGGTCGTCTACAAGGTCGACCGGCTCTCGCGCTCGCTGCTCGACTTCGTGAAGGTGATGGAGCGGCTCAACGCGGCCAGCGTCGCCTTCGTGTCCGTCACGCAGAACTTCACGACGGCCGACGCCATGGGTCGACTGACGATGAACATGTTGATGTCCTTCGCCGAATTTGAACGCGAAATGATCGGCGAGCGGACGCGCGACAAGATCGCCATGTCGCGCCGCAAGGGGAAGTGGACCGGCGGCCAGGTGCCCTTCGGCTACTTCGCCAAGGACAAGCGCCTCGTCCCACACGAGCTCGAGTCGCTCGTCGTGCGCGACGCCTTCGAGCTGCTCCTCCAGCATCGCCAGACCGCGCTCGTCGCGCGGCTCCTCAACGAGCAGCAGAAGCTCCCCCGCGGCGCGCGGCTCAAGGCCGGGCGCCTCCTCGCGTGGACGACGACGGGCATCGCGTCGGTGCTCAAGAACCCGCTCTACGCCGGCATCATCGTCTACGACGGCGAGCGCTACCGAGGCGAGCACCCCGCCATCATCGACGAGGACGCCTTCGAGCGCGCGCAGCGCATCCTCTCGGGCAAGGAGAAGCCGCCGCTCACCTTCCACGGCACGAACCACGACTACATCCTGAAGGGGCTCCTGCGCTGCGGGCTCTGCGGCGCGGCGATGTCGCCCGGGTCCACGCGCAGCGCGCGGAAGACCTACCGCTACTACCGCTGCTCGACGCGCGACAAGCACGGGCCCAAGGGCTGCCCGGCGCAGCGCCTGCCCGCGGGCGCCATCGAGGACTACGTCGTCGAGCGCATCGCGGAAGCCGCCTTCGATGGCGCGCTCGCCCGGGAGGTCCAGGCCTCGTTGACGAAGCGCCTCGACGAGCGCCGCGCCCACTTCGAGACGCTCCGCGCGAAGCTGCCGACTCCGATCGCGAACTACTCGGCGAACGCCTCGCGCTACGTCGAGGAGCTGACGCGCGTCGAGGGCAAGGCGCGCGAGCTGGTGGAGCAGCGGCTCGGTGTCGAGACGCAGCGGCTCGCGGCCGCCGAGCGCCAGCTCAACGACGCCGAGCGCGCGCTCGCGGATCTCGCGAACACCGCGACCGAGGTGCAGCACGTCATCGGCGCGCTGCGGGACTTCAGCATCGTGTGGGAGGCGATGACGACGCCGAACCGCGGGCGCCTGCTCCGCGCGCTGCTCGACCGCGTTGTCGTCGAGGAGACCTCGGGCCGCGTCGACATCCACCTCGTCGACTTCGCCGCCGATCCCGAAGCGCCCGCAACGGCGAGCGCGACCAGCAAGGAGGACGCCGCCGCATGAACGAACAGCCCACGAGCGATCGCCGCGTCATCAGCGGCTCCTTCTTCCGCGAGCGGAAGCAGGCGGTGCGCTTCACGACCGAGCCACCCCCGCCGCCGCCCGAGCCCGTGCGCCGTCCCGCCCACGTGGCGCGCATGCTGGCCCTGGCCCACCACCTCAACGCCGCCATCGAGCGGGGCGTGGTGGCCGACCAGGCCGCCGTCGCGCGCAAGCTGGGGCTGACCCGCGCGCGCATCACCCAGCTCCTCGACCTGACCCTGCTGGCGCCCGATCTCCAGCTGCAGGTCCTCGAGCTCGAGGCGGTGGACGGCGTCGAGCCAATTGCCGAGCGGCAGCTCCGGGCCGTCATGGCAGCCGAGACGTGGCCGCAGCAGCGGGCGGCGTGGGGGAGGCGAAGCTAGCCGCGGTCCCGGCTGGGGGCTTTGGCGATATTGGGCGCGTGAGCGCGTGACGCTCTTGACGAACCAGGTCGAGCTGGCTACTCTCCGTTCTGTCATTGGGCGCGTGAGCGCGTGACGGAGCGAATCTTGGACGGCATCGCCTACCTCAACAGCCTGGGACTCAAGGTCACCGACGCCGCGCAGCGGTCGATCGGCCGCCTCTCCCTTGCTGGCGAGTTCGTCCTCGACGAGCGACGGGGCGTCCTGCTTCGCCCGAAGCGAGGAGGCGTCTCTGATCGCTACCTCGAGCTGTTGGCCGCAGAAGGCTACGCGTTCGTCGTCGTCGACGATGGCGCCTACCCCTCGATGTACGCTCTCGAGCGGGAGAGCCTCGTGCCGGTCCGCGCGCTGCCCGTAAACACGCCGTCGCGGTTCCCCTCGCGCGACGTGCTGGCGGGGTGGGCGCGCCTCATCCGATCGGCCGCGGGTCGTGGCGATGCCGCGCGCCTGGGAGCCGCCCAGCTCGTTGCGTACTTCGACGACGGCGGGGTCTTCACGCCTGCCCTCGTTCAGTGCGAGGGCGACGCTCCACTCGCCAGCATTGGCGGAGGCCCCGAGGACGACGCCGAGCCCCTGCGGACTGCGGCGGCCCTTCTTGCAGGCTTCGAGCTTCGCCCCGGCTCTCGCGTTGAACTCACCTGGTTGTTGGGCGCGCTCGCTTCGCTCCTTCATCACAAGGGCGAGGTCTCGGGGTTGGCCGAGGGGTTGGCAGGGCTGCTCGAGTTCCCGCAGCTCGGTGAGCGTCGCCTCGTCGTATCGGGGGGCGCCGGTGCCGAGCTGTCCGTGCTCTTCCGCTCGAGCGGCTCGGCGGCGCTGCCCACCGCTCTCGACGCATTGGGACCGGTGCTCCGCCGGCTCCTCCCAAACGTGGAGCTCGAACTCGGCGACTTCCTCCGCTCGTCCACCCGGACCGACTACTCGGGGGTGATCGTCGTTCCGCCTCTTGGGATCGAGTTCCGCGGAGCCGAGTTCGAAGGCTTCGATCTCTCCAAGCGCGCCGGGAAGGCCGTCTCGCGGGTCTCGGCAGAGTTGCTCTACGTCGAGCACGGCCTCGCGGCTACGGCCCCGGGCGGTGTGCTCGTTGCCGTCCTCCCGGAGGGGCTGCTCTCGAGCGCAGGGCACGCTCAGTTCCGTGAGTGGCTCCTTGCGCGGACACGCCTGCTGGCGGTCGTCAGCCTCCCGGCTGGCTCGTGCTTCCAAGGGACGGGCGTCAAGTGCTCGGTGGTGTTGCTGAAGAAGGGTGCCCCGGAAGCGGACTACCCGATCCTGATGGTCGACGCGGACGACGGCGACGGGCTCGCTGCGGCCAAGACGACGCTCGACGACTTCCTCAACAGGGAGGTGTCAGCGTGCGCGTAGTGACCCTCTCCAGGAACGACCTCGGCAAGCGGCACGTTCGCTTCGATCCGGCCTTCTACGTCGGGCGCGAGTACGTGCGCTCGGCGGAGAACACGGACGGCAGCCGCCGTGTGCGGCTCGGCGACATCGTCGAGTCCATTCACGAGGGCGCTCGCCTTCCGACTGTCGACGAGGGCATCCCGATGCTCCGCCTCAACAGTGTTCGTCCGTGCGAGCTCGATCTCGCCTCCGCCGTCCAGGTCGATGGATCGGCGGCGAAGTGGATGAACGTCGAGGCCGGGGACGTGCTGTTCACGCGTGCCGCTCAGCCGTTCCGCGCGGCGGCAGTACCAGACGGTGTTCCGCGCGAACTCGCCGTCTCGTCGGAGCTGACGGTCATCCGTCCTCGCCCCGCGGTGGTGCCTGAGTATCTCGCCGCGGTGCTCTGCACGCCCACGCTCAACAGCCTCCTGCGCGACCTCGCCTATCAAGGCCGGTCCTCTGCGCTGCCGAGGCTTCGGCTCGTGGACATCGAGCGTCTGCCGATTCCGCTGCCCCCGCGCAGCCTGCAGGAGTCGGTGCGGAGCCAGTACCAACGAGCGTTGGAGCTGACGTCCCAGGCACACGACGAGATCAAGTCCGTCGTGACGGCCCTCTACACCGAGATCGACCATCGCGTGCCTGCTGCGACGTCGTCGGCTCACACGCAAGAGGTGCGGCGTGCTGCACTCGCGAGCCGCTGGGATGTGTCGTTCGCTCGAGGGCGAGCCATTCGCGAAGCCTTGTGCGCTTCAACGAACATGCGCCCGCTCCGCGAGCTCGCGAGTCCGGTGTCGCCCAGCCTGCGTGGGCTGCACGACGACGAGAGCGTGGTCGCCATCCAGGCCGATGACGTGAACGAGGCGACCTTTCTCGTTGAGGGCGCGGGACTCCGCGCTGTCTCGGAGCTCTCGTCCCGCATGCGTCAGCGTCTTCAGGTGGGTGACGTGCTGCTCTGCACGACGGGCGACGGCGATCAGGTGGCCTTCCTCGACGACGAACTTGCCCACGGCGGTCACCCGCTTCTCGCCAGCGCGACCTTCACGGTCCTTCGCTTCTCGGAGACCCCGCGGGTGTTCGCAGCGACCCTGCGGCACCCTCTGGTTCGTGCACAACTGCGACTCCTCTCCTCCGGCTCCGTTCAGCGCTTCGTCAACAAGCGTGACCTCGACGAACTCCTGGTGCCTGTTCTCGGAACGATCTGGCGGGAGGACTTCGAGGCTAGGCTCACGCGCGCGATGCAGAGACGCCGCGAGGCGCTGCTGGCGCGCACAGCGCTCATCGAGGCTGCAGATGACTACGTGCGGGGAGGGACCCAGTGACTGCAGCGAGCATCAAGGCTCCGGACGGGCTGGCTCATCTTGCGCGGCGTGACGTGCTCCAGCGAGCACTCGGGGCGTCGCCTCGGCTCGCCGTCGTGCCGGGGGGCAAGATGTCATCACTAGATCGGGTCGTTCCGCAGGCAACGCAGCTCCCGCTGTTGAACCGGCTGGTCCAGATGATCGTGCTGGGCGAGAGCGACCTGACCTGGCTGCAGAAGAAGATCGGCTTCAAGAGCCTGCGCAACGTCTACTACTACGTCGAGGCGGCGCGGTGGGCTCGGCTCCTGGACGAGGACGAGGTTCGACCGACCAGCCTCGGGCGACGCTACGTCGACTCCCGCTTCGATCCGCGCGTCGTGCTCGAGGGCGTTCGCGGGCGCGCGCTCTTCGAGGAAGTGATGCGCCTGACTGGCGGGGACGTTCCGACGCCCGACGTCGTTGCCGGCGTCCTGCGTCGCTGGAGCTTCCGCTACAGCAAGGGCACGCTGGCGCGCCGCGCCCGCGACTTCTGCAGGTTGTTCGGCAGCATCATCGAGCAGGCGGCAAGCCCGGCGGAACTCAAGCTCGCCGTCCACACGGCCTGGGTCGAGCCTCGCGAGCTTCTGACGATGGATGGCGTCGCGATCGTGTGGCCGGTCCACCAGCTCGTCCCGCTTGCAGGTTTTCGACGCGGCACGACCGACGCAGCCCCCGTAGCGGATGACCCGCAGCTGCGTCTGCGGCTTGAGGAGGACGCATGAGCGCGACCCTCGCCGAGCAGATTCGAGAGCTGCTGATCGTCCGTGGGCCCGCGACCGCGGAGCGCGTGGCCGAGGCGATTCCGGAGCTCGGTGCACACGGCGGCGCTCAGCGGGCCCTGCTTCTCTTGCGCCTCGACCCGACCCTCGAGCGGACGGGCGCGGACATGTGGGCCGCTCGCGGCACGGCACTGACCGACGAGCGTCGCGTCCGCAAGGCCTTCGAGAAGTTCATCGAGGGGCGCCAGGGCGCACCACTCACCAGTGCCGTGCGTGCCGTCGCAAGCGACACGGGCATGCCGGACTACCGCGCACACGAACTGCTCACGGCCCAGTTCGTCGTCGTGGGCTCCAACATCTTCAACCGGCGACGGTAGCGAGGACTCTCCAATGGCGACGAAGAAGAAGAACCCCACAGAAGCACTGCGCGACAGCGCGCGGGAGAAGCTCTCGCGGCTCGGGTACAGGCAGGTGCAGGAGGACTTCGCGCTGTTTGATCCCCTTGGGGATGGCTCGATGGCTGCCACGGCAGAGCTCGTCGCTCTCGACGACAAGGAGCCGGTCATCCTCTTCGCCAGCGGCGAACCGGGCGACGCCTCCCGGCCGCCCGTGCAGGACGACGCGAAGTTCAAGGCCGGTCTTGGCGCTGCCAAGGGCAAACCCTTCCGCTTCGTCTGGGTCTGGGACGGCGAGAACGACTTCATCTTCGACGTCGAGAAGGACGCGCAGGTGTCCGCGCTACCGGCGCGTGACGAGTGGAAGTCGGTCGCTCGCCCCATCTCGGACACGCGCACGCGGCTGGTGCAGGAGGTATCGGCCGAGTACCACCGCGGCGACTTCCGAACGATCCAGCGCAAGTTCGACGAGCTCCACGAGGCCATCTATTCGCGCGGGGGCGTCAAGCCCACCAACGCGGCGATCGACGAGCTCGGCAAGCTGCTCTTCTTGAAGGTTCACCTCGAGCAGGCGCCGACGTTTGTCCTCAAGACCGGTGCCGCCAAGGGCAAGAAGTTCGCCGACATCTACTCCGCCGAACACGTGCGTGCGCAGAAGAAGGACGCCGTCATCCAGCTCAAGGATGCGTTCCGCGAGATCAACAACTTGCCGCAGTACAAGGCGACCGACATCACGAGGGAGGAGCACACGATCTTCTCCTACGACGAGCCGCTTCGTCTCGAGAACCCCGACGTCCTGGCGCTCGCGATCGAGGCCCTCGAGCTGCGCGACCGCGAGGGGAAGCCGATTCGCCTCTCCATCCCCGATCGAGAGCTGCTCGGGAACGGCGCGAAGGCGCGCGACATGCGCGCCCACCTCATCCACGAGGATCTGCTGGGCTGGGCCTTCGACGTGTTCCTTCGCGGCAAGTACGCCAGCGACGAAGGGCTCGCGACGTACCTGACGCCCAGCCAGGTCGTGGAGTGCATGGCCCGCGTGGCGTTCCACGACATCCCCGACGCCGACCTCTGGGCCCGCCGCGGCGACGACGGACAGCGTGAGCGCTGGAAGCCGCAGACGGACGCGGAGGCAGCACTCCCTGCCTTCCTGTGCGGCGACGTCTGCTGCGGCACCGGGCGGTTTCCCGTCGGCGCGCTTCGAGAAGTGAAGCGGCGCATCCTGGATGACCGACACGTCGGGCACTCCGACGACGACAAGCTTCGGTGGCTCTCGCAGATGAAGCTCTACAGCCTCTTCGGCGCCGACCAAGCGGCGGGTTCGATCCAGAAGGCTCGAATTAACATGCTCCTCTACGGAGAGGACCACGGCCAGCTCCTGAAGGTTGACGACTCGCTCGTCGACCCGCACCTCGATCGCCTCATCGGCAAGTTCGACCTCATCCTGACGAATCCACCCTTCGGGTCGGGAAAGTACGAAGATCCTCGCGGTCTTGCGCGGATGCGCGACGAGGCCGCTGGTCTCGAGTTGGGATGGTCTTGGACGCCAGGGAATCGGGCAAAGCGCAAGGAACTCAACAAGGCCGATCCCGCGGCTCTCTTCATCGATCGCAACTTGCAGCTTCTGAAGCCGGGGGGGCGACTCCTCATCGTCGTGCCCGACGGCGTTCTATGCAACTACACGGATGCGTACATCCGCGAGTACATCATGGGTACGAAGGACGAGGAAACGGGCGAGTTTCTCGGCGGGAAAGCGATCATTCAGGCCGTCGTGAGCCTCCCTACCGAAACCTTTTCCATCGCGGGAACGGGAGCAAAAACCAGCTTCCTCTACCTCCAGAAGAAGCGCCATCCCGCCGACAAGCAGGGGCCTGTGTTCATGGCCGTGGCCGAACACGTTGGCTACATGAAGAAGGGCAAGACGGAGGCAGTCGATCCCGCCGGAAATGACCTGCTTCGAATCGCCGAAGCGTATTCCAAGGGCTCGCGCGATGAGTGACAAAGTTACCCATGTCTGGACTGGGGCTTCACAGTTGGAGCCACGTCTGGATGCTGAGTTCTACCAGCCGCATTTTCTCGCCGCTGAACGGCGTCTGAGAAGCGTTCCGGTAACACGCTTTCACTCTCTCTGGCTCCAGTCGAATCGCATATACATCGGCATTGCCGGTTTCACCGAGCGGACCGAGCCGCGCGCCTATACGCCGTACATCCGACCGACCGATGTGGGACCCAACGGCGAAATCGACTGGAGTCGCATCGCCTGGTGCTACGCGGATTGGCTCAACGACTACTCTGCCAACGGCTGCGCCAATGCAGGGGACCTCTTGGTAGAGGTCAAGGGCAACACGCGACGCGTGGCCGTTGTCGACAGCGGTGTCCCGAAGGACTGTATTGTCTCCGGCAGCTTCTGGCGCCTAAGCCTGAACGACGAAGCTAATCCGCGGTTCGTTCTCGCGTTTCTCTTGTCGAACACAGGGCAGTTGCTCAAGAGGCGGTGGGTTTCGAACTCAGTGATTTCATGGATCGACCCGCATTCGTTCCGGAGCTTCCTTATCCCAGTTCCGGACCGACGCATTCAAGACTTCATCGGAGCAAAGGTTGAGTTGGCGGAGCGGTGTCGCCGTCGCGCGCAGGCGCTTCGAAGCGAGGCAGAAGACCTCTTCAACGCCCTGCTGAAGACTGCGTCTTTTCGGCCGTCTACCGCTCTCACTAATACTGTCGATCCGCGCGCCATTACTGACAGATTGACAGGCGAATTCTACCTGCCGCGCTATCTTGAGCTCGAGAGGCACTTGGCGACGCTCGACGTCAAAGCGAAGCCACTTCGGGAGCTTCTGCGGGAAGATGTTATCCGGTCGTCAACGCCAGACCGAATCGAGGACGGTGCGGTTCCCTGCATACTGACGTCCGACATCGACCCGCACGAAATCCTCTGGCGCGAGCCCAGCCTGCGCATCACCCCAGCGGTCAACGACAATCACGGCGGACGCCTCAATGCGCTCGATGTCGTCTACACCTCTGTTGGTCCACCCGTTGGGGAAGCTGCGCTTGTGCTTCCCCAGTTCCTTCCGATGGCGGTGGGCGGGGATGTTTCGATCATTCGCCACGGGAAGGCGCTTCATCCGGGGTACCTGTCGTTGTACCTGAACTCTGTGTTCGGGCGGATGCAGAACGACCGCTACTCGAGAGGGATCCGGCAACGCAGAGTCTATCCGGATGATATCGGCGCTTTCTTGATTCCGGCGCTTTCGCTGGAGCACCAGCAGTTCATTGGCGACCGCATCGTGCAGCACCAGGCGCTCAACGAGCAGGCGGTGGACCTCGTAAATGCGGCAAGGACGGATGTCGAAGCCCTGATCGATGGGGCACTCAACACCGCAGCGATCGTCAGCGGCCGCCTCGAGGCGCCTTCCTCCAACGACATTCCCGGGCTGGAGGAAGAGGCATGATCCTTCCCGCGCGCCCGGCTGACTCGACGGCTCTCTTCGAGCACCTCGCCTCCTGGGGCGAGGTGTCGAAGGATGAGCTGCGCGACCTGCGCGCGGAACCGTGGGCAACCACCCTCGTCGAGGCGGGAGTCCTCGAGGCGGTGCATGACGACGGCGCTGACGCCGTCGCCTGGCACCTGGCCCCTGACTTCGTGTTCCTTCTGGACCGTGACGGCACACAGGTCGCACGGCGCGCTTGCTTCGCTGTGCCGGCCTATCGGGCCTATCTCGTCGGGATTCTCGCGGAAGGCCTGGTCGACGCTGCGCGCGCGTCCATGACGGCGGAGTTGGAGGAGTGGACCAGGAGCGACCTCGCCACCCTCCTTCCAGAGCTGAACCGCCTGCTCGATGGCGTCGAGAGCCAGGGCAGGCTGGTCGACTTGTCTCCTGCGGAGCTCGACGCGCGGATGGCGAGCCTGCCCGGTCGCGACGGAGCGTTCGCCTCCTGGGACCACTTCCTGCTCGGTCAGTCCGGCCGCCCCAAGACGCTCTTCGACTTCGTGCTTCGCCGCTTTGCGCCGAATTCGCATCCCGCGCAGCGTGTCGAGGAGCCGGCCGCTGTACTGCGGCCACTTCCGCTCAGTCGCGACGATGGCTTCGGTCTTGGGTCGGCGTCGTTGCCCGCACCCTGGAACACGAGGCGCCGTGGCATCTTCAGCGGAGTCGCTCTCATTGATGAGCACGGCCGCCAGCTGTTCGACGAGGACCTCCCGCTGACCGAGGTACTCCCTGACCTGATTCGCGATGCGATCGTCGAGCATCCGTTCTACGGCGCCGTCGTCCACCTCGCGATCTGTGCGTGGCGTTCGCCCGCCGCGAGCACTTCGTCGATTGAGCTCTTCGTCCCGGCGTCGGGTGCGCTTCACGACACCTCCATTCTCCTCGGTTCTCGTGATGCCGGTCGCCTCGCGGATCTCCTCGGAGATCTGGTGCGAGCGCAGGGCTTTGCTCCCTTCGGACTTCTCGACGGCCGCGTGCCGGACGACCTCATGGCGAACCTGCTTCGCAACCTGATCGAGCTCCGGATGCTGCGGCAGCAGGATGAGCTCTTGGTGCTCGACGAGCAGTACCAGTCGTCGCTGATGGCCTCGCGTCTGCGGACGGTGTTCCGGCCGGGCAAGCAGGTCCAGGCCCGCATCGTGGCCGAGCTCGTGGCGCGCGCGCCGAACGGGGGCCGGCCATGAAGCCGCGCAAGGTCGATCTCGCGTTCGAGTGGATGAGCGCCCAGCCCCGTCGTCCGCATCACTACCGTGAGGAAGTCTGGCCGGCTCTTGCCAAGCTTCACCCGGACGAATTCGCTGAGAGCAAGAGCCGGAAGACACCGTGGTACTCGCTTCACCGCGATATGTCCGAGGACGAGCGCTTCGTGCGCGGCGAGGCGGGCCTGTTCGAGCTCGCCGCGAGCGATGCCGCGAGCGATGCCGCGACGGCTGCGCCTGAGGCCGAGCCTGTTGTCGGCAGCGAGAGTGCGCCCGCGAGAGCCAAGGTCTGGATCTTCCAGGCCAACCCGAAGTTCTACCGGATCCTCGAGGCGCTGCAGCGCCTCGACCGAATGCAGTTCCTGGCCAACAGATACAAGGACCGGATCGCGGTGGGCGACATCGTCCTGCTCTGGATGTCCGGCGAGTACGCCGGGATCTACGCCCAGGCGCGCGTCGTCGAAGGAGTCGCGGAGCGGACATCGGATGGGGAGGACGCTGGGTTCTGGACCGACGGAACGGACGGCAACACCGCCCGACCCCGTGTGGTCCTCGCGATCGAGAAGCGGTTCCTGGGCAACCCGCTTCTGAAGAACACCATCGCGGCGCGGACCGGGCTCGAGGGCTTGATGATTCTGCGCCAGCCGAACGGCACCAACTTCGCCGTCACGGACGAAGAGTGGTCGCACCTGCGCGCCCTCTTGCCGAGCGAGGAGAACGTCGAGGCCTCCGCCAAGGTGCTCGCCTGGGCGAAGAAGCGCGCGACACGCGCCGGGAAGCTCTACGAGGAGAGCTGCGGCGAGCTTCTCGAACGATTCGTCTCAGAAGCGTTCGCGGATGGCGAGGAGCACTCGCGCGACGAGATCACGCAGTGGTTCTTCGAGTCGTACCCGCTCTTCAAGCCGATCACGGTCCAGTGCCACATCGAGAAGTACACGACGAACTTTCGGAGCCGAGTCCACTACAGCGCCACGGCTGACCATGACTTGCTCTTTCGGGTCGCCGACGACTGGTCTCGGCTCCGGC
>SXGT01138517.1_pt1 | contig 11319 bp, 9 predicted proteins | sample 3176221 | NCBI WGS metagenome assembly SXGT01 (sample SAMN11356862, study PRJNA531348) | freshwater metagenome | isolation source: freshwater sample F1-120 | place: China: Fuxian Lake, Yuxi | collected 2017-12-25
TCGATGGTGCCCGAGCGACGATCAGCATTCGGGATGTAGTAGTCCTTGTTCTTCGGATCAGCTGTCGCCGACTCAAGCCAGGCGCGACGTTCGGAGAAGGCGTCCGAAACGTACTTCAAGAAGACGAGACCGAGCACAACGTGTTTGTATTCGCCGGCTTCGAGGTTGCCGCGCATCTTGTCGGCGGCATCCCACAGCGTCTGCTCGAGCGTCTTGGCCGGCTTGGCTGCTGCTTTCCCCCGCTTTGCGGGTTTGGGTGATTGTGCCGCTTCTTTGCGCTTCTTAGCCACGCTTTACCCCCAGAGACACTTTGACCCCATCCTCGGACCGGATGAGGTCGGTTCCAGGGGCGTTCAACATCACCTCAAAGTATGCCCCAGCAGTGTCGTGGAGTATCCACAACTAGCTACTGAGCAATTGAACTAGGCGGGTCGGTCCCACCCACTCAATGCTGCTGTCAAGTCTGAATTTGTAATCCCTGCCAGCCCTTGTAAGTCGGTCTGGGATCCTGCTGCGGTTTGTTCATCCCTAGTTCTTCAAGGCTGAATCGGAACTTGCCGAACTGGCATGACCAACATGCGGTCACCAGGTTGTCGTCGGCGTCAGAGCCTCCCTGGTTGTGCGGAACCAAGTGGTCGTAGCTCGCCATCATCAATACGTACAGCCCATGCCGGGTCTCATCTGTGCGCCCACGAATCAGTTCCGGCAGGCCGAGTTGCTCTGCAAAGCGCTTGAACTGCTTTCTGTTGCCGGCGATGCGGATTCCGCAATACCTACAGCGCCAGTGATCTCGACCGAATAGGCCTTCGAGACGCTTCTGGCCGATGAACTTGCGTGCTCTTTTCGTCGTGGTGTCGGGCTGGGTCGCCTTGCCTACATGCTCCGCGCGCCAGTAGCCGCTCTGCAGCGCGACGTCGATGAACCAGCGCTTCATCGGCTCAGCATCGATGCTGCGCACCAACTTGCGCGCACCAGCACGGTCGGTGACTGCCAATTGCATTGCCCGGGCCACGATGTCAATCTGCCTGTCGAACGCGACCGGATACTCGATCAGGCAGTGCTTGGGCCAACGCTCCTTATTGGTCCCCAGCAGTTTGGCAAGTTTGCGCTGTCCAGCAGCTCGATTGGCTTCCCGATCGCTCTTGTTCATGTCGCTCAGTGGTTAACGGCGCTGTCTTCGCATGCGAATGCTGCTGTGGATGAGGTCGTACTTCTGGTGACCTGATGCGTAGTTGTTCTTGAGAACATCCTGCAACGCGCGCGAGGCCTTCACCTCGCGCTTCACCGTGGCAACGAACGCCCGCCATTCCGCTGGCGAGGCTTTCAGTGATCGCCATGTGAGAAGAAAGTCGAAATTCTCGCCGTGACGCACAAGGCGGGGAGGGATTCCGTAGCTCCGGCGCTGCCCCGCCAAGAAGCCGTATCTCAGGTACGGGTGCACCGCTCGGTGCGTCACTGCTTTGGCGCTGTAGGTAAGCGCATCGTGGGTGGTGACGTCCTTCAGCTTGCACTCGATCACAACCCGCGGAATCCACGAACCGTCGGCGTAGCGGTCGAACACGAGAATGTCGGTCTCATATTTCGTGGTCGACACCTCAGGGGTTTCGTCTAAGGCGTATTTATGGACTTCGCAGGCATAAGCAAGACGCATACCGTCGACTGCACACACATCGGCACCGCGCATCGCATCAAGCGCCGAGTCGAGTCTCTTGGTGAAGCCGCGCACCCACTCGCGCTCGGTCGGCATTGGCACTCGCCTAGTGCTTCAGCAGCCTGAACTGCACCTCGTAGCGATAAAAGTCGACGCGTTCAACCATTGACAAAGCCCGATGCAGCTTCGGGTCGTCTTCCAGGGCAATAATCGCACCTCTTACTACTTGTCCCTTGTCTGCGAGTTCCTTCACATAGCCCATGTACCGCAGCACTTGTCCAACAACCGAATCCGTTGCCCTGCCCTTCTTCAATTCGACGACGAGTAGCACCTTCTTGTCTTTGCTGATGGCCAGGATGTCAATTGGTCCGGTATCGGTTTGGTACTGCTGACCGACCATCTCGCCATCCTCGGTATAGATGTCATACTTTGCGCCGAGCTCGGTCTGTGCCCAGTTCTCCACGAGAAAGTCCTCGAGGTGTCTTTCCATAACGAAGTTTGTCGGATCTTCTATTTCGCGATCGCGAGAGAAAATCACATCTGCCATGGCGGGATCACCCGTGAGACGCGTGATTTCTTCTGCATAGCGGTCGAGATTGCAAATCGTGGACCCATAACCCAAGCCCGCACGGAGCTCCTGAGAGCAATCGGCTTTCTTCAGTGTGTTCGGTTGCCACTCCACGCTTCGACGGTGCGGAAGAACCTCACCCGAGCGGTAGTGATAGTCACTGCTCACGACGCCGACATACAACTCGCCAGAATCAGATGCCGTCGGTGACAGGACCAAATCGCCGATCTGCAGTCCCTTCGCAACAGTCCACAACTGCCCGGCTGCGAGCCCAGCGGAGATGCGATTGGGCTTGCCTGTTTCAAGAAAGTGTGGGATCCAACGATCGTTGAACTCCCTCCAATCTTCAGGCAGCTGACCTGTAAGGTCACGATCAAGCGCGTAGTCGGCACCAACGAAGCTTTCGGCTCGGGCTTGACCTGCAGCCGCACTTCCCTTGCCAAGCATCACCTTGTAAAAATGACGGGTCACTGGTGTCTCCACTCCGGTTGAACGGCGTTAGCTGCTCCTGCTATTCGCATTCGAAACTTCATACTCACCGCGCAACACTGCCAAAGTTACGCTCTCACCGCCGCGACGCACAGCCCAAAACGTCCATCCATTGGTGGCGCCACCACCTCTCGCTGCCTCACCCGCTGCAGAGGGCGAGGTGTGCACGACACCGTCGTAGCGAATGCCGTCGGGCGCTGCGACTTTGGCTTTGGCAGGCCACTGACCATTCGTACTGAAGAGCTGTTCACCATCCTCCAGGAGACCAGCGTTTATGAGGTCGGCGATGGTGACTCCGCCTCCAGTGGCTGATTTTCGGCGACGCTGGCTGCCCTGCGCGATAGTCGACTCCTCCGCCAGTTCATAGCCGAGCAGTCTCATAACTCGCACCACGCTGTCAATGACGGCTGATAGTGGTGCCTTGCTGAACTGTGGAACTGTCTCGTCACCAGGCTGCTGCTTGTTTTGTACCGAGCCGAGGTGAGAATTATCGATTCGACTGTGTAGTTGTCCCTCCAGCCAGCCAATTTCGGCGGAGTCGAAACCGATTGGCTGACTTGAGGTAATGATCAGCGCTCTGGTCCAGCCTTCCTTATTGAGGCGGTGCTGACTTATTCGAGATTCAATTGGATTGCCCTTTCCCACGTAGCACTCGAACTCACCGGCTCTATCGACTGGCCACAGAAGAACGTAGATGCCGGCCTTGGTGCCCTCAACGGCGAGTCTCGCAGACGCTGCGCGATCGACGCACAACATCGAGATCGCCCGCTCGCGATCGATGATTCGCGCGCCTTCGCCTGGGGCGTCAGGCACGAGAATGGTGTAGGGCTTACGCTCAACTTGGTCGTCAGCGGTGTCGCTCATGTGGCTACGAACCTAGTTCGTCCTTGTACCAGAAACGTTAGTCATTCCGGCGCGGTCGGTGTCGCGCACACCCCGTTGACGATCTCCTCGGAAGATTAGGTCGCGTAGCCGCGGCCGGCGGCGTGAGTGTTCCAGTCGTCCATCACCTTGGCGTGCGGCCGGTGGCCGACAGGGACCAGGTCCTAATCAGGAACCGAAAAGATTCAGCGGGTCGACAGTTTCGCGAAGACACACGGATGCATGTCCCCCGTCTGTCGCCCTCGAATTGTTCGTCGCGAGCGCCGAGTCGTGAAACGCGTTGAATTGGGTGGAACCGATCGTTCGCGGGCAGATGTGCCAACTGGTGTTGTCGATTCGCCGGGTGTCCTTGTTGACTTGGAACTCGAACTGGTGCGTGACATAGTTCGGCATGCCGGCAATCCAGTCGCCCGCCCTCACCCGAGCCCCCTCGGCGACGCGCATGGTCGTCACGTGGTCGTAGACCAACATCCACACATCGTCCCCGTTGTCCAACCAGAACTCGAGGTCGCCGCCACCCTGGTCGATGACCCGCTTGATGGTGCCGTCCATGGATGCATAGATCTTTGCGTTCGCGCGAAGTCGGTATGTGTAGTGAGGCAACCACTTGAGCTTGCCCGCACCAGCATCCATCAGCCTGTTGGCGAACGCATCGAAACAGTAGAAGCCGGTTGACACCATCTGCTGGCCTATGTCACACATGAGGCCGTCGTTGTCAATCGGCGGGTGGCTGAGTACTGGAGCCTTGGGGGAAGTCTTCGCGGTGGTCGTGGTGGAGGAGCCCGACGTGCTGCCCGAATTCGAGCCGCTGCCCTGGGATATCAGCACCCGCCACACCATCTTCTTGCCCTCGACCTTGCAGATGAAGTTGGTTCGTCCGGACTTCGTCTTTACGCCGACGACTTTGCCCTTCGTGGTGCAGGCCGCGCCATCGCTGATGGCGGCTTCGGCGACCGACGCCAAGGTCGCGACCGAGAGCATTGCAACGACGGCTACAACGAGGTGGTTCTTACAGAAATGACGTAACGCCATTGTTGAGACGGTAGCACCCGACGGTGCGCAAGGAGTGCCGACCTATGCGTCGAACAACGCGTCGACGAACTCCCCCGGCACGAAAGGTGCGAGGTCGTCCAACGCGAGGTGATGCCCGTGTGCCGACTAACAGATCTCGGCGTCTTCAATGGCTCACGCCCGCGTGCGTACTCTTTGTGTCCATGAAGCGACTGCCAATTACAGCGATCGCTGCCGCGGTGCTGCTTGGCGTATTGACAAATTTGGCGACTGCGGCGAAGAGTCCGACTCCGGGGGCCGCATGTTCGCCAGCCGGAGTTACTCGAAAGGTCAAGAGCGTCACCTTCATCTGTGTGAAGAAGGGCAAGAAGTTGGTGTGGTCAGCGGGTGCTTCCGGATCGACCGCAGGCGGAACAGGATCGACCACCACCACGACGATCCCGGCGGACTCCGTCGACCACAAGGGCGCGATGATCTACGGAGTCAAAGACGCCCAGCTCACGAGGCTCGCCACATCTGGCTCATACTTCGAGGCCGACTCCCGATTTACTTCAGCGTTTTCGGTAATTCGCCAGAAAGCTTACTCAGAATTGAATCCGGCTTCTCTATCGAGGTCTCACCCGAATGTCGAATTCATCTACGACATTCGACCGTCATTCCCGTCGTCCATCATCGAATACACGAAACGCGAGCTCGACCTTGCGGCCGCACTGTGGAACCACGTGTTTGAGTCTAAGATTCAGGTCCGCGTCGCGTTGCTCACCGAGAAAGACCGGGAATACATCGCAGGCGACCCGTGGTACGAGAACAACCTTCCAGGAGACTTCAGTCGCTTCGACGCCAAGAACGAGCGGCCCTTCATCAGCGGTGGTGCCGGGTACTGGAACCGCAACGGATCTTGGACCGGCAACATCTACCTCGCGACCGCCTCGTATCTTGACCTGAAGTACGTCAACTACGAATGGCCGGAAGTTGCACGCCACGAGTTCTTCCATGTCGTGCAGGACTACGCGATTTACAAAAATCAGCGTGCCCGTCCAAGCTCGCAGAGTGAAGACGTCCGACTATCACCTCTGCACTTTCGCGAAGGAGGTGCAAATGCGGTCGCTTATCTCACGGCATTCAGAAACCGTGGCTGGAGTTCGGACGCGATGAGCTGGTTGGTGTGGGAGCGAAGCAAGAACAACCAGTCGTGGATGAGAGTCGCGAGCGTCGAGGATGCCGTCAAGATGATGGTGGGCACAGAGAACCGGCAACCGAACGAGGCGTTTGAGATGTCGTATGCCATCGGTGCCGTGATGTACGAATGGGTAATCGGCACGTACGGACTAGAGGGATTCACGAAGATGCTCAACCAATTTGCGACTGCCGCGAACTTCGACCAGGTCTTGCAGCGGTCACTCGGAATGACGCAGTCGGCGTTCTACGACAAGGTCGCGCCGTACGTCTATGAGACGTTCAAGGCAGCGAACGGCTGACGGCGGGTCGCGCTGGCGGCGCGGCCAGCATTACTCGTCGAACAACGCGCTGACGAACTGCTCGGGGTCGAACGGCGCAAGATCGGCGACCGTCTCCCCGAGGCCGACGAGCTTCACGGGGATGCCGAGTTCGGTCTCGATCGCGAACACGATCCCGCCCTTTGCCGACCCGTCGAGTTTCGTGAGCACCACACCGGTGACCTGCGTGGCCTCGGCGAACTGTCGAGCCTGCACGAGACCGTTCTGCCCGGTGGTCGCATCGATCACCAACAGCACTTCGGTGACCGCGCCGGCTGCTTTCTCCGCGACGCGCCGAACCTTGCGCAACTCGTCCATCAGATTGGTGTTGGTTTGCAACCGCCCGGCGGTGTCCGCCAACACCAAGTCGATGTTGCGCGCAGCCGCGCTCTGCACGCCGTCGAACACCACCGACGAGGGGTCGGCTCCCTCTGCCCCGCGCACGATTGCCGCACCCGTGCGCGAGGCCCACGTCTCGAGTTGTTCACCGGCGGCGGCACGGAAGGTGTCGCCGGCCGCCATCAGCACGCTGCGGCCTTGGGACATCTGTTGGGCGGCGATCTTGGCGAGGCTCGTGGTCTTTCCGGCGCCGTTGACGCCGACCATCAGCCAGATGTTCGGCGTGCCGCGGGAGGGGTCGAACGCAAGCGAACGGTCGGCGCCGACGAGACGCGACGTCATGTCCGCCCGAAGAGCACTGATGAGCGCGGACGGATCGGTGATGTCTCGGCGCTTCACTCGATCGCGCAACAGGTCGAGCAGCGCGGTGGTGACCTTCACGCCGAGGTCGGCTCGCAGCATTGCTTCTTCGAGGTCGTCCCACGTCGACTGGTCAATCGTGCTGCGTCGCAACACGCCGGCTGTGGCGCCGGCAAACACGCCGCGAGCCCGCGCGAGACGGTCACGGAAACTCGGCGGGGCTGGCGCGGTGGCGACTGGCGCGGGGGCGACTGGCGCAGCCGACGCAGGCGCAACGTCAACAGGAGCAGGGGTGACAGCCGCAGACGCCGCACCACCGCGCGAACGTCGCGCGACGACGACACCCACCGCTGCCAACACCGCCGCCGCAACGGCGACGTAAATCCAGAGGTCGTTCACGCCGACTTGGCGGCGACTCGCTCCACCACCACACGCGACGAACCACCCGGCTGCATGGTGACACCGAGCAGGCTGTCGCCCGCCTCCATCGTGCGCTTCTGGTGGCTGACGATGAGCAACTGCGCTTCCTGACGGAACTCGTGGATGAGACCGAGGAAACGATGGAGGTTCACGTCGTCGAGTGCCGCCTCGACTTCGTCCATCACGTAGAACGGCGACGGACGGCTGCGGAACACGGCAAAGAGGAACGCCAACGCGGTGAGCGCACGCTCACCACCCGACAGCAACGACAATTTCTTGATGTTCTTGCCACCGGGCTTGGCTTCCACCTCGATACCCGTGTTCAACAAGTCGTCGGGCATGGTGAGCACGAGTCGACCCGTGCCACCGGGGAACAACGTGGCGAACAACTTGGCGAAGTTGTCGCGTACGTCCGCGTACGCGGCGGCGAAGGTCTGCTGGATTTCGAGGTCCACCTGTTTGATCACCTTCACCAATTCGCGGCGTGAATTCTTCACGTCCTCGAGTTGCTCTTCCAGGAACGTGTTGCGTTGCTGCAGCGCCTCGAACTCCTCGAGCGCGAGCGGATTGATCGGACCCATGATGCGCAGTTCACGCTCCAACTCGCGCACCTTGAGAATCGGTGTCATACCGTCGGGCAACTCTGGCGCCGGCGTATCCATCGCCACCTGTGGTTCGACCTCCAGGTCGCGTCGCAGCGTGTCGATCGACGCTTCGAGTCGAACGCGAACCTCGCCCTGTTCCAGTTCCACTCGGCGCCCGATTTCGCGGCGCTCTTCGAGTGCCTTTTCGTTGGTGTGTCGCTCCTTGCGGGCTTCATCCAGGCGACGGCTGATGTCGCGCATCTCGTTGCTCTGGCGGGCACGCAACTCGTGCAGGTCGCGCTGCCGCGAATTGAGGGTGTTCAGGATTCGTTCGACGTCCTTCATGGCGTCGGCCAGTTTGCGAACGTCCTCGTCGATGCGCTGGGTTCGCCGTGCAGCATCGCGACGAGCCTGCGAATCGCCGCCGAGCCGGCCTTCGATATCGGCCAGGCGGGTGCGCAGGAGGCGTTCGCGTTGTTCGAGACCGGCGACCTCCACATCGTGGGCTTGGGCGACGCCGCGCTCGGCCTCGGCAGCAGTGGCAGTGCGGGCTTCGGCGGCGCGGGCATCGGAGAGGGCGGTGCGCGAGATCTGCAGGACGAGTTCGGCATCCACCAGCCGTGCCGCGCCGTCGCGGGCGGCCACCTGGGCATTCGCCAACGCCTCCGCACTCACCTGCGACAACCCCACTCGCAACGAGGTGGCGGCCAAACGGTCGCCGTCGCGGGTGATGACCACCGCATTCGGGTCGGCGAGTGCGGTGTCGACGGCGGCGTCGAAGGTGGTTGCCAGCGTTACGCGCGACAACAACACGTCGAGCAAATGGTTGATGCCCGCTTCGTGCGCACCCGGCAGTGCACGAACGTGTGCACGCAACTCGCGCGATGGCGTCGCGGACGCCGACGACAACGCATCCAACGCCAGCACCGCGCCGGGATTCTTGGTGGCGCGCAAGTGGGCGAGTGCGACTCGCGCATTCTTGGTGTCGTCGATGACGACGGCGGCAATCGACTCACCGAGTGCCGCTTGCACCGCCGAGCGCCAATCGTCGTCGATGTTGATGAGGTCGAGCAGCGTTCCCACGCTTCCGGTGGCGTCGCGCAGCGTCCTCGTGCTCAACGCCTGGGCGTCGATGGATGCCTGCAGCGCCTCGACTCGGGCGGCTGCTGCAGCGGCGGCACTCGACACCGTGCCGTGCGCGACGATCGCCTCGTCGAGCGCCCGTTGGGCGGCGGCGGTGTGTGCCTGGGCGGCGGCGTACTCGGCGGCGGCAACGTTGGTCGATGTCCTTGCCGTGAGTTCGCGCAACTCATCTGCAACCTCCTCCAACTGCTGGCGCACCGTTGCGGCTTCGCCCTCCAACTGTGCTTCGACACCCGAGTCCATCACCTGACCGCGTTCGCGCTCCATCGAGCGGCGACGCTCCGCCAACACCTGCACCAAGCCCCGGGCGCGACCGCGCAGGTTCTCCACGCGGACCAGTTCGTCGTTGATGGTGCTGTCGCCGCGCGCCGACAGATCGGCTTCGTCCGACATCACCGCGGCATCGAGCGCCGCGAGACGGGCCCGCAGTTCGTTGTCGGTCTTGTCGCCCGCCGCCTTCTGTTCGGCGAGTGCCTGCAGTCGCGCCTGCAATCCGCCGATCTCGCGACCCGCGACGTGCAGTCGCAACGTACGCAACTCGGCGACCAACGCACCATGCCGACGGGCGGCATCGGCCTGGCGCTCGAGCGGCTTCAACTGGCGTCGCACTTCGCGCAACAAGTCCTGCGCACGCATGAGGTTGGCCTCGGTGCTCTCGAGTCGGCGTTCGGCTTTCTCCTTGCGCTTGCGGTGCTTGAGCACACCGGAGGCCTCCTCGATGATCGAACGTCGATCCTCGGGGCGGGCGTTCAACACCGCGTCGATCTGACCCTGGCTCACAATCACGTGTTGTTGACGACCGACACCCGCGTCGGACAACAATTCCTGCACGTCCAACAGTCGGCAGTTCACGCCGTTGATCGCGTATTCACTCTCCCCCGTGCGAAACAGGGTGCGGGTGACGGTGACCTCGGAGAACTCGATGGGCAGCAACCCCGCCGAGTTGTCGATGGTGAGCGACACCTCGGCGCGACCGAGGGCCGGTCGCTTGGCGGTACCGGCGAAGATGACGTCGTCCATCTTCTGGCTGCGTACCGACGACGGAGCCTGGGCACCGAGCACCCAGGCGATGGCGTCCACCACGTTGCTCTTGCCCGAGCCGTTGGGGCCCACCACCACGGTGACCCCGGGCTCGAGTTCCAGGGTGGTCGAGTCGGCGAACGACTTGAACCCCTTCATCGTCAACGACTTGAGAAACATCTCCGAAAACAGTAGTTCGGCGCGATACCGCCGCAGCGTCTTGTCTCGCGGTGACGGTTGCGGCCGGTCGACGACTCAGTGCTGGCAACGGGGGCAAAAGCACGTGCTTCGACCCGCCACGATTCGTCGCACGATGCGCGCCTTGCGACACGTGATGCAGCGTTCGCCGGCGCGGTCGTACACCCGATGTTTGGTTTGAAACCAACCGGGATCACCGTCGATACCCACGTACTGCGTGTCGTCGAGCGTGCTCCCACCCTTTTCCACCGCGTCGCGCAACACGTGATGAATCGCGGCGACGAGACGTTTTCTCGTCGCTGCATCGAGCCGCGACGGCAGGCGATCGTGACGGAGTCGTGCCCGATGGAGGATCTCGTCGGCGTAGATGTTGCCGATGCCCGCGATGCGATGCTGGTCGAGGAGCAACGCCTTCAGGTTGCCGCGGCGCCCACGGAGGATCGCGGCCAGTCGGGGCTCGTCCAACCCGTCGACGATCGGGTCGGGACCGAGTCTGGCCAGTTCCGGAGCAACGTTCGCTTCGTCGTCGCGATCGAACACCACCACCTCGCCGAATGTGCGCGGGTCGACGAACCACATCTCGTGTCGACGACCCGCCGAATCGGGCGAGAGATGCATCACCACGTGGGTGTGCGGCGGGCGTGGCGTTCCGGCGTCGACCACCAGCACCCGTCCGCTCATGCGCAGGTGCATCATGAGCACGCCGCCCGAATCGAGGTCGCACAACAGATACTTGCCGCGGCGACGCGCCGCAACGAGTCGCGCACCCGTGAGCCCGTCGATGATCGCCTCACGACCCTGACGGCGCACCGTGCGTTCGCGGAACACCTCCACACGTTCGATCACCCGACCAACGGCGCGACGTTCGATTCCGCGACGAACCGTTTCGACCTCTGGTAGCTCAGGCACGAATGATCACTGCAGGGTGATTCGACTCAGCCACGGCTGGCGCGCAACGAGTCGATCGCCTCGGCAGCCGCTTCTTGTTCGGCGGCCTTCTTCGTGCGACCACTCCCCGAGCCGTGACGACGACCCGCCACGAACACGTCGGCGAAGAACTTCTTGTCATGGTCGGGACCCTCGTCGCGCAACTCGTAGACCGGAACGCCGAGGTCGTACTCCGAGGCGAGTTCCTGCAATTGCGTTTTGGGGTCGAGA
>SXGT01376226.1_pt1 | contig 11316 bp, 11 predicted proteins | sample 3176221 | NCBI WGS metagenome assembly SXGT01 (sample SAMN11356862, study PRJNA531348) | freshwater metagenome | isolation source: freshwater sample F1-120 | place: China: Fuxian Lake, Yuxi | collected 2017-12-25
ATTGCTCCCAGTCGGCCCATCACGACACCGGGCTGACGCGCCAGTCCTTGCTGGAAACCGACACCGTGGTCGAGGCCGCCCAACGCGCCAAGGAGGCTGGCAGCACCCGTTTTTGTATGGGCGCCGCCTGGCGCCAGGCCCGCGACGGCGCGGAATTCGACCAGGTACTGGAGATGGTGCGCCAGGTCTCCTCCCTGGGCCTGGAGGTCTGCTGCACCCTGGGTATGCTGGATGAAGGGCAGGCCCTGCGCCTCAAGGAGGCCGGGCTGTACGCCTACAACCACAACCTCGACACCGGCCCACAGTACTACGGAAAGGTGGTCAGCACCCGTACCTATGAGGACCGCCTGCAGACCCTGGCCCACGTGGCCCAGGCGGGCATCTCGGTCTGCTGCGGCGGCATCCTGGGCCTGGGCGAAAGCGAGGAGGACCGCATCGATTTGCTGCACACCCTGGCCAACCTGCCCGCCCCTCCCGAATCGGTGCCGGTCAACGCCCTGGTGCCCATCGCCGGCACCCCGCTGGGCCAGCAGCCCCGGGTCTCGGTCTGGGAAGTAGTGCGTATGATCGCCGCCGCCCGCATTCTCTTCCCCCGCGCCATGGTCCGCCTCTCAGCGGGCCGCGACCAAATCAGCGACGAGGCCCAGGCCCTCTGTTTCCTGGCCGGGGCCCACTCCATCTTCTCGGGCGACAAATTGCTCACCACCCCGCACCCGGGCCAGGCCAAGGACGCCCAGCTTTTTTCCCTGCTAGGCCTGCAGGCCCGCACCCCTTACGAGCAGAGTTCCGCCACCACCTCGGCGATGCAGCGGTAGGCCGCCTCCAGCTGCGCCCGCTCCAGGCAGTAGGGCGGCACCAGGTAGATCACCCCGCCCAGAGGCCGCAAGAGCAGGCCGCGTTCGAGGAAACGCTGCTTGAGGCGCGGCCCCAACTCGTGCAGGTACCCCGCCGCCCCCCTCACCTCCAGCGCCGCAATGGTGCCGCAGACCCGCAGGCGACACAGCTGCGGATGGCCCGCCAGCCGGCCCAGTTCCCGGTGATGCCACCCCTCCAGAGCGGCAAAGGGAGGCGGTTCCCTCTCGAGCAGCTCCAACGAAGCCAGGGCCGCCGCGCAACCCAGCGGATTGGCGGTGTAGGAATGCCCGTGATAGAAGGTGTGGGTGGGGTCGTCGCTGCAGAAAGCCTGGTACACCGCCTCGCTGCACAGGGTGGCGGCCAGGGGCAGGAACCCGCCGCTGAGCCCTTTGGCCAAACAGAGCATATCCGGTTGGATACCTGCCAGCTGACAGGCGAATAACGCTCCGGTGCGGCCAAAACCCGTGAACACCTCGTCGGCGATCAGCAGTACTCCATGCCGGCTCAGTAGGTCTGCTACCTGGCGCAGGAAGTTGGGCCGGCACATCCGCATGCCCGCCGCACCCTGCACCAGGGGTTCGACGATCATCGCCGCGTACTGCTCCCCGCTGCGGCGCAGCAACCCCTCCAGATGTCCGATGGCCGCTACCTCGCGCTCCTCCACCCCTTGGTCCCCGATCCAGGTCTGCGGGAAAGGCACAAAGTCCACCGGCAGCAACAACTCGGCGAAGGGCGCGGTGAAGAGCGAACGAGCGCTGAGGGACATGGCCCCCAGGGTGTCGCCGTGGTACGCCCCCTCCAGACTGAGGAACCGCCTCCGGCCACTGGCCCCCTGGTTCCGCCAGTACTGGTAGGCCATCTTCAGCGCCACCTCGACGGCGGTGGAACCGCTGTCGGAGTAAAAGAGGTGCGGCACAAAGGGCAGGTGGCCCTTCAGGCGCCGGGCCAGGTCCTCGGCGGGCCGGTGGGTAAAACCGGCGGCGATCACCTGCTCCAGGCGCCGCGCCTGCTCGGCGATGGCGGCGGCGATCTGGGGCTGGGTGTGGCCGTGCAGGGTGACCCACCAGCTGGAGATGCAGTCTATGAGCTGGCGGCCATCCTCCAATTCCAGCACCGCTCCCCTGGCCGAGCGCACCACCAGAGGCACAGAGGCACCTTTCATCTGGGTATAGGGCATCCAGACGGGCGAGTTCACGCCTGCCCCCCGAAATAACACACATACGCCGCGCGCAGCCCCTCTGGGTCGAGGCGTGAAAGCGGCTCCACAGCCGCCAGGACCGAGGTCTGGCCAAAGCGGGCGATGGCCTCTTCGTTGGCAGGGTTTTTGGGTCCGTTGACCACCACCCCCAGCACGGAGAGCTGGCGGCGGCGCAGCGCTTCGAGGCTGAGCAGGGTGTGGTTGATGGTGCCCAGCGCACTGCGGGCCACCAGCAACACCGGCAACCCGAGGTGGGCCATCAGGTCGACCATCAGCTGGCCGCCGTTGAGCGGCACCAGCACCCCACCCGCCCCCTCGGCGATCAGCCGGACGGTCGGCGGAAGGCGGAAGGCGCTCAGTTCGATTTCGCCCCCCGCCAGTGCCGCCGCCGCGTGCGGGGAGAGTGGGTGCGGAAACCTGTAGGTCTCCGGAGCAAAACGGCCGGCGGGCAGTCCGGTGGCCCGCCGCACCCATTCGGTATCGCCGGGTTCCCCGCTCTGCACGGGTTTCCAGTAGGTCGCCCCAGAGCCGGCCATCAACACCGCGCAGATCAGGGTCTTGCCCACCCCGGTGTCGGTGCCGGTGACAAAAAACCGCGGCGGCAGTTGCTTCGTCGTCCCGTCCATGCCCTAAAAGAAAGGGCCACCGGCCGCCGCTGCCAAACAGCGGGCCGCTGGTCCCTCCTGACGCCCCTGTGCCCTCAGGCTGCCTGGACGCAAGCCTCCTCGAAGCTCAGGGTGTCGGCCACGGCTTTGACCACTGCGGCCAAGCGCGCCAGGTCGACGATCTGCTGGGTGCCCAACTCCTGCTTGCGCAACTGAGCGGCGTGGCCGTTGACACACACCCCCGCAGGCATTGACCACCCTGGCCGCCAGGCTCCGGGCCTCAAAGAGGGCCTGGTGGACAGCCGCGCCTTGCTCAAGCGCGCCATCATCGAGGCGCTGGCCGACACCGTTTCCAGCGCTATGCCCCCAGACCTGCGCTCACCGCCAGTCGGCGCCCAGGTGGTGACCCTCGGGCCGGTCTCCTGAACTGCGCCGCACCACGGCAAAACCGCAGCTCACCTGCACCTCCACCCCCTCGGGGCAGCTCTGGTCCCAGGCCCGCAGCAAACGCCTGAAGGCCCCCGCTCCCAATGACCCGCCCGTCAGCGAGGTGGCGGTGCCGGTCTGCTTGAGGCTGTGGAAAAACTCCCGCGCCGAGCCGTGGTACCACCCTTCCTCCGCCGCCCAGCAACGCCCCTCCATGCCCGCAGCGGCCAGGCAGTCCTGCACCTGCTCCAGGGCTGGAAAGGGATTGGCGGTGCAGGTCAACCCCAATCGGCGGCATTGCGCGCGCCATTCGGGAAAGGAGCGCGCCTCCTGAAAGGAGCAGGCCAGCATACCTCCGGGCCTCAGGGCCGCCAGCCACCGCCGCAGAGCCCCCTGCCAGTCGGCGATCCAATGCAGCGCCATACCCGAGGCGACCAGCGCGTGCCCGCTGCGGATCGGACCGGTCTCGCCGTCCATCACCTCCCAGTGCAGGCGCGGGGTGCGGGGGCCGGCGCCCAGCCGTTGCCTGCAGGCCTCCAGGGAGCGCGCCGACAGGTCGGTGAACCAGATCTCCCGCTCCGGCAACAGCTGCACCAACCCCGCACTCAGCCCTCCGGTGCCGCAGCCGATCTCCAGCACCGGCCCGGCGGGCAGCTGGACCTCATCGCTGCCGATCCCGGCCAACAACCGCTGTGCTGCCCACTGCTGCGGGGCGGCGCGCTGATCGTAGGTGCGTGCGCTGCGGGAGAAACCGGCGGCGATGTCTTGCTTGCGCCTGGAACCCGAGGCCGGTGGGCTCATGGGCCCCACCCCGTCCAGGCAGCGCGGATGGCCGCCCAACAGGCCCCGGGCCGGGTGAGCGGCAGGGCATGCCCGGCCCCGGCCAGGCATTCCAGGCGGCTGTTGGGAAGGCGACCCTCCAGATCCTGCGCCCTTTCCAGAGGCACGATCTGGTCCTGCCCGCCGTGGAGGAGCAGCATCTGCGGCACCGCTCCCAGAGCGGCCAGATCCGGAATCTGGGTGTCCAAGCGCTCCAGGTCCGCAGCCAAAAGCTGCAGTGCCACCCCGGCAGGCAGGGCTGGCGCTCCAGCTTCTGGGGCGAGACATCTCGCCCGGAAATCGGCCAGCAGGGCCAAGGGTTCCAATTCGAGTCGCCGCCGCATACGGGCCACCAGCCGCCGCGAGGGCCGCCCTGCCCCGCCCTCGGGATGAAAGGCCGCGAACCCCCCCAGGACCACCACCAGTTGTGCGCCCGCCAACCACCCGGGTTCCAGCAGGTGCAGGCCAAAGGAGTGGGCCACCAGCACCTGGGGCTCGCCGCCCGGGGAAAGGGGCGCCCCAAAATAGCCCCGGTCGGCGGTCTGGGTCGCCACCCCCTAGGGGGCGCTGGCCCTCAGGGCTGCCCAGATACCCTCATCCCACCCCCAGCCGTGCTGGAGCAACACCTCAACTTTGCGCACGCCAGCTCCCCAGCAACTCCACTAGCCATTCGAGCTGCGCCCGGGTGTGCAGGGCCGAAAGGCCCAAGCGCAGGCGGGCTTGACCAGCCGGCACCGTGGGCGGCCGTATCGCCACTGCCAGCACCCCCTGGGACTCGAGCCAGCTAGCCAGGGCCAACGCCTTCAGGCTGTCTCCCACCACCAGGGGCACGATCTGGGTGGTGGAAGCGGCCGTATCCCAGCCCTGCGTTTTCAGCGCCCGGCGCAGATACTCGGCGTTGTTGTGCAGCTGTGTGCGTTGAGCGTCCATCTCGGGGATCAGCTCCAGGGCGGCGTCCGCCGCTCCCAGCACCGCCGGCGGCAGCGCGGTGCTGTACACCAGCCCGGCGCAGCAATTGACCAGGTACTCCGCCAGCAGCGCGTCGCAGGCCACGTACGCACCAAAGGCCCCGCAGGCCTTGCCCAGGGTGCCCATGACCAGGTCCACCGGATGCCCCATACACAGCCCCCCGCCACCCGGCCCCAGAACCCCGGTGGCGTGGGCCTCGTCCACCAGCAGGAGGGCTTCGTATTCGGCGGCCAGCTCGGCCAGGGCGCCCACTTCGCTCCGATCCCCGTCCATGCTGAACACCGATTCGGTGGCGATGAGCACCTGCGGGTGTGCGGCCCGGTGCTGCCGGAGGAGCTGGCGCAGTTGGTCCAGGTCGCTGTGGCGGAAACGGCGCAGCCGACAGCCGGCGGCCTGGGCGCCCAGGAGCAGGCTGTGGTGGGCCGAGCGATCTAACAATACCAGGCTGTGGCGGTCGGCGAGGGCCGGCAGGAGCGAGGTGTTGGCCTGAAAACCCGAGTTGAACACCAAGGCGCTGCCCCTGCCTTTGAGCCGGGCCAACTTCTCCTCCACCGGGCCGAACCCGGGGTGCGAGCCGCAGACCAGGCGCGAGGCCCGGCCCCCGGCCCCGTAGGCATGCAGCCACTCGGCGGCCCGGGCGATCACCCGGGGATGGGATGCCAGCCCCAGGTAGTCGTTGCTGCTAAAATCCACCAGCCGCCGGCCCTCCACCTCCACCTCCACCCCGCCCAGCGGGGTCAACGGGCGCAGCCGGCGCCGCAGCCCTTTGCGCCCACGGCGCTCCAGTTCGGCTGCCACAAACGCGTATTTGTCCACCACAGAACCCTCCTCAAATCCAAAATGCCCCTTGCCCGGTGCTACGCTCCGAACCTATAATTAAAAAACTGCCGGCCAAATCCACTATGCCTGATTCCCTCTCCCCCCCCCGGGTCACTGCCTCCTCGCTCTGCGCCAAAAAGGCGCAGGGCCAGAAAATCGCCGCCCTCACCGCCTACGACTGTCCCACTGCCCGGCTGCTGGACCGCGCTGGCATCGACATCGCGCTGGTGGGCGATTCAGTGGGCACCAATGTCCTGGGCTACCGCAGCGAGCAGCAGGTCACCGTCGAGGATATCATCCACCACACCGGCGCCGTGCGCCGCGGGGTGGAACGCGCCTTTGTGCTAGCCGACCTGCCCTTCCTCTCCTATCACTCCACCGAAGCCGCCCTCACCAGCGCCGGCCGCCTCATCCAGGAGGGCGGGGCCGACGGGGTGAAACTGGAGGGCGGCACCCCGGTGCTGCCGCAAACCGAGGCCATGGTCCGGGCCGGCATCCCAGTGATGGGCCATTTGGGTTTCACGCCCCAGTCGCACGGCCGCAATCTCTACGCCTTCAGCGAAAAGCGCGGAACCGTGGCCAGGGTCCAGGGCCGCAGCGCGGCCGAGGCCAGGTGGCTGATGGAGGAAGCCCGGCGTCTGCAGGAAGCTGGGGCTTTTGCCCTGGTGCTGGAAATGGTGGCCGAGGAGGCCGCCCAGGCCGTGAGCCTGGCCCTGGAGATCCCCACCATCGGCATCGGCGCCGGCCGCCACTGCGACGGCCAGGTGCTCATCGTACACGACCTGCTGGGCTTCAGCGGCGTGGAACTGCGCCTGGCCCGGGCCTACGCCCGGCTCGGTGAGGCAGCCGCGCAGGCGCTGGGCGCCTACCGCCGCGACGTGGAGCAGGGCGCTTTCCCGGCCGACGAGAACGTCTTCCACATGGAGCCAGGTGAACTGGCGCAATTGCGCGAGCAACTGGCCACCAAACACTGAACCACACGACGAGAGGACCCCTATGAGAAGTACCCGCTCGCTCCTGGGCACGGCGCTGGCTGCCCTGGTCGCCCTGCCGCTGGCCCTTCAGGCCGCCGAACCTATCCGCATCGGCGTCGCCGGCCCCTTCACTGGCTCGGGGGCGATGTACGGGGTGATGATCCGCAACGCCGCCACCCTGGCCCTCGAAGAGGCCAACGCCGCCGCCGGCATCGGGGGCCGGATGGTGGAAGCGGAATACGGCGACGACGAGGGTAAAAACGACAAAGCGGTCACCGTGGCGCGCAAATTCGCCACCGACCAGAGCATCTCCATGGTGATCGGCCACTTCAACTCCACCTGCTCCCTGGCCGGCAAACCAATTTACCGCGACGCCGAGGTGGTGCAATTCTCGCCCGGTTCCACCAATATCCACGTCTGCGAGGGCAGCGACTACACCTTCCGCAACCTCTACCGCGACGACTACCAGGGCACCTTCCTGGCCGATTATATCAAAAAGATCCTCGGCCTCGACCGGGTAGCGGTTTTCTTCGACAACGACGACTACGGCAAGGGGCTCAAGGACGCCTTCGTCAAACAGGCGCAGGCCATCGGCCTACAGGTGGTGACCACCCAGGACTACGTGCGGGAGAAGACCAGCGACTTCGCCCCCCTGCTCGACCTGGCCAAAAACGCCCAGGCCCAGGCCATCTTCATCGCCGGGCTCTACGCCGAGGCCGGCACCATCGTCAAGCAGGCCCGCGAAAAGGGCATCAAGACCCAGTTCCTCGGCGGCGACGGGGTTTTTGGGCCGGGGTTCACCGAGATCGGCGGCGAGGCGGCCAATGGCACCCTGATCACGACGCCCTTCATGTTCGGGCCCAGTTCCAGTGAGGCGGCCAAGGACTTCGCCGCCAGGTTCAACAAACGTTTCGGCCGCGAACCCGACACCTGGGCCGCCCTCACCTACGACGCGGTGTGTATGGCCTTGGACGGCATCCGCGCCGTGGGCACCAACCGCAACGACCTGCGCGATTGGATGGCCGGCCACGACAGCCGCGAGCACGGCTTCAGGGGCATCACCGGGGTGACCTACTTCGACCACAACGGCGACTGCCTCAAACCGGCGGCGGTCGCCTTGGTCGAGGAGGGCCGCTTCGTCCTGGCGCCCAAACAGATGGAGTAGACCGCCCCCGGGCGCATGGACTTTTTCCTCAACCAGCTGCTCAATGCCCTGCTCCTGGGTGGGATCTACGCACTGATCGCGGTGGGCTACACCCTGGTCTACGGCATCGTCAAACTGGTCAACTTCGCCCACGGCGAGGTCTACATGCTCGGGGCCTTCCTTGGGGTGGTGGCCATCGCCTCCCTGGGGCTACCCTTCTGGGCTGGGCTGACCCTGGCGGTGATCGGCTGCGGGCTGCTGGGCCTGCTCGTCGAGTACCTGGCCTACCGCCCCATGCGCCAGGCCCCGCGCCTGGCGGCCCTGATCACCGCGGTGGGCGTCTCCCTGCTGCTGCAAAACCTGGCCATGCTGGTCTGGGGTTCCGAGCCCCGGGCCTTCCCCGCCCTGGCCCCACCCGGGGAGGAGCATTTCTTTCAGCGCGCCGTCGTCGGCACCCGCGGCGATGCCGACTCGGTTTTTATCCCCGGCAAGTTCGTCTTCATCTGGGCGGTGACCGTCACCCTGATGCTGCTGCTCGACTGGATCGTGCAGCGCACCCGCATCGGCAAGGCCATGCGCGCCTGCTCCCTGGACAAGGGCGCGGCGGCGCTGATGGGTATCGATGTCAACCGCGTCATCAGCTTCACCTTTATGCTCGGCGCGGCGATGGCGGCGGTGGCCGGCGTCTCCTACGGGCTCTACGTCGGCAGCCAGATCGGCTTTCGCATGGGGGTCTACCCCGGGGTGATCGCCTTCTCGGCCGCGGTGCTGGGCGGCATCGGCAACCTGCGCGGCGCCTTTCTGGGTGGGATCATCATGGGCCTGGTCGAGGTAGGCACCCGGGCTTATCTCTGCCCCTGGCTCGAAATCTCCGGGGGGTACTCGGTGGCGTTTGCCTTTGCCATTCTCATCGGCGTGATCCTCATCCGCCCCACCGGCATTCTCGGCAGCACCGCGGTGGACCGTTCATGAGCGACCCCTCCCCGCCGCCTGCCGCCGGCTGGTGGCGCTCCCGCTCAGCGCAATTCCTCCTGGCACTGCTGCTCTTCGTGCTGGCCCTGCCCTGGCTGGGCCCGGCCGGAGTCGAGTGGATTTCGGTCACCGGCCACGGCCGGCTGATGGAAGTCTGCCTGCTCATCCTCATCTACATCCTCCTCGCCCTGGGCCTCAATGTGGTGGTGGGCTTCACCGGACTGCTCGACCTGGGATATGTGGCCTTCATGACCGTGGGCGCCTATACCTCGGTGCTGCTCTACCGCCAACCCGAGTGGCAGTTCACCGGCTCCATCTTCGCCGTCCTGCTCATCGCCGGCCTGCACTGCGCCCTCTGGGGTGCGCTGCGCGGGGCACCCACCCTGCGCCTGACCGGCGACTACTACGCCATCGTCACCCTGGCCTTCGCCGAGATCATCTTTCTGTTGGTCCTCAATGAGAGCTGGCTGACCGGCGGCCCCAGCGGCATCAAGGGGTACCCCCCCATCGCCCTCAGTTACGAAAGCGCCCCGCCCCAGGAGGTGCGTCTGCGCCTGCTGGTGAGTCCCGACCCACGCGGCTCCACCCCGGAGAACCCTGCCGGGCTGGTGGCCGAGGCCAGTTTCACCCCCCAGGATTTGTGGCTGGGCCAGTTGTCCCCCGATGCCAGCCCCGGCCTGCGGCGGCGCTACGAGCGTTCGCGCCCGGATTCGGGGGCCGGCCCCGAGCTGCGCTTCCGCAACTGGGATACCCAGATGGCCTTTGTCGAGTTACACGCCGATGCCCCGTGGGCCGTGCTGGGCAGCGGGGTGATCGACGGGGAATCCCCTGGCTCCGCCATGCAGATCCCCCTGGAGGAGCGGGAACCGGGCGCCTTTCTCAAACCGCTCATCTACTGGGACCTGGCGCGGCTTTCCCCCGGCGAGCACCAGGCAGCCATCCGGCTGGAGCCGCGTTTCGCCAGGCAGGTGCTCAAGGACGGCACCCCTGGTTTTTTCTATTTGGTGCTGGTCCTGGCCGGCCTCACCCTCGGGGCGGTGAGCCTGCTGCACCACTCGCGCCTGGGCCGGGCCTGGGCCGCCATCAAGGCCGACACGGTCTCGGCCCGCAGTTGCGGCATCCACGTCAACCGCGAGAAGATGGTCGCCTTTGCCGCCAGCGGTTTCATCGGCGGGGTGGGCGGTTCGCTGATGGCCTTCAAATTCCTCATCGTCAGCACCAATATCTTCGATTTCTGGTCCTCCATCGTGGTGCTCTGCTGCATCGTGCTGGGCGGCATGGGCAATATCCGCGGGGTGCTCATCGGCACCCTCTGTTTCATCGGCCTGGGCGAGTTGCTGCGCGAGCCCTACATGTTCACCGATCCCTCCGAATCCACCCGCGCCTGGGTGGAGAAGGGCGGGGCCCTGGTCAAACAGATCCTCAGCGTCAAGGAAGAAGGGGTCGAGCTCAACCTGGCCCGCACCCGCTACCTCTTCTTTGGGCTGATCCTGGTGCTCTTCATGATCTTCAGGCCCGGCGGCATCCTGCCCCCCAGCGGCCAGGGCCGGCCCATCGCCCCAGCGCTGCGCCAGCGCCTGGCTGCCCTGGCCGGCGATTTGTTCCACCTGCGCAAGGGCCCGCCCGATGCGTGACCCGGCCCATATCCTCGAAGCCGAAGAGATCACCGTGCAGTTCGGCGGGGTGCGGGCCGTGGCCTCCGTGTCCCTGGCCATCCGCGCCGAGGGCATCACCGCCCTGATCGGACCCATCGGCGCGGGCAAGACCACCTTCTTCAACACCATCACCCGGCTGGTGCAGCCCACCTCCGGGCGCCTGTTTTTCGCCGCCCCAGCGGGGGAGCTCGAACTCACCGCCCTGCCCCCCGACCACATCGCCCGCGCCGGCATCGCCCGCACCTTCCAAAACATCCGCCTCTTCACCGACCTGTCGGTGCTGGACAACGTCAAGGTGGGCCTGCACGGCCGCACCAAGGGGGGTTTCTGGCAGGCCCTGGCCGGCAACCGCCGCGAGGAGCGCCGAATCACCGGCGCTGCCCTGCAGTACCTCGACTTCGTCGGCCTGGCCGACCGCGCCGCCGAGCAGTCGGAGAGCCTGTCCTACGGCGAACAGCGCAAGCTGGAGATCGCCCGTGCCCTGGCCTGCGGCCCCCGGCTACTCCTGCTCGACGAGCCGGCCGCCGGCATGAACCCGCAGGAAACCCAGGCCCTGGTCGAACTCATTCGCCGCATCCGCCAGGCCGGGCTCACCATTCTGCTCATCGAGCACGACATGAAACTGGTGATGCGCATCTCCGATTTTGTCTATGTGCTGGACCACGGCGAACTGATCGCCGCCGGCCATCCAACCGCGGTGCAGAAAGACCCCCGGGTGATCGCCGCCTACCTTGGTCCGCAGTACCTGCCCGCGGCCGGAGAACCGCGCTGATGGGAGTGCTGCTCGAACTGCGCGAGGTACACGCCGGGTACGGCGCGCTCGAAGTGCTCAAGGGCATCTCGCTGCGGGTGGAAGAGGGGGAGATCGTCACCCTGATCG
>SXGT01385463.1_pt1 | contig 11315 bp, 9 predicted proteins | sample 3176221 | NCBI WGS metagenome assembly SXGT01 (sample SAMN11356862, study PRJNA531348) | freshwater metagenome | isolation source: freshwater sample F1-120 | place: China: Fuxian Lake, Yuxi | collected 2017-12-25
ACAGAACACGAAGTCCAACTGACCACCGCCGTCCGTCTCGCCGGCGAAGCCACCGATGATCCCGAAATGATTCGCCTGACACGCGAATGGTCATCTCGCATGGACGACGGCATGAGCCTCGAAGAAGCCAGCAGCCACCTCGATCAACTCCCGTTAGAACTCATCCGAACCTGCCAGTGGGAAAGCCGCCCGGAAATTCTAGCGAATTCCTTGCGATCCCTGGGTTCAATGTACGAGGCACGTGCCCTCAACATGACCTTGTTGATCGCCTCCATGGCTGAACCTCTCATCATCGTGATGACCGGATTGACGTTCTTCTTTACCGCATGTGCCCTGTTCCTCCCCATGGTCAAACTTCTCAACGATCTCAGCTAGGCCGTTCCATGTTCTGGTTTGTATTCCTGACAGTCCTGATGATCGCAGTGATCGCCGTTGGCGTCTGGAAAGCCATTTCCGGACGTCGACTGTCGACCCTCTGGATCATGGAGACCGCCATCCGCAACGATCTCCCTCTCGACGAAGTCATCGAAGGCCACGCCTACGAATTTCGCGGCAAGCGCGGACGTCGCCTCCTCGGACTCTCCCGCGCACTCCGAGAAGGGGAGGAGCTCTCCCATGCCATCAGCAGGCGTCCTTACCGAAATCTGGTCCCCGAAGAAGGACGACTCGCCATCAACGTCGGCAGCGAATCCGGAACTCTTTCCCCTGCCGTCCAGGATGCCCTGGCCCTCGCGACAATCCGCTTCGAACGCAACCGCCAACAACACACGTTCAGCGCGCTCTACCTGGCGACCGTGATCAGCGTGATCATCCTCCAGGTCAGCTTCCTGATGGTTTACATCATTCCGAAACTCAAGGAGATCTTTTCTGATTTCGGAGTGCAACTGCCTCGGACCACGATAGGATTCATTGGATTGGCCAATGCCCTGACCTCTTACGGCCCGCTCTGGTTACTGTGTGGTCTTGTTGTCTTGCTCGATGTCATACGACGCTTTTTTCAACGCAGAAAACGCGGCATCGCCATGTACGGATTCTTCCACTGGATCAACCCGCAGATATTTACGGTCGACATCCTGAGATTACTGGGAGTCGCCGCTGCCGAAGGAAAACCCTTACTTTCCACCATCGAAGCACTGGCTCGTCATCACAACGATTCAACCATTAGACACAAACTCAAAAGAATCGTCCGCGACGCTCAACAAGGTGACAATCTGTGGGACAGTTTTCACCGTGTCCAACTGATTGATGTCTGGCAGACAGGTGTCCTCAAGACAGCTGAACCAACCCTCTTGCTGGGCGACTCTCTGAAACGTCTGGCAGATGAACTCGACCTCGAACAAAACCACCGACACCAATTACGGCGCGAAGCCCTTCGCCCTCTAGTCATCATCGCCTTAGGAGTTTGTGTCCTCTGGACCGCCTTGGCATTCTTTGTACCGCTGGTGAAGTTAATCGGAGATATCGGCTAACCCGTATCTTGCCTTAGTTTTTTGCCTTTAAACATCGACACGATTCCCGGAAACACCTGATTCACCATGTTACGTCACAACCGATCCACCTTTGACGTTCCCGAACTCGCCTCCAACCGAAGAGGTTACGGCATCGTCGAGATCATCATCTGCATGATCATGCTGGGAAGCTTAGCGAGCTGGCTGATTCCGATCCTCAACACGATCACCACAAAACGAATCGAACTCTCCGAGCGTTCCCGCTTACAGCAGGTTTCCATGAACATTGTCGAACGTCTGTCAGTCGTTGTCTACGACAACGCGACTTTTGAATCCCGAGCCGCTGACCTTATCGAAGCGGTGAAGCAGAACCACGCCACGCTGTCTCTGACGCCCGGCGAGACCAATCCTCAGGGCCTGCGTCGTATCGACCTTGTCGTCACTCCCGAAGGCACACAAAAAACGATCCGCCCCATCAAGCTGACAACCTGGATGAGGGAGGCCGCTCAATGAACAACAAGCCCCTCAGACAACATCGCTCCGGCTTCACGCTGATCGAACTGATGGTTGTGATCGCCATTCTAGGCGTCATCGCCACCGTCTCTTCCGGCCTGATTCTGCTGACGTTTCATGCCGACACGAGCCTCTCAAGCGGATATCGAAATATCCACAACCTCGCAGAACTCGGCGAACGCTTCCGCAGCGATCTCCACGAAACGCCTCTGAGCGAGATCAAGTTCGAAGAGAATGGGCATGTTCTGCTGCTGGGCGAATCAATCCGCTATTCGGTTTCCAATCGCGACGTCACCAGAGAGCAGCCCTCGACCGCGCCCGATCGCCCAGCCTCGATCGAACGCTTCCGTGTCAGCAATTCCTCATCAGAATCCTCCCTGGGAGAATTCAAGATCGATGACCCCACTGGTATCGTCCGACTTCAATGGAACATCGTCAGCGATCAAAAACCCGTCGCAGCCGTCGAGCCTCAGGTGATTTCCATCATCATTGAAGCACATGCCCAACTCCCCCAGACGGAAGGGACACCATGAAGAAACATCATTCCTTACCGGCATCTCCTCACCGACGCGGCTTTCTAACCATCGTCGTCATCGTCGCGCTGATCGTCACCCTGACGATGACCATGAACATGGCCAGAACGCTGATCGCCCTCAGAAATGTCTCTGTTGAACGCGATCAGCGTCTTCAGGTCGAGATCCTGGCCAGCACGTTTCTCGATTACGCCCGCTCAAAACAAGCCGGTTCAGCCGACTATGCCGGCGAAACAATCGACCTCTCCACCCAAGATTGGCAACAATCCTACCCGGCGAAAGTGACGATCTCGATCGAACCTGACAGCCGCGAAATTCGGGTCCAGGCACAATACTTTTCGGACAAAGGCCAGATCGTTCAGTCCATCACCAAAACATCAAAGCAAAATACACCAGCCTCATAAGCCCCAAACAAAATACTTCCATATTCGGCATGTGACACCTCACCTCGCCATCACTCAGGACAAACGTAATGAAACCTACACCCATCAATCACACAAAGCCCTCCCCCGGCTTCACCCTCATCGAACTTCTCGTGGTGATCGCCATTATCGCGACCCTCGTCGCTATTCTCCTCCCCGCCGTCCAGCAGGCACGGGAAGCCGCACGCCGAACCTCCTGCAAAAACAACCTCATGCAAATCGGCATCGCCATCCACAATTACGAACACATGTGGGAATGCCTCCCCCTCGGCGTCGTCAACCAAACCAGCCCCATCGAAAACATCCGCGAAGGCTACGCCATGGGCTGGATGCCCCGCATCCTGCCTCAGATGGATAATTCAAACATGTACAACGCCATCAATTTCGAATTCGGAGCCTACGCAGAACAGAATGCAGAAGTCGCCGCGACATATGTCCCCTGGATGAGATGTCCATCGAGCGCGGAACCATCTGGATACAAAGTCAAAACGACCGACGCCGACGGAAATGAAACCGAATCAGAACTCGAAGTCTGCGGCACCAACTACTCAGCCGTCTACGACGGACGAATCGTCCCGCTAACTGAGGAATCAAATGGCTCATTCATTCTCAACAAAAAGCTATCAAGTAAAGATATCGACGACGGCAACTCGAACACCTTGTTTGTTGGAGAAAAAATGTTCTACAACGACACACTCGGCTGGCTCTCCGGAACCAAAGCAACACTGGGAACAACAGGTTTCCCACCCAACTTTTACTATCGTCTGAAGGGCGATCACCATGTTTCGAACCAGACAGCCTCATTTGAGGACATGCTCTTTGATGAAGAGCCTGACGATGAGCGCTCATTCGATGTCAAATCCTACCGCGACCAAGTCACCTTCCCCCGAACCCAACTCATCGGCGGATTTAACAGTCCCCACCGAGGCGGCTGCCAGTTTGTCCTCGGCGACGGCAGCGTCCGATTCATTTCCGAGAACATCGACCCCGTAACTTACAGCAACCTCGGAAATCGCCACGACGGAGCAATGCTGCGCGAGTTTTAAAACGATCGCTGTGACCTTTTATCACACACCCCCCAAGGGGCGATTCCAAACACGAAAAACAACTCAGAAAGCCGAATCACAGGTTGAAGTCGCTGGAGATCAGCCCTATCTTAAATCGATAGTCATTGATATCTCCCACCTTTTCGCCACGCGCGATAAATCCTTATCCGAGTGGTCACTCCAACGATTTCAGTCTGGCCCAATGCACAGATCGATTCTTGCTCTCACATTTGGTGTCCTCTTCACCGGACTGGTCCTACCAGCTGTTTCAACCGCCGCAGGCCCGTCACCGCAAGAGTTCATGGCTGCTAACTGCCTGGACTGCCACGGCCCCGACACCAAAGAGGGTGACCTCGACATCACCGCCCTCAGCGTAAACCTGACCGACCCGAAGGTTTTCGCCACCTGGCAAAAAATGCACGACCGGGTCGAAAAAGGGGAGATGCCCCCTGAGACCAAGCTCACGAAAAAAGACACCGAAAGCTTTCTCGCCGCCCTGCGTAATCTTCTCGCGGGAGCGGACCGCAAGGCGATCGATTCTGAAGGTCGTGCCGTCGTCCGTCGCCTGAATCGCTACGAGTACGAAAACACGCTCCGCGACCTGCTCGACGCGCCTTACCTCCAGATCAAAGACATGCTCCCCGAAGACGGCGAGCTTCACCGCTTCAATAAAGTCGGCGAAGCTCTCAACGTCTCTCACGTCCAGATGTCTCGCTATATGCAGACCGCAGACACCATCCTGCGACAAGTCCTCGCGATCGACACCAATCCTCCCAAACCTGTCGACAAAAAGGTTTACGCCCGCGAAGACAATTCATTCAACCGCAAAATCGCCTACTCCGAATTCAACCGTTCCCCCGAACGCTCGACCTTTCCTCTCATTGGCTACGAAGCCGACCTCGAAACGCTGAAGAACTGCGACGAGAAGAAGGAAACCAAAGGCCCATTCGGCGTCGGCGAAGCCAATCCTGAAATCCGCGAAAAAGAAGCAATGGGAGTCGTCGCCAGCAATTACGAGCCGATCGAAGTCGGCTTCAGTAACTTCCGTGCCCCCTATTCTGGTCGCTATCGAATCAGCTTCAAGACCTACACCTTCTGGGCTCACCCCGACAATCCGAAAAACTGGTGGAAACCGAGTCGAGAGAAAATCTCCATCGGACGTCGTTCGGAGCCAGTCTCTGTGTACTCCCTGACTCACCCCGGCATCCTCCGAAAAGTCGGCGCCTTCGATGCCCAGATCGAACCGTCCGTCTCAACAATCGAAGTCGACCTCCTCAAAAACGACATGCTCCGCGTCGACGCCGTCCGCCTCTTCCGCTCTCGTCCTCCTGCATGGCATAACCCCAATGCCACCCCCGAAGGTCAGCCCGGCGTCGCCTATCAATGGATGCAGGCCGAAGGCCCTCTCAACGTCGAGTTCCCCAACGCCGGCCATAAACTTCTCTTCGGCGATCTCAAGTTCACCAAGAAGGGGAACTCGATCGACGTCACCAGCGATAACCCCGCCCGTGACGCCAACAAGCTGATGGCCAACTTCATGCGACGCGCGTATCGACGTCCGGTGCAGGCCGAGCAGGTTCGCCCCTTCGTCGAACTCGTCGGCGAAGCCATGAAGTCCGGCAGCAATTTTCGAGACGCCATGATCACCGGCTACACAGCCGTCCTCTGTTCTCCTGGCTTCCTCTACCTCGAAGAAGAACCGGGCGAACTCGATAGTTTCGCTATCGCCTCCCGCCTCAGTTATTTCCTCTGGAACAGTGCCCCCGATGATGAACTACGCTCCGCCGCGATGAACAAGGCCCTGTCGACCCCGCAGCAACTCGACGCACAAGTCGAGCGCATGATCAAGGACCCCAAGTTCGATCGCTTCATCACTGCGTTTCTCGACTACTGGCTCGACCTGCGCAAATCCCTCGACACCACTCCCGACGAAAACCTCTATGCCGACTATTACCTCGATGATGCCCTCATCGAAAGCGCCGTCGATGAATCCCGCGCCTTCTTCAAGCAGCTCATCCTCGAAAACCTCTCCACGAAGAATATCATCCAATCCGACTTCGTGATGATCAACGAACGCCTCGCCACCCACTACGAAATCCCTGGCGTGACGGGCGTCGAATTACGAAAAGTTCCGGTCCCCAAAGGGAATCCTCGCGGCGGCGTGTTGACTCAGGCAGCCGTCCTGAAAGTGACTGCCAACGGCACGACCACCTCGCCCGTCGTCCGCGGCGCCTGGATGATGGAACGCATCCTCGGCATGCCCCCATCACCCCCTCCCAAAAACATCCCCGCCATCGAATCCGATACCCGCGGCGCGAAAACAATTCGTGAACAACTCGCCCTGCATCGCTCGCAAGAAGCCTGCAACAGCTGTCACACAAAAATCGATCCCGTCGGCTTCGCCCTCGAAGCCTTCGATGTCGTCGGCGGAGCCCGAGACAAATACCGCGCCATCGACGAGAAGTCCAAAGTCAAACTCGTTCAGGGCTACGGCAAGAACGGCCAGGCCTTCAAATTTCACGAAGCTCAGAGGATCGACACTTCCGGCGAACTCCCCGATGGCATGGGCAAGTTCAAAAACGTCGACGAACTCAAACGCAGCCTCCTCATCCAGGATCGCCTCGTCGCCCGCAACATGACCGAACAACTCCTCGTCTTCGCCACCGGCACCGGCACCCGATTTTCCGACCGTTACGAAATCGACCGCATCCTCGACAAGGCCCAAGCCGATGACTACGGCATGCGTACCATCATCCACGAAATCGTCAAAAGCCCACTCTTCAAAAATAAGTAGTTTGAACCTTCCTCTCTCTGCGAACCTTCTCCCCCGGGGAGAAGGTGGCCGAGTCTTCGAGGTCGGATGAGGGATCTCTGCGAGCTTCTCAATAGACGTCCCACAGTCAACCAACAACTCCCCCCGGAACCCCTACCATGAACTTCCGCATCACCAACAAATCCATCCCCCGACGCACCTTCCTCAAAGGCCTCGGCGTCGGCCTCTCCCTGCCGTTTCTGGATGCCATGATCCCCGCCGTCGTCCGTGGAAATTCGCTGCTCGCCAAGGAGCTCGAATCCCCACACCGCATGATCGGGATCTGTAACAACCTCGGCGTCCTCCCCGAGAAGTTCTTCCCCAAAGTGGCAGGCAAAGGTTACGAACTCTCTCCTTATCTGAAAACCATCGAACAATACCGCGATAAGTTCACCGTCTTCTCCGGCGTCTGGCACCCCGATGTCGATGGCGGTCACCCCGCAGACATCTGCTTCCTGACCGCCTCCCCGCACCCCGGCAGCGGCGGCTTCCGCAATACGATCTCTCTCGATCAGTACATCGCCGAACAGCAAGGCCACCTGACCCGCTTCCCAGCCATGACCTGGGGCGTCAACACGAAGGGCGGCGCGCGTTCCCTCTCCTGGACCGGCGCCGGCGTCGTCATCCCAGCCGAAGAAAAACCATCCGCCATCTACAAGCAACTCTTCCTTCAAGGGTCGAAGGAACAAGTCGATGAGCAAGTCCGCAAGCTCGAACTCGGCAAGAGCATCATGGACACCGTCCAGGGACAAACCAAGTCTCTCCAGAAAAACCTCGGCGCCAAAGACAAGGACCGCCTCGACCAGTACCTGACCGGGGTAAGAGATCTCGAACAGCGTCTCATTATGACCAAGCAATGGGAAAAGAAACCCAAGCCCAAGACGAAAGCAGAAATGCCCGCCGACGTCGACAGCCCGGCTGCCTACATGGAAAAAGTGAAGCTGATCTACCAAATGGCCAAACTCGCCATCGAATCCGATTCCACTCGTGCGATCTCCATCATGCTCGACTCCGTCAACACCCCGACGCTCGACCTCCACGACGAAGTCGCGATCACCGATGGCTATCACTCACTGTCTCACCACGGCAAGAACGAAAGCAAGCTCAAACAGCTCGAAGCCATCGACCAGTGGCACATGAAGCTGCTAGGCGAAATGTTCGGCAGCCTCCAGGAAACCAAAGAGCAGGGGACCAACCTCCTCGATCGCACGATGATCGTCTACGGCAGCAACATGGGCAACGCCCACACCCACGTCACAACCAACCTGCCGGTCCTCTTTGCCGGCGGTGCCTTCAAACACGGCCAACACCTCGCCTTTGACACCCAACGCAACTACCCGCTCCCCAACCTCTTCGTCTCCATGCTCCAACGCATGGGCATCGAAGCCAACGAATTCGCGACGTCAACCGGGACCATGCGAGGTCTTGAGTTCGCGTAGGCATTTCTCCTTCACGACGCAGCGAATCAACCCGGCAGACATTGAAAGATGTAGGCCGGGTTTTCTTTTACCGGTTGATAATTCAAACCGAATATTTCCGACGATCTGGCCTTTCAGGAAACTCGGGCTTGGTCGGGAACAGCGGTATGAAAGACGTTGCGAGTTCAACCCCGGCTCGTGTTAAACGACAACCGGTAAACGAGGGATCTGCTGGAAGGTCTAAATTTCCTGCTCCTTCAATCAGGCCGGGATGATTGCAAATAAAATCAATCAAAACTTCGTAACGTAGTCGGATGTCGTCTATAAGATTTCCGTCCTCGTCGTAAAGATGCGGCTCCGGGATTCTCAGAAACCGCTCTTCGCATGTTTTACCGGTAATATCGCCCGTATAAAACAGCGATAAGTTGATCACCTCGGAACAACTGGCAGTCACATAGCGATCACCCGACAAGGCACCACGAAAATAGGCTGCGATCAATAAGGCTTGTTCAACATGGCTTAGTGTCATCACTCCACTTTTTCCGGCAGCCGCCCCGTCCCGCGGTCGTACTTATCCGGTAATAGCTTCGCCTCATCAAACACATCCCCCGTCTGCTGCTGCCAATGGGCGAGTTCTTTTCTCAGCGTTTCGAGAACTGCATGATGTGCAGGGCTTTCGATCAGATTATCGAGCGAATACGGGTCGAGTTCATTGTCGAACAAAAACTCAGGCGGTCCTGGAGTTTCAAAGGGATCGACCTGCCAGGGCTGCAGTTTCCCCTCAGCGTGGTATTGCTGCAGGACTCGATGGGTAGGCGAGCGGACGGCATCGGCTGGCGGTGTCTTGGGTAGCGCGGGAAGTTCGTTGCGAATGTAGGTGTAACGTTCGTTCCGCACCGCTCGCTCGAAGGCATTGTAGTCATGCCAGTTGTGTTCGGCGAAGATGTACTCACGGGTTTTGACGACGGGATCTTTAAGGATCGGCGCAAAACTTTTGCCTTGGAAGGTCTCCGGGATTTTTGCTCCCGCGAGTTCCAGCATCGTCGGGGCCAGGTCAATCGAACTGATCAGACTCGACGTCGTCTGGCCGGGCTGGACGCGAGATGGCCAGGTGACGATGAAAGGCGTCTGAATCCCTTCATCGGTGATACGAGTTTTGCAGCGAGGGAACGGTCGTCCGTTGTCCGTCAGGAAAACGATGACGGTGTTCTCTTCCACTCCTTGAGACTTCAACTCCTCACGGACTTTTCCGACATAAGAATCCAGACGCGCGATCTCGTCGTAGTAATCGACGAAGTCCTGTCGCACTTCCGGCACATCGGGATAATATGGCGGAACGACAACATCAGAAGGTTGATGAATCTTCGCCGCTGCCCCCTTGCCGCCATAGTCTCGATGCGGGTCCATCGACGCCAGCCAGAAGAAAAATGGCTTCTCCTTCGGACGTTTCTGCAACGCCTCAATCCATTTTTCTTCGCCGCCGGGATTCCCACCATAAATCGCATCGAACTGATTCCGGACGTTCTCCCCCAGATGCCATTTCCCCGCCACAGCGGTGTAATATCCTGCCTCGCGCAACGGGGTTGAAACTAGCACCGCAGACGCATCCATCTGCGAGTGCAGCGTCTGGGCTCCCGTATTGTGTGGATAGCGGCTCGTCATGATCGAAGCCCGCGACGGACTGCACGAACTCGTCGTCAGGTAGGCGTTATCAAAGCGAAGCCCGGCTTTCGCGAGCTGATCGATATGGGGCGTCTTGATCGAAGGATGCCCATACGCCCCACAGTCATACCAGCCCATATCGTCAGCAATAATGACGACGAAATTCGGCTTCGCCCTGTCGGACTGAGCGATCGCCTGACTGATTCCGACGAGGATGACTGTTAGAAATGCAAGCGACTTCAACATCGATCAATTCTCCACAACATGAGTGACGGCTTCCACCTGTCTTTTCATCCCGCTGGCATCATGTGCCCAGCGTACCAGTTTCAGAACCCGGTCTTCCGACAAGACTCCATCGCGTCGCCCGCTTTCGCAGACACCTGATCTCATACCGACGATAACATCGCCACTCAATTCATCAAAGTAACCAAGTTCTTCCAGCTTCAACGAACCCGCCACCGCCAACGTCATGCCATGCTCCATCGCCAGGGACATCCAATGCTGCAGTTTGAACTGCTCCATGTGATCGAACAGACTTCGTCCATCTTTCTGATACGTATCGATCAGGAGAGAACGAACTCCAGTCTCAATGCCAAATGCAAAGAGATCTCCCAGGGCAGGGGAGTCCGCCGCCTCGCTATCCACATAAGCAACCAGAACCGGCTCAGACGCTCCACCGGTCGCCTCCACAATTCGCTGCGTCAAACCAGCCCAGATCTCCCTCCAGTCACTCCGACGACGACACCCGGCGAGTCCAAATTTAAAAAGGGAAATTTTTTCCGGCAGACGACCAGCAAACTGCCCATCTTGACATTCTAATAATTCTCCGAGCGCTACCGTCAGGACGAAATCTTGCCCCGCCAGCTCAGCAATTTCACCAATCACGCCAGAATCACAAGCCCCGAGTGGACCCCGGGAGGGCTCTTTGAGGTCGAGAAAATCCACTCCGCAGGCAATTGCGACCCGCGCCTCGTCCACACTTCTCACACTGACCAGCACACGCCGTTTTTTTCGTAACATCAGATCAATCAATGCCTTCCGATGTGTTAAACTCTCGCCAAACTTCGGGAATTTCGGCCTTCCTTACTTAATTTCAGTCTATATAATGCCCACTCCTGTTCACAGCCCGCCGGGCTCCCGGTGCGCAGCTTTAGGCCTGTTTTTTTCCGCAGATTGGCTTTGTTTCTCATGTCAGAACTTGCGACACCTGTTCTCGACGCCCCAACGGCGACACGACGCACCGATATCCGCAACATTGCGATCATCGCACACGTCGACCACGGGAAAACCACCCTGGTCGATGCGTTGATCCGACAGTCAGGGCAGTTCCGCGACTCTCAAGTCAGCGAAACCTGTATCCTCGACTCCAACGACCTCGAACGCGAACGCGGGATCACCATTCTCGCCAAGAACATCGCCCTGCAATACAAGGGCGTGAAGATCAACATCATCGATACCCCT
>SXGT01675832.1_pt1 | contig 11315 bp, 13 predicted proteins | sample 3176221 | NCBI WGS metagenome assembly SXGT01 (sample SAMN11356862, study PRJNA531348) | freshwater metagenome | isolation source: freshwater sample F1-120 | place: China: Fuxian Lake, Yuxi | collected 2017-12-25
AGGAGGTCATTGAATTTCGCTATCAGCGCCCGCATGGGGGTGAGGTGTTAAAACATCACCCTTTTGAGGGGGTGATCCCTAACATGCAACGTCGATACCGTGAATCAGATTCATCGATGGTGCGTGAGGAGTTGGCGAAATATTTATCGTCGCGACCATGCCCATCTTGTCAGGGAGCACGTTTACGTGAGGCCGCACGACACGTGTTTATCACCGATAAAAACTTGCCAGAGATAGCGTCTTATTCAATAGAGCAGGCCTATTGTTTTTTTAAGCAGTTGCAATTATCTGGGTATAGGGGTGAAATCGCTTCGAAGATTAATAAAGAAATCGTTGAGCGCTTGGGTTTTTTGGTGAATGTTGGTTTGGATTACCTCTCGTTATCACGAAGTAGTGAGACCTTGTCTGGTGGTGAAGCACAGCGCATTCGTCTCGCCAGTCAAATTGGTTCGGGTTTGGTCGGCGTGATGTATATCTTGGACGAGCCATCCATAGGGTTGCACCAGCGAGATAATGACAGGTTGTTGAAAACTCTACTGCATTTGCGCGATTTGGGAAATACGGTGATTGTCGTTGAGCATGATGAGGATGCTATCCGCGCGGCCGACTATGTGCTGGACGTGGGGCCTGGTGCTGGTGTGCATGGTGGTACTATCGTGGCTTGTGGTACGCCGGAGGCCATCATACGTAGTTCAGCATCTTTGACTGGCCAATACCTATGTGGAAAGCAATCCATTGTAGTGCCTGCAATACGCACACCATTTGATAAGCAGCGCGTTATTCATCTGATGGGTGTGGCCTGTAATAATTTAAACGATCTCGATGTGGCTATTCCAGTAGGGCTTATCACCTGTGTAACAGGTGTTTCGGGCTCTGGTAAATCTAGTTTGATAAACGATACGCTATACCCCTTGGCCGCGGCAAAGCTTAATCGCGCTAGTTTGCATGCCCCAGGGAAACTACGCGAGCTCAAAGGTCTTGAGCATTGTGATAAGGTGATTGATATTGACCAAAGCCCTATTGGGCGCACTCCTCGCTCAAATCCAGCAACGTATACCGGCCTATTTACACCTATCCGTGAATTGTTTGCAGGCACGCCTGAATCGCGGGCACGAGGTTACCAGCCCGGGCGATTTAGTTTCAACGTGCGTGGTGGACGTTGTGAAGCATGTCAAGGCGATGGGCTTATCAAAGTAGAAATGCATTTTTTACCTGATATCTATGTGGCCTGTGATATCTGTAAAAGCAAGCGATACAATCGTGAGACCTTGGAGATTCAGTACAAAGGCAAAAATATTCATGACATTCTTGATATGACGGTCGAGGATGCACGTCAATTTTTTGCAGCTATACCCATGTTGTCTCGTAAGTGCCAGACATTGATCGATGTGGGTTTGTCTTATATTCGCCTAGGGCAAAGTGCGACGACCTTATCAGGAGGGGAGGCACAACGCATCAAATTAGCACGAGAACTATCCAAACGGGATACTGGTAGTACCCTATACATTCTTGATGAGCCGACTACCGGACTGCATTTTCATGATACCAAGCAATTATTAACGGTATTAACGCGCTTGCGTGATCAGGGCAATACTATCGTGATTATTGAACATAATTTGGATGTTATAAAAACAGCGGATTGGGTTATCGACCTAGGTCCTGAGGGTGGGAGCAAAGGTGGGCAACTTATTGCCTTTGGTACTCCTGAACAAGTTGCAGCGTGTTCCCACTCTTATACAGGACAGTTTTTACAGCATGTGCTATAAAGGTATAGTAGGTGCGAAGTGTGGGGGTAGCGCTTGCGATGTCTCCATCATAACGCCGCTTTTTTTATCAGTAAATCTGAAAAGGATATAACCATGGGTACATTTTTCATGATCGTTTTAGTGATGATTGTTCTTGTCGTGTTCTGGGCTATTGGGATTTATAATGCGCTCATTGCCTTAATTGAAGCGATCAATAACAATAAACGTCAAATTGATATCCAACTTGACCGGCGCTACAAAGTTTTTGAATCACTGATCGAGGCGGTGAAAAAATACATGGATTATGAAAAAACCACGTTAAAAGATGTCGTGGCTTTACGTAATCAAGCACAAGCGGCCAAAGAGTCGGGTGACGAAAAAGCACGAATGACTGCGGAAGAGGGCATCTCAAAAATAGCTTCGGGTTTAAGTGTGGTGTTTGAACAATACCCTGACTTAAAAGCGAGTCAAAATGTGATGCAATTACAAGAGGAGATCGTTAATACTGAAAATAAATTAGCGTATTCCAAACAAGCGTATAATGACGGTATTGAACGGTATGAGGCCAAGAAAAAATCATTTTTTGAAGCCATGGTGGTCAACTACTACTCAGAAAAATTAGACAAAACATTCGAGTACTGGGGCTTACCAGACGAGCAAATCAAAGCACGTGAAGACTATACGGTAAAATTCTAATATGAGCTTATCTGATTATCACGCAACCACTGGCAATTGGCGAGAACAACTGCAGCGCAATGAGCGTAAAACGCGGTTAGTGATTGCGACTTTTATTGCTGTTTATGTGGTTGTGGGTTTGATCGTCGACGTGTTTATTTTGCAGTCATTTTATCCAAGAGCATCCCTCGGACAATGTTTTTACGCTTTGTTGACCTTGCAAGCCCTGCCTTATGCTACTTTGCTCATGGTGGGGCTTGCCATCGTTTCCTTGTTTATCACTTATGCGATGTATGACCACATCATGTTATTAGGCACCGATTCGTATGAAATAACACCGGAAACAGCCAGAAATCTTGCCGAAAAACAACTATACAATGTCGTGGAAGAAATGAAAGTGGCGGCCGGTTTGCAGTTTATGCCAAAGGTTTTCATTATTGAAGCCAATTATATGAATGCATTTGCCAGTGGCTACAGTGAAAAATCAGCGATGGTGGCCATCACTCGCGGTTTAATGGAAAAATTAGATCGTGCGGAGTTACAAGCGGTGATGGCACATGAGTTAAGCCATGTGCGTCACCATGATATCAAATTGACGCTCATGGTGGCCATCTTGAGCAATATCTTGTTGATTGTCATCGATACTTTATTTTATGCGGTTATTTTCAAACGCGATCGTCGGGAGGATAATCGCTTGCTGATGGTGATTATGATATTACGTTATGTATTACCACTCATTACCGTCGTACTCGCTCTATTTTTAAGTCGCACCCGTGAATTCATGGCCGATGCTGGATCCGTCGAGCTCATGCGCGATAATGAGCCTATGGCGCGCGCGTTACTCAAGATTAGCCAAGATCATCAGTTAAACGCCGAGCAATACGAGCAAGAGTATGGTCAAACCGCTCACGAACAAGTGCGCCAAGCCTCTTATCTCTTTGACCCCTCAGACATTGATCCTGTGAAGTCATTAAATAGTGCGTTCTCCACTCACCCAAGTGTGGATAAACGCCTGGAAGCTTTGGGATTTAAACTTAAAAATAGAGCACAATAGGGTAGCTTGACGCAGTTCATTTTTACAGGACTATCTGTCGTCTATATTGGTCGTTAATTGCTTAACGAAATCTTTGCAAAATTCACCATTATTTTGGCTGGCTGAAGGTTAAACCATAGGCTAGTATTTAACTATAGACAGTGTTCATTGCGCGGCCAATACGATCATTTGGGAGGCCAGATTGAGAGTGTGGTGAGCAAGCTTAGCCTAGACTAGGACGCCAAAAGCACTCCAGAGGCATCCACTTTGTGAACAGTGACTGCTTGCAATCTAGCTGTCTATCCCCATTCAACGTCTTAGAAGCTGTCTTCACCGCCTAGTAGACTGTGAAGGCAGGTTCTTTAGCTAATCACGTAGACCAGCTCCTTTTTTGAGCAATACTAGGTTAAGGATAGTCAATAATACCAACAGGATGCAAATAATACTCATCGCAAGCGTCATGTTGGTTTCTTGTGTAGTCAGCATAACTTGTCTTAAGGCACTGACCATGTAAAAGATGGGGTTAAAATAAGAGATTTTTTGCCAAAAGAGTGGCAACATGTTGATTGAGTAAAATATGCCGCCTAAGTAGGTCAGGGGGGTGAGAATGAAGGTTGGGATGAGAGCCACATCATCAAACGTATGGGCTAACATGCCATTGGTGAAGCCTGCCATAGAAAAGAGTCCGGCAACTAAAATTACAATCAGAATAGTCATCGGTAGACGTGAGAAATCAACATCCAAAAAGAAACAAGAAATGATGTAAACGAGAGCTGCCACGATCACCCCACGTAAAATGCCGCTTAAGGTATAACCTAAGAGCAATAAGCTGTAGTGCATGGGACTCACTAGCATCTCCTCGATACTTCGTTGAAAACGTACGCTGAATAATGAGGTAGATACGTTTGCATACGCATTACTAATCACGGTCATCATGATGAGACCCGGGGCGATAAACTCAGCAAAACGGACCCCCTGAATAGTGCCTAATCGATTGCCAATCACCGAGCCAAAAATCAGAAAATACAATAATGTTGTGATCACTGGGGGTAAAAAAACTTGACTCGCAATACGAAACATTCGTACTAGCTCACGGCGTACCAGAGTATAGAGGGCGATCAGTTGCTGACTAATGCTCATGATGAATAAGATCCATAAATAGTTCTTCCAAACGGTTTGTTTTGTTGCGCATGCTGTGAATATCAAGACCGTGTTGATTGAGGATGGTAAATACTTCATTGAGGGTAAGCTTATTATCAATACGTAGTTCAAAGGTATTGGCATCCAATTTCACCCCAACCAACGGTTCCATAGCAGGTAAGGTCTCAATGGGTTCGACTGTATTAAAAACAAACGTTTGATAGCGCAAATTCTGCAACAAGGCCTTCATCGACGTGTGTTCAACGATCTCTCCTTGGTCAATAATCGCTATATTTTTACATAATTGCTCTGCTTCTTCTAAATAGTGTGTGGTTAGAATGATGGTCGTTCCTTGGACATTGGTACGGGTGAGGAAATCCCACATGCTACGACGAATTTCAATGTCTACTCCAGCTGTTGGCTCATCAAGAATCAATACTTTGGGTTGGTGTATCAGCGCACGCGCGATCATCAGCCGGCGTTTCATCCCTCCTGACAAGTGGCGCACAATGGAGCGGCGTTTTTCCCATAAGCCCAGCTGTTTTAGTAGGGATTCGGCAAAGGGTTGTGTGTTTTTGCGTGAAAGACCATAGTAACCTGCTTGATTGAGTAAAACTTGCTCGCAGGTTTCAAAAATATTGAGATTGATTTCTTGCGGAACTAGGCCTAAGCACGATTTGGCACGCTCGGGCTGTTTATCCAGGTCATAGCCATTAATGTGTATGCTTCCTGACGTTTTGGTTAAAAGAGTTGTAATTAACCCAATGGTTGTTGATTTTCCTGCACCATTAGCACCAAGTAATGCAAAAAAATCACCGGTATTGACGGTTAAATCAATGCCTTTGAGTGCTTCTACCCCATTCGCATATGTTTTACGTAATTGCTTAATGTCTAGAGCGTGCATGCATTAACTTCGCGTTAAAAATCTCTATTATACATGAGAATCTTAAAACGATTGAATGCGTAAGCGGTTATTATTGCACAGGGCTGTCCCATTAAATTATCCTGAATTAATGATAGGTAGTTAGGTACATGACGTTAATAATGCGCTAGGGAGAGAGGGCGTATTTTCAACCAAGCAGCAATACTATATCTTGTTCGATAAGCAGTACAAACCTCGTGCGGTATGTCGCTATTAAAACAGACAAAACGATTGCCCTCTGGCATGATTTTAGTCAGTGGTTGGTCGGCTTTATCATAAAGCCTTAATTCACCGCCAAAGTCTGGTTGCCAACGCTCATTAAGGTAATATACACAAGAAATACGCCTGTCTTTTTTTGTCTTAAATTGATCAATGTGTTTTTTATAAAAACGGTTTGGTTGATAGACTGCAAAATGCGCTTCATAGTCAATCAAGCCAAGAAATAGCGATTGATTAAGTGCTTCGCGTAACGAATCAATCGCTGAGAAGTAGGCATTGATTGCATCGTTCTTACATTGTTTATCCAGCCAGAAAATCTCGTCATTACGGATAGCTGCATGGTGGTTTTTTGCTAGGTTGTGGCCAATTTTTGCAGGTTTGAAATAGCCTTCACTCTGCTTTATTTGAATCGTTTCGCGTAAGGCACGGTAATGTTCGGCACCAAGAAAATGATCGATAATATGAAACCCATGATGGTAGATATTATCAGCAAGTTGTGTCTGCGTAGGCAATGTTCGTCGTGAGTAGGTAGAGGATTCCGTATTCTACTGTATAACTCATTGACAGTCCAAAAGGCTGAGCGCTCGGGGAGATCGGGTGCGATTTTGCTGCTTCCCACGGTTCATCTCGGATGAAAAAACCGCCCTCGTGAGGGCGGTAAAGGCTTATAATCTCACTCAACCTTTAAAGTTGTACTCAACTTCCTCAGGTTTTGGTAAAGAAGAATCCTGACGCGGATCAAGTTGGCCTGGAGTACCCACATCCTCGGCTATTTTTCCACATGATGTCAGGCGGGGGTGGACTTGCGCTTGGCGTCTCATAATGAGATCTTGCCAAGCCAGGGGGGCTACTCCGGTAAAGAGGCTGCATTTGCCGACTCGCTGCATCTTCACATTCCCCCAAACATTCCAGACGAAGTTGTCTCTCCACTCGTTCCAACCTCCATCCTGGGCACCAGCCCCCGTGTGTTCTGTAAAGAGCCCATATCCGACAAAGTCGTTCCCCACAAAATGGCCATTACCATCAGGAGCGTAGTTCATCTTTATTCGCCAAGTATTTCCACCGGTTGTGTAGTAATACCCGCTCCAGTTGGGGAATGTCAGCGAAACGACTCTTCCCTCCCAGCCTTGCCCACGAGCAACTAAAGGCGAAAAGCAGAGTCCCTGTGTTGCCCATTGCGTATGGGTGGGAGACGTATCGTCATAGAACGTGATGAGCCAGTAGTTGCCAAGTTGGTTGCTTCCTGTGGCATACATCTCAGGTTTGGGCGGCGCGCCAGTGTCAGCAAATGCCAATGAGAAACCCAACGAAAAAACAAGTGCGGACAGCGGTAGGGAAATTGTTTTTCTTATCATGTCTAGCCTCCAAAATAGAAAAAGTAAAGATAACGGGGGTTATCACTTCTCCGAAGACAAACATCCAACAAAAGAGACAACGCTCCCTAGTCAATTGACATTTCAGATCTTGACGTCCCATATTGTGGCACATTGGGACTGAGATTCTAAGTTGCCAAGGCTTTAGTATATCCTAAATTGGTTGGAAAAAAATAATCAATGAAACTCTTCCCACGATTGAAGCTATTGTGTTTTATTGTGGGTAAGTCAGCGCCTTTTGGTGCTCGCGCCATTCTGGCATGAATTGATCCATCAGTTGATAAAAACGAGCATTGTGGCTTGCTTCCAAGAGATGAACCATCTCATGAACCAAAACGTACTCCAAGCAGGCTATTGGTTTTTGTATCAAGACAAGATTTAACCAAATACGTCGTGTTCGTGTGTTGCAAGAACCCCAACGTGTCTTCATCGTTTTTGTTCCCCATGATAAGACGCTCACCCCAATAAGCCGTTGCCATTTTTTAATTAATGCCGGGACCAACAATTGCATTTGCGTTTGGTACCATCGTTTTAAAATAGCCTGCTTCTCAAGCGTTGTCGCATGCGGTTTTGTGCTGAGTAGCAGTAAATTATCTTTTAAACCGATGGGGGTGGGCTTTAAGCTTGCTTTCACTAAAAGTGTAAGAGGCGCGCCAAGAAAATAATGAAGCTCACCTGTTTGCATGGTGGGTTCAGATTTGACGGGCAGTGCTTGCAGCCGTGCACGCTGTGTATGCAGCCACGTAAGCCTCGGTTCAAGTTGATCGCGGATCTGTTGCAAGCTTAAACTGAAAGGGGCACTGACTCGTACACGACCATCCGGTGGGTAGATGCGTAGATTCATATTTTTTATAGGCTTGCGTAGAATGTCAATGATGATGCCATCCATTTCTATCTGATGCTGAGTCATCATGGCCTTTGATATTTCAAGAAATGGCTATGATACCACCATTAGCGCGTCGCAGGCACGCATGGGCTATCTGCGTATTCACCATTGATGGTCAAGATCATATTGACATCAGCGCGGTAGTAACGAGTCAGTATGTCATATTGCGCTCTAGTGACATAGCCGTAGGCATTACCACAATAGACCAGAGACGATGTATGCTGACTGGGCCGTATGTTTAATGGGATGTCGCACTCCCATCGAAAATGTGTTAAATCGCAATTAGCCATGGCTAGGCTGATCGGTAAAGTGGATAAAATAACAATGAGGCGCCATCTTTTCATGAGTACGTGCTCCATCATCCTGGCGAATGGAATTGTTGATCAATCTACTGCATATATCGTCCATTTAGAAAAATTCTTTAACTGTTTTTCCCAGTAATTGATGCTAAGCCAGGGAGTTTTCAATGGGGAAAGACTCATGTTGCAAAAGAGCCAGTTTATATTTTAAAGCACTTGTGCGCCCCATATAACCGCCCTGATTAGTTTTGCCGACGACACGATGGCAAGGGATGAATAAAGCCAGTGGATTATTTTTGCAGGCCTGTCCTATTGCACGTGGGCTACTTTGCGTTCTCGAGGCAAGCTCCCCATACGTGATGGTTCTCCCGACAGGGATAACGAGTAAGGCATTCCACACGCGTTGTTGGTAACTGCTGCCCAAGGGGTTAAGTGGTAATTGAAAATGATAATGGGGATTAAGCGCGTAGGCCCTTAGCTGGTCAGTGATAAGACTGCCCAGCCGCCCACGCGCCGCAAGAGGATGACTGCCCGCACACTCAGTAAATGCGGCGCGATAAACATAATGCTCATCATATGCCACTTCTAGCCAGCCTGCTGGCGTCATCAATGTGGAGACAATGAGCGTGGCAGAACTCAAATGAATTAATCAGCCTTTTTACCAGCTAATTTTTCTTTGATTCGTGCTGCACGGCCAGCGAGGTTGCGTAGGTAATAAAGTTTGGCACGACGTACGTCGCCGCGGCGCTTAACCGTAATGCTATCGACGACGGGACTATACGTTTGAAAAACACGCTCAACACCGACGTTATGCGAAATTTTACGAACGGTGAATGCAGAATTCAGCCCACGATTTCGCTTCGCAATAACAATGCCTTCAAATGCCTGTAAGCGCTCACGTGTACCCTCTTTTACTTTAACCTGGACTAATACCGTATCACCTGGGCTAAACTCAGGGATTTCTTTGCCTTGCATTTGCTCGACATTAATTTGATCAATTATGTTGCTCATTATGCACTCCTAAAATGGTTATTCTGAAGAATCACCATGTTCGTGTTTAAATTCGACAAGCAGTTGCTTGTCTAGTTCATTTAACGTTAATTTTTCTAATAAATCTGGGCGTTTTAGCCACGTTTTCCCTAAGGATTGCTTTTTTCGCCATCGCGCAATATCGCGGTGGTTTCCACCTAGCAGCACCTCCGGTACACCGGCGCCATTAATTATGGCGGGTCTGGTGTAGTGAGGACAATCTAACAGTCCATTCATAAACGAGTCTTGCTCCGCCGATGCCTGGTGTCCTAGGCTTCCAGGCAGTAAGCGCACAAGTGCATCTATAAATACCATGGCGGCAAATTCACCACCACTTAAAACAAAGTCCCCTAGCGACCACTCTTCATCTACATGATGAGTAATAATACGCTCGTCAATTCCTTCATATCGCCCGGCTAAAAAAAGTAAAGATTGCCCCCGCTCAGCGATTTGATTTAAATCAGCTTGCCGAATCACTTTACCTTGCGGACTCAAGTAAATGGTCTTGCAGGTGGCAGGCATTTGGCTACGTGCATAGACAATGGCTTCATGCAGTGGCTCATACATCATCACCATTCCAGGGCCACCACCGTAGGGTTTATCGTCCACCTGCCTATACGGCCTACTGGCCCATTCCCGTGGGTTCCAGTATTCGACTCTGGCCAAACCCTGTTCGATCGCGCGGCCAGTGACGCCATGCTTGAGGCTTGCAAATATCTCGGGTATTAGGCTAACAACACCAAGATGCAACATCAATTAAAAATCCGTATCCCAGTCAACGGTGATTACTCGTTGACTGTCACTCACTTCAATTACTGTCAGGCCGGGTAAGTAGGGGATCAAATGACGCCGCTCTCCTATAACGACCAGTACGTCATTTGCACCCGTTGGCATCATTTCCGTGACCTTGCCCAACAAAATACCTTGTTGGTTAACGACTTGCATGTCAACCAATTGGTGCCAATAATATTCCCCATGTTGCAGCGCCGGAAGCTGCTCTTGTTTTACAGCGATGTCAATATTTGTTAAACGTCCAACATCTTCTCGCTCACGATAGCCATCAACTTGGGCCAAAATGAATTTATTATTCATTTCAAGATGAAGCAACTTTAATGGTTGCCACTGATGATTAATGTGGGCATGCCAATCGGTATAACGTAAAATATTGTCGCGTGGCTCCGTAAAAGACACAACAGTAACCAGTCCCCTGACTCCATGTGGTCGGCCAAAGCGCCCAACGATCACCCAACCGCTATCTTTATTCACGTTATGCAGCAGCAGTGCCTTTGCTAAATTCTTTGGCTAATGCCATCACACGATCAGACAATTGTGCACCAATGTTTTTCCAGTGGTTTAATTTGTCTACTTCTAAGTGCAAGCGTGTCTCTTGGCCACGTGCTATTGGATTATAATAGCCAATGCGCTCAATATAGTTACCATCGCGACGTCTGCGGCTGTCAGTCACAACGATGTGGTAAAAAGGACGCTTTTTAGCGCCAGCCCGTGATAAACGTATAACGACCATTGTGTTTGCCTCTACTTTTTTATTAAGAGTGGTTACGTAAAAATGGCGAGTATTGTACGAAAATTAACTCGGCATTGGAAGAGGGCTTGCCGACAATTCTACTATAATGACGCTAATTCTTTGATTTTCAGTATGCCGCGGCCCATTTTCAGGTAGGTATGCGATACTATGATGCATAAAAATCAAGGAGTTAGCGCTCAATCTAGCGTATTATCAACAGGCCCAAGCCCCTATTCATTTAGTTAAAGTCATCTGGAAGCATTCCTTTCATCCCTGTCATTCCACCCATTCCGCGCATCATTTGCTTTATACCACCAGGTTTTGTAAATTTTTTCATCATTTTTTGCATTTGAGCAAATTGTTTGAGCAGACGGTTCACGTCTTGTATTTGGGTACCTGAGCCCAAAGCAATACGCTTCTTGCGTGAGCCAATGATCATTTTGGGGATACGCCGTTCTTTCATGGTCAT
>SXGT01904318.1_pt1 | contig 11315 bp, 8 predicted proteins | sample 3176221 | NCBI WGS metagenome assembly SXGT01 (sample SAMN11356862, study PRJNA531348) | freshwater metagenome | isolation source: freshwater sample F1-120 | place: China: Fuxian Lake, Yuxi | collected 2017-12-25
CGACGTCGCCGGCAAGGGCCGCCGCGAGAAACGCATCGACGAGTTCCCGGGCGTGCGCCGGATCGTCGGTGAACCGGCGTCGCTCGGCCCGCAGCCGAGTTCGCGCACGGTGCGCGATTTGGCGGCACGCGGCTTCCGAACGACCCACGGCGAGCGCAACCCGCTCGTAGGGCTCGCCGAACACGTCGACCAGCACGAACACCGCGCGCTCCACCGGTCCGAGGCGCTCGAGGACCGTGAGGAAACCGAGCGTCAGCGATTCCGCGAGTTCGAACGACTCGGCCGGATCGGGCTCGCGCAATACCGGCTCGGGGAGCCACGGCCCGACGTACTGCTCCCGCGCGCGCGTCGCCGACTTGAGGCGGTCGAGGGCGAGCCGGGTCGTCACCGTGGTGAGCCAGGCCGCGGGCGAGGCGATCTCGCCGCGACCGGGGTCGCCGAGCCCGTCCCACCGCAGCCAGGCATCCTGCACGGCGTCCTCGGCGTCGGCGACCGACCCGAGCATCCGGTACGCGAGGCCGATCAGGCGTGGCCGCTCCGCCTCGAAGGTCTCCGCTGCCGTGCCGCCGCCCGCCGCCGTCATACGGCCACGTTCGCACACGCGCGCCGTGCCGCGACGAGCGCGCTGGCGAGCGCGGCGTCGGCGAGGTGGCCCTCGGGACCGACCCAGTCGCCGGCGAGATGGACCCCGGGCATCCCGGTCGCGTCGACCGCGACACGGCCCACGAGCCCGCCGTGCGCAGCTGATGGCATCGCGCCGACGACCGTCATGCGGTGCAGGTAACGATCGGCGACCACCCGATCGGCGCCGATCCCGAGTCGAGCGGCGTGCGCGACCAACTCGGCGCGTTGGTCGGCCGGCGCGGCGTCGTCGGTCGGCGCGAGGTACCGGGCGACGTGCACCACCGCGTGTCCGGGCGGCGCGAGCCGCGCGGGCGGGCAGTGGACCGACGCGTAGAGCGGCTCGTCGATCCCGAACATGCCGCGCCGCTCCGGGATCGTGTCGAGCCCGACGTCCCAACACGCCGCTTCGATCGGTGGGCCGACCTCGAACGGCGCGCTGCCGACCAGCGCAGCCGCGGCCTCGGGTGTCCCGACCGCGAGGATCGCGTTGTCGGCGACGATCGCGCCCTCGCGTCCAGGGTCACCGGTGCGCCCCGGATCGTCGGCCTGGTCCTGTGCCGCGAGGACCACGACGTCGGCACCGTCGCGCAGCACCGCCGCGGCCGCGATCCGGCGGACGTCGAGCCCGATGGCGAGGGAGTCGACGAGCGTCTGCCAACCGCCGTCGACGTAACGCACGCCCCGGCCGAGCGCGAGCTGCAATTGCTCGACGGCGACCTGCGCGCTGAACAGGTCGGGCGCGTTCGCGTACGTCGACACGCGCACGAGCATGTGCACGAGCGCGGCGGTGTCGGGCGGGAGGCGCAAGCTGTCGACCCATTCGTTCACCGTCAGGCCGGCGACCGCCGCGGGGTCGTGGCGTTGGAGACCGTTCAGCAGACGAGCCGCGGCGAGCTTGCCGCGGAACCCGAGCAGGGTGGTCGTGGCCAACGACGCCGGGCCGGCCGGGAGGCGTCCGACTCGGACCGCAGTGCTGCCGTAGGCGTTGGCGATGTCGGGCGGACCGCCGCGGAGGGCAACTCCGAGATCGGCGAGGATGCGTTCGGCCGACCCGCCCTGGTACACGGCGTGGGGACCCCGGTTGAACAGATACCCGTCGCGCCCGTCGGTGCGCGCGCGACCACCGACGGGATGCGGGTCGAGCACGACGACCCGCGCCCCGTCGCGGGCGGCGAGCCGCGCCGCCGCCAGGCCGGCGAGGCCGGCTCCGACCACTGCGATGTCGAATCGTTCGGTCATGCCTTCTCGACGATCCAGCGGCCGCCGTTGTGACAGCCCGATCCCGACAGCCCGGCGACCAGGCTCTGTCAGGCCCAGCCCAGTTCGTCGAGACGATCATCGTCGATCCCGAAGTGATGCGCGAACTCGTGCACGAGCGTCTCGTACACGTTGGCGTACAGGTCCTCCTCGTCGGCGCTGATCGCGCAGAGAGCCTTGCGGAACAGGATCACCCGGTCGGGCAGCGAGAAGGGCGACGCGCGGTACCACGGGAGGATCTCGCCCAACCCCGAGGCACCCTCCCCTTCGTAGAGACCGAGCAGGTCGCCGCCGTGCTCGCCGCGCTGTTCGGGCGTCGCCGCATCTTCGACGACGACCGCGATGTTGTCGAGCAGCGCGACGAGACCGTCGGGGAGCGCGTCGAGCGCGTCGGCCACGAGCCGCTCGAACCGTCGGAGCGAAACGATCATCGGTCGCACTCTACGCACCGAGAACAAGTACGAATCGCGCCACTTCCGCCCCACCGACAACGCGACGCGCGGCGGTCGGACCGGTCGCGCGACGCGCGCGCGACCCGCGCGCGAACACCGTCGGTCGACGCGGCCCTTCGGGGCTTGCCAACACGATCGCGCGGGCGTAGGTTGCGAACTCGCCGGCACGACGTCGAACCCGCCGAATGCAGCGCAGTGGAGGCATCGCTCCTCGGAGTGTCCCGACGCCGCAGCTGCGATCGGTGTTCGACGGCGCCGGGGGTGGCGAGCGAGTGTGCGCGCGGACCACCAGCCGCAGCACCCCCGGGTGCGGCGGCCGCTGGAAGTGGGCCCCGGAGCGTCGCAGGCAACTGCGACACCGGGGCCCCTTCTCATCGCTCGCGTCCTGCTGACATCAGCATCATGACTGTCGCAGGGGGTCCCTATGCTCGGCGGGTGGACGAGTTGGCCGACCTCGACGAACGTCAGCGCGCCGCGGTCACCGCTCCGCACGGCGTGCCGCTCGCCATTCTCGCTCCCGCAGGTTCGGGTAAGACGCGCGTCCTCACGCGTCGCATCGCCCACCTCGTCGGCACCGAGACGATCGCTGCTCGTCACACCCTCGCGGTCACGTTCACGCGCAAGGCCGCTGGTGAGCTCGTCAGCCGCCTCGGCGCGCTCGGCGCCGGCGAGGTCACCGCGGGCACGTTCCACGCGTTGTGTCTCGCGCAGCTCCGCCGTCGACAAGCCGACCGCGGCCGCGAGCTGCCCGGGCTCCTCGAGCGCAAGGGTCGCGTCCTCGGTCCCCTCCTCGGTGCGCGCGGGGCGGCGCAGATCGCGGCGATCAACGAGGTCGCCGGCGAGATCGAGTGGGCCAAGGCACGCGGGGTGACGCCCCAACAGTTCGCGGCGGCCGCCCACGCCGCCGACCGCGAGCTCCCGCGTCCGGCGGCCGAGCTGGCGGCGTTGTACGAGCGGTACGAGACCGACAAGCGGCGGCGCGGACTGATCGACTTCGACGATCTGCTCTGGTGGTGCGCCGAGTCGATTGAGCGCGACCCCGACTTCGCCACGTCGGTGCGCTTCCGCCATCGACACCTGTTCGTCGACGAGTTCCAAGACGTGAGCCCTGCCCAGTTCCGTGTCCTGCGCCTCTGGCTCGGAGATCGCCCCGATCTGTGTGTCGTCGGCGACGAAGCGCAGGCGATCTACGGGTTCGCAGGCGCGGAGTCGTCGGTCCTCGTCAACTTCGCCAAGCACTTTCCCGGCGGTCAGACCGTGCGGTTGGCCACGAACTATCGATCCACCCCCCAGGTCGTCGCCGTCGCCGATGCCGTCCTCGGCGCAGCCGCCGGTGTCGTACGACCACGACCCCTCGCGGTCCGCGACGGCGGACCTGCGCCGACGGTCCGCGGGTTCGACGACGCCGATGCCGAGGCCAAGGGGGTCGCGGTCGCGGTCCGCGCCGCGCACGACCGCGGCATCCCGTGGCGGCGCATCGCCGTGCTCTACCGCACCAACGCGCAGTCCGCCGCGTTCGAGGCCGCGTTCGCACGGCTCGGTGTCCCGCATCGCCTCCCCGGCGTCGGTACGTTCCTCGCTCGTCCGGAGGTGAAGGCGACGCTCGACGCGCTCGCGCGTACCGAGCGCGCCGCGCCCGGTCGCGCGCTCGCCGATCACCTCGCCGACCTCGTGGCCGGTCAGCGCACCGACGGCGACGTCGATCGCCCCGACGATTCCCCTGACGACCAAGACGACCCGGGCTCGGGGACTCCGTTCACCGAACGCCGCGCGCACCTCGACGCGCTCGTGCACTTCGGCGACGAGTATCTCGCCGCGGAGGGCGGCGAGGGATCACTGAGCGGATTCGTCGCCTGGCTCACCACGGCGACACGCGGCGAGGCCGACCCGACCTCCAGCGACGCCGTCGAACTCGTCACGTTCCACCGCGCCAAGGGCCTCGAATGGGACGCGGTGTTCGTCACCGGGCTCGAACAGGGTCTCGTGCCGATCAGCTTCGCGCGGACCCCCGAAGCGCGCGCCGAGGAGCAGCGCCTGCTCCATGTCGCGTTGAGCCGCGCCATCGAGGAGTTGCACGTGACCTGGGCTGCGGAGCGCACGGTCGCCGGCCGGCAGCGTGCCCGCAAGCCGAGCGCGTGGCTCGACATCATCGAGCGCGTCGCCGCCGGCGAGGAACCACCACCGTCGGACCCGCGTGCCGGGCTCGCGGCGGTGCGCCAGACGCTCGGCACGAAGCGGTCCGCGGCGGGCACGACCGTCGTCGCTCCGGCCGACAAGCCGCTGTTCGACGCGCTGACCGCTTGGCGCCTCGGCGAGGCGCGCGCCCACGAGCTCCCCGCGTACGTCGTCTGCGACAACAAGACGCTCGGCGCGATCGCTGCCGACCGGCCGACGACGCGCACGTCCCTCCTCGAGGTTCCCGGGATCGGACCGGTCAAGCTCGACCGTTACGGCGAGGCGATTCTCGACATCGTGCGGCAACACGCCCCGAGGTAGCGGTTACCGTCGCCCTCGTGCACCGCTTCGACGAGGTCACCGAACGCGTCGCCCGACTGGTGTTCGACTACACGCTCGAACGCCTCGCGCTCGATCCCGTTCCGCTCGACCACACGGCGACCCGCGCCGATCTCGAAGCGCGCGCGCCGAGCTTCATCCGCGCGGAGGGCAACCACCCCGACGACGTGATGCGCGTGTTCGAGGAGGTCATCGCGCCGGCGGTGCTGTCGGTCGACTCGACCCGGTTCCTCTCGTTCATCCCGGGTGCGCCGACCAAGACCTCGCTGCTGTTCGACATGGTGGTGTCGAGCGCGTCGCTCCAGGCCATCAGTTGGCTCGAGGCGTCGGGGGCGATCCACGCGGAGAACCAGGTGTTGCGCTGGCTCGCGGATCTCGCCGGGATGCCGCCGGGCGCGGGTGGCGTGTTCGTCAGCGGCGGATCCGCCGCCAACCTCTCGGCGTTGGTCGTCGCGCGCGAGACAGCGAAACGCGAGCACGGGCCACGACGATTCGCGGCCGCCGTCACCGCGCACACCCACAGTTCCGTTGCGAACGCGCTGCGAATCCTCGAGATCGACCCCCTGATCGTGCCCACCGACACGGCCGACCGTCTCGCGGGTGCAGCGCTCGGCACGGCACTCGCGAGTTCTGATCAGCCGGTGTGTGCGGTCGTCGCGACCGCGGGGTCGACCAACGCCGGGATCGTCGACGACCTCGCGTCGATCGTGCCGATCTGTCGACAGCACGACGTCTGGCTGCACGTCGACGGCGCGTACGGCGGGGCCGGTCTGCTCGCGCCCTCCGTGCGGGCGAGGTTCGCGGGGATCGAGCACGCGGATTCCTTCGTGGTCGACCCGCACAAGTGGCTGTTCGCTCCGTACGACTGCGCCGCGCTCGTGTATCGCGAGCCTGCGCTCGCGCGCAGCGTGCACACCCAGGACGCGTCGTACCTCGATGTTCTGCACGCCGATCCCGACGAATGGAACCCGAGCGACTACGCGTATCACCTCACGCGTCGTGCGCGCGGCTTGCCGCTGTGGTTCTCGCTGTCGGTCCACGGCACCGACGCGTACCGCGATGCGATCGAAGCCGCGCTCACGCTCGCGCGTGCCGCCGCTCGCCGGATCGACGCGCTCGATCATGTCGAGCTGGTGCGCGAACCCGATCTCTCGATCGTCCTGTTTCGACGTCTCGGTTGGCAGGCCGACGACTACCGCGCGTGGTCCGAGCGTCTCCTCGACGATCAGGTCGGGTTCGTGGTGCCCACGAAGTGGCGCGGCGAGACGATTGCCCGCTTCGCGTTCCTCCATCCCGAGACGACGATCGACATCGTCGCGGAGATCCTCGCGTCGATGGCCTGAGTCGCTGCGACCTAGCAGGCGCCCCACAGGCCGACCCCGCGCCGACGCGCGTCGAGTTCGAGCCGCAGTTGCGTGCGCGCGTACTCGCCGTTGGGTGGCAGCACGTACAGCTCTGCGAGACCGAGCGCGAGCAACTCGTCGGCGTAGCGGTGGCCGTCGATCCAGACGTGGGCGAGCAACCTCCCGTACCGGTCGTGCGCCTCGACGTCGAGTTCGATCGCGACCCGGACCCCGAGCAGGCGACGGTGCGTGTAGGCCGAGGCCTCGGGCCCGAAGCACTCGACCCCGACGGTGGGGTGCTTCGTCTCGGGGGTATCGACGGCGAGCAGCCGGACGGTCGCCTCGGTGCCGTCGTCGAAGCGCACGACGAGCGTGTCGCCGTCGACCGTGTCGACGACCGTGACGGTATGGACGGCCGGCTCACCGGCCACCCACCACCCCGCGGCCGCCGCGAACAGGGCGGCACCGGCCACGAGCACGACCCACGAGCGGGCCATCGGCCGACCCTAGATCGACACGACCGCGGCGACAACGGTCGGGGCGGGCCTGCTGCTTCGGTACGGTGGCCCGATGCGAAGAGCGCTGCGCGTCGTCGCGCTGTTGGTGGTCGCGGCGGCGGCCGGGATCGCGGCGATCGCGCTCGACAGCCGTTCGGGTCTCGACGAGGCCGAACACGACGTCGCGGCCGCGTGGGCCGACGTCGTCGCACACCTCGACACGCGCGCCGACGCTCTCGACACCGCGAACGAGGCGGTGCGCGACCAGGGAGGCGGCGCTCGGGCCGTCGTCGGCGAGATCGACTCCGCCCTCGTCGCGTGGACCGATCTGCGCGACGGCGACGACCTCGCCGCGCAGATCACCGCAGCCAACGACCTCGAGGCGCTCGGTCGCCGGCTTCGAGCAACCGTCGCGGACTCCCCTCGCTTCGCGACCGCCGCCGTGACCGCCGCGCTCGACGCCTACGAGGAAACGGCGCTCGAGCACACCGCCGCCGCGGCGACCCAGGTACTCGACGACGCGATCGACCGGTACGCCGACGAGCGCGGCGGCACGCTGCGACGCCTCGTGACCGACGCCCTCGGCTACGGCGACATCGCGCGTCTCGACGCCTGACATCACCTCCGCGCAACGTCGGGGATCCACCGCGCCCGGCGCGCACACCGGTACCGTCGGCGTTCGAGGCGCGCAAACGCGCCGGACCCTGTGGAGGGACGCATGCACACTCGCGAGCGCCGCGCGCGCCGGGCGGGGGCGGTCGCCGCGGTGATCCTCGCCGCGACCGGCGCGATGGTCGCGGCGACCGACGAGCGCGCCGCGGCCTTCAAGTACCCCGACACCGCCGAGGCCAAACTCGTCCTCGACGGCACCCAGACGGCGCCGCACGACGGGTTCAACCTGCAGATCGACACCAACGGTTTCGGGTCCGCGGGCGGCGACGCCATCCCGACCCACATGTTCTGCATCAACAGCGCGCTGCCCTACCGCTGCGGCCTCCCCGACGAACTCGTGCGCGTCCAGGCGTCACCGGGAGCGGCGGGGATCTCGACGGCGGAGGCGAATCGCCTCGCGTGGATCCTCACGAACCACGCCGGGTACACGGGCGAAGAGGTGCAGTACGCGATCTGGTGCGTCACCGATCCCGGCGATCAGGGCGCGGTCGGCGCCTCCGATCAGCTCTGCAGTGATTCCGATGCGTTCGCGGTCCCGAACACGCCGGTGCTCACCCTCGCGACGCTCGGCGCCGCGAACGTGGCCGCGGGCACCGACGTGCACTTCTCACTCACCACCAACTCCAAGCGCGTCGATCTCGAGGTGAGCGACGGCGGCGACGGCCCGGTGCTGTGCGGCACGGCACCCGAGAACGCGGCTGCGGCGATCGACGGCGCGATGCTCGTACAGAGCGAACCCGTCGTCACCCGCACGTTCGAGCTCTGTCTGTCTCGATCCGGCTTCGTCGGCGACACGACCGAGGTGACCTTGTCGGCCGCGCTCGAGGCGAGCGTGACCAACCTCCAGGTCTGGGTCCACCCGTCGGGCCCACAGGACTGCCAAGGCGTCATCGACACCGAGGTCACGAGCCAACGCATCAGCACCTCCGCCGACGCGGGCTGGCGAACCGGCGGTGGATCGCTCACCGTCCGCAAGACGCTCGTCGGCGATGTCCCGGCCGGCACCGAGTTCACCGTGCACGTCGCCGGTGACGGTGTCGACCTCGACCACGTCTTCCCCGATCTCGACGGCGATCCGTACGCGCACACCTTCACCGACCTCCCGGCCGGGACCTACACCGTGACCGAGACGATCACCGGAGGTGCGACGACCGTCGAGATCACCGACGGCGGCGTGGCCGTCGTCGCGAGCGACGGCGACACCGCGATCGAGATCGTCAACTCGTTCGTCGGCAACCTCATGCTCGAAAAGCTCACCGACATTCCCGTCGACGACACGTTCGCGTTCCTCGTCGACTGCACCTATGGCGGCGAGCACGTCGGCACCTGGGACGATCCGGTCCTGCTCGCCGCGGGCGAATCCTTCGACACGGGCCCGTTGCCCGCCGGGACGACCTGTTCGATCCACGAGTCCGATTCCGGCGGCGCGGTCTCGACCGCCATTGCGATCCACCCCGACGACCCGGCCTCACCGAGCCCGGGCGCTGCGCAGGTCGGCGACCTGGCCGAGGGGATCGAGATCGTCGCCGACGACACCGTCGTGGTGACGTTCACCAACGTGTTCGCCGAGGGGAGCACGACGAGCAGCGCGATCACAGCGACCTCGGTCCCGGTTTCCCCCACCGACCCGACGATCGGCACGGTCGGATCGACGACGACCCCCGGTGGCGCAGGCCCGACACCGTCGGGGCCGAGCGGTGGCGGCCTGCCGGTGACAGGCGGTGCCGTCGCGGTCGGGTTGTGGTTGGCGGTCGCCGGACTGCTCGGTGGCGGTGCCCTCGCCGCGAGCACCCGACGCCGGCGCAGGGTCGTGCGTCGCGCCTGACACGCGGGCGGCCGGGTCACGTTCCGTGGCGCTCGCTCCCGGGTTCGCCACGCATCGTGACCGTCGTCGCTCCCTGCGAGGGTGGAGCCCATGAGTGATCTCGCCCTGGTCCTGATCGTCGCCGCTGCGGCCACCGGCATCGCGGCCGGCGTGGCCGTCGGCGTGAAGATGGCGCGGGGTCCGATGACCGACGCTCGCCGCGGCGCCGATTTCGGCGGCGATTTCGGCGGCGATCTCGGCGGCGCTGCAGTCGGTGTCGCCGAGGCCGCGCGTGACGCTGCCCGCGCGGCCGTCGACGAGGCCCTGCGCCACATGAACACGATGCTGGTCGGCGAGCGCGAACGCAGCGGCGCGCACCTCGACCACAAGAAGGAACTGATCGACGAGCAACTCCGCACGATGGGCGAACAACTCGGTTCGCTCACCGACCTCGTCGTCGGCGTCGAACGCGATCGTCATCGCTCGTTCGGCGAGCTCACCGAGCAGTTGCGCCAACAACACGTCGGTGTCGCCGACCTCACCGCCACCGCCCAGCAGCTGCGCGAGGTACTCGCGAGCGCCAAGGTCCGCGGCCAGTGGGGCGAGCGCATGGCCGACGACATCCTGCGCTTCTCGGGGTTGATCGAGGGCCTCAACTACCGCAAGCAGAAGGGTATCGCCACCGTCGCCGGCGGCCACGGCATCCCCGACTTCACGTTCTTCCTGCCCAACGGACGTCTCCTGCACATGGACGTCAAGTTCCCGCTCGACAACTACGCGCGTTACGTCGAGGCCGCGAGCGATCTCGAGCGCAAGCAGTACCGCGACGCGTTCGTCCGCGACGTGCGCGCCCGGGTCAAGGAGCTGACGACCCGCGGTTACCTCGACAACGACGACGCCGTCGACTGTCTGTTGCTGTTCATCCCGAACGAGAGCGTCTACGCGTTCATCCACGAGCACGACCCCGAGCTCCTCGATCACGCGCTCGGCCAGAAGATCGTCGTGTGCTCGCCGCTGACGCTCTATGCGGTGCTCGCGGTCGTGCGCCAAGCGGTCGAGAACTTCACCCTCGAACGGCAGGCCAAGGAGATCCTCGTGCTCCTCGGGCAGTTCGAGCAGCAGTGGAGCAAGTACACCGACAAGCTCGACAAGGTCCAGCGGTCGTTCAACACGGTGCACCGCGACTACGACGAGCTCATGACCACGCGTCATCGCGCGCTCGCGCGCCCGCTCGACAAGCTCGCGCAGTTGCGCCGCGACGAGGGCCTCTCGCTGGTCGAACCCGACGACGACGTGCTCGCGCTGGAGGCGTAATAGGTTCACCACGGTGAACGAACGACCCACGATCGCCGTCCTCGGAGGCGGCCAACTCGGGCGCATGCTCGGCCTCGCCGGCGTGGCGATGGGCTATTCGTTCCGGTTCCTCGACCCCTCCCCGAGCGCGTGCGCGGCGGCGGTCGGCGACGTCGTCGTCGGCGCGCTCGACGATCCCGATGCGCTCGATCGCACCGCGGCCGGCGCCGCGCTCGTGACCTACGAGTGGGAAGGCGTCCCGGCGGCGAGCGTCCGACGCCTCGCCGCGGGCGCTCCCGCCTACCCCCCGATCCGCGCGCTCGCGGTGAGTCAGGACCGCGTCGCCGAAAAGATGTTGTGTCGCGAGCTCGAGATCGCCACCGCGCCGTTCGCTGCGGTCGACGACCACGTGGGCCTCCTGCGCGCCGCCGACGAGATCGGATTCCCGGCGATCCTCAAGACCCGCGGCGGTGGTTACGACGGCAAGGGTCAAGTGCCGATCGCGACTCCCGCCGACCTCGACCCGGCCTGGGCCGAGATGAGCGCCGCGGGGCCCCTCGTCGACGCGGCCGGTCCGCTCATCTACGAAGGTCGCGTGGCGTTCGACCGCGAACTGTCGGTGCTGGCGTGTCGCGGCCGCGATGGCGCGGTCGTCACGTGGCCCGTCGTCGAGAACGAACACGAACACGGGATCCTCCGCGCGTCACGCGTCCGATCGGGCGACCCCGACGTGCAGGCGGCCGCGACCGACCTCGCGGCGCGGCTGCTCGTGGCGCTCGACTACGTGGGGGTGCTCTGCGTCGAACTGTTCGCGGTCGGTTCCGATCTCCTCGTCAACGAGTTCGCGCCGCGCGTGCAC